>Ga0209207_1000883_pt1 | contig 15848 bp, 10 predicted proteins | sample SaghotsprinmetaG_FD_184140 | JGI IMG/M metagenome (GOLD analysis project Ga0209207, IMG submission 184140) | Hot spring microbial communities from South Africa to study Microbial Dark Matter (Phase II) - Sagole hot spring metaG (SPAdes) (version 3) | ecosystem: Environmental > Aquatic > Thermal...
TGAAGAAGTCGCACGAAATATAGAAAAGACCTCAGCTATAGCTAAAAATATGGAAAACATGGCTCAGGAGGTAATGAATGAGGTTACTAACCTTACTAAGGTCTCTGATGATTTAAAGACAACAGTCTCATCTTTCAGAATTAGAGAATAGAGACAACCCAAAATCAGCGATAGAACTGAGAAGTTAATAAAATCAAGAATGAAGGGTTGGCTTTAAAATAGCGCTTAGGAAGGGCTGTTTCAGGATTTTTATAATCGACAAATTTTATTTATAATTTTTGATTTATACATTTAAAACAATGCCTTATAACAAAGCCCCCCTAGGAACTTTTTTTATAAGGTGTCGTATAAAAATCCTTCACCACCCCTTCCTATCTTAGTTGCTGTTTTATCGTTGATTTTGGGAATAAGAAATCGTTGATTTTATAAATTCCGAAACAGCCCTCCCTAAGCGCTATTTTTGGGTGACAAAATCCCCCTTGAAAAAAAGGGGGATTTTTTTTATTCAAAGAGTCAGGCAAATTAGCAGATTACATTGCTTTAGACATGAATATCTATGTATTTTTCAAATACAGCGATAAGGATGGGGTTCTGAAGTAAATAGCGGTGTTTTGACAACGGTTTTTTTTGACTGGAGCGTTAAACAGCTGCAAGTGTTTGAACCCAAAGGAAAGGGGTCCCCAAAAAGTTACAAGACTTTTTGTGGTGGTAGTTGAGTTTTGCGGCCGTAGCGAAAGGGGCATTAGAACTGTCAAAACGAACGAAAGAGACTTATCCTTATTGCTGGATCTCGGTATTTTTACTCTTATCAATCACAATCAACTTGTTCAGGATTTAGTTCTCTTTCTGCATATTTTTTATAAATCTTTTTTTCAATAAATAGGTCAAAAATGTCGCCATCAATGTGGTTGTCTTTTTTCATAAAGCCCATAATCTTAAGTGCTTGAGATAGAGGCATTGCCTTTTTATAGGGCCTATCTTTTGCAGTTAGTGCTTCAAAGATATCGGCAATAGCCATAATCCTTGCTTGATAAGGTATATCTTCAGCCTTAGATTTAAAGGGATACCCAGTACCATCAAGTTTTTCATGATGTTTTGACGCAATTTCTGGAACCCTTTTTAGTTTTTTTGGAAAGGGTAGTTTGCTTAACATCTTATAAGTCACACTACAATGGTTTTCAATGATTTTTCTATCCTTGTCGTTGAGTGAACCCTTGCGTATAGACAGGTTTAACAGCTCATCTTCTGTAAGATAAGGGGTTTCTAAATCATTGTCAGTCCATTTTTTTAAGGCAATGTCTTGTAATCTTTTTATCTTTGTATCATCCAAAAATTCACCGGGTTGATTGCAGGAAATGACAAAATCAGCCTCTTCAGTAAGGGCGTTGTATTGTTTTTCCCATCTTTCTTTGTCTTCAGGACTTATTGAAGATATGGGGCAATTTGATGAAACTTTTTCAAGATATTCTTTAAGCTGTTTAACTTGTAAATCTTTTTTGAAAAGTTCGTATCTTGTCTTAATCAAATGAACCCTGTCAAAGATAGTCTCAAGTTTTGTTGATTTATCAACAACATGCTCAGGTGTAGTGATCTTCCCAACATCATGTAGCCATGCAGCTATACTTAATTCCTTCATTTCATCTTCATTAAAATAAATATCCTTTAATGGCCCTTCATTTTGTTCATTTACTGCCTCTGCTATATCCATGGACAATTGTTGGACTCTTTTTATATGACCTGCTGTATAGGGTGATTTTTCATCTATTGCAGAGGCTATTACCTGTATAAATGAATCAAAAAGTATCTCAAGATCTCTGTATAGTTTTACATTAGTAATTGCAACCCCTGCTTGTGAAGCGAGGGAAGAAATAAGTTCTACATCTTTATTTAAAAAATGGACTGGCTCATGTGTATCATAGTCTAGGGCGTTGATTAGTTGAAGTACACCAATGACCTCATCTTCTTTATTAAGCATTGGTACAACGAGCATAGACTTGGAGCGATAACCTGTGCCAGCGTCAAATTTTTTAGTCCCTGAAAAATCAAAACCTTCTGCCACATAGACATCTGCAATGTTGACAATCTGTTTTGTCAAGGCAACATAGCTTGAAACATTTGAATAGTTTGGTTTGCCATCTCTGTATAGCGGAACAGGTTGCCAAGTTATAGTACCAGACTTACCACCCATGCGAGTCTTCATGGTATCATTTTGGACAATGGCAAATTCAAGATTTTGATTTTCTTCGTTGTAAAGGTAAAGTGTTCCAGCATCAGCATTACAAAAACTCCTTGCCTCATCTATTATCATTTCAAGTAGATTTAAAAGATTCTTCTCTGCTGAAAGGGCAATGCCAATCTCAGATAGTTTTTTTATATGATTAATTTGATTATTTGCATATTTTTCAACATATGATAATATGCCTTGCACCATCTTGTTAATTTGAGGATCTTCAGAGAAATCTTTAAAGATATTTTTGATTTCCATATTAAGAAACCTCCTTTGTGGAAGTGTAGAACTTAATAAACTAATTATACATCTTTTAAAGTTATAAAAAATATAGCCTATTAAAATCCCAAAATCAGCGATAGAACTGAGAAGTTAATAAAATCAAGTATGAAGGGTTGGCCTTAAAATAGCGCTTAGGAAGGGCTGTTTCAGGATTTTTATAATCGACAGATTTTATTTATAATTTTGATTTATAGCCTTATGACAAAGCCCCCCAAGGAACTTTTTTTATACGACAACTTATAGAAATAAAAAAATGACTTTGGTATAAGGCATCGCATTATTAAGAACAAAGCAAAATATATAAAATTAGTCGATTATAAAAAACCCGAAACAGACCTTCTTAATGATATTATTGGGTATTAATATTATAAGATTTTCATAAATATTCATTACACCAAACATTTCTAATTCATTCAAACAAAATTTTTTGCTCAATGTTATAATTTTGATAATGAAAAAAACACTATTACAGGGGAATAAGGCTTTAGCGGAATCTGCAATCATATCTGGTTGTAGATTTTATGCAGGGTATCCAATCACACCTCAAAATGAAATTCCAGAGTATTTATCAACAAGAATGAACAAAATCGGAGGCATTTTTATTCAGGCTGAAAGTGAATTATCAGCAATTAACATGCTTTACGGTGCATCTGCTTGTGGCATTAGAGCTATGACCACATCAAGCAGCCCTGGTATCAGTCTTATGCAAGAAGGTATTTCTTTCCTTGCCGCTGCAGAATTACCCTCAGTTATAGTCAACATTCAAAGGGGTGGACCAGGACTTGGAAATATATCAGCAAGTCAAGGCGATTATTTTCAATCAGTAAAAGGTGGAGGCCATGGTGATTATAAGCTATTAGTTTATTCACCTTATACCGTACAGGAAATGTGGGATCTTACAGCCATTGCCTTTGATAGAGCAGAAAAATACAGGATACCCGCAATGATACTTGCAGACGCAATAATTGGACAAATGACAGAACCAATAATAATGCGAAAGCCACCAAAATCAACTCCTTACCAGAAAGAATATTCTTTTCAAGTAAAGAGAAAAGACAAATGGTTCCCTATCATTATTAAAACCTTACGAACAGCAGAAGGTGAATTATCAAATTTTAATCTAAACCTCCATACTAAATATAAAGAAATCCAAAATAATGAAGTCTTATATGAAACCCTTTTTATAAATGATGCAGAATTGATAGTAGTAGCCTTTGGTATTTCTGCACGAATAGCCTCTTCTGCGATTACTAAACTTCGCAGTAAAGGACATAAGGTAGGTCTTCTTCGCCCGATTACTCTTTTTCCATTTCCTTCAAACATAATTCATCAACTTGCCTGTAAGGGTGTTAGATTCATAACTATAGAATTAAATATGGGTCAGATGTTTGAGGATGTAAAACTTGCCATTAATGGAAAAAGCGAGCTGTCCTTTTATGGAAAGCCTTCTGGTTCTTTGTTTGCCCCTAAAGAACTTGAAGAAGTACTTTTAAAACATTTAATTTAAGTTCGTTTTCATTGAGCCTATTTCTTTAATCACCATATCGACTAGTGAAATAAACACTTCATAGTTTCTCTTAAAACCTTCTAAGTCATTGTTTTTTGCAGACATCTCCATGGCATATGCCCTTTGTCTCATTTCATCACAACCTATCGTCCCTGAATTGCTCTTAAGAGAATGAGATACCCTACCTAAAACCTCCATATCTTGATCAATTATTGCCTTATTGAGTGTCTCAATCTGGGATGGGACATAATTAACAAACATATCAAAAATCTGATCAAGCATCTCCTCATCACCACCAAGCAATTCTAAGGCCTTTTGTTTGTTAATGAGAGGTGCCTTATTTTCTTGTTGTCTTTTTTCATCAATCAAATTTTTTTTGCCTCCTTTTTTTAGTAGTTTGTTAAGTATATTTATTAGTATTTTAAAATCAATAGGTTTGGATATATACTCATCCATACCTGCAGAAATACATATTTCCCTATCTTCTTTCATAGCATTAGCAGTTAAGGCAATAATTGGGATGTCTCTTTTTTTTATCTCCCAACGTGGGTCTTCTTTTTTTCCTCTAATTATTTTAGTTACCTCAATCCCATCCATTTCAGGCATTTGGATATCCATAAAAATGATATCAAAATCGTCTCCTTTACTAAGGGTTTGCAATACCTCAACTCCATTATGAGCAATCTCAACATTAAAACCTTTTTTCTCAAGCATCTTTTTTATTAAAAACTGGTTAATATCATTATCCTCTGCCAACAAAATTTTTGTATTTGCTAAGTCCTTGATAACATCATCGATATCATAAAAATCTTCTTCTTTTTTAGTACCCTTACTTATAGTAAAGGGCAAAGTGCAGTAAAAGCTACTGCCCTCTCCTAATTCACTTTCAACCCAGATATTACCACCCATTAATTGAACAAGATTCTTGCTAATGGTTAAACCAAGCCCTGTACCCCCAAATTTCCTTGATATAGAGCCATCTTCTTGTACAAAACTATCAAAAATAGCCTCTTGTTTTTCTTGAGATATACCTGGCCCTGTATCAGTTACTACAAACAACAGTAATATTTTTTCCTCGCTTACCCTCCTTTGAGGCGTAACTGACAGTGATATTGAACCTTGCTGTGTAAATTTTACTGAATTTGTCAATAGATTTGTCAGTATTTGCTTTAGCCTTAGTGGATCTCCTTTAAGATACTGCGGTATATCCTCCTCCCGAATTATTTCAAATTCAAGACCTTTTATTTTTGTTTTGTGTTCAAATAATTCATTTATAAAGTCAAGCAAAGCATATAAATCAAAATCGATCTCTTCTATATCAATCTTTCCTGCCTCTATCTTTGATATGTCTAATATATCGTTAACAATGCTTAATAAAGTCTCTGCAGACCTTTGAGACATCTCAATATATTTAAGTTGCTCCTCTGTTAATGGGGTATCCCTTAACAAATCATTGACAGTCAATATGGAACTTATAGGTGTCCGTATTTCATGGCTCACATTTGCAACAAACTCAGATTTAAGCCTTGATGCCTCAAGGGCCTTTTTTAAGGCAGACTTGACTTCTCTTTCAAGTATAAATCTCTCAGTAATGTCTCTGATTGATACAGCCCTTGCAGGCAATCCATTTATAGTTATATTTTTGACATTAATCTCTGCAGGAAAAATCGATCTGTCTTTTCGAATTAGATTTGCTACATATGTTCCAACATAATCTTGTTCCAATTTCTCTTTTACGAATGCCTTTGAATCTGGTGCCACAAATTCTAAAATAGATTTAAACTGTGGCAATTCTTCAACAGAGTTATAACCCATTATATTCAACAAGGTTTTATTTACATCAATGATGCTCTTTTTGTCGTGAATCAACAAACCTTCAAAGGATAAATCCGAAAGGAGATTAAATCTCTCTTCACTCTTCCTTAAATTTTTTGATTTATCTAATATTTTAAAATATGTATTTATTACAGATATAAGCTCGTTGTTAGAGATAGGTCTTGTAATATAACCATCAGCGCCTTGTCTGTAAGCCTCTGCTTTTACTTCTGAAGACCTATTTATTGCTGTTAAATATATGACGATAACATCTTGATTTTCTGTGTTTGATTTTATTATCCTGCAAACCTCATATCCATCAATATCAGGTAATAATATATCAAGGAGTATCAAATCTGGTTTAAATTCTTTTAATATCTTCAAACATTCAAAACCAGATGATACTGTTGTTACCTCGAAGCCTTCTTTTTTTAAAATCTTTGAGGTGATGGTAAGATTATCTAAATTATCATCAACAATGAGTATTTTTTTATTTTCCATAGCAATTAGTTTATTTAAATGGTAAAATTTTGGCAAGTTTGAATTAAAACACAAAAAAAGCGCTTAGGAAGGGCTGGTGAAGGATTTTTATACGACACCTTATAAAAAAAGTTCCTAGGGGGGGCTTTGTCATAAGGCATTGTTTTAAATGTATAAATCAAAAATTATAAATAAAATTTGTCGATTATAAAAATCCTGAAACAGCCCTTCCTAAGCGCTATTTTAAGGAAATAACCCAAAAATAGCGCTAGAACTAAAAAGCTTAATAAAATCAGCAAGTAAGATAGGAAGGGCTGGTGAAGGATTTTTATACGACACCTTATAAAAAAAGTTCCTAGGGGGGCCTTGTCATAAGGCATTGTTTTAAATGTATAAATCAAAATTATAAATAAAATTTGTCGATTATAAAAATCCTGAAACAGCCCTTCCTAAGCGCTATTTTTGGTTAATACAGTCTAATTGACTAATTTATTATTTAAATGGTAAAGTTTTGGCCAATGTGTTTGGATGAGATCATTATTGCTACAAAAAATAGAGGAAAAGCCCTTGAAATCTGTTCTATTCTCAAAGACTCACAAATAAAGCTCTTGACATTGAACGATTATCCAAACTGCCCTGATGTAATAGAAGATGGTGATACCTTTGAGGCAAATGCAATAAAAAAAGCCCTGTCTGTAGCAAAATATACAGGGAAAACATCCCTTGCAGATGATTCAGGGCTTGAGGTATATGCTTTAGGTAACAGGCCAGGCGTTTATTCTGCAAGATTTGCTGGTGAGAAGGCAACAGATGATGAAAATAATAATAAATTGCTCAGAGAAATGAAAGGTTTAAAGGGTGATCAGAGAAAAGGACGTTTTGTGTGTGTTATTGCAGTTGCAATGGGTGAAAAAATTATCAAGTTATTATACGGAAGTGTTCAGGGTATCATTACAGAATCCCCGAGGGGAGATGGTGGTTTTGGCTATGATCCTATTTTTATCCCCGATGGTTTCGATAAGACCTTTGGAGAACTTGAGCCTTCAATCAAAAATTCCATAAGTCATAGGGGTTTGGCACTTAATGAGTTAAAAAAATACATTGGGAACTGCAGGATTGACAAATACTATTAGATTATTTAATGAAATTATAATTATTTTAAATTTGAAATATAATAAACCATTTATTAATTTATTCAGTCTGCAAGACTGGTTCATCTAAAACTCAAAATGTAAATTTCAATGGAGGTCCCACAGATGAGAATTGTATTACTTGGCGCCCCGGGCGCAGGAAAAGGAACACAGGCTAAGAAACTTGTTGAAAAATTTAAACTTCCTCAAATTTCTACTGGAGATTTGCTCCGAGCAGCTGTTGCAGTAGGCACAAATCTTGGCAAAGAAGCAAAGTCTTACATGGATAAAGGTGAACTTGTCCCTGATAGTGTCGTTCTCGGAATGGTTGAAGAAAGACTCAAACAAGATGATTGTAAGGCGGGTTATATACTTGATGGATTTCCCCGTAATACATCGCAAGCAGAGGCACTTGATAAAATGTTGGCACACTTGAATATGCCTTTAACATGTGCTTTGAGTGTTGATGTGCCTTTTGAAGATTTAATGAAAAGACTCACGGGGAGGAGAACCTGCAAGGCCTGTGGTCAAATGTATAATATCTATTTTAATTCCTCATCGAAAGGCAATATATGTGATAAGTGTGGCGGTGAATTGTTTCAAAGGGACGATGATAAGGAAGAGACAATTAAGAAAAGACTTGAAGTTTATAACGCCCAGACGGCTCCACTTTTTGACTATTATAGCAAGAAGGGTATTCTAAAATCAGTGAAAGGGACCGGCAGTATTGATGAAATATTCGCAAATGTTTGTTCTGCAATAGGTTAGTCTTATCATCATAATATCTTTAAAAACAACATCTAAAACAACAAAAAAGGGAGGAAGGTTGTATGGCATTAGTAAATCCGCATGGCAAGGAAAAGAAACTCAAACCACTATTACTTACCGGTAAGGAGTTAGAAGAAGAAAAGCAGAAGGCATCGAAACTAAAGAAAATCAATGTCTCGTCTCGTGAATCAGGTGACTTGATAATGATGGGTATTGGTGGATTTTCGCCTCTTACTGGTTTCATGACAAAGGCAGATTGGGAGGGTGTTTGTAGAGAGTGCAAAATGGCAGATGGCACATTTTGGCCTATTCCAGTTACTGTTTCAGCAAGCAAGGCTGATGCTGACAGTCTCGAAGAAGGAGAGGAAATAGCACTATTTTCGACAGAATATAATGAATTCATCGCCACGATGAAAGTAACGGAGAAGTACACTATTGATAAAAATTATGAATGCAAAGAAGTGTATAAAACAGCAGACATAGAACACCCTGGCGTAAAAATGGTTATGGAACAAGCAGAGGTAAATCTTGCTGGTCCAGTAAAAGTATTAAGTGAAGCAACATTCCCATCAGAATATCCTGCTATTTATCAAAGACCTGCAGAAACAAGAAAGATGTTTGAGGAAAAGGGATGGAGTACTGTTGCTGCTTTTCAGACAAGGAATCCAATGCATAGATCCCATGAGTTTCTTGCAAAAATTGCAGTAGAAGTTTGTGATGGTGTTTATATCCATATGTTACTTGGCAAATTAAAACCGGGAGATATCCCTTCAGATGTTAGACAAAAATGCATTGATGTGCTCGTTGAGAACTATTTTGTAAAAAATACCATTGTAGTTGGTGGTTATCCCCTCGATATGAGGTATGCAGGGCCAAGAGAGGCATTGCTTCACGCATTATTCCGTCAAAATTACGGATGTAGCCATCTTATAGTTGGTAGAGACCATGCTGGAGTTGGTGAATATTATGGTCCTTTTGATGCACAGAAGATTTTTGATGAGATACCAAAGGATGCATTAGAGACAAAACCTTTAAAAATTGATTGGACATTCTATTGTAAGAAGTGTGATGGCATGGCTTCAATGAAAACATGCCCACATGGAAAAGATGATAGAATTTTACTTAGTGGGACAAAGTTAAGAAAGATGCTTTCAGAAGGTGAAGAGGTATCAACTCAGTTCAGTCGTCAAGAAGTTATCGATATATTAAAGGCTTACTATCAAGGACTTACTGAAAAAGTTGAGATTAAATTACATAAATATGCAGAGGGAGAGAAAAAATAAGTTAAGGATACTAAAAACAGGAAGGTAGGATTATATTTTTATTTCCCTATTTTCCATACAAAAAGAAAGGAGGGGATGGAGTAAAGGAAACAGTGTTATTTTTATGTTGTAGTTTTTCTTATTATTTATTTTGTTTTATTTAAAATCTATGCACAACAATAAAAAAGGAGGTTCATATCTCATGCCAAGTTTTGTTATTACTGAAAAATGTGACGGCTGTAAGGCACAGGACAAGACTGCTTGTCAATATATCTGTCCTAATGACTTAATGGTTTTAAACAGGGATCTTATGAAGGCTTATAATCAGGAGCCTGACCAGTGCTGGGAGTGCTACAACTGTGTAAAAATTTGCCCACAACAGGCTATCGAAATTAGGGCCTATCAAGACTTTGCTCCACTCGGCGGTAGTGTTATTCCAATGAGAGGTTCAGACTCAATTATGTGGACTATTAAGTTCAGAAATGGATCACTTAAGAGGTTTAAATTCCCCATCAGACTTACACCTGAAGGACATCTTGGTGATGATCCATATAAAGGTTTGCCAGAGCCTGATTTCTCAAAATTAAAAAGCTCAGGGTTCTTTAATAATCCTGCAAGAACTGAATAAATAAGGAGGGAGATATAAATGGAAAAAGAGACCTGTACATTTTCATTCTGTGCAAAGCCTGAGATTGTCGAAGTTGAGACTGATCTCTTATTAATTGGTGGCGGTATGGCATGTTGTGGAGCTGCTTTTGAGGCAGCTCGTTGGGCAGCACCAAAAGGTATTAAGGTCACAATGGTTGACAAGGCAGCGACTGACAGAAGTGGTGCTGTAGCAATGGGCTTATCAGCTATTAATACATATATCGGCGAAAACAAGGTTGCTGACTATGTAAAGTATGTCCGCGGCGATTTAATGGGCATTATTAGAGAAGACATCGTTTATGACCTTGGCAGACATGTTGACAATTCAGTCCATCTCTTTGAAGAATGGGGACTTCCAATATGGAAAAAGGCTGATGATGGTTTCTCTCTTGATGGTTTTCAGGCAAGAGATGCTGGCAAGGCACTCTTAAAAGATGGTGGCGTTCCAGTAAGATCTGGTAAATGGCAAATAATGATAAATGGTGAATCTTACAAAGTTATTGTTGCAGAGGCAGCAAAGGCAGCCCTTGAATATAATAGAAAAGCAACTGGTGTAGCTCAAAACCTTTATGAAAGAGTATTTATTGTTAAACTTCTAAAAGATGTTAATGACCCAAAGAGGGTTGCTGCAGCCGTTGGCATTAGTGTTAGAGAAAACAAGGTTTATATTTTTAAAGCCAAAGCTATGATAAATGCTGCTGGTGGTGCTGTTAATGTATTTAGACCAAGGTCGGTAAGAGAAGGACAAGGTAGAGCATGGTATCCTGTTTGGAATTCAGGTTCAGGATATGCACTTGGTATGCAAGTTGGTGCAGAACTCACCATGATGGAAAACAGATTTGTCCCTGCAAGATTTAAAGATGGTTATGGTCCTGTTGGTGCATGGTTCTTATTCTTCAAGGCAAAGGCAACAAACGCACTTGGTGAAGACTATTGTGTAACATGGATGGAAGACACAAAGAAACTCTATAGCCCTTATGCAGAAAAGCTGGGAACAGCAATCAGAAACCATATGATGATGTTGGATATGAAAGCTGGTAAAGGACCAATCCTTATGAATACCCACACTGCTATGGCAGAACTCGCAACAAAGATGGATGCTAAGAGAATCAAACACCTTGAGGCAGAAGCATGGGAAGACTTCCTTGACATGGCAATCGGACAGGCTGGACTTTGGGCATGCAAGAATATCGAACCAGATAAGACTCCATCAGAGATTATGCCTACAGAGCCTTATCTCCTTGGTTCACATGCAGGCTGTGCAGGATTCTGGGTAAGTGGACCTGGAGATATTCCTGGTGCACCAGCAGAGTGGAATTGGGGCTACAACAGAATGTCAACTATAAAAGGTTTATTTATGGCTGGTGACGTTGTAGGTGCATCTGGTCATAAGTTCTCCTCTGGTTCACATGCTGAAGGTAGGATTGCTGCAAAGGCAGCACTTGCACTTATACTTGATGAGCCTAACTTTAAGCCAACAATTAAAGAGACTGCTGATCAGATTGCTGCTGAGCTATATCTCCCATACGAAGTGTATGAGAAATATAAAACCTATTCAACAGATACTTCAGTTAACCCACATTACATCAAACCATCAATGTTACAGGCAAGACTGCAAAAGATTGCTGATGAATATTTCGGTGGTATTTCAACATGGTACATGACCTCAAAGACCATGCTTGAAGAAGGTCTAAAACAACTTGAAATGCTCAAAGAAGATGCAGCAAAAATGGCTGCAAAAGACCTTCACGAGCTAATGAGATGTTGGGAAAACTATCATAGAATACTTTCAGTTGAAGCTCATGCAAGACACATACTCTTTAGAGAAGAAACCAGATATCCTGGCTACTACTACAGAGGTGACTTCTTAGCAATCAATGACAAAGATTGGAAGTGCTTTACCAACTCAGTCTATGATTCGGAAAAACTCTCATGGGAATTCAAGAAAGTACCGTATGTTCAGATAATTCCTGACTAAATACTAAGAGAAAAGGGGCAAAAAAGCCCCTTTTCTCTTTATTTAATATGTATTCTCAGATATACCATCTTTGTCGAAATAACTAAATAAAGATAATTATGATGTATCTGAGGATGTATATTAAAGCATGATTTAAATAATAAAATCGCAAGGAGGGATAGCATGGCAGAGCAGGGAACCAGTGGTTTATGCCGTGTTTTAGTTGTAGGCGGTGGCTTTAGTGGGCTTACATCGGCAGTTGATGCCGCTGAAACAGGTGCAGAGGTTATTGTTATTGAGAAAAACCCTTATTTAGGTGGCAGGGTTGCTCAGCTTAACAAGTATTTTCCAAAGATGTGTCCACCAATGTGCGGATTAGAGATTAATTTTAAAAGAATTAAGACTAACCCTCTAATCAGTTTTTATACGAATGCAGAGATAGAGTCAATAAGTGGTTCAGAGGGTGACTTTACGGTTAATGTTGTTATCAACCCACGATTTATTAACAATAACTGTGTTGCTTGCGACGCTTGTTCGCAAATATGTCCAGTGGATAGACCTAACGATTTTAATTTTGGTCTTGACAATACTAAGGCAGCATATCTTCCGTATAATCAAGCTATGCCCTTTATTTATGCGATAGATGGTAAGACATGTAAAGGGGCATCCTGTGGAAAATGTCTTGAAGTTTGTAAATATAATGCAATAGATCTTTCTATGAAGCCCGAAAAGAAGACTTTTAAAGTTCACTCAGTCATTCTTGCAACAGGGTGGAATCCTTATGATGCTACAAAAATAGACAATCTTAAATATGGTTCTGTAAAAAATGTTGTTTCAAATATGATGATGGAGAGACTATCCTCTACTACGGGACCAACTAATGGTATTATCAAAAGACCATCAGATGGAAAAGTAGTCAACAATATTGCCTTTGTGCAATGTGCAGGGAGTAGAGATGAAAATCATTTAGAATTTTGCTCTTATATTTGCTGTATGGCATCATTAAAACACACGAAATACATCAGGGAACAAAATCCCGACTCTAACGCAACTATTTTTTATATTGATATCAGGACACCAGGTAAATACGAACAATTTTATTGGTCCGTTAAAGAGGATTCCAATGTTACTTTTGTAAAAGGTAAGGTTGCTAATATTGAGCAAGCTAAAGGTTCAGATGATGTTGTTGTTGAGGCTGAAGATATAGATACAGGGGAGAAAAAGGAGATTACTTTTGACATGGTAGTCCTTGCGACAGGGATGGAACCATCTTGTGCTACCACGAAAGTTAATGGTTATAAATTTACCAAAGAAGGTTTTGGAATTCAAGAAAACGGTTTATACATTGCTGGTTGTAGTAAGAACCCTATGGATGTCTCAAAATCAGCACAAGATGCAACAAGTGCCGCGATGAAGGCACTCCAATCAGGGCATGGGAGGTAATTTGAAATGGAAAAAAAATTAGCTTGTTATATATGCACAGGTTGTGGACTTGGTGAGGCAATTAATGTCGATAAGGTTTCGAATATTGTAAAGAACGCATTAAAAGTGCCTATTGTTAAATCCCATTCAGCATTATGTAATCAGGAAGGTGTTGAATTAATAAAGGCTGACATATCTGCTGAAGGTGCTAATACTATTATCATAGTTGGATGTTCTTTAAGGGTTAAACACCAAGAGTTTTCCTTTGCTAACTGCATAGTTGAAAGAGTCCCTGTTAGAGAGCTTTGTTTATGGTTATTAGAGAAGCCTGAAGATGTCCAAATTGCTGCAGAAGATTACATCAAAATGGGTGTCATCAAGGCACAAAAAGCCAACTTCCCTGAGCCATACATTATGGAGACTGTCAAAAATATATTAGTAATTGGTGGTGGTATTGCAGGTATGACCTCTGCACTGAGATGTGCTGATATGGGATATGATGTAGTGCTTGTAGAAAAAGAGGCACAACTTGGGGGATTTGTAAACAAATTATACAAACAAATTCCGACCAAATTACCCTTCACAGAACCACTTATTGTAGATACAGATATCCAATCTACCATCAAGGCTGTTGAGAGTCATCCTAAGATTAAGGTGTTTAAATCATCAAAGGTGGAAAAAACAGAGGGACAGCCTGGTGCCTTTGATGTTACTATTTCAACCAATGGCAAGGAAGAGATTGTTAAGATTGGAACGGTAATACTTGCAGCAGGTTGGAAACCCTATGATGCAACAAAACTTGAGCACCTTGGATATGGCAAATTTAAAGATGTGGTTACAAACATTGAGTTTGAAGAAATAGCAAAAAAAGGTAATGGAAAGATATTAAGACCTTCAGATGGCAAACCAGCTAAAAAGGTTGCCTTTATTCAATGTGCAGGCAGTAGGGATCCAAATCATCTTCCCTATTGTTCTGCAATGTGCTGTGCAAGCTCTTTAAAACAGACCAAATATGTAAGACAGGATAACGATGCTTGTGCAATGGTTTTTTATAAAGATATAAGAACACCTGGGAGGACGGAATATTATTACAAAGAGGCACAGAATGACCCAGGCGTTATGCTTACAAAGGCTGATGTGATAGGGGTATCTGATGCAGGAAATGGAAACATGTATGTTGACATGGAAAACTCTTTGCTTGGGGAAAAAGTTAAAGTAGAGGCAGATTTAGTAGTCCTTGCCACAGGTATTGTCCCAGCAACAATTGATGACCCGATAATAAATCTCCAGTACAGACAAGGTCCTGGATTGCCAGATTTAGATTTATATAACGGCTTTGCTGATTCTAATTTTATTTGTTTCCAATATGAGACCAGAAGGACAGGCATCTATGCAGCAGGGTGTGTAAGGCAACCAATGAATATGGCAGAAGCACAGGAAGATGCAACAGGTGCAGCCCTTAAAGCAATACAATGTGCTGAACATGTGGCAAAGGGGATAGCAGTGCATCCAAGGGCATGGGATTTAACTTATCCAGAGCCATTTATGCAGAAATGTACAGCGTGTAAGAGATGCACAGAGGAATGTCCTTTTGGTGCTATTGATGAGGACGAGAAAGGAACTCCTTACTTCAAGCCTAATCGTTGCAGAAGATGTGCTACCTGTATGGGGGCTTGTCCAGAAAGGATTGTCTCCTTTAAAGACTATCATGTCGATATGATAGGGACTATGTTAAAGAGTGTGTCAGTTCCATCAGAAGATGATGACCCAAGACTTATTGTACTTGTTTGTGAGAATGATGCTTACCCTGCAATAGATGCTGCAGCAAAGGCAGGAATAAAGATAGATAAAGCTGTCAGATTTGTTCAATTGAGATGTCTGGGCTCAACTAACCTTGTATGGATAGCAGACGCGTTCTCGAGGGGAATTGATGGTATGCTCCTTATGGGCTGTAAGTATGGTGAAAATTATCAATGCCATTTTGCAAAGGGCAGTGAGCTCGCAAATTATAGATTGAGTAAAGTTCAGGAGACATTAAGCAGGCTTCAACTTGAATCAGAGAGGGTTCAGATGGTTCAGCTTGCAATTGATGAGGGTGATCAGGTTCCAAAGATAATACTTGATTTTGTTGATAGAGTCAAAGAAATAGGCCCAAATCCATTCAAGGGCTTTTAAATAATAAGGAGGAGGGGAATATATATGTCAGGAGAACAAATAAAAGAATCTGTAATTATTAATCCTAATTTAGAATTTGTAAAGGATGTAATTTCTGCAGGTGGAGAGGATTTAAAAAAGTGTTATCAATGCTCAACTTGTACTGTTGTATGTAATATGACACCCAATGAAAAAC
>Ga0209207_1000890_pt1 | contig 15793 bp, 9 predicted proteins | sample SaghotsprinmetaG_FD_184140 | JGI IMG/M metagenome (GOLD analysis project Ga0209207, IMG submission 184140) | Hot spring microbial communities from South Africa to study Microbial Dark Matter (Phase II) - Sagole hot spring metaG (SPAdes) (version 3) | ecosystem: Environmental > Aquatic > Thermal...
CGCGCGGCCGCCGAACTGATCCTGCAGGATGTGATCGACGATTTCGTGCCGCAGATCGAAGCCGAGCTCAAACGGCGCCTGCAGGCCCGACTCAGCCGCCTGCTGCCTCCACGTCGACCGTAAAGTCCGGATACCCAGCGGTCAGCCGCACCACGGCCGCCCTTACGTCATGCAGGCCATCCCCGCTATACTTGCCGGCTTTTCCGTCTAGCCGTCATAAGGGTCCCGCCGCGCATGGACAAGACCTACCAGCCCCACGCCATTGAAACCGCCCTGTACCAGAACTGGGAGGCGAACAACTACTTCGCCCCGCAAGGTAGCGGCGAGCCCTACACCATCATGATCCCGCCGCCGAACGTCACCGGCAGCCTGCACATGGGTCACGGCTTCAACAACTCGATCATGGACTGCCTGATCCGCCTGCGTCGCATGCAGGGCCGCAACACCCTGTGGCAGCCGGGTACCGACCACGCCGGTATCGCCACCCAGATGGTGGTGGAGCGCCAGCTGGCCGCCGAGGGCATCGGCCGCCACGACCTGGGCCGCGAGAAATTCCTGGAGAAGGTCTGGGAATGGAAAGAGCAGTCCGGCGGCACCATCACCCGGCAGATCCGTCGCCTGGGCAGCTCGGTGGACTGGTCGCGCGAGCGCTTTACCATGGACGAAGGCCTGTCCGAAGCAGTGAAGGAAGCCTTCGTGCGCCTGCACCAGGACGGCCTGATCTACCGCGGCAAGCGCCTGGTCAACTGGGACACCAAGTTCCACACTGCCATTTCCGACCTGGAAGTGGAAAACCACGACGAGAAAGGCCACCTGTGGAACCTGCGCTACCCGCTGGCCGACGGCAAGAAGACCGCCGAGGGCCTGGACTACCTGATCGTCGCCACCACCCGCCCGGAGACCATGCTCGGCGACTCCGCCGTGGCCGTGCACCCGGAAGACGAGCGCTACAAGGCGCTGATCGGCAGCTATATCGAGCTGCCGCTGGTGGGCCGCCGTATCCCGATCATCGCCGATGACTACTGCGACCCCGAATTCGGCACCGGCTGCGTGAAGATCACCCCGGCCCACGACTTCAACGACTACGAAGTCGGCAAACGCCACAACCTGCCGCTGATCAATATCTTCAATGCCGATGCGGCGGTATTGGCGCGCGCTCAGGTATTTAATATCGACGGCAGCGTCAACACCGAGGTGGATGGCAGCCTGCCGGCCGAATACGCCGGCCTCGACCGTTTCGTCGCGCGCAAGCAGATCGTGGCCGCCTTCGAAGCCGCCGGCCTGCTGCAAAGCATCGACGACCACGCCCTGAAAGTGCCGAAGGGCGACCGCTCCGGCACCGTGATCGAGCCCTGGCTGACCGACCAGTGGTACGTCTCCACCAAGCCGCTGGCCGAGAAGGCCATCGCCGTGGTCGAGAGCGGCGAGATCCAGTTCGTGCCCAAGCAGTACGAGAACATGTACTTCAGCTGGATGCGTGATATCCAGGACTGGTGCATCAGCCGTCAGCTGTGGTGGGGCCACCGTATCCCGGCCTGGTACGACGAGGCCGGCAATGTCTATGTCGGCCGCGACGAGGTGGAAGTTCGCGCCAAGCACAACCTCGGTGACATAGCCCTGCGCCAGGACGAAGACGTGCTGGACACCTGGTTCAGCTCCGGCCTGTGGACCTTCTCCACCCTCGGCTGGCCGCAGCAGACCGAGGCCCTGAAGACCTTCCACCCCACGGATGTTCTTGTAACAGGCTTCGATATCATCTTCTTCTGGGTCGCCCGCATGATCATGCTGTCCACCCACCTGACCGGGCAGATCCCGTTCAAGACCGTGTACGTGCACGGCCTGGTGCGCGACGGCCAGGGCCAGAAGATGTCCAAGTCCAAGGGCAACGTGCTCGACCCACTGGATATCGTCGATGGCATCAGCCTGGACGAACTGCTGGAGAAACGCACCAGCGGCATGATGCAGCCTAAACTCGCCGAGAAGATCGCCAAGCAGACCCGCGCCGAGTTCCCCGAAGGTATCGCCGCCTACGGCACCGACGCCCTGCGCTTTACCAACCTGGCGCTGGCCTCCACCGGTCGTGACATCAAGTTCGACATGGGCCGCGTCGAGGGTTACCGCAACTTCTGCAACAAGCTGTGGAACGCCGCCAACTTCGTCATCGAGAACACCGATGGCCAGGATACCGGTGTGAATGGCGAGCCCGTTGACCTGTCGCCGGTCGACCGCTGGATCATCTCCGCCCTGCAGCGCTGCGAGCAGGATGTGACCCGCCACCTCGACGCCTTCCGCTTCGACCTGGCCGCCCAGGCGCTGTACGAATTTATCTGGGACGAGTACTGCGCCTGGTACCTGGAGCTGGTCAAGCCGGTGCTGTGGGACGATAACGCGCCAGTCGAGCGCCAGCGCGGCACCCGCCGCACCCTGGTACGCGTACTGGAAGTCATCCTGCGCCTGGCCCACCCCTTTATGCCCTTTATCACCGAAGAGATCTGGCAGCGCATCAAGGCCCAGGCTGGCGTCAGCGGCGAGACCCTGATGCTGCAACCCTGGCCGGTGGCCAATGAGAGCCGCATCGACGCGAGCGCCGAAGGCGATATCGAGTGGGTCAAGCAACTGATGCTCGGCGTGCGGCAGATCCGTGGCGAGATGAAGATCTCCATGGCCAAGCGCATCGATATCATCGTGCAGAACGCGGGCGCAGAAGATCTGCGCCGCCTGGCCGACTTCGAGCCGCTGCTCGGCAAGCTGGCCAAGCTGGAATCGGTGCGGGTGCTGGCCGCAGGCGAGGAAGCGCCGATGTCCGCCACCGCCCTGGTCGGCGAAATGCAGGTGCTGGTGCCGATGGCCGGGCTGATCGACAAGGACGCCGAACTCGCGCGCCTGGACAAGGAAATCGCCCGCCTGCAGGGCGAAGTGCAGCGCGTCGGCGGCAAGCTGAGCAATGAAGGCTTTGTCGCCAAGGCACCGGCTGAGGTGCTCGACAAGGAGCGCGCCAAACTGGCCGAGGCCGAACAGGCCCTGAGCAAGATGGTCGAGCAGCGCGGCAAGATCGCCGCGCTCTAAACCAAAAGAGTCAAAAAGGCCCGTTACGCTAAGCGTACGGGCCTTTTTTCTACGCGTATCACAGCACGCGATAAAGGATGACGGCAGACATTTTTACCTGCCTGCTGAAGGCTTAGGGTGTCGCGGCGAAAGCAGTGTGCATCTTAAGTAGCAATGCTAATTAGAGGTCGCATCCGCATATGACGACCCTGCCATTTTGGGTGAAAATCAGGCAATCTCGCTGCAATTGTAAAAATTTATGGCAAACCCCTTCTAAACCCTCAAACCTGGACCCCAAACCATGTATGCGTTAATGGCGTTAATCTTCGTCCTTGGCTACCTATGCATTGCCTTGGAACATCCCCTGAAAATCGACAAGGCCGCCTCGGCACTGCTGACTGCGGTGCTGGCCTGGACGGTGCTGGTACTCGGCGCCGAGAGCATCACCCCGCTGATCGCCGCCGCCCTGGAACACGGCAGCAGCGACAGCTCCCACTATGCGGTGAGCGAATTGCGCCACCACCTGGGGGAAATCTCCGAGATTCTGTTCTTCCTCATGGGCGCCATGACCATCGTCGAGCTGATCGACGCCCACGAAGGCTTCAAGGTCATCACCGACCGCATTCGCACCACCAAGCGCGTGCACCTGCTCTGGCTGGTGGGTCTGATCACCTTCTTCCTGTCCGCTGCGCTGGATAACCTGGCCACCACCATCGTCATGATCTCGCTGCTGCGCAAGCTGATCGCCGACCAGCACGAACGCTGGTTCTACGCCGGCATCGTGGTGATCGCAGCCAACTCCGGCGGCGCCTGGTCGCCCATCGGCGACGTCACCACCACCATGCTGTGGATCGGCCACCAGATCACCGCCAGCGGCATCGTGATCAAGCTGATCGTGCCCAGCCTGGTCTGCCTGCTGGTACCGCTGACCATCATGAGTTTCGTGCTCAAGGGCGATATCAAGCCGCCCAAGCTCAAGGAAAGCCGCGAAAGCCGCCGCGACCCCACCAGCCCCTTCGAGCGCAACCTGGTGTTCTGCATGGGCCTGGGCGCACTGATCTTCGTCCCGGTATTCAAGACCTACACCGGCCTGCCGCCCTATATGGGCATCCTGTTTGGCCTGGGCATTCTGTGGATCACCACCGAAATCCTGCACCGCAGCAAGAACGTCGAAGACAAGGACCCGCTCTCGGTGGTCGGCGTACTGCGCCGGGTCGACGTGCCCAGCGTGCTGTTCTTCCTCGGCATCCTGCTGGCGGTGTCCAGCCTGTCCACCGCAGGCCACCTGATCGAAGTGGCCACCTACCTCAAGGACAGCCTGGGCAACGTCTACAGCATCGCCATCTCCATCGGCCTGCTCTCGGCCCTGGTGGATAACGTGCCGATGGTGGCCGGTGCCATGAAGATGTACCCCCTGGTCAGCCCCGAAGCCCTGGCCGCCGCCAGCGCCGAAGAGCTACCCTGGCTGAGCAACTTCGTGGTCAATGGCAACTTCTGGGAAATGCTCGCCTACAGCGCCGGCACCGGCGGCAGCTGCCTGATCATCGGCTCGGCCGCAGGCGTGGCCGCCATGGGCATGGAGCGCATCAACTTCCTCTGGTACCTCAAGTACATCACCGGCCTGGCCTTCGCCGGCTATATCGCCGGTGCCCTGACCTATATGGCCATCTTCGCCATGTAATCAGCACTGCAGACGGGCGCCCAGGTGGCGCCCGTTTTCTTTTGCCCAAGGACGCCTTATGGAAATCAGCAAGACCCGCTCCAGCTTCTACCGCCGCCTGTATGTCGCCTGGCTGATCCACAGCGGCACCGCCACCAGCGTACCCGCCCTGATGAGTGCCACCGGCATGCCCCGCCGCACCGCCCAGGACACCCTGAGCGCACTGGTCGAACTGGATATCCACTGCGACTTCGTGCAACAGGCCGGCGAACGGCATAACGCCGGGCACTACGCAATTCAGGACTGGGGGCCGATCAATCCCCAGTGGATCGAAGAACACCTGCAACAGATCAAGGCGCTGCTGGGTTATCCCTGATCCAGCAGGGCCGGCCGCGGGCAACCGCCCAGAATCGGCTCCACTTCAGCGCATACATCCAGCAGCGCCTCGTCCTGCCAGCGCCGCCCCACCCACTGCAGCCCTACCGGCAAACCGTCGAACACTCCTGCCGGCATCGACACCACCGGGCTACCGGTCAGGGAAAACGGCGTGGTCATGCCGATACAGGCTTGGTAATACGGCACGGACTCGGCACCCACCTGAATATTCGGCGGCTTTTGCCAGGCCTTACGTGGGCAGTGCCCGTAGGCCACAGTGGCCGCCACCGGACACAACCAGGCATCCCAGGACTGAAGAAAGCGCTCAAGGCTACTGATCAAGCGCTCGCGGCTGTCCAGCGCCTGGTTATAGCGGCGTAAATCAAGCCCCATGCCCTGAATCAGGCTGCGGGTCAGCGGCTGTTGCCGCGGCAGCAGAACGCCCAGGGCACGCAGCAACTGACGCTCCATACGCGGCATGCCCAGCCCGATCTCCGCTCCGGCAATCTGCCCGTAGGCCTGCCAGGCCTGCACAAAGTCGAAATCAGCTGGGCAGCAGCGTTCCACCTGCACACCGGCCTGGCGCAAGCGCTCCACAGTCTGCATCAGCCCACGCCGTGTCCTGGCGCACAGGGGCAGCCCGGCAAAATCATCCCACCAGGCCACCCGTAGCACCCGCCCCGCCCTGCCAACCGCCTTGGACACGCGCGGCGGCGGCACTTCGTGATCAAGCCCATCGGGGCCGTCCAAGACCTCAAGACCGAGACGCAGATCCTCCACATGCCGAGCCAGCACACCCAAGGACAACATATGCCGCACCGTTCGCGGTGCACCGGGCAGATGGGGAATATGGCCGGTGCGGGGAATGCGGTTCTCCGTGGCTTTAAGCCCCAGTACCCCGCAGTAAGCGGCGGGAATGCGGATCGAGCCGCCAATATCGCTGCCCAGGTCGAGAAAGGAAAAACCCATGGCCACGGCCGCCGCACTGCCGCCGGAACTGCCCCCACTGGTCAGGGCGAGATTCCAGGGGTTGTTGGTGGCGCCGAACACAGGACTCCAGCACTGCGCATCCCCCGCCAGCTGCGGCAAGTTGGTCTTACCCACTATGACGGCGCCAGCTGCCTTGAGCCGCGCGACCGCAGTGGCATCCTGCTCGGGTATGTAGGCTCGCAAAGGCGGATGACTGCTGGTGGTCAACAGCCCGGCGGTGGCGAAACAATCCTTGATCGTCACCGGCACCCCCAGCAGCGCCCCCAATGCCTGGCCGGCGCCAATCTGCCTATCGATGCCTGCAGCCGTCGACTGCGCATCCTTGGCTGGGGTGACCAGGGCATTTACCGCAGGGTTGTATTGCTGCACGCGATCAAGGCATGCCTGCAGCACCTCGCTGGCCTTGAGGCGACCCTGAGCAATTTTCGCGGCAGTGCCCTTGGCCGATTCATCCCTGTACATCACAGCTCCCTCTATACGCACGGGTTTCGCCCCGCAGGCGCGCCATCATAGACCAGGCGCCATGCCTCAGGGCGCGACAGGCTGTCGCGCCGTGCTCCCAATGCCCATTTCGGGCATTGGGGGAGGAATTTCCGACCACAGGCACAGGTCCGACTGGCCAGGCACTCAGCAATATGAATAATGCCCTCCCAGACCCATGCCTTGCGAATCACCATGCCCCTGCCTCCCAAGCGTTCCCCCAGCAAAGCTTCCCAGCCCGCGGCCAAGGCCGACACGGGCAAAGGCCAGTTGCACCCACGCAACAAGCACCAGGGGCGCTACGACTTTCCCGCACTGATCAAGGCCAGTCCCGAGCTGGCGGCCTTTGTGATCATCAACCCCTATGGCAAACAGAGCATCGACTTCGCCAACCCGCAAGCAGTCAAGGTGTTCAACCGCGCGTTGCTCAAACAGTGCTACGGCATCACGCATTGGGACATTCCGCCAGACTATCTGTGCCCGCCCATTCCCGGACGCGCCGATTACCTGCATTACCTGGCCGACCTGCTGGCCGCCGGCAATGCTGGCGGGATACCGCGCGGTGCCAGGATACGGGCGCTGGATATCGGTGTGGGGGCCAACTGCATCTACCCGCTGCTGGGCCACCGCGAATACGGCTGGCAGTTTCTCGGCGCGGATATCGCCGCCAGCGCCATTGCCTCGGCCAGGGCCATCGTGCAGTCCAACCCGGGCCTGGGCGATGCCATCGAACTGCGCCAGCAACACGACAGCGCCCATATCTTCCAGGGCCTGCTGCAGGGCGATGAACGTTTCGACCTGACCCTGTGCAACCCGCCCTTCCACGCCAGTGCCAAGGAAGCGGCCAGCGGCAGCAAGCGCAAATGGCGCAACCTGGGCAAGCTCGACCCCAAGCGCAAGCTGCCGGTGCTGAACTTTGGCGGCCAGGCAGCGGAGTTGTGGTGCCAGGGTGGCGAAGCGGCCTTTGTCGCGCGCCTGATTAGGGAGAGCGCCGCAGTCGGCCAGCAGGTGCTGTGGTTCAGCAGCCTGATTTCCAAGGCCGGCAATCTGCCGGGCGTATACAGTGCGCTGAAAAAAACCGGCGCCCTGCAGGTGCAAACCGTGGAAATGGCCCAGGGCCAGAAACAGAGCCGCTTTGTCGCCTGGACCTTCCACACCCCCGAACAGCAGCAGGCCTGGCGAAAAAGCCGCTGGTCGTAGGATGGGTTGAGCGCAGCGATACCCATGCCGCCCGAGGCCAACGCGTGCTACCAAGGCAGCCAGCCGCCCAGAACCAGCCAGACACCCGCCAGGCTCATGCTCAGCAGGGTCACCGGCACGCCGCTGCGGGCAAAGTCGACAAAGCCCAGCAGCACGCCCTGGCGCCGTGCGCTTTCGGCGACGATCAGATTGACCACGCTGCCGATCAGCAACAGGTTGCCCGCCAGGGTCGACATGATTGCCAGGCCCACCCGCATCGATTCACTCGCCTCCGGGGTCATCCCCAGCAGCAAGATCACGAAGGGCACATTACCGATCAGGTTGCTGGCCACCAGGGAAGCCGTGGCCAGGGCAATCACCCCGTCAGGCAGCAAGCCAAAGGCCGCCAGGGTGCTGGCCATGGCCGCTACCTGCGGCAGGCTGAGCGCCGCCCCGGTAACCACGAACAAGCCGGCGAACAGCAGCAACAGGTTCCAGTCGACCCGGTGCACATAGTCGCGGCTGTCGACCCGGCGCGAGATCATCACCAGCACGGCAATCAGCAGCGCCGAGAACTCGCGGGGCATATCGGTGGCAAACAGCCCGAGCAGCACCAGGCTGGCCAGCAGCGGCTTGAGGTAGCTGTGGGCGCCATAGACCTGCTCGACCGCTGCCTCCTCCAGCACCGCAGGCCTGGCCACGCCCCAGCGTTTGCGCCATTGCAGCCAGATCACCCCGTAGGTGATGGCCAGTGCCACCAGCGCAGGCGGCCCGGCGATCCAGGTGTAGGCCCAGAAATCCAGGCCCGCGGCCTGGCCGATCAGGATGTTCTGCGGGTTGCCGATCAGGCTGGCACTGGAGCCGGCATTGCAGGCCAGCGCCAGGGCCAGAAGAAAAGGCCGTGGGTCCAGGCCGCGGGCCAGCAGACTATGACAGAGCAAGGGGGTCAGGGCGAAGGCGACGATATCGTTGACCAGCAGGGCCGACAGCACCCCGCCCAGCAGCACCACGCCACCCAGCAGCCAGGTCGGTTGCCCGGCATGATGACTGAGCTGCCGGTTGACCCAGGCATACACGCCGGAGAAGTCGAACTGTGCGCTGATCAGCATCAGCGCCAGCAGCAGCAACAGTGCCCCGGCCTCCAGATGACTGGCCGCCTGTACCGGCGACTGCGCACCGCTGACCAGCAGCAGCACCGCGCCGCAGCCGGCAATCCAGCTGCGGTCGATGCGCAGACCGCGAATACCGCCGGCGGCCATGCCCAGATAGGTCAGAACGAACAACCCCAGCACCAGCCATGGCTGCCACTGCATAAACACCTCTTACTGAAAAAACAGGCTCTGTGGCCATCATCCATTGTCGCTGCGCACGGCGCACCCTGCGCCCCAGAACGCGCCATGCGCGGTGGCGCGCAGCGAACGCAGCAGGCAACAGCCATAGTCTGCACAAGGGCTTTCGGGCGCGCAGCATAGATGCTAATACTGCACCCATGAAGTCACGCCCACTGTAAAGGAAGCCGCATGATCCATCGCGTCCTGTTCGTCCTGGCCCTGCTGCTGGCGAGCCTGCCCGGCCTGGCCCGCGAACAGATGCAGCCGCTGCGCATCAGCGTCGGCGACTGGCCACCCTACCTGTCCAGCGAAATGCAGCACAACGGGGTGATCGCCCACCTGATCAGCGACCTGCTGGCCGATGAAGGCTATCAGGTGACCTTTCGCTTTCTGCCCTGGCCCCGGGCCTACGCTGCGGCTGCGGCGGGCCAGTTCGATGCCACGGCGGTATGGATGCACAAGGCCGAGCGCGAAGCGGACTTTCACTTCAGCGCGCCCCTGCTGGACGAGCAGTTCGTCTTCTTCCATCTCAAGTCCCTGCCCTTCGACTGGCACAGCTTCGACGACCTGACCGGGATGAATATCGGCGGCGGCCTGGAATACAGCTATGGCCCCGGCTTCGATGCCTTTCTGGAAACCGGCAAGGTCAATATGGAGCGGGTATCCACCGACCAGCAGAACTTCGAGAAACTGCTCAAGGAACGCATCTCCCTCTATCCCCAGGAAATGAACGTGGGTTATGCCGCCCTGCGCAGCCACTTCAGCCCGGAAGATCAGGACAAGATCACCCATCACCCGCAGCCCCTGCTGGTGAACCTGAGCTACCTGATGCTGCCGAAAAGCCTGGAAAGCAGCCCACAGCTGATGGAGCGTTTTAACCGGCGCCTGCAGAGCTACCGCGACAGCGGCCGCTACCAGCGCTATTTCGATGACCTGCGTCAGGGCAAATATGAGCCCGCGGCGCACACCGAACCCTAGCCCCCTTGTCACGGATCGACAGCACAGGAGTTTGTACATGCTGCACAGGATTTGGCTGAGCCTTGGCCTTTGTGCATCACTGCTGGTCCTGCCCGCCGCCCAGGCCGAGCCTGGCGTCAGCGCCGAGGAAATCCGCATCGGCATGGTCAATGTCCAGAGCGGGCCGGCGGCCGGCCTGGGGTTGGGCATGCGCGCCGGCGCCGAAGCCTACCTGAACCGCATCAATGCTGAAGGCGGCGTGCATGGCCGGCGTATTCTTCTGCTCAATCGCGACGATGGCTATGAACCGGTGCGCACGGCGAGCCAGACCCAGGCGCTGATCGAGACCGAGCAGGTCTTCGCCCTGCTTGGCTATGTCGGCACCCCGACCTCCCGCGCCGCCATGCCCATCGCCCTGCGCCATCAGGTGCCCTATCTGTTTCCCTTTACCGGCGCCGAATTTCTGCGCCAGCCGGTACGCCAGTGGGTCTTCAACCTGCGCGCCTCCTATTTCAACGAAACCGCCGCCCTCGCCGAACTGATCACCCAACGACTGGGCCTAAGGCGCGTGGCCTTGCTGATGCAGGACGATTCCTTCGGCGAAACGGTCAAGAGCGGCCTGGTCGAAGCCCTGCACCAGCAGGGCCGGCAGATTGATGCCGAGGCGCGCATCCTGCGCAATTCTCTGGACGAGGTGCAGCAGGCCATCACCCAACTGGCGCCGAGCGAGCCGCAGGCCATCGTCTTTATCGGCACCTACCGGCAACTGGCCAAGGCCATCGGCGAGGCCCGCGCCCGTGGTTTGCAGGCAGCGTTCTTCAGCGTCTCCTTCGTCGGCACCGAGGATCTGATCAGCGAGGCCGGGGAGCTGGCCGAAGGGGTCTATATCAGCCAGGTCATGCCCTCGCCCCACGATCCGAACCTGCCGCTGGTCAATCGCTATCGCCAGGACATCGCCCCGGTCAACCTGGGCTACAGCTCCCTGGAAGGCTATCTGGCCGCTGCCACCCTGGTCGAAGCCCTGCAGGCAAGCGGGCCGCACCTGACGCGCAAAGGCTTTGCCAGCGCCCTGGAGCAACTGGATACTGACCTGGGCGGGTTCAGCCTGAAGTTTTCCGCCGATAACCATCAGGGCTCCAATACGGTGTACCTGACCCGCATCCAGGCAGGCCAGGCCGTACCGCTGCAGCCAGCGCCGTAATCAATCAGCAGGCAAAGCGCTTGTCCAACCCGCTATAGCCCAACCCCACCCCCTTGTGCACCTTGAGTTGCACCGGGATGCGCTCCTTGAGCGCCTCCACATGGCTGATCACACCGATCATCTTGCCGCTGGCATTGAGGTTATCCAGGGCATCCAGCGCCACCTCCAGGGTCTCGCCATCCAGGGTGCCGAAGCCTTCGTCGAGAAACAGCGAGTCGATGCTGGTCTTGTGACTGACCAGATCGGACAGCGCCAGGGCCAATGCCAGGCTGACCAGAAAGCTCTCGCCGCCGGACAGGGTGCGGGTGTCGCGCGCCACATCGGCCTGCCAGGTGTCGAGCACCTCCAGCTCCAGTTCGCCACTGCTGCGCCGCGCCAGCTGATAACGCCCGTGCAGGCGCTCAAGCTGCTGATTGGCCAGGTAGACCAGATGATCCAGGGTCAGGCCCTGGGCGAACTTGCGGTACTTGGCGCCATCGGCGGCGCCGATAAGGCTGTTGAGTTGCTGCCACAGGTCGTACTCGGCCTGGCGGGCATCGATCTCAGCAAACAGGGCTTGCCGGCTAAGCCTGCGCGCTTCGTCGCCATGCAGCTGGGCGCGCAGTTCACCCTGGCGTTCACTCAAGGTTTTAAGCTGGGCGTTAAGCGCGAGCAACTGTTCGTCCAGTTGCGCCAGGCTCAGTGCGGTGGCCGGGCTGGCCTGCAGGGTAGCTAGGTGTTCTGTCGCGGCACGGGTCAAAGCCTGGGCATCGTTCAGGGCCTTATCCAAACGCTGACGCAACTGCTGCAGGGCGCTGCGCTGCGCCTCATCCAGCAGGGCGGCCAGGTAATCGGCCTCGGCGTTAAAGGGGCTCGCGCTTAGCGCGGCCGTCCACTGCTGCTCGGCCTGTTGCAGGCACGCCTGCTCATCCTGCAGGCGGCTGGACAGGGCTTGACGGCTGCCGGCCAGTTGCTGCTGACGGCGCTGCGTTTCTTCCAGCTGAGCCTGCGTCTGTTGTAAGGCCGCCGACGCATCGGCGGGTCGGGCCAAGGAAGGCGGTTCGGCCAGGCCCAGGGCCGCCGAGCGTTGTTGCCAGTGCTGCGCCTGCTGCACAGCAGCCTGCAGGCCAGGCTCCAGTTCGCTGAGCTGGCGCTGTAAATCCAGGCTTTGCTGCTGATTGTGCTGCCAGCACTGCCACTCTGTTTGGCGCTCGGTGAGCCAAGCGCTGGCGTCGTCCGGCAGTTGATAGCCGAATTCGGCCAGGGCCTGACTTAGCTTGGCGTCACGCTCACCGGCCTGATCCCGCAGCTGCTGCAGGCGTAATTGACCTTGCGTCGCCTGCTCCTGGCGCTGCTGCAGTTGCTGACGGTTAAGTGCCTGCTGCTGTTCCAGCTCGCTGCATAACTGGTGCAGAGCCAGGCGCGCCCGCTGATGCTGCTCAAACTGGCTATTGAGCTGTTGCAACTGCTCCAGTTGTAGCTGCAGTTGCTGCAAGTCAAGGTGCTGTTGCGCCTGCTGCTGAGCCAGTGCTGCGGCATCGGCCAGCGGGTTTTCCAGCTGCGCACTCAGCGCCTGCCAGCGCTCATTCTGCTCGGCCTGGGTCTGCTGGCCTCGTTCAAACTGCTGCTGTTGCTGCTCCAGGCGCGCAGCGAGTTTTTCCAGCTCGCCGGCCAATTGCCGGCCCTGTTCGGTCAGGGCATCCAGCTCGCTGCGTTTGCTGCTGAGCCGCGCCTTGGTCGCCGACACATCCAGGGCCTGGTAGGCGCTGATCGCCGGGTGCGAGGCGGAGCCACACAGCGGGCAGGCCTCGCCGGGCTGCAACTGGGCGCGGTGGGCTTCCAGGGCCTGGATGCGCTGCTCCTGCTCCAGCAGTTTTTCCTGGGCCTGCACCTGTTGCTGCAGATCCTTGTAGCGCAGGCGCAACTGTGCCACCTCGGCGTCCTTGGCCTGATGCTGCTCACGCAGCTGCGTCAGGGCTGCTGTCAGCTGAGACTGCTCGGCCGCCAGGCGCTCCCGGGCCGTGGCCAGGTCGCCCAGTTGGGTCAGCACAGCACCCTGGAGATGCAGCTGCTGCCAGCGCTCGCGCAGGGCTGCCTCGCTACGCCCAGCCAGCAGCGTCTGCTGTTGCTGCTGCACGGCGTCTTCCTGCTCGCGGGCCTGCTGCAGGTGATTTTGCTCGGTGCCAAGCTGCTCGCCCTGCTGGTCGAGCTGCGTCTGCAGCGCGGTGATGGTTTCGTGCAACTGCTGCTGACTGAGTTGCAGTCGGGCGATTTCCTCGGTCTGTAGCTGGCGCGCCTGGAGTTGCTCACCCCAGCGCCCAAGCTGCTCACCCAACCGTCCATGCTGGGGCTGCGCCGTCAGTTGCTGCTGTACCTGCTGCAGGCGTTCGGCCAACTGCTGGCGCTGCGCCTGACAATCGGCAAGCAGCACTGCACTAAGCTCGCGGGCCTGCCAGCTGTGCTCGGCAATGGCCTGCTCGGCTTGGCGCTGTTCATCGGCATTGCGCTGCAGGCCCAGCTCGGTTTGCAGCAGGCGCTGGCGCGCCTGCTGCCAGTCATGGTGCAGCGGCTGCAAACGCAGGGCCGGCTCGCTGGCGGCCAGTTGCGCCAGCTGCGGCTGGGCTTGCTGTAAGGCATCCTGCGCCGCCTGTTCGGCTTGCTGGCTGGCGTGCAGCTGGGCCTGGGTCTTGGCCAGTTCCTCGCACCAGCGACGCTGGCGCTGCAACTCGGCCTGCTGTGCGCCGAGCGCGGTTTGATCAATAGCCAGCTGTTCGGCCTGGGCCTGCAGCTCAATACGCTGTTCTTCGCTAAGCAACTCGACGTCTTCGGCCTTGGCGCGCAGCTGATCGAGAGCAACTTTTACTGCTCGGGTTTGCTCAAATACCCGCTGGGAAATCTGCCCATAGATATCGGTGCCGGTCAGCTCTTCCAGCAGCTCGGCGCGCTGGTTGGCATTGGCTTCGAGAAAGGCGGCAAAACCGCCCTGGGCCAGCAGCATGGATTTGGTAAAACGCTCGAAATCCAACCCGGTCAGGCGCTCGGTCTCGCGCAGTTTCTCGTTGATCTTGTCGGTAATGATCTGGCCATCGGCAGCGGCCAATTCCACCTTGGGCGCCTGCAACGCGCCATCGGCCTTGTCGCGGGCGCGGCGCTGACTCCAGAAGGCGCGGTAAGCGATGCCCTTGACCTCGAATTCGACCTCGGCCAGGCAGTCGGCGGTATGCCGGCTCATCAGTTCATTGGCGCTGGCCGACACCGTGTTCATCCGTGGCGTGCGGTGATACAGGGCCAGGCAGATGGCATCCAGCAGTGTGGTCTTGCCCGCCCCGGTGGGCCCGGTGATGGCGAACAGGCCGTTGTCTTTAAACGGCTCGGCGGTAAAGTCGATCTTCCACTCGCCCTTGAGCGAATTAAGGTTTTTCAGGCGCAGGCTAAGGATTTTCATACCTCACCCTCGCGCAGCTCACTGACCACCTGCTGATAGAGCCCCAGCAATCGTTGCTGCTCGGCCTTATCCAGGTTCTCGCTGCTTAAGCGTTGGGCGAACACATCCTCGACGCTTAGCTCATCCAGGGTTTCCTTGGCCTGACTGTGCAGGCTGGCGCGAGCATTACCGCGCTCGCGGCGGATACGCAGCACCTCCACCGGCAGGCCCTCGCATAGCGCGGCGATGCGCTGCTGCAGATCGCTCAAATAGTCGTCAGTGCCGACCAGCACTTCCAGCCAGACTGGCTGTTCGGCACTGCCCTGCTTGGCCACCTCCCGAATGGCGCTGTCCAGTTCCTTTAGCGAGCCACGCAGCGACAACAGCGGCTGAAAGCATGGCACTGGCAATGGCTGAATACTGCGCAAAGCGCTGCCCTCCAGCTCCACCAGCAGCACCTCTTTCTGTTGCCTGGCTTCATCGAAGCTCAGAGCAATCGGCGAGCCGCAGTAGCGGATATGCTCCAGGCCGCCGACCTTCTGCGGCCGATGGATATGCCCCAGGGCGATATAGGCTGCCGGCGGAAAGGCGCTGGTGGGGAAGGCCTCCAGGCTGCCGACATAAATTTCACGCACCGAATCGCTGGCGCTGGCACCGACTGTGGTCAGATGGCCGCTGGCGATAATCGGCAGCTCGCTGCCCAGCTCGGCACGTTTGGCCTCGGCCAGGGCATAGAGATCCTGATAGTGCTGGGCGATTGCCTGCTGCAACGACTGCTGCTTGTCCTGGGCGCTTTGCCCGGCCTGGCTTTGCAGCACATCGCGCGGGCGGATAAAGGGGATGCCACAGAGAATTGCGCCGGGCGAGCCATCGCGCTGTTTCAGTACCAGCAGCTGTTCAGCCAGATCATCACAGACACCCGGAATCACCCGCGTGCCGAGCTGGGCCAATAGCGTCTTGCTCTCGCCAAGCATGGCCACCGAATCGTGGTTACCACCGAGCACCACCAGCTCGCAGCCGGTGGCGCGCAGCTCGACGATAAAGCGGTTGTACTGCTCGCGGGCATAGCTGGGCGGCGCACCGGTGTCGAAGATATCGCCGGCGATCAGCACGGCATCCACCTGATGCGCACGCACCTGCTCGACCAGCCAGGTGCAGAAGGCCTGATGCTC
>Ga0209207_1000891_pt1 | contig 15775 bp, 13 predicted proteins | sample SaghotsprinmetaG_FD_184140 | JGI IMG/M metagenome (GOLD analysis project Ga0209207, IMG submission 184140) | Hot spring microbial communities from South Africa to study Microbial Dark Matter (Phase II) - Sagole hot spring metaG (SPAdes) (version 3) | ecosystem: Environmental > Aquatic > Thermal...
TGCGCTACTGGCTGATGAAAAGCGAGCCATCCGTCGTCGGCATCGACGACGTGTTGGCGATGCCCAACCAGACCGTGGACTGGTGGGGCGTGCGCAACTATCAGGCGCGCAACTTCATGCGCGACCAGATGAAGGTCGGCGACAAGGTCTTCTTCTACCACTCGAACTGCAAGCAGCCCGGCATCGCCGGGCTGGCCGAGGTGGCGAAGCTCGCCTATCCGGATCGCACGCAATTCGATCCGACCAGCCCTTATTACGACCCGAAGTCGACGCCGGAGAACCCGCGCTGGGTGAATGTCGATGTCCGCGTGCTGAAGAAGACGCGACTGGTCGGGCTGGACGAACTGCGCCGGCATCCGGAAATCGCGCACATGCGCGTGCTCCGGCGCGGCAACCGGCTGTCGATCACGCCGGTCGATCCGGCGGAGTGGGATTTCATCGTCGGGAAGCTGATGCAGTGACGGCCTGGCTGCTGGGCTACCTCGCGCTCGGCGCCGTCGCCGGCTTCTTCGCCGGTCTGCTGGGCGTCGGCGGCGGCGCGATCATGGTGCCGGTGCTGGCGCTGATGTTCGCCGCGCAGGGTTTTTCCGAATCGCAGCTGATGCATCTGGCGCTCGGTACTTCGATGGCGGCCATCGTGTTCACCTCGGCGGCCTCGCTGCGCGCCCACCACGCGCACGGCGCGGTGCGCTGGGAGATCGTCAAGACCATCGCGCCGGGCATCCTCATCGGCACCTTCCTCGGCGCGCAGCTGGCGAGCGCGATCCCGACGCGGCCGCTGGCGATCTTCTTTACCGTCTTCATGAGCTACGTCGCCTTCCAACTGCTGGCGAACGTCAAGCCGAAGCCTTCGCGCCGGTTGCCCGGCCGCTTCGGCATGTTCGCCGTCGGCGGCGGCATCGGCGCGATTTCGGCGCTGGTCGCCATCGGCGGCGGCTCGCTGTCGGTGCCCTTCATGACCTGGTGCAACGTCAAGATGCACGAGGCGATCGGCACCTCGGCGGCCATCGGCTTTCCCATCGCCGCCGCCGGCACGGCGGGCTATCTGGTCGGCGGCTGGAGCGCGACCGCCTTGCCCGCCGGCAGTTTCGGCTACGTCTATCTGCCGGCACTGGCGGCCTGCGTGGCGGCGAGCATGCTCGCCGCGCCGCTCGGCGCGAAGGCGGCGCACCGGCTGCCCGTGGCGACGCTCAAGAAGATTTTCGCCGGCGTGATCCTGCTGTTGCTGGCGAAGATGCTGCACGAACTGTTCGGCTGAGCATCATTTCCAGAACGCGCGCACGGCCGCGATGCCCTGCGCGCCGGCGGACTGCGCGGCGGCGAGATCGGAAACCGCAAGCCCGCCAATCGCATAGACCGGCATGGGTAATCCGGCGGCAAGTTCGGCAAAAGCGAACCAGCCGATGCCAGGTTGCCCCGGATGGGTCGCGGTCGCCGCGACGGGGCCGAGTACCGCGAAATCGAGGCCGAGGCGCGCGGTCTGTTCCAGTTCCAGGCGGTCGTGGCAGGAGGCCGCGACGAGAGGAAAGGGCGGACGCCGGTCCAGCGCCATGAGTTGCGCCGCCGGCAGGTGCAGTCCGTCGGCGCCGACCTCGTGCGCGAGCGCCGCGTCGCCATTGACGAGCACCCGCGCGCCATGGCGATGGCAGAGTGCGAGCGCCCGCGTCGCGAATTCCCGCCGCGCGGTTTCCGGCAAGGCTGTTTCGCGCAGCTGAACCAGCCTCAGCCCGCGTTCCAGGGCGCGTTCAAGCGCAGCGAGCTGCGCGTCGATGCCGATCTCCCAGGCATGGGTGACGGCATAGCGGTCTGGCAGCCGCAGGGCGGCCAGCACCGGTGCGTTGGCGGGCAACATGGGCGCCACCATCGGTTCGTCGGCGCGCTGCCAGGCGAGCGCGGCATGCACGTGGTCGCACAATGCGCCAGCCCATCGGGTGACGCGGAAGAAGTGCAGCCGCACGTGGGCGTGCGCATAGACATGCTCGCGCACGATCCACGGCGTTGCCGCGAGGACGTCGATTTCCAGTTCCTCGCGCAGTTCGCGCACGAGGGCCTGATGGGGCGCCTCGCCCGGCTCGATCTTGCCGCCGGGGAATTCCCAATAGCCGGGATAGACGGTGTCGGCGGCGCGCTGGCCCAAAAGAAAACTGCCATCCGCCCGCAAGATGACGGCGGCCGCGACCTCGACGATCTTGCCCACTATTGGCGGCCCGCGAAGTCGCGCGCGAACTGGTCGCCCACCTGATCCGCGATGCGCGCCGGCAGATCGCCGACCGGCTGGCTGGAGAAGCGGCGGACGCCATCAACGACACCCCGGCGAAAACCCCGCGCGAATCAAAACCTGCCGCCCCGCCCCGACGCGCTGCGAGGAAAGCGAAGGGGCTTGCCCTGCCATTGAACTGATACTATATTCAGTGCCAGTGAACCAGCAAACCAAACTCTTTACAGCGATCCGCGCAAACCCCAAGGCGGTTCGGTTCGCGGACGCATGCAAGGCGGCGGAGTTGCTGGGTTTCATTCACAAAGGCGGGCAGGGTTCGCACCGCGCCTATGCGCGCACCGGCGAGCCAGTCGGCTTGAACTTTCAGAATCGCGGCGGTAACGTCCCGCCCTACCAGGCGCGGCAGTTGATCGCCATGATGGACAAATACGAGGCGAAGGCATGAAAAAGCAACCGCATTACCCTGTCGAACTGCATTGGAGCGCCGAGGATGAAGGCTGGATCGCCACCTTCCCCGATCTGCCCGGCTGTTCTGCCTGGGGCGCAACGGAAGCGGAGGCGCTGGCTGAATCGCACGATGCCGCTGCCGCGTGGCTGAAGGCATGCAAGGCCGCCGGCAACCCGATCCCTGCGCCGTCGCCGCTGGCGGACGAAGCCGACTATTCCGGCCGTTTCGTCGTGCGGATTCCGAAGCGCCTGCATGCCGATCTGGCGAAGTCGGCGAAGCGGCAGGGGGTAAGCCTGAATCAGTATGTCCTTTACCTGCTGACGGCGCGCGCTGCCGCCAGCGGCGAGGCGCGGGCCTGATGGCAACGAAGCGCGATCCGAACCGCTGCCCGAGGCATCCCGGCGAAGCGCTGCGGGAAGATGTATTGCCGGCGCTGGGACTGACTGTGACCGGCGCAGCGGAACAGCTGGGCATTACCCGCGCTACCTGCCGTATGCAAGGTTGTGCCTAGGGAAACGCTGGATAAATTGCTGCGCGGGCGAATCGCTGCGTTGCGCGGTGTTGGCTCCGGCCGCTTCGCTTCACATCGGCTGCGCCGATGTGAGCCTTCGCCGAAACTTCGTTTTCGCTCCCTCGCCTACGTGATATGTAGCTCCGGCATAACCTGAAGGTTATGCCTTCGCTGAAACTCGCTTCGCTCGTTTTCTCGGTCGCTGCGCTCCGTGCGCCTTGCGCTTCATCCCGCTCGCTGCTTTTTTCAGCGTTTCCCCAGGCGACTTTGCAGGCATCCGGGGGCTCAAAGCGGCGAAATCTCTCGCCACGCTTTTCCCCAGCAGCACTGATGGGAAAAGTCCCCGATTTCGATCACAGGAGGGCGCCGGTTTGCCGGAAAACGCTCCAGATAGCCGACCAGAGCGCTTTTGCCGGCGACCTTGTCCTTGCCTCCCGTCAGGTGGACTTGCGGAGTATTGCGCAGGGAATTCCAAGCATCGGCCGGATTCAGCGATCCGGCCAGGGGAGTCAGGCCAAGCGACCGCGTCCAGCCCGGATGATCCAGAACCGCGGCGACCGTCACCAATTGAGCGACGTCATCCCGACCGGCTGCGACCAGTGCGGCAATTGCGCCCCCGCCCGAGTAGCCGACCAGCCTTAGCTTGTTCGCGCGAAAACGGTGTTTCAGTTCGTCGATGGCCTGATTCATCGCGGCGACGATCTCCGCGCTGAAGCGCGCGCTCGTCCAGTCCTCGCGCCTGCACTGGTTCGCCAGACGTTCGGCCACGTACTGGCATGGCCGTCCCAGGTAAACGGCCATGCGGCGAGGTTCAGACAAGGCCATCCACAGGGCGACCGGCGACAGAGGGGTCGGGTCGGGCGAAGGCGTGTTTACGTCCAGCCAAGCCAAGCCGTCTCCCTCGATGAAAACGGCAATTTCCTCGACGGGGCGCGGCGCCGGGTGCAGAGCAAGCAAGTCGAAGCGACCAGAGTGCAGTGTGGCGGCTTGCCAGCCGGAGGACTGGGCGAGCTCCAGTGCGGAGGAGCGCCGCGCGACAGGAGAGCCCATGCAGGCCGACAGCAGGCCGCAGAGCGCGAGCAGCGCCCAGAAAAAGACCGGGGGACGGCGCCCCCCGGCTTCCGCGCGATGCGTTGAAGCGGAGCGATCAGAAATTCCAGACGGCGCGCGCGGTGAGCTGGTGCGCACGATACTTTTCCTTGATTTCCGCATCGTAACCGATGCCGATCGTGACACCCTGTCCGGTCACCTTGCGATAGCTCGCCCCCAGCTGCAAGCTGTCACGATTGGGCTTGACGCTCGCCACGACGAAGCCGGGCCCCCCGGCGGCGAAACTGGCCCTGACGTCCGGCGCATCGGCGAATTCGCGCAGATAGCGGGCCCGCAGTTGCAACTGGCTGACGTCCGAAAGCTGCCGCGCCAGCTCGACGCCCAGCACCGACTGCAGCGATTTGGCATCTTTGCTCTCTACGCGCTGTGCCGCGGCGGGGTTGCCCTTTTCCGTGTAGCCTTTCGTGCTCAGGTACCCGGCGCGCGCTCCGATCAACCAGCGGCCAGACCAGCCGACCGTCAGGCCGAGCGGAAAGCCGTACTCGACCCGACCGCCGACGTGCCAGCCACTAAAGTCGCCGCGCACCGTCTCCGAAAATCCGGGGAAAACGACCCGGCGCTGGCTGCCGTAGTCGTTGTAACCCAGGACCAAGGAAGCGTCGAGCGTCATACTCTTGTCTGTTCTGCTCAAATAGCCGCCCAGATGGTAGCCGTTTACGCGTACGTCGTCGCCATGCGCAGACTCGATACCGTTGGTACTGGCTTGCGTGTAGCCGGCCGATATGCCCATCACCTCGCGGACGGAGCGGTCGACCTCAAAGCCGAGTGCGAGGCCGCCGGCGCCGATCCTGTATCCGGTCGAGTCGCCGCGCGGGTTCTGTTTCCCCCATGCGCCGAGAGCCTCCAGCCAGATGCGGCGGTCCATCGTTTCGCCGGCCGAAAGACCACGACCGGCCTGGGAAAAGGCGCCTGAACGCGCCGCGTCGATGCGCTGACCGAAGGCCGAAAACATCGTGCCGGTCGCCAGCTGCGCAGCGGCCAAGACCGAGCCGCTGGTGTCGGGCGCGATCTGCTTCAGGGCATCCCGTACGGCCGTGGCCGAGGGCAGGCTATCGAGCGCAGCCAGCATCGGGTCGGCGGCTGAGCTGCCAGTCTGGCCCAAGGCCTCGAGAGCGGCGGCCATCCCCGCGGTGTCGGACGAGGAGAGCGAATTCATCGGGTTACGAGTGGCGGTCAGCAGCAGATTGCCTCCGCCGACCGACAGGGCATAACGGACCGTTGCCGTGTCGGCGTCTGCCGCTAGGCCGGGGGCTGTCCCAGAGACGCCGCCTTGCACCAAGGTGTAGACGCCATTTGCCACATAGCCGCGCGGGATCGGTCGGATGGCAGCGCCTGGATTCAACGTCGCGACGCCTGAGACCTGGAATTTGTCGGAGGTATTGCTGGCGCCGAGCCCCATTTCAACGACCGAAGCCGCTCCCATCGAGAGATTGCCGTCGACGGAAATGAGTCGTGGCATCGTGACGCTGCTCGCCTTGAAGGTACCGTCGATGGTCATGTTGCCGCTGACGGAGACACCGCCGTTGATCTGCAGACTGGCCCCTGCGTCGACTTGCACGGACACGACGTTACCCAAGCCATAGTCGAAAACCGTACCGCCGTCGCGCACGATGAAGGACTCGAAGCCGCTCAGCGTCCCCGACGCAAACCTGTGCGTGCCACGGGTTTCCAGCGTGTCGATGCCAGCCCCGCCGACGATGGCGCCAATGACCGTACCGCCGAACAGCTTGACCGTGTCGTTGCCGGCGCCCATGTCGATGGCCAGCCCGTTCTTACCCTCGATGCGGCCGTAGTTGATCAGAATATCGTTGCCGCCCCCCATTTGGACGGCCGCCCCTGGGGTCGCGCTCGCCAACGCATCCACCAGCGTTGACTCGGCGCCTCCAGTGATGACGCCTGAGTCGTAGTTGACCAGCAAATCGGCGTAGTCCCCCACCAGACCGACGGCCGTCTTTTTCTCTCCCGTGATGGTTCCGGCATTGAAAATGCGGGCTGCGGAACCCGTGGTGGTGGAAGTATTGCGTGCCGTTGCGGCAGCCGGGTTGGTCAATGTGCCATTGGCGCCATCGTCGATCAGAATGCCCTTGGACTGTCCATAGATCACCGCTCCCGCGCGATTGATGATGGTGCCGCCACCGGCAGCGATGCCGTCAGCGCCGTTTGGCCGACCGCCGGAGTCGTACCCGCCCGCTCCCGTGCCGCGTATCGAGCCCCAGTTCTCAATGTAGGCCACACCATCGATATCCACGCCGTCGCCATCGCCGTTGCTGCTGGTGCTGGTGCTGATGGTTTCGCCATTCACGGTAACCGTGGGGGCGTTCACCGCATGGCTATAGACGTTACCGGCGCCGGCGTAATTGCCGGAAATGGCGCCGTAGTTGATCACCACGGCATGGCCGTCGATGCCGACGCCAGAGCCGTTGTTGCCGGTAATGACGCCGCCGGCATAGTTGACGATCACCGGGTTGTTGATGCGGATATTGGTTGTAACGCCGTCGATGATGCGATTGAAACTCACGGTGCCGGCGGTATCAGCAGTATTGATGCCGGCGATTTCCAGGCGGTCGATGCTGATGAGGTTAGCCCAGTCCGTCGGGCTGGCATTGGCGAGACTGGTGGTAGCCAGCGCGGTAAGGTGGGCATTGGCTGCCGAAGCTATGGGATCGCCGCCGTCGATGCCATGCCGCGGACCGGTGATGCTGCCATAGTTGAGGATGGTGACATTGCTGCGCCCATTTTCAATGGCGACACCGTCAGCAGCCTGAAAATTCGCCGTCGCGATGCCTGCGAGGTACTGTCCGGTTCCGCCGGCCCATGAGGTATTGACGACACCGGTGGAAAAAATGCTGCCATAGTTGGTGAGCGTGACATTCGTGCCCAATCGAATGGCATCGTTGGCATCGGCGCGGATGATGGCGGCGCTGTTGGTTGGCGAGCCATTGACGATGCGATTGTTGAACGTCGAGTAGTTCTTGTCGGCGACGATGGCCCGGCTGGTGGCGCTGCTGGTCCCGGGAACCGTGTTCTTCTGCCAGATGGCGCCCTGGTTGTTGAGGTAATAGCTGCCTGCTACCCGATCAAAAAAGAGGACGGAAGAACCTCCGCCGCCTGCGGATGAAATGACTGCCCCGGCCTCGTTGTTGATGGTCAAGTTGGGCGTGCCGTTCGGCGTTGAGATGGCGATACCCGTACCAATCTGGCTGATGGTTCCGGAGTTATTGATGACAAAGGTGCCGTTATGACCGAAATTGATGGTGGCCGCGCCCACGGCGCTGATGCCCACGGCGCTGATGGTCGCGCCAGCGTTGTTGTTGATGGTCAGGGAAGCACTGGCAGCGCCGGTATTGACGGCGTTGGCCGTGCCGGTCTGGCTGATCGTGCCGCTGTTCGTCAAAGTGCTGGTCCCGGCATTGACCGTGACAGTCACAGTCGTCCCGGAGGTTGTCAGGGTGGCTCCAGTGCCAACCAAGCCCGTCCCCCCGCCAGCCAGGCTTTTGGCGGTGTTGTCTGTAGCGCCGTCCGCCACCGTGAAGCTCGCGGCCCAGACCGGGTTGGAGAGCGCGGCTTGCAAGGCAAGAGCGAGGGGAAGGGTGCGAAACGACGGTAACCGCTGGACCATGAATGCTTTTTCCTCGTGTGCGTTGATTGCGGATGCGGTGAACGCCGATCCGACCCATGCTAGACGCCTCACGTTACCGGAATATTTCAGCCCGAATCGCCCATTGGCCGTTTCACACCGTAGAATGGGGGGCGGGCGAAGCGGTGGCGTCTGCCCGGAGACCGGATGATCGCGCACGAGTTATTTCCACGAGAAAAGGCCGATGAACGACCTGGGTTCAATCCCCTCCTGCCGCAGCCGATGACGACTCCCCGTATTGTCCCTTGCCCTACCTGCGGAGCCGAAGTCATCTGGGGGCCGCAAAGTCCCCACCGCCCCTTCTGCTCGGAGCGTTGTCGCAAGATCGATCTCGGCGCTTGGGCGAGCGACAGCTACCGCGTGCCCGGCGATGCCACGCCCGACGAATTCGATCTGCCCGAGACTACGCCCAGGCCGCGCGAATAGCGGCGACGCCCTGCCCGCCCGCCGACCGCGCGGCGGCGACGGCATCCTTTCCCAGTCCGCCGATCGCATAGACCGGCAGCGGCAGGCCGGCGATCCGTTCGGCGAAGGCGGCCCAGCCGATACCGGGCTTGCCCGGGTGGCTCGCCGTTGCGTCGACCGGGCCGAGCACGGCGAAGTCGAGGCCGAGGCGCGCGGCCTGCTCCAGTTCGGCGCGCTCGTGGCAGGAAGCGGCGACGAGGGGAAAGGGCGGACGCCGGTCCAGCGCCATGAGCTGGGCCGCGGGCAGGTGTAGTCCGTCGGCGCCGACCTCGTGCGCGAGCGCCGCGTCGCCATTGACGAGCACCCGCGCGCCATGGCGATGGCAGAGTGCGAGCGCCCGCGTCGCGAATTCCCGCCGCGCGGTTTCCGGCAAGGCTGTTTCGCGCAGCTGAACCAGCCTCAGCCCGCGTTCCAGGGCGCGTTCAAGCGCAGCGAGCTGCGCGTCGATGCCGATCTCCCAGGCATGGGTGACGGCATAGCGGTCTGGCAGCCGCAGGGCGGCCAGCACCGGTGCGTTGGCGGGCAACATGGGCGCCACCATCGGTTCGTCGGCGCGCTGCCAGGCGAGCGCGGCATGCACGTGGTCGCACAATGCGCCAGCCCATCGGGTGACGCGGAAGAAGTGCAGCCGCACGTGGGCGTGCGCATAGACATGCTCGCGCACGATCCACGGCGTTGCCGCGAGGACGTCGATTTCCAGTTCCTCGCGCAGTTCGCGCACGAGGGCCTGATGGGGCGCCTCGCCCGGCTCGATCTTGCCGCCGGGGAATTCCCAATAGCCGGGATAGACGGTGTCGGCGGCGCGCTGGCCCAAAAGAAAACTGCCATCCGCCCGCAAGATGACGGCGGCCGCGACCTCGACGATCTTGCCCACTATTGGCGGCCCGCGAAGTCGCGCGCGAACTGCCAGGCCACCCGTCCCGAGCGGCTGCCGCGCTGCAATGCCCACTGTAGAGCCTCTTGCCGTGCCGCCAGCGCCGACTTTGCATCGACGCCGAAGACGGAAAGCCAATGCACGCAGATGTCGAGATACTGTTCCTGGCTGAACGGATAGAACGACAGCCACAGCCCGAAGCGCTCGGAAAGCGAAACCTTTTCCTCGGTGGTTTCGCCCGGGTGGATCTCGCCGTCGTCGCTGCGCACGCTCTCGCGATTCTCGGCGAAGCGCTCGGGCATCAGGTGGCGGCGGTTTGAGGTGGCATAGATCAGCAGGTTTTCGGGCGCGCCGGCGATCGAGCCGTCGAGCGCGCTCTTCAAGGCCTTGTAGCCCGGCTCCGAGGCCTCGAAGGACAGGTCGTCGCAGAAGACGATGAAGCGCTCGGGGCGGCCCGCCACCAGATCGACGATGGCCGGCAGATCGACGAGGTCGTCGCGGTCGACCTCGATGAGGCGCAGGCCCTGTTTCGCGAACTTCGTCAGCACGCCCTTGATCAGCGAGGACTTGCCGGTGCCGCGCGCGCCGGTCAAGAGCACGTTGTTGGCCGGCTTCCCGGTCACGAACTGGCGCGTGTTGCGTTCGACGGCGGCTTTCTGCTCATCGATGCCCTTCAAGTCGGCGAGGCGGATCCTGTGCGGATGGCGCACCGGCTCCAGCCGGCCGCGCCAGCGGAAAGCGATGGCGTTCCAGTCAGGCGGCGCGGGCGGCGCAGGCAAGAGTGCCTCGGCGCGCTCGACGAGCCTTTCGAGACGACGAATGAGCGATTCAAGCAGCGATTCGAGTCCTTGCATCGGGTAAGCTTCCGGTCATGAAGCCTTGGAATTTAGCACTACTCGTTGCGCTGGCCGGTTGCGCCGCGATGACGCCGCCTGCGCCGCCCGTCTGTCCGCCCTGCGCCGAAGCGGAACAGCCGAGGCCGCTGGCGAAACCTTTGCAAGCCGCGCAGTGGGACGACCTGCCGGGCTGGGAGACGGAAGACCATGCGGCGATGCTCGAACTCTTCCGCGCCCAATGCGCGACCCTCGGCAAACGCCCGCTCTGGTTGTCGACCTGCGAGGCGGCGCAAAAAGTCGACGCCGGCAAAACGGCGGTCGACGGCGCGCGCGCCTGGTTCGAGGCGCATTTTCGCCCGTGGCAGCTCGTCAATCCCGACGGCGCGCGCGAAGGCCTGGTGACTGGCTACTACGAGCCGCTGGTGCGCGGCAGCCGCACGAGGAAACCGCCTTATCTCACGCCGGTGTTCGGCCCGCCGGACGATTTGATCGTCGTCGATCTGGCGAGCCTCTACCCCGAACTCAAGCACATGCGCCTGCGCGGTCGGATCGAGGGACGCAAGCTGGTGCCCTACTTCAGCCGCGCGGAATGGTCGGCGGAGGAAAAAAAACGCGCCGACCAGGCGCTGCTGTGGGTCGACGATCCGGTCGACTTCTTTTTCCTGCAAATCCAGGGCTCCGGCCAAGTGACGTTCGAGGACGGCCGCCGGATGCGCATCGGCTATGCCGACCAGAACGGCCATCCCTATCGTTCCATTGGTCGCTGGCTGGTCGACAGGGGCGAGTTGCTGGCCCACGAAGCCTCGATGCAGGGCATCAAGGCTTGGGCCGCCGCCAACCCGAAGCGCTTGAAGGAGTTGCTTGACGCCAACCCGAGCCTGGTGTTCTTCCGCGAGCTTCCGGCGGAGGGCAGCGGCCCGCCCGGGGCGCTGGGCATCCCGCTCACCCCCGGGCGCTCGCTGGCCGTCGACCCGCGCTACACGCCGCTGGGTGCGCCGGTGTGGCTGGCCACGACGTACCCGAACCGCGACGAACCGCTCCTGCGACTGATGCTGGCCCAGGATACCGGCGGGGCGATTCGCGGCCCGGTGCGCGCCGATTTCTACTGGGGCGCGGGAACGGCAGCCGGCGAAGAAGCCGGCCGCATGAAACAGAAGGGCCGCATGTGGGTTTTGCTGCCGCGCCGCCACGAGCCTTGAAACGCATCTGTCACACGGCAGAGGATTTTGCTAAGATGACCGCCTTGGGGGGCGGCCGGTGAGGCTTAAAGACAAGATCCTGGTGTTTTTCGTCGGCATTCTGGCGGCACTGGTCCTGGTGTTGACCGGGCTTTCCGCGCTCAGCTTCCGGCATTTCTCCCTCTACACCGCCGAGCGCCACGCCCGCTCGGTGGCCGAGACCGTCAAGGTCGGTCTCACCGAAAGCATGATCAACGGCACCATCGGCAAGCGCCAGCAGTTTCTGGCGCGCCTGTCCGCCGTGCCGGGCGTACAGCAGGTGCGCGTCGTCCGCGGCCAGCATGTCGTCAGCCAGTTCGGCCCCGGCTTGACCAACGAACGGTTCTCCAGCGGCGGCATCGAGCGGGTGCTGATGACCGGCAAGGAAGTGTTCGAGGTTCTCGAGACCGACGAAGGCCTGATGTTCCACGCGGTGATTCCCTACGTGGCGGATGACCGCGGCGTGCCCAACTGCCTGCAGTGCCATGCCGTGGACAAGGGCGCCGTGCTGGGCGCGGTGACCATCGACATTTCGCTCGACGAAGTCCGGACGCAGGGCATCTTCGCCGCCCTGATGGTCAGCTTCGCCGTACTGGGCGCGGCCCTGCTGGCGCTCTTTTTGTTGCGGCACATGCTCAACCCGCTATCGGAAACCGCGCATGCAGTGCAGGATGTGACTTCGCAGGCGATCAATGGCGATTTCAGCGGCCGGATTCTTCAGCGCAGTACCGACGAGGTGGGCGACATCGCGCAGAACATCAACCATCTGATGGACTTCCTCAACCGCGAGGTCACTGCGATCCGCACGCGCGTCGGCCAGTTGATGGGGAAACAGTGCGTCGCCGCCAGCGGCAACCAGCTGGTGCTGACGACCGAGATGGTCGAAAGCCTCGTCGAGGCCTCGCAGTTCAAGCAGGCCATCGAGGAGGACCAGAGCAAGTTCGACATCTACCGTCGCCTGGCCGACATGCTGCGCCTCAAGTACGACATCAAGCGCTTCAGCATCTACGAGATCGCCGCGAGCAAAAACCGCATGACGCCCGTCATCGTCGATGACGACATCGACGCGCCCTGCCGTTATTGCGACCCGCAGATCCTCATCGACGCCAACAGCTGTCGCGCCAAACGCACCAGCCACGAGGTGAACGCCATCGATTATCCGGGGCTGTGCACGATGTTCCGCCCCGACCGCGAGAATGATCGACACATCTGTCTGCCGATCATCCAGTCGGGCATGGCGGGTTGCGTCGTCCAGATCGTCGCCGATGCCGAAGAGGCGCCCCTCATCCTCCTGATGGCGCCTTTCATCGCCGTTTATCTGCGCGAAGCCGGCCCGGTGCTCGAGGCGAAGCGCCTCATGGAGCATCTGCGCGAAAACTCCCTGCGCGATCCGATGACCGGGCTTTACAACCGCCGCTTCCTCGAGGAGTACGTGAGCGCGCTGGTGGCAGGCAGCCAGCGGCGCAAGAGCCCCTTCTCCGTCCTGATGCTCGACCTCGATTTCTTCAAGCAGGTCAACGACACGCACGGTCACGAGGCCGGCGACAAGGTCATCAAGACGCTCGCCGACATCCTGCAACGCAACGTGCGCAGTTCCGACATGGCGGTACGTTACGGCGGCGAGGAATTCCTGCTGTTGCTGATGGACACCGGCGCGGAAGCGGCAGAGAAGGTCGCCGAGAAAATCCGCAGCGACGTCGAAAACACGAAGATTCCCCTGCCGGGCGGCATGCTGCAGAAGACCATCTCCATCGGCATCGCCGAGTACCCGGAAGATTCCGACACCTTCTGGCAGGTGGTCAAGTTTGCCGATGTGGCGCTCTACCGTGCAAAATCGACGGGCCGCAACCGCGTGGTGCGCTTCACCTCCGATATGTGGGACCCCGAGGCCTACTACTAGAGGACGCTGCGGGCGCCGCCGTCCTGCCGGCGTCGACTTTTTCTCAGCGCGCGCTGCGCTCGTTGAGCGCCTTTTCCAGTGCGGCGCCCGGCATGTAGCCGGGCACGCGGCTACCGTCTGCGAAGAACAGTGCCGGCGTGCCGCGGATATTGAGCTGCCGGCCGAGCGCGACGACGCGGTCGAGCCCCGCGGTGTTGCACTTGGCGGCAGGCGGCTGCACGCCGTTCAGCACGTAATCGTTCCACGCCTTGGCGCGATCGGGTGCGCACCAGATGCCCTTCGCCACCTCTCCCGACTGTGGGAAGATCGGATAGACGAAGGTATAGATCGTGATGTCGGTGACGTTCTGCAGTTCCTGCGCGAGCTTCTTGCAGTAGCTGCAATTCGGATCCTCGAAAGTCGCCAGCACGCGCCTGCCGTTGCCCTTGACCTGCTTGGCGGCCAGTTCGAGCGGCAGGTCGGCAAAGTTGATCTGCGCGAGCTTCTGCTTGCGTTCCTCGGTGAGGTTCTTGCGCGCCTTGACGTCGAGGATGTCGCCGACGACCAGGAAGGCGGCCTTTTCGTCGGTGTAAAGGATGTCGCCGCCAATCTGGATTTCGTAGAGGCCGAGCGCACCCGCCTTGCGGACGGCATCGACCTTGACGCCCGGCCCGAACAGCTCGGTCAGCACGGGCGCAACGGCCTTCTTGACGTTGACTTCGTTGGCCAGCGCCGCATGAACGAACAGCAGGGCGGTCACGCCGCCGACGATACTTGCAAGTTTCATGGATTCTCCAGAATGTTCACCCCATGGCGTAGCGCACCATGGCGTCCTTTATGACCGGCAGCCGGTCGACGAAGTTCAACCCGAGATTGCGCAAGAGCGCGACGGGCGCCAGCTCTGCCGCGAACAGCCGCTGCAGGGCGTGGGTGAGCGATTGTAGCGCCACGACCTCCTCGCGCCGGGCGCGCTCATGCCGGCGCAGCCATTGCAGGTCGCCGCAGTCGATGTGCTCAGGGCAGGCGGCAAGGGTCGCGGCAAGGCTTTTCGCGTCCTGAAAGCCGAGGTTGATGCCGTGGCCGGAAAGCGGATGGATGGTGTGCGCCGCATCGCCGATCAGCGCCAGGCGATGACCGACGGTGCGCGGCGCGCGCATCAACCGCAATGGAAAGGCGGCAGGTGGCGTCACCAGGCGAAGACGGCCGAGCGCATGGTCGCCGGCGGCCGCCATGCGCGCGCAGAATTCCTCCGGCGGCAGCGCCAGCAGCGCCTGCGCATGGGCCGTAGGCGTCGACCAGACGATCGAGATCCGCTCGCCAGGCAGGGGGAGCCAGGCCAGCACGCCGTCGGCGCGGAACCATTGCCGGGCGACATCGCGGTGAGGCCGCTGTCCAGCGAAATTTGCCACCACGCCGGACAGGCCATAGGGCAGGAAATCGACGGCGATGCCAGCGGCCTGCCGCGTCCAGGAATCCGCGCCGTCGGCGGCCACGACGAGCCGTGCCGTCAGGCTGCGGCCATCGGCGAGTTCGAGCGTTGCCGCGCGCTCGCCGATGTCCAGCAAGGATGGCCGGCCCGGACAGATCAGGTCGAGATTGCCCTGACGGCGGGCGGACTCCCATAGTTCGCACTGCATCAGCGAGGCTTCGACGATCCAGGCCAACTCGCCGACCCCGCTGTCGTAGGCGGAGAATTCCATCTCCCCGCCGCGGTCGCCGCGCACGGTCATCTTGCGCACCGGCGCGATGCGCGACGCGTCGAGATGCGGCCAGACGCCGATTGCGTCGAGAAAGCGCGCATTCGCCGGACTGATGGCATAGACGCGCGCGTCCCAGCCTTCCGGCCGTACTGGTATGCGTTCCTCGACCAAGGCGACGGACAGCCGGGTACGGCGCAAGGCTACAGCGAGCGCCAAGCCGGCCAAGCCGCCGCCGACAATGATTACGTCGTAAATAGTCTTTCCGGAGCCCATTGCACAGTCGATCCCGTCGTCAACAAACTTGACAAGCCGGCCGCCGCATCAGGATAATTCCGCTTTTTCGCGTGGTGATGTAGCTCAGCTGGTTAGAGCGACGGATTCATAATCCGTAGGTCGAGGGTTCAAGTCCCCCCATCACCACCAATTCTAAAACCCAACCCTTATCGGTTGGGTTTTTTCTTGCCCGCCGCGCCAGCCCTGGCGGGGCTTGCGGCGGGGTCTGGTGTTTCGCCCTCACCCTGACAGTGCGTTATTCCGCCCACCGGGCCGCGGACGCCTCTCTTTTCTCCATTCGACCGGTGGCTGGACGAGGCTCGCCCCCTCGATTTCATGCGGGTTTCGGGCCGATGGTTGGGCGTCAACTGCTCCGACCAGAATCCTTGCAAACCCGTTTCACGCATCGAACCCATCGAACAACGCGTGCTGCGCATCCCAATCCGACGGCGGCAAATGGTTCTTCAACCAGAGCAGACTCAAGGTCTTCGGCTGCTGCCCATCGAGGATGCCGCGCACCAGCGTCGGCGAGAGCAGCGTCAGCCGCAGCAGTTCATTCACGGTCGTCTGATGCAATCCCTCGCGCCGGGCAATCTCCGATCCGCTG
>Ga0209207_1000893_pt1 | contig 15684 bp, 18 predicted proteins | sample SaghotsprinmetaG_FD_184140 | JGI IMG/M metagenome (GOLD analysis project Ga0209207, IMG submission 184140) | Hot spring microbial communities from South Africa to study Microbial Dark Matter (Phase II) - Sagole hot spring metaG (SPAdes) (version 3) | ecosystem: Environmental > Aquatic > Thermal...
TTGCCTACACGCTGGAGTTGTTCATGCTCTGGTCGGACAGCAGCCGTGTCGTCACCGTCGCCATTGCCGCCGTGTTCGGTGTCATCGCCGGTTCGGCGGCCTGGTCGCTGGCGACCCGCTCGTTCCGCTGGGAAGGTTTTGCCAATGTCGAAGACACGGCGACCCACCTGATCGGTGCGGCACTGATGGGTTTCGGCGGCGTGCTGGCCTTCGGCTGTACGGTCGGCCAGGGGATTACCGGCATCTCGACGCTGGCACTCGGCTCCTTCATCACCCTGGCGGCCATCCTGGCCGGCTCGGTCGTGGCGATGAAGGTCCAGTACTGGCGGATGATGCGCGAGGCCTAAGCGTCCTCGCCGGCCTTCAGCCTGGCAATCACCAGCGGGAAGGCGCCGGAACCGATCAGCGCCACCGCCGAGACAATGAAGGCCAGCCCGGCCATCGGATCGTCGAGTACCGGGTGGATCAGTGCGCCGAAGCCAAACAGGCTGACCAGGCCGGGAATGGCGCAGAGGATGCCGAGCGCCGTGAGAATCAGGAAGGAAAGCGGATAGCGGTGCATGGCGGGGAGTGTAGACGAACGGCCGGTTCGGCGCGAAGATAGGCACCTATTTTAATAAACAAGGAGACACTGATGAACCGCCGCCACTTCCTTCGTTCGCTGGCTGCCGCCGGAGTCGTCGGTGCTGCCGAATTCGCGCCCTGGCATGCGGTCAGTGCCTTCGCCAACGATCTCGACAATTTCGTCCGCGGTCCGGCGGTCAAGGATCACCCGCTGCGCCAGTTGTCGAAACATGTGTGGATGATCTTCTCCCCCGACGGTTTCCCGACCCCGGAAAACCAGGGGATGATGTGCAACCTGACCTTCATCGACACGCCCAGGGGCCTGGTCGCCATCGATACCGGCGCTTCGGTGCAGATCGGCGAAATGGCCATCCGCCAGTTGAAGCAGAAGCTGAACAAGCCGGTCGTGGCGATCATCAACACCCATTACCACGGCGATCATTTCCTCGGTAACCAGGCCTTCGTCGAAGCCTACGGCGACATGCCGATCCACGCCCACGCCGGCACGATCAAGGAAATCCAGGGCATGCAGGGCAACATGTGGCGGACCTTGATGGAACAATGGACCAACCAGGCCACCGTCGGCACCAGGATCGTTGCCCCTAACGTTGCTGTCGACCACGGTCAGGAACTGAAATTCGGCGATGTCGTGCTGCGTCTGCATCACTACGGCCAGGCACATACGCCTTACGACATCTGCGTCGAGGTCGTCGGCGACGGCCTGACCTGCGTCGGCGATGTCGCCATGAACGGCCGCATCGCCAACATGGACGACGGCTCCTACGTCGGCACGCTGAAAACCTACGCGGCGCTGGAAAAGAACGCGCCGTCGAAAATCTGGCTGCCCGGCCACGGCGAACCCGGGGCCAATGTTCTGGCCTGGAATCGCAGCCTGTTCGAGGGCATTTACGAAAGCTGCGTCAAGGCGGTGGAGGCTGGTCAGCCGATGGAAGAAGCCAAGGAACTGGTTCTGCGCGACCCGCGTGTCGCCAGCCAGGCACGCACGACCAAGGGCTTCGACAGCAACATCGGCAAGTACGTCAGCCTCGCCTACCTGGAAGCCGAAGCCGCCGCCTTCTGAAACGGAAAACGCATGAAAAAGCTGGATCATCAACGCCTCGACCAGGTCGTCGCCGCCGCCCGCAAGGCCGCCGACGAACGCGAAAAGGGCTACCGCGAACGGGCGCTGAAGATGTATCCGTGGATTTGCGGCCGTTGTGCCCGCGAATTCACGCACGTCAACCTGCGCGAGCTGACCGTACATCACCGCGACCACAACCACGACAACAACCCGGTCGACGGCAGCAACTGGGAGTTGTTGTGCCTGTACTGCCACGACAACGAACACCAGAAGCAGATCGAGGCTGACCGCGGCTATACCGACAGCCGCAACAACGCCTCGATGGCCACCCATTCGCCGTTTGCCGCGCTGAAATCGCTGCTCGACAAAGACAAGTAAGCGATGCAGCGCCCGCAACGCCCTAGCCCGGCAGCCACCGACCGGGGCACCCGTATCGCCCTGCTGTTCGCGCTGGTCGCCCAGCGCCTCGACAGCTACTACGAACACGGCCAGGAATTCACCCCGGCCCAGGGCGCCACCCTCGCCGCCGACTGGCTCGCCCGCAGCAGGCGCAGCCTGGCGCAGGAAGACCGCCTCCATCTCTCCCGCCTGAGCGACGACATGGCGCGCGCCATGCGCAGCACGCTCTCCCGCGAGGCCGGCCTGTTCACCGCCCACGAAATGATGCAGGCACTCGATCCCAACTACCATTCGGAACTGGCCCAGCAGCTGATGATCGAATGCGAGCGGCTGCTCGACAGCGACTGAAGCACGGCAAGCTGCCAAGGAGTGCCGAAGAACGGCACCAATTCACGGACAGGCTGGTCCGAGCTTTTGTTGCCGAATGGAGAAACGCATGAACAACGAAAAACCCCTGCTCATCGAAGTCGTTTCCGACGTCGTCTGTCCCTGGTGCTTCATCGGCCAGCGCCGGTTGGCACGCGCCATCGATCTCGTCCGCGCCGAGGTGCCCGACTTCCGGCACGAAATCCGCTGGCGCCCCTTCTTCCTCAACCCCGACACGCCGCCGGCAGGCGAACCCTACCTGCCCTTCCTCGTGCAAAAATTCGGCAGCCGGGCGCAAGTCGAAGGCATCTGGCAGCGCATCCGCGAAATCGGCGTCCCGCTGGGCATCGACTACCGCTTCGAGAAAATCGAGGTGCGCGCCAACACGCTAGCGGCTCACCGCCTGATCCACTGGGCGCAACAACACGGCGACGCCGCCGGGCTGGTCGAAGAACTGTTCAAGGCCCAGTTCGAACAGGGCGAAAACGTTGGCGACCCAGAAGTCCTCGCCCGGGTCGCCGCCGCCTGCGGTCACGACCCGGCCAGCGTGCTCGCCTACCTCGGATCCGACGAGGACGCCGCTACCGTCCGGCAAATGGAACGCGAATCCCGAAGCTGGGGCGTCAGCTCCGTACCGACCTTCGTCTTCGCCCGCCAGTCCGGTATTCAGGGGACGGAGGAACCACGGGTGCTGGCGGATGGGATTCGGCAGGCGTGGGCTGCGATGGCGGGGTGAATCGGTTCGAGGTCGGCCGACAGGCAACAAAAAGGCCGGCAGGGTTACCCCGGCCGGCCTTGGCGTGAAATTTTCCGCTTACTGAACCTGCTGAATCCCGGCGATCACCCAGCCACGGCTGCCGTCGGTCGGCTTGGTCATGTGCCAGATTTCCGAGAAGCTCTCGACCGGGCCGTTGCGCTCTTCGCGGATCTGGCCGCTGAAATGCACGCTGACGACGTAACGGCCGGCTTCCTCGGCGACGTCGATGACCTGGGCGTTGAGCTGGACGACATCGGTTTCCTGTGCCGCACCGTTGCGCTCGGCGATGGCCATCTTGATCTCGGCGAACATTTCCGGCGAGGTGAATTCGCGGATGTCGTCGAGGTTGCCGGCGTCGTTGGCGGCCTGCAGGCGGATGAAGTTGACCTTGGCGTTGCGCACGAAGCCCTCGGCGTCGAAATCGGCCGGGATGTTGCCGCTACCCGTCGATTCAAGCGCTTCGGCTGCCGGCGTGAAGGCAGCAGAACCGCCGGCCGGGGTGAAGTCCGGACGGGCGACATTGCCCGGCTGGCCACCGTAGTTGGCGCCGGCAGCCGCGTACTGCATGCCGCCTTGTGCCTGGGCGCCGGCCTTCTTGCGCATGAAGAAAGCGATGGCGCCGATGACGACCATGGCGAGCAGGGCGATCATCATGAAATTGGCCAGCTCTTCGCCGAAACCGAGGTGCGAGGCCAGGGCGGCCAGGCCGAGGCCGGCGGCCAGACCGGCGACCGGGCCCATCCAGGAACGCTTCGGCTGGGCTTGCGGGGCTGCGGCCGGTTGCTGGCGCTGGGCCTGGTTGAAATTGTTGCTCGGCGGCGTGGCCTGGCGTTGCATGCCGGTCGAGCCACCGCCCCCGAGGCGCTTGGCTTCCGCATCGTTGATGTTCAGCGTGAAGCCGAGAACGACGGCTGCCGCCATTGCAATGAACTTGTTCATGTTTGTCTCCTTCGGACAGTGATGTTCCGCGATTGTACGCAGCCGAAGCATCCAGTAAAAACAACGTGTCGCTGCAGTATGTTTCGAAAAAAATTGACGGTCAGGCTTGCAGCAGGGCCGCTGCCACCGCCGGATCGGCGGGGAAATAGAAATGCACGTAGGAGGCGGTCAGCCGTTGGCGGCGGTAGATGGCCTCGCCCTCGCGGCCGTCGGCAGTGACGGCGCGGCAGAGCGGCGGCAGCGGTGTTTCGCTCTTCGAGTAATGGAAGGTATGGCCGGCCAGCCGGCCTTCGGGCAGTTCGGCGAATTGCGTGCCGAGCGCTGCCAGCCGCTGCTGCATGACCGCCCGTCCGGGCAGCAAGCCGGCGAAGCGGTGGGATTGGCCGGCCTTGTCGACCACTTCCTCGAACAGGCTCATCATGCCGCCGCATTCGGCGAGCAGCGGCTTGCCGGCGTCGACGTGGGCGTGCAATGCCTGCCACAGGCCGGCGTTGGCGCTCAGTGCGGCGGCGTGCAGTTCCGGGTAGCCGCCGGGCAGCCAGGCGGCGTCGCATTCGGGCAGCGGGTCGCCGGCGACCGGCGAAAAGAAGCGCAGCTCGGCGCCAAGCGCCTGCAGGGTTTCCAGGTTGGCCGGGTAGATGAAGCCGTAGGCGGCGTCGCGGGCGATGGCGATGCGTCGGCCGGCAAGCAGCGGCGGAAGGGTCGGCGGCGATGCATCGCCGAAAGACACCGGTGCCGGCAGGTCGACCGTGGCACTCTCGGCCAGCGCGTCGGCCAGGCGGTCGAGGCGGCCTGCGAGATCGTCGATCTCGGCCGCCTGGAGCAGGCCGAGGTGGCGTTCGGGCAGGCTGTCGCCGCTTTTCGGCAGGGCGCCGAACCAGCCCACGCCGGGCGCTAGGCATTCCTTGAGCATCTCGGCGTGGCGTGCGCCGGCAACGCGGTTGGCCAGCACCCCGGCAAACGGCAGGCCGGGCCGGTAGGTGGCCAGCCCGTGAGCCACCGCGCCGAAGGTCTGGGCCATGGAGCCGGCGTCGATCAGCGCCAGCACCGGAATGCCGAAACGTTCGGCGATGTCGGCCGCCGACGGTTTGCCGTCGAACAGACCCATCACGCCTTCGATCAGGATCAGGTCCGATTCGGCTGCCGCCCGTGCCAGGCGCCAGCGCGCGTCGGCTTCGCCGCACATGCCGAGGTCGAGGTTCTGGCACGGCCGGCCGCTGGCGAAGGCATGAATCTGCGGATCGAGGAAATCTGGTCCGCACTTGAACACGGTGACGCGCCGCCCCTGGCGGGCATGCAGGCGGGCCAGCGCGGCGGTGACGGTAGTCTTGCCCTGGCCGGAAGCGGGGGCGGCGACGAGCAGGGCGGGACAGTTGGGCATCAGTATTCCAGCCCCGGCATTGCCTTGACCCCGGCCTGGAAGGCGTGTTTTTCCATGCCGATGTCGCTGACCGTGTCGGCCGCATCGCGTAGTGCCTGCGGTGCGGCTCGGCCGGTGACGATGACGTGCTGCATGGCCGGGCGCGAAAGCAGCCTGGCGATGACCGCGTCGAGGTCGAGCCAGCCGTACTTGAATGCATAGGTCATTTCGTCGAGGACGACCAGGCCGATTTCCGGATTCGCCAGATGCCGGCAGGCGACCTCCCAGGCGGCCTGGGCGGCCTTGGCGTCGCGCTCCTTGTCCTGGGTTTCCCAGGTGAAGCCTTCGCCGCCGACATGCCAGGCGACGTTCGGCTGCTGGCGGAAAAAGGCTTCCTCGCCGGTATCCGAGCGGCCCTTGACGAACTGGACGACGCCGACCTTTAGACCGTGACCGAGCGCCCGGGCGACGACGCCGAAAGCGGCCGACGACTTGCCTTTGCCGTTGCCGGTGTTGATCACCAGCACGCCGCGTTCCTGCTGGGCGGCGTCGATCTTGCCGTCGATCACGGCCTTCTTTTTCTGCATGCGTTGTTCGTGGCTGATCGTCATGAGGTTTTACTCCGGGATGAAACAGCGGTGGCCGCGATCTTCGATCTGCCGCAGGCCGTGGCCGTAGAGTTCGGACAGCGTTGCCGCTGTCAGGATGTCGTTGACGGCCCCTTGTTCGCAGCGACCGTCGCCGTAGACCAGCAGTGCCCGGTCGCAGAAGCGGTGCGCCAGTGCCGGGTCGTGCAGGACCATGACGACAGCGGCGCCGCAGTCACGGGCGGTGCCGGCGAACAGCTCGAGGACGGCCATCTGGTGGTTGAGGTCGAGGTGCGACAGGGGTTCGTCGAGCAGGTAGAGCGTTGCCGCCTGCGTCAGCAAGGTAGCGATGGCCAGGCGCTGACGTTCGCCGCCGGACAGTGTGTGTACCTGGCGGGCTTCCATGCCGGCCAGACCGAGGGCTTTCAGGGCGCTCCTCGCCAGTTCGGCATCGTGCTTCGATTCCCAGTCCCAGCGACCGAGATGGGGATGGCGACCGGTGAGTGCGGTTTCGAGGACGGTCGAGCCGAACGGATCGTTCTGGAACTGACCGAGCCAGGCCCGGCGCAGTGCCGCCTGGCGCGGCGGCAGCAAGGCGCAGTCCTCGCCGTCGAGCAGCACGGCCCCGGCCTGCGGCGGACGCAGGCCGGCCAGTGTTGACAGCAGCGTCGACTTGCCGGCGCCGTTACGGCCGAGGATGGCCAGCCGTTCGCCCGGCTGCAGGCTGAGGTTGAGGCAGTCGACGACGGTTTTGCCGCCGATGTCGACGCGGAGCTGGCGGGCTTCGAGCAAGGGGGCGCTCATTTCGGTTGCCTCGACAGCAGGAACAGGAAAACCGGCACGCCGATCAGCGCGGTGAGTACGCCGACCGGCAGTTGCAGGGGCGCGATCACCGTGCGGGCGGCGGTATCGGCCAGCACCAGCAGCGAACCGCCGGCGAGTACGGTGGCCGGCAGCAACAGGCGTTGATCGTTGCCGGTGGCGAGTCGGACCAGGTGCGGGACGACCAGACCGACGAAACCGATTGAGCCGGCCGTGGTCACCGAGGCGGCGGTGGCCACCGAAGCCAGCAGATAAACCGTGTAGCGTAGCCGCCCCACCGCCACGCCCAGCGCCTGGGCCTGCATCAGGCCGCGCGACAGCAGGTTGAGTTCGCGGGCGAACGGCATCGCGCAGGCCAGTGCGACCACCAGCGCCAGTGCCGCCGGCCACCAGGTGAAGGTCTGCCCAAGGTCGCCCATCAGCCAGAACAGCATGCCGTGCAGCTTGCCTTCGTCGGCAATCGACAGCATCAGGGCAATCAGCGCGCCGCAGCCGGCGGCGACGATGACGCCGGTGAGCAGCAGGCGGGTCTGCGTCCAGCTACCGTCGCCATGCGCCAGCCCGAAGACCAGGAACATGGCACCGAGCGCGCCGGCAAAGGCGAGTCCGTCGACGGCCAGCAGCGGCAGCCCGATCAGGATGCCGAACATGGCGCCGACGCCGGCCCCGCCCGAGATACCGAGCACGTAAGGATCGGCCAGCGGATTGCGCAGCAGCACCTGCATCAGCGCCCCGGCCAGCGCCAGCAAGCCGCCGCAGGCGAAGCCGGCGAGTGCCCGTGGCAGGCGCAATTGCACGACCATGTCGGCCGCTCCGTCACCGCGCCCGAAAAGCGCGGCGACGATGTCGAGCAACGGTACCTTCAGGCTGCCCGCCGACAAGGCCAGCGCGAAACTCACCAGCGCCAGCAGGCTGAGCGCGGTGAGGATCAGGAAGGCACGGCGGCGGGTGGGCATGGATTACTTCGGACTGTAGCGGATGCCGATGAAGGCATTGCGCCCCGGGGTGGCGTAGGTATCGGCGAGTATATAGTCCCGGTCGAAGAGGTTGTTGACACGGGCAAAAATGCTCCATTCCGGGGCAAAACGGTAGGCAGCGTAGAGATTGGTCAGCGCGTAGCCGTCCAGTTCCACTCTGGTCGTTCCGGAATACTCGTAGCGCTTGCCGCTACCCAGCATTTCGGCACGCCAGTCCCAGCGGTCCAGCGTCTGGCCGACCGAGATGGCGGCCGAGTGCCGGGCACGCCTGGCAAGCTGACGGTCGTTGCGACGGTCAATCGCGTCAAGCCAGTCGTAGCTGGCCTGAAGATCCAGGCTGCTGAGCTTGCCCTGCCAGCTGAGTGTCGCACCCTCAAGTCTGGCGGAATCGATGTTCGTGGGCTGGTTCAGGGCGCCGACCCGGGTCCAGGCAATCATGTCCTTGACCCGGTTCAGGTACCAGGTCAACGAGATGGCCTGATTCCCGGCTTCATAGTGAATCGACAGCTCGCGATTGATCGCCGACTCGGGCTGCACGGCCGGGTTGCCGACGAAGGTTCCGGTCAGCGGGTAGTACAGTTCGTTGAAGGTCGGCGCCTTGAAGGCGGTGCCAACGCTCGCGCTGGCTCGCCAGTTGTTCGAGAAACGATAGCCATAGGCCAGCGAGCCGGTGGTCTTGTCACCGAACAGCGAGTCGTCGTCGTAGCGGGTGCTGGCCTGTAGGCGATGGGCGCCGAATCCACGGTTCCAGCCCAGCTGGACCGCGTCGTTGCGGCGTTGGGTTTTGGGGTAATTGCCCGAGGTATTGATGGCTTGCTCGGTACGCTCGAAGCCGATCAGGAAATTGCCCAGGCTGCCGCTCAGATCGTTCTGCCAGGCGTACAGATCCTGCTCGGTGTTGAATTGACTGTTGCGCAGACCATTGCGCAGATTTTTCGAGTGATCGATGCTGCGCCCGACGGTCAATGTGCTGTTCCAGGCGCTGGTCAGCCGGTTTTTCAGTACCAGCGAGGCGTTGCCGTTTCTGGTCTGATTGACCCAGTCGACCGTCACGCCGGTGCCGTCGTAGCTGTTGCGACCTTCGGCGTGCAGGGCGGAAAGCATCAGTTCGTGTCCGGGGGCGAAGGTATAGCCGAGCCGTGCTGAGGTCGCCTGGTTGCGGAAACCGTCCTTGTCGGGATTGGCTGTCGCCGTCCACGGGCGACTGTTGAAGCCGTCGGTCGTCTCATGCGAGAGGGTCACGCCGTACTGCCAGCCGTTGCGCTTCCCGGACAAGCTGGCGCTGCCATTGCGCGTGCCGTAGCTGCCGGCTCCGGCTTCGGCAGAAAGATGAAGGGCTTCCTCGCTGCGCCGGGTGAAGATCTGGACCACGCCCCCGATGGCGTCGCTGCCGTACATTGCGGAGGCTGGGCCGCGGATGATTTCGATGCGCTCGATCTGGGCGACCGGAATGCGTGACCAGGTGGGTTCGCCCGACGTGGCCGAGCCCACCCGCATGCCATCGACCAGCAGCAGCACATGTTTGGCGTTGGTGCCGCGGATGAGCAACGAGGAATTGGCACCCCAACTGCCGTTGGCGACGATCTGTATGCCCGGCTGAGCGGCCAGGATCTGTTCGAGATTGGTGTGGCCGGCGGCTTCGATCTCGTTGCGCTCGATCACGCTGACATCGGTCAGCACTTCGCTGACCCGCATCGGCTGGCGTGTCGCGGTGACCACCATGGTGTCGAGGCTGGCAAGCTGTTCCGTGGCCTGCAGCGGTTGGTAAAAAGCGAGCGGTAACAATACCGCCAGCGGCTTGAGGCGTGAATTCATGGATTTCCCCTTCCCGGCAGGCGTCCCCGCATGCCGGAATGCATTGACAAGAAAGTCCGCAGGGGAGAGGGCTGGTCTGGAACCGGCACCACCACCCCGTGGTACTTCCGCTAGGTGTGCAAGGCCGGTATCCGGGCTCGCAAGTCTTGACGTATCGCCTTCCCAGGTTTCCCCAGTGGCTTCGTGATACGCCCGCACTTGCTTACCGTTGCGGGGGCAGCAGCGGCTTGGTCTCGTTGGAGACGCACCGCTTTCCCGTTTAACTGCGCTTGGTGAAAACCGCGCGCAGCACCTGACACGGCGCGCATTCTAGCGCGCCTGGCCGGGAGATGCGAATGCCAATGGCGTCGACAGCCGATAAAACACTTTGAAAATAGCTGCTTAGTCCTTGACCGGGCAGTATTTGTCCCTCTATAGTGCGCGCCATGAATAGCGAATTCGAAGCGCTCGAAGCCAAGATCGATCAGGTCGTCGCCCTGGTGCACCAGTTGCGTGCCGAGAACGAGGTCCTGAAGAACCAGATAGCCACGGCCGAGGCCGAGCGTCTGCACTTGCGCTCGACGATGACGGCTGCCCGCGAGCGGCTGGAAGGCCTGATGGACAAGCTGCCCGAGGATGCCTGAGATGAGTGCAGAGCAGAATTTCCTCGACGTCAAGATCATGGGCCGCGAATACCGCGTTGCCTGCCGGCCGGAGGAGCGCGATGCGCTGCTGGCGGCGGTCGATCTGGTCGACAACAAGATGCGCGAAATCGCCCAGAAGACCAAGAGCACCATTGCCGAACGCGTGGCGGTGATGGCCGCGCTGAACATCGCCCACGAACGCCTGGCGGCGCCGGCTGGCGAGGCTGCCGAAGAAGCGCTTGCGTCGACCGACACGAAGCGTAGAATCGAAGACATGGGAGCACGGCTCGATGCCGTGCTGGCACCCCAGCAGCAACTGGACCTCTGAGTCGCTGCGGGATTGCCCGCCGAGTGTTCCCTGCGGTGTTTGTTAAGGCCATATATTCCTTGAACCAATGCTGATTGGCATCGGTTGCGGACCAAGACTTCGTTGTTGTGCGCGTTCTTCGTCGAATGTGCCTGATGCGGAAGGAAAGCAGCCACTCTGAACCCAGGTTCAGGATGCCGGCCTGACGGCACTCGCGGGGACTTTTACCAAACAGGTGGCAGCTTCTGCCACCTGTTTTCATTTGCAGGGTGGTGATGGAAATCGAGTGGCTGCTGGCCTATCTGCTGTTGGGCGCGTTTGTCGGGTTTTTTGCCGGTCTGCTCGGCGTGGGGGGCGGCGGCATCATGGTCCCCGTCTTGACCACACTGTTTGCCGCGCAAGGGTTTCCCCGCGAGCATCTGGTTCATGTCGCGCTGGGGACGTCGATGGCGGCCATCGTGATGACCTCGATTTCCAGTCTGCGTGCGCATCATGCCCACGGTGCGGTGCGCTGGGACATCGTGCGCGGCATCACGCCGGGTGTGCTGCTGGGCACTTTCGGCGGCACCTTCATCGCCTCGCGTGTGGATAGCGCGCCGCTGGCGATTTTCTTCGGCTGCTTCATGGCCTATGTATCGCTGCAGATGATCCTCAACGTCAAACCCAAGCCGACCCGGGAGCTGCCCGGTCAGGCTGGCATGGTCGGCGTCGGTGGCGGCATCGGGCTGGTCTCGGCGCTGGTGGCGATCGGCGGCGGCTCGCTGTCGGTGCCGTTCATGACCTGGTGCAACGTCAAGATGCAGCACGCCATCGGTACTTCGGCGGCGATCGGCTTGCCGATTGCGCTGGCCGGGGCGCTCGGTTACCTGATCAACGGCTGGGGCAGCAGCGGCCTGCCCGACTGGTCCATTGGTTACGTCTATCTGCCGGCACTGGTGCTGGTCAGCGCCGTGTCGACCTTCACTGCGCCGCTCGGCGCCCGTCTGGCGCATCGCTTGCCGGTGGCAACCCTGAAGAAGGTCTTTGCCGGTGTGCTGATCCTGCTCTCGGCGAAGATGCTGCACACCGTTTTCGGCAGCTGATCAGCGCGCCTTGAACACCGGTTTGCGCTTTTCCAGGAAAGCCGCCAGTCCTTCCCGATAGTCCTCGGTGTCGAGGAAGGCGAAGGACGCGGCTTTTTCTTCGTCGCTCAGCGGACGGCCGTCGAGCAGGCGGTGGATCCATTGCTTGTGCCAGGCCGCGACCAGCGGGGCGCCGTGGCCGATGCGGCGGGCTGTGGCATAGGCTTCGTCGATGACCTGCGGGTCGGCGACGACGCGGGTCAGCAGGCCTTTTTCATAGGCTTCGCGAGCGTTCAGGATGCGCCCTTCGAGCAGGATTTCCTTGACCACCGCCGGCCCGGCGAGACGCAGCAGGCCTTCCATTTCGCCCGGGTACATCGAGAAGCCGAGCTTGTTGATCGGTGCGCCGAAGCGCGCGCTTTCGCCGGCGATGCGCAGGTCGCAGGCGCCGGCGATTTCCAGGCCGCCACCGATGCAGGCGCCCTGGATCAGGGCCACGGTCGGATGCGGGCAATCGGCAATGGCATTGAGGGCGGCGGCGACCTCGCCGTGATAGTGGAGCGCCTGTGCCAGTGTTGCCCGGGCCGTGACGAACTCTTCCAGGTCGCCGCCGGCGGCGAAGGCTTCGTTGCCGGCACCGCGGATGACCACGCAGTGGATGCCAGGATCGGCGGCCAGTTCGCGCATGTACTGGCTCAGCGTCTGCCACATCGACAGGTCGATGGCGTTGAGTTTCCCCGGGTTGTCCAGGGTCAGGGTGGCGATTTCCCCGTCTATGGTTCGATTGATCTTGCCCATCAATGTTCTCCGGCTTGCGGCATTTAGTTCGAAAGTCTTACATGCCGTCAGGTTGTTAGGTCTTATATAAGATACAATGCTGCCGCCGATTTGCATCGGTAATTATTAATTAATAAGGAGAACAGAATGAGCAGCGTTATGTATGAGCGGATGCGGGAAAATCCCAAATTCCGTGAGCTGGTCGCCAAGAGGGGACGTTTCGCCTGGACCTTGGCAGCCATCGTCCTGACCATGTTCTACGGCTTCGTGATGGTCGTGGCCTTTGCGCCCGAATCGCTGGGCCAGCCGATTGCCGAAGGGTCCCGCTGGACCGTCGGCCTGGTCGCCGAACTTTTCATGTTTATCTTCTTCTGGGTGCTGACGGCCGTTTATGTCCGCAAGGCCAACACCGAGTTCGACGCGCTCTCGCAAGAGATCGTTCGTGAAGCCTGGAAGGAGAACAAGTAATGCGCAAGATCGTTTCCGCACTCGGGCTGCTGAGCCTGTGCACCCTCGCCATCGCCGCCGACGCGGTCGGTGCGACCGAAAAGCAGGCGACCAACTGGCACGCCATCATCATGTTCTGCATCTTCGTGACGCTGACCATGGGCATCACCTACTGGGCGGCCAGCCGCACCAAGTCGACGTCGGACTTCTACACGGCCGGCGGCGGTATCACCGGTTTCCAGAACGGTCTGGCGATTGCCGGTGACTACATGTCGGCCGCCACGCTGCTCGGTCTGACCGCCATGGTCTACATGCAGGGTTACGACGGCTACATCTACATGCTGTGCTTCTTCGCCGGCTGGCCGATCATCCTGTTCCTGATGGCTGAACGCCTGCGCAACCTGGGCAAGTTCACCTTCTCCGACATCACTGCCTATCGCCTCGACCAGGGCAAGGTGCGCACGATGGCCGCGATCTCCTCGCTGACCGTCGTCTGCTTCTACCTGATCGCCCAGATGGTCGGTGCCGGTCAGCTGATCAAGCTGCTCTTCGGTCTGGACTACAACGTCGCCATCTTCGCCGTCGGCATCCTGATGATGGTTTACGTCACGTTCGGTGGCATGGTCGCGACGACCTGGGTGCAGATCATCAAGGCCGTCATGCTGCTGTCCGGCGGTACGCTGGTCATGTTCCTGGCGATGTCCTACTTCAACTTCTCCTTTACCAATGTGATGGACCAGGCGATGTCGGTGCACAAGCTGGGTGAGAAGCTGATGCATCCGGGCAGCCTGCTCGCCGATCCGATTACCGCCATCTCGCTGGGTCTCGGCCTGATGTTCGGTACTGCCGGCCTGCCGCACATCCTGATGCGTTTCTTCACCGTGACCGACGCCAAGGAAGCCCGCAAGTCGGTGCTCTACGCTTCCGGTTTCGTGGCTTACTTCTTCAACGTCATCTTCCTGATGGGTCTGACCGCGATCATCATCGTCGGCCAGAACCCGGATTTCTTCGAAGGCGGCGAAATCGGCAAGAAGCTGATCGGTGGCGGCAACATGGTTGCCATGCACCTGGCCAAGGCGGTCGGCGGCGACATGCTGCTCGGCTTCCTGGCTGCCGTGGCCTTCGCCACCATCCTGGCCGTCGTTTCGGGTCTGGCGCTGGCTGGTGCTTCGGCGATCTCGCACGACATCTACGCCCGCGTGATCAAGAAGGGTACGGCTTCGGAAGCGGCTGAAATCCGCGTTTCCAAGATCGCCACGATCTGCCTCGGCTTCGTTGCCATCGTTCTCGGCATCGCCTTTGAAAAGCAGAACATCGCCTTCATGGTCGGCCTGGCCTTCGGTGTTGCAGCAGCTGCCAACTTCCCGGTGCTGATCCTGTCGATGTACTGGAAGGGCCTGACCACCCGCGGCGCGCTGTGGGGCGGTTACGGCGGTCTGGTTTCCGCCGTGCTGTTCGTGCTCTTCTCGAAGTCGGTGTGGGTCGACGTGCTGGGCAATGCCGCCCCGCTGTTCCCCTACACCCAGCCGGCCCTGTTCGCCATGCCGATCGCCTTCCTGCTGGCCTGGATCGGTTCGACGAGCGACGCCAGCGTTCGCGCGCAGGCCGAGAAGGAAGCCTTCGGCGACCAGTATGTGCGTGCCCAGACCGGTTTCGGTGCAGCCTCTGCATCCAACCACTAAGCGGTACTGAAAGTAGAAACCCCCTGACGAGTTGCCTCGTCAGGGGGTTTTGTTTTTGTATCAGGTGTTTTTCAGGTCAAGCGCTTTTCAGGTTCTGCGCATCCATGCGCGCCAGCGCTTCGCGGCCGGACAGCAGGTGATCGTGCATTTCGCGCTCGGCCTTGGCGGCGTCGCCGGAGAGCATGCTGGCCAGGATGGCCCGGTGCTCGTCGAGCGACTGCTGCAGGCGACCTTCCAGCGACAGCGAGTGCAGGCGCGACAGTTTCAGCACCTTGCGCAGGTCCTGGATGACCGAGAGCAGCCAGCGGTTGCCGGACAATTCCTGGATTTTCTTGTGAAATTCCTGGTTGGCTTCGAAAAAGGCGTCGATGCGACCGTCGCGAGCAGCCGACTCCAGCTTTTCGTGAATCGCCTTGAGTGCCGCCAGATCGGCGGTCTTGGCCCGCTTCACGGCCTCGAAGGCACAGCGGCCTTCAAGCATGGCCATCAGGGGGAAGATGTCGTCGAGATCCTGGCGGGAAATCTCAGTCACGTAGCAGCCGCGGCGCGGCTTGAGTTCGACCAGCCCTTCGGAGGCCAGGACTTTCAACGCCTCGCGTAGCGGGGTACGCGAAATGCCATATTGTTCGGCGAGCTTCTGCTCGTCGATCCACATGCCTGGCGTCAGTTCGTGGGCGAAGATGCGTTGTCGCAGTCGTTCGGCGACTTCCTGGTAAAGCGCGGTGGGTGCAATACGGTTCATTGTGGTGATGTGGTCTCGGTGGGCAGATCGGTACGTTGCCGACTTGCTTCCATAATTATGGATACAGTATTATGTAGGGCTGGCTATGTCAAGCCGGGTGCGAAAGCGTAGAATTTTGAATTCTGCATCATCGGCCCGAAAAAATCGAATCGGCGAGAGGTGTTTCATGTCTGAAAAGTTCTTTGATTCCAATAACCTGGATGTCTGGGAAAAGGCTGCGGCAAAGCAGTCCCCGGGTGGCGACGTCAACAACCTGGTGTGGAATACCCCCGAAGGCCTTGCGGTCAAGGCCCTGTACACGAAGAAGGATGTCGAAAGCCTCGAGTTTGCCGACACCCTGCCGGGCGTTGCCCCCTACCTGCGCGGCCCGCAGCCGAC
>Ga0209207_1000895_pt1 | contig 15680 bp, 18 predicted proteins | sample SaghotsprinmetaG_FD_184140 | JGI IMG/M metagenome (GOLD analysis project Ga0209207, IMG submission 184140) | Hot spring microbial communities from South Africa to study Microbial Dark Matter (Phase II) - Sagole hot spring metaG (SPAdes) (version 3) | ecosystem: Environmental > Aquatic > Thermal...
ATGAAATATTCGGGCGTCACCTTGAGCACGCCAGCGATTCTCGCGATCTTCTCGGCGGATGGCTTCGGATTGTCCTTGTTCTCCAGCTCCCAGATGTAGCTCTTGCTGGATTCGGTCTGTTCCGCCAACTGCTCGAGGCTGAGTCCGCGCTGTTTGCGCAAGGCCCGTATCTTTTCTCCCAGCGGGGATGGCATGTGGCACCTCGTTCTCAGAATGGCCTGAAAGAATACCTCTGCACCGAACGACTTGGTACCTGCTCGACAAACCCAGCACAAGCCATCAATAATACGAATCGTTCGGCACACCGAACGCATAATATCCCTGTCTAGGAGTACTTCTGGGGTGTTGCGGCATGCCGGGCATCATCCGTTTGAAGAAGGAGAAGAAAGGCATGACCGCGTTCAACCCTCGTCACCTCGCCCGTCAGGTTCCGGCCACCACTTGGCAGGCGTATCTGTCCTCCCGTTCCATTGCCATCCCCGAGTCTTTCGACTGGCACGCCGAGGAAAAGGCATTTTCCGATGCCCTCATCGCCCTCCTGGAGGAACTCGAACCGGATCAGCAGGCCCTGCTGCACGCCGAGCTGCGCCATGTCCACGCTCTCGCGACCCAGAAAGGCATCGATGCGATCCTCAACGCCAGCGACAACGATGCGGCTATTCGGGAGGACTTCGGAAAACTGCGCAACCACGCCGAACGGGCCCTGTGGGTGCTGGTGAACTGGCCGAACACCTTCATGACGGCGGAGGCGCTGCTCCAATTCGATCTCGGCGTCGGCAAGCGGTCGTGGAAACGGCAAGCCATCAAGGTGACCGAGCCGGTGTCGCGAGAGGCTGCCGACATCGAGGGATTGCAGGCCGCCTTATCCGAGATGCTCTCCAAGCGTAAAGGGCCGCGGCGCGCCTGCCACGTGGACGTCTGCGATCGTCACCTGGACGGCGGCGTCCAGATCAGCGTCTACGTGGAGGACGATCCCAACGATCTGGTGGAGTTCGTCGAGGAGGGCATGCGCCGCCGGACGACCCGCCCGGCGACCAATCTCGCGCTGGTCTACTTCCCCGCATCCGGCATCGTCGACACCGTCGGCCGGGGCGGCGCCAAGGTCCACCAGCCGCTGGTGACGCTCTTCGCACGCCATCTGCTGAAACAGGAGGTCAAGCCCGAGGCGGTGAAGCAACCGATGTTCTATCTCAACCGGCTGCGGCACGGCTTGGACCTTCCGGAGGACAGCGACATCAACCTCGCCGCCCATGGCATCGATCGCATCCGCCTTCGCCGAGCCCGACTCAGGAGCACGAGGGCGCCGATCTGCGATTTATGGGTGGGCGTACCGGCGGATCAGGCCGAACCCTGCGCACTCACTGCATCAAGCGCCCACTTGAAGGATCACGACCTGTTCCGCGGTCCGTTCAATATCGTCGAGGTCCTCATCAGCATCTACTTCGCCTCTGCCGAAATGGGCAAGCGCGGTCGCGTACTGAACATCGACCTCAAGCAATCGGGGATCTCCAACCTCCAGGACATGGCAGAAGAGGACGCCAAGCTCGCTGAGCGCCTCCTGCGTGCCTGGCGCGTCTCCGAACCGACCGAGGTCGAACTGGCCCTGGTCGCGTAGAAGCCGCCGTGCAAGCGCGCAACGACATTGCCTTCGGCCTGCTCTGCGGGCTCGTCGAGGAATCCGAGGGAAGCCTCCATCCGGATGCCGCCCGGTATTCCGGACAAATGGATGCCTATCGGCATCTCCTCGACCTCGGTGCCCTCGGGACGGGTGATGGCGTCGGATCGAGCATCCTCTGTCCCTGGTGTGGAATGGGCGATCTGGAGGGGATTCGCTTCGAGCAAGGAGGCCGCCAGGGGTACTGCACGGACTGCGGCTGGGTGGATCTGGCCAGTGATCAAGTGACACGGCTCAGGGTGGACATCACACGCATCGTCCGGTGGCTCGCCTCGGCCCTGGGCCTTGCGGGACGGTATCAACATGAAGAGCTGGTTCCGACAGCGCTGTGGCGCCTGGGCGAGATCGAACATCGGCGAAAGCGCCGCATTATTTTCTTCGGTCGAAGGCTGAACGACCCGGCCTTGACGCCCATCATCGAACATCGACTGCGCACTGCCTGCGCACCGGGTTGCGGCGTCCTCATCACCACTACACCCGACGTCGCCCAAGTGATCCAGGCCGCTGGCCATCTCGTCGTTCCGCTACGTGCCGTTGCGCATCTCCGCAAGGCCGGCTTCGTCATCGAGAATCTCGACGCATACCTCGACGGCTCCGCCGGGATCGGCAAACGGGATTCGGAAACCTCCCTGCGGCTCATGCACTCCGGCCGCATCGCACTGATCGACGGTGGGCGGCACGCACTGTCGCCCCAGGTCTACGGTTTTCTTTCCGTGCTCCAGCGGTCTGCCGGCGACCCCGTCCACAAACGCACCATCGCCGACGCCTTGGAAATCGATGTCGACAAGTGCAAGGGCGCGGACATCTTCAAGCGGCACAAGGCGGTCTACCGCACCTTCGTCGCCCACGACACCGACGGCCACTATTGGCTCAAACCCGAATTCGTCAACGACCAAAGGAGGTGATGCACCCAACGAAGCGGAATTCTTTCATCCGGCAGTGCAACTTCGATCTCGATGAGGTGAATGACATGAGTGGTAAGAACCAGTGGGTCGTCCGCAACGGCGACAAGTGGGGTGTCCGGGGGGAAGGCAACGACCGCCTGACCTCCGTACACGATACTCAACAAGAAGCCTTCGAGCGCGCACGCGACATCGCGCGCAACCAGGGCAGCGAGGTATTCATCCAAGGCACGGATGGAAAGATTCGCGAGCGCAACACCTACGGCAAGGACCCGTTCCCGCCCCGCGGCTGACCGCCCCGCATTTCCATCCCCCAACAAGGCCCGGAGCCAAAACTCCGGGCCTTTTTCTTTCTGGCTCAACGAAGGGCCGATTTGCACGATCTGCCCGCCAATCCTGCCCGCTTTGCCCGCCGGTTTGCCCACCCCCTGAAAACCAGAATGACCTCACGTTTCCGCAACAACCCGTAAGGAGCGAACCGTGAGTATCAAACACCTCAACCAACGCCAACTGGCCGACCGTTGGGGCGTCAGCGAAGCCACCTTGGAACGCTGGCGCTCCGAAGGGATCGGGCCGGTCTTTCTGAAGATCCAAGGCCGCGTGCTCTACCGCGTCGAGGACGTCGAGTCCTACGAGGCGGAGTGCCTGCGCAAGAGCACCTCCGAGCGCGTCGGCGCGGGAGGTGTGGCATGACAAATTCGTCCGGAACGAATTTGGACCGCGAAGCGGGCCGCGCAGCGGCGAGCCGCATGGACGGGGCGAGCAACCGCCTCTCGCCCGACCAGGTTCTCGCCACGCCGGCCGGCGAGCTCGCCGCGCTGCAAAGCGATGCGTTGTTCCAGCTGAAGAACGACGCCTCCGATCTGCTCTCGGTGGCCCGCGCCATCGTCGAGCACCTCGAACGCGCATTGGAGCTGAAGTACGCCGACCGCGCGCACGCCCTGCGCCTGGCCGCCGGCAAGGACACCGGCGTCGTGCATTTCGACGACGGCCGCGTGCGCGTCACCGCCGACCTCCCCAAGCGCGTCGAGTGGGATCAGCAGCGGCTCGTCGAGATCGTGCGCCGCATCACCGATGGCGGCGAGGACCCGGCCGAGTACGTCGAGATCAGCTACCGCGTCTCTGAAATCAAGTTCAACGCCTGGCCTGAATCGCTGAAGAGCGCCTTCGCGCCTGCTCGCACCCTCAAGACCGGCAAGCCGGGATTCCGTCTCGCGCTGATGAAGGAGTGACCGCCATGTTCAAGAACCGCACTTTGCTCGAGAAGCTGAAGAACAAGCATCCCTACCTGCTGGACGAGTTGCCGGCCACGGTCAGCGTGGATGGTATCGAGGTGCCGCTCGAAAGCGTCACCCTGGATCAGATCGCCTTCGCCGTCATCGCCCTCGAAAACGAGGTCCGGCCCATCAGCCGCCGCATGAATGCCCTGCGCGAACTCTACGACCTCGCCCGCAAACACGATGCACTTGGCGCGCACCGGATCGGAGACGCTTTCGCCGACAAAGGAGGCCGCTCATGACCCTTCCTATCATCTCCGCCGACCAGCGCCTGGCCGAGAAGCGCGGCGTCAAGGGTGTACTGGTCGGCAAGAGCGGCATCGGCAAGACCTCACAGCTCTGGACCCTGGCGCCCGAGTCCACCCTGTTCTTCGACCTCGAAGCGGGCGATCTCGCCGTCGAGGGCTGGGCCGGCGACACGATCCGGCCGCGCACCTGGCAGGAATGCCGCGACTTCGCAGTGTTCATCGGTGGTCCGAATCCGGCGCTGCGCGAGGACCAGCCATTCAGCCAGGCGCACTTCGACGCCGTCTGCGCCCGCTTCGGCAACCCTAGCGTGCTCGACAAGTACGAGACCGTGTTCGTCGACTCGATCACCGTCGCTGGGCGTCTGTGTCTGCAGTGGTGCAAGGGCCAGCCGCAGGCCTACTCCGAGAAGACCGGCAAGCCGGACACGCGCGGGGCCTACGGCCTGATGGGCCAGGAGATGATCGCCTGGCTCACCCACCTGCAGCACACCCGGGGCAAGAACGTCTGGTTCGTCGGCATCCTCGACGAACGGCTCGACGACTTCAATCGCCGCGTCTTCCAGCTGCAGATCGACGGTTCCAAGACCGGGCTGGAACTGCCCGGCATCGTCGACGAAGTGGTGACGCTCGCGGAACTCAAGGCCGACGACGGCACCGCCTACCGCGCCTTCGTCTGCCACACGCTCAACCCCTGGGGCTACCCCGCCAAGGATCGTTCCGGCCGCCTGGACCAGATCGAGGAGCCGCACCTCGGCCGGCTGATGGCCAAGATCGCCGGCCCCGCGCGCCCCGCTCTCGAACGCCTCGACTTCGCGCGCCACGCGCCTTCCGACAAATCGGCAGGACAGCCGATTTGCACGTCGCGTAGCGACGCCCACCGGGCCAAGGCCATGGATGGCCTTGGTGAACCCCTACAGCAATAAGGAGCCACGACCAATGAGCTATTTCGATTTCAACGACGCCAACGAGCAGTCCTCGTTCGACCTGATCCCCAAGGGCACGCTGGTGCGCGTGCGCATGACCATCCGCCCCGGCGGCTTCGACGATGCGAGCCAGGGCTGGACCGGCGGCTACGCCACCCGCAACGACAACACCGGCTCGGTGTACCTGAACTGCGAGTACGTCGTGATGGAGGGCGAGTACGCCCGCCGCAAGATGTGGTCGCTGATCGGTCTCTACAGCCCCAAGGGTCCCGAGTGGGCCAACATGGGCCGCGCCTTCGTCAAGGCGATCCTGAACTCAGCGCGCGGTATCCATCCGGGTGACACCAGCCCCCAGGCCCAGAACGCACGGCGCATTGCCGGCTTCGCCGATCTGGACGGCATCGAGTTCCTCGGCAAGGTCGATTGGGAGAAGGATCAGTATGGCCAGGACAAGGCCGTCATCAAGCAGGCGATCCAGCCCGATCACAAGGACTACGCCGCATTGATGGGGGCGGCGCGTGCGCCGGCGCCCTCGACCACCACGCCGAACGCCTATGCACAAGCCACGGGTCGCGCTCCGGTCACGGGCCGTCCGAGTTGGGCGCAGTAAGGGGGGCTGCCGACATGATGCTTCGTCCCCGTCAGGCCCTGCTGGTGGATCGATCGCTCGCCGCGCTCCACCAGCATGGCAACACCCTGGCCATCGGCCCCACCGGTTCGGGCAAGACCATCATGCTGTCGGCAGTAGCCGGCAGGGTACTGGACGAGCCCGACGCGAAGGCCTGCATCCTCGCCCACCGCGACGAGCTCACCGCCCAGAACCGGGCGAAGTTCGGCCGGGTCAAACCCGGCGTCGCGACCTCGGTGTTCGATGCCAAGGAGAAGTCCTGGGCTGGGCGCGCCACCTTCGCGATGGTGCAGACGCTCTCGCGCGACGCTCATCTCGACGCGATGCCCACGCTCGATCTGTTGGTGGTCGACGAGGCGCATCACGCTGCCTCACCGTCCTATCGGCGCGTGATCGACCGCGTGCTGTCGCGCAACCCGAAGGCGCTGATCTTCGGCGCCACCGCCACACCTTCACGCAGCGACGGCAAGGGGCTGCGCGAGGTGTTCAGCAACGTCGCCGACCAAATCACTCTGGGCGAGCTCATCGCCTCGGGCCACCTGGTGCCACCGCGCACCTTCGTCATCGACGTCGGTGCGCAATCGGCCCTCGCCCAGGTGCGGCGCACCGCCACCGACTTCGATATGACCGAGGTGGAGGCGATCCTCAACAAGACGCCGATCACCGATGCGGTGATCCGTCACTGGCGCGAGAAGGCCGGTGAGCGCAAGACCATCGTGTTCTGCTCCACGGTGGCGCACGCGCAGTGCGTGGCTGACGCCTTTGTCGCCGCCGGCATCCGCGCCATGCTGATCCACGGCGAGCTGTCGGATGCCGAACGTAAGGCACGGCTGGCCGAGTACGAGACCGGCGACGCCCAGGTCGTGGTCAACGTGGCGGTGCTGACCGAAGGCTACGACTACACGCCCACCTCCTGCGTGGTGCTGCTACGACCGAGCTCGCACAAGTCGACGCTGACCCAGATGATCGGTCGTGGGCTGCGGACTATCGATCCGGCCGAGCATCCGGGTGTGGTCAAGACCGACTGTATCGTCCTCGACTTCGGCACCGCGACCCTCATGCACGGCTCGCTGGAGCAGGAGGCCAACCTCGACGGCCAGCAACACAAGGGCGAGGCGCCGACCAAGGATTGCCCCGCCTGCGAAGCATTGGTCCCGCTCGGCTGCCGCGAGTGCCCCCTGTGCGGCTTCGAATGGACCCGCGAAGAAACGGAGCAGGCAGAGGCGCTGGACGATTTCGTCATGACGGAGATCGACCTGCTCAAGCGCTCCAACTTCCGCTGGTGCGATCTCTTCGGCTGCGACGATGCCTTGATGGCCACAGGCTTCGGGGCCTGGGGCGGCGTCTTCTTCCTGAACGGCCGCTGGCACGCGGTCGGCGGCGGCAAGGATCTGCAGCCTCGTCTGCTGGCGGTCGGCGACCGCACCGTCTGCATGGCCAAAGCGGACGACTGGCTGAACGAGAACGAGTCCCTCGACACCGCCCACAAGACCCGCCGCTGGCTCAACGAGCCGCCCTCCGAGAAGCAACTGCGCTACCTGCCGCCTGCCGTGCGCGCCGACTTCGGACTTACGCGCTATCAGGCCTCGGCGCTGCTCGCCTTCCAGTTCAACAAGTCGTCTATCCAGCGCCTCGTGCTGGCGGCCAACGACGAACACCGGAGGGCGGCGTGACAAATGATCAGGACAGAACATTTGCACAGCCGCGCAGCGGCTGCCCGAAGGGTGGCGTGCAGGGATGCAGACCATGATATGCGCGATCTGCGGACGAGAGGGACGCGGCTTCTGCTGGCTGTCGCCGAGGAACGGCTCGCGTGCGCCGGACGGCAAGCGTCTGTTCAAGCGCTTCTGCTCCATGCGCTGCCAGGACATTCATCTGCAACGACTGAAGGCGGGAGGCGGGGACGTGATCGATCCCACCCATAACGAGAAGGCCGCGATGGAGGCGGTCCTGCCCTCGCTCGGCGAGTACGTAGCCTCGATCGGTATGGACCGGCCGCTGTCGGCTTACAGCCGCGAGGAAGTCCTGCAACTGGTCGACGTGGTGCTCACCGCCTACTTCGACAACCTGCGGGAGCGCACGCCCGACGATGTGCCGTTTTGAGGAGGCGGTGATACTCGATTACAACCACCGCCCCAGGTTCCACGAGCGCGTCAACACTGTTCTCGACGAAGCGCTGGCGCGCGAACGGGCAGCACAGGTATCCCGCAGTTATCTTGGCGCTTCGCGCCTCGGCGTCGCTTGCGAACGCGCCCTGCAGTACGAGTACGCCCAGGCACCGGTCGATCCCGGACGCGAGCTGCCCGGGCGGGTGCTGCGGGTGTTCGAGGTCGGCCATGCCCTGGAGGATCTCGCGATCCGCTGGCTGCGCCTCGCCGGCTTCGAGCTCTACACCCGCAGAGCCGATGGGGAACAGTTCGGTTTTTCCGTCGCCGGCGGACGCATCCAGGGGCACGTCGACGGCATCCTCGCCGCCGGCCCTGCCGACATTGAGCTTGCTTATCCCGCGCTGTGGGAGTGCAAGACGATGAACGACAAGTCCTGGCGCGAGACCGTCAAGCAGGGCGTGACACGTGCCAAGCCGATCTATGCCGCGCAGATTGCCGTCTACCAGGCCTACATGGAAGGCGCCGTGCCGGGCATCGCGAGCAATCCCGCGCTGTTCACCGCCATCAACAAGGACAGCCAGGAGATCTGGTTCGAGCGCGTACCGTTCGACGGCGGGCTCGCGCAGCGCATGTCGGACCGGGCCGTGCGGGTCATCAGCGCCACCGAGGCTGGCGAGCTGCTGCCCCGGCACGCCACCACGCCCACTCACTTCGAGTGCAAGTCGTGCCCTTGGCAGAACCGGTGTTGGGGGTCGGCTTGATGGCAGACGTCATTTGGCTCGACTACAACGACGCACCCGAACAGCAGGGAACGGCACTCCCCGATACCGATTCGCTGCGCCGAGGCCTGCTCGAGCGCCTGGAGGCCGTGCTGCTTAACCTGTTCCCGCAGGGCCGCACCCGTGGCGGCAAGTTCTATGTTGGCGACATCGACGGCAATCGCGGCAAGAGCCTGGTGGTGGAGCTCGACGGTGAACGGCGCGGGCTGTGGAAGGATTTCGCCACCGACGAAGGCGGCGACGTCATCGATCTGTGGGCGCGATCCCGTGGACTCTCCGCCCGGCACGACTTCCCCCGGATCGCGGAGGAAATCCGTCAATGGCTCGGGATCGCGCCGTCCACTCGCCATCCCGAGCCCCGATCCAACATTCGCAGCGCGCCTGTCGACGAACTCGGCCCCTACACCGCCAAGTGGGACTACCTCTCGGCGGATGGCCGGCTCATCGCCTGCGTCTATCGCTATGACCCGCCCACCGGCAAGGAGTACCGCCCCTGGGACGTGCGCGCCCGCCTATGGCGCGCCCCCGATCCGCGTCCGCTCTACAACCTGCCGGCGGTCGCCAAGGCGCGCGAGGTGGTGCTAGTCGAAGGCGAGAAGGCCGCCTCGGCGCTGATCGACGCCGGTATCACGGCGACCACGGCGATGAACGGCGCAAGGGCGCCGGTCGACAAGACCGACTGGTCGCCGCTCGCCGGCAAGCACGTGATCATCTGGCCGGATCGCGACGCCCCGGGCTGGGACTACGCGGAAAACGCTGCACGCGCCTGCGTGGCCGCCGGTGCGGCGTCGGTCGCCATCCTCGTGCCGCCGACCGACAAACCCGACAAATGGGACGCGGCCGATGCCGTGGCCGAAGGATTCGACTGCGCCGCGTTCATTCGCAAGGGCGAACGCCGAGTCGTCAAGGCGCCGCCGCCGGTACTGCCAACCTTCACCCTGGGTGCGCTGCTCGACGACGACTCTCCGCTGCCGACCGATCTCATCGCACCGCGCGTGCTCACACCCGGCGGCCTGCTGGTATTCGGCGGTGCGCCCAAGGTCGGCAAGAGCGACTTTCTGCTCGCATGGCTCACCCACATGGCGGCGGGCGCCACCTTCCTCGCCATGACGCCGCCGCGCCCGCTGCGGGTGTTCTATCTGCAAGCCGAGGTGCAGTACCACTACCTGCGCGAGCGTGTGAAGGAGATCCGCCTAGCGCCCAGTCGCATCGGTGAAGCGCGCGTCAACTTCGTCGCCACGCCGCAGCTGCAGCTGATCCTGGACGACACCGGCCTCGCCCAAGTCATCCCCGCGATCAAGCAGGCCTTCGGCGACGAGCTGCCGGACATCATCGCCATCGACCCCATCCGCAACGTCTTCGACGGCGGGGAGTCCGGCGGCGAGAACGACAACGCGGCGATGCTCTACTTCCTGTCGCAGCGGGTCGAACGCCTGCGCGATGCGGTGAACCCGGACGCCGGCATCGTGCTGGCCCACCACACCAAAAAACTCGGCAAGAAGCAGTTCGAGGAGGACCCGTTCCAGGCGCTGGCCGGGGCCGGCAGCCTGCGCGGTTACTACACCACCGGCATGCTGCTGTTTCGACCGGACGAAACGCGAACCACGCGCCAGCTCTTCTTCGAGCTGCGCAACGGTGCCGCCATCCCGTCGATGCACGTGGACAAGATCCAGGGCGAGTGGCGCGAGGTCCAGGCCAACGCGCGGCTGGTGATGAGGGACTACGGCGAGCGCCTCGATGCCGAGCGCCGGCGCAAGCGCGACGCCATCCTGCAGATCCTGTTCGACGAGGCGGCCCAGGGACGCTGCTACACCGCCAACCAGTTCGCCGAATCCTTCGAAGGCAAGGCCGGTCTGGGTGGCGAGCGCACCATCCGCGAGCGCCTCTCCGCGCTTTCGACCCAGGGTTACATCAAGTACTTCCGCAACGCGCAGGACTATGGCCTGCCACGCATCGGGCGCACCAAGTACGGCTACCTGTGCGTCGAGGGCATGGTGCTGCGCATACCGGCGGGCGAGCCCGATCCCGACACCGGCGAAGTGCCGCTGCGCGAACTACCGGTATTACCTACCCACTTCAAATGCCCGCAATCGGGGGCCGCATTGCCGGTCGAGAACCCCGAGGTGTGGGTTTACCAAGACGATTTCATCGAGCCGCAGGAGGACGCATGAACACGCGCAGGCTAGTTGGCAAAAATTCTGCCAACTGGAACCCGAATTTTGCCAACTGGATTCAGTTGGCAAACGTCTGCCAACTGGAAAATCCAAAAAATCAATGCATTACAGATCAGTCGGCAAGTTGGCAGTTGGCAATGCCTGCCAACTTGCCAACTGAGCTAACACCATGTTTTTACTTACCTTTCGGTGATTTCCCAGTTGGCGAAAACTCCCTCCCCCCTTCGGGGGGAGAGGACCACGTCGTGTCCTCTCCCCCGACCCGAAGGGGTCTGCCCAGCATCGACGGTTGGGATCGGGAACCGGGCACGGCCATCCTGAGCCTCGACCTCGGCACCACCACCGGCTGGGCGCTGCTCGGACGTGACGGTTCCATCACCAGCGGCTCGGAGTCCTTCAAGCCCCAGCGCTTCGAGGGTGGCGGCATGCGGTACCTGCGCTTCAAGCGCTGGCTTGCCGAGATCAAGCAATCGGCGGACGGCTTGGATGCGGTGTACTTCGAGGAGGTCCGCCGCCACGCCGGAGTAGATGCCGCCCACGCCTATGGCGGCTTCATGGCGCAGCTCACCGCCTGGTGCGAGCACCATGGCATCCCGTACCAAGGCGTGCCGGTGGGCACGATCAAGAAGCACGCCACCGGCAAGGGCAACGCCGACAAGGACACGGTCATCGCCGCCGTCCGCGCCTGGGGCTTCGATCCGGCCGACGACAACGAAGCCGATGCCCTGGCCCTCTTGCGCTGGGCGATCGCGACGCAGGAGGTGTGACATGGACATCCCGAACCCGCGTTACCGCTGCCCGCTGGCCAAGCTGCAACCCGAAGTCACGGACCTGGAAGCGGTGAAGCGACGTGGCTGGCGCGACCAGCACATCCTCGTCGTATCGCCGGACGACGATCGGCTCGACTGGATGGAGCGCGAGCTGATCCGCCGAATCGGCGAGCGGCTCTACGGAACACGGGAGGCTCACCATGGCTGAGTGGACGACCGAGCGCGTCGCGGAACGCTTCCGCGAGGCGGCCAGCACCGCACACCGGCTCCCACCGGTGCGTGTCCAGGGCTACTTCAACACCTGGCCCGCGATCAAACGGATGCCCTGGGAGAATCTCGGCGCGGAGACGGTGACCTACCGCTTTCCGCCCGATCCACAGGCCATCGAGCGCATGCTCGAGACCATGCGCTGGGTGTTGTGGCTCACCGAGGAGCAGCGCCATCTCGTCTGGATGCGGGCCGAGCGCTACCCGTGGAAGGAGATCTGTCGCCGATTCGGCTGTGACCGCACGACGGCGTGGCGGCGCTGGGAGGCGGCCCTGGCGACGATCGTCGCGCAGTTGAACGAGCCCGCCCCATCGCGGCGCGATAGACGCTGCGGGTAATTTGCGAGTGGTGCGTGCCCATGCAAACCGCTGCGGATCGCTGCGAAGTGAGCGGCAAAAAGCGGGTGCAACATTCCCGGCATTTTGGGCTAGGATTGCAGCTAATCTCGCGAGCGAAGTGCGTCAGAGGGCCACCGTACCACCGGTGGCCTTCGTCGTTTCTGGACTTCGCCCACGAACGCGGATTGCCACGGGTCCTTCCCGTGCACTGAGCCATGCGTGGGGCGCGAGCGCGGCGCTTTTCTAGCGTCTGACTGCAAACCGAGGTTTGCAGGGTTTGCGGTTTGCAGGCCCCACCACGACACCACCAGCCCGCCCACGGTCTTCCGTCGGCGGGCTTTCTGTTTCCGAGGAGCCGATTCTGGACATGCTTGCCGTCACGTACCGCAAGGTCGAGACGCTGATCCCCTACGCCCGCAATCCGCGCACGCACAGCGACGAGCAGATCGCGCGCATCGCCGCCAGCATCGCCGAGTTCGGCTGGACCAACCCGATCCTGGTCGATGGCGACCACGGCGTGATCGCCGGCCATGGCCGGCTGCTGGCCGCACGCAAGCTGGGGTTGACCGAGGTGCCGGTGATCGAGCTCGCGCACCTCACCCCGACGCAGAAGCGCGCCTACGTGATCGCCGACAACCGGCTCGCGCTCGACGCCGGCTGGGACGAGGCGATGCTCGCGCTGGAGTTCGCCGAACTGGCCGATGCGGGTTACGACCTGGATCTGACCGGTTTTTCTGCCTCCGAGATCGAAGGCCTGCTCGACCACATTGAGGAGACGGAACCGTCCGCCGATGAGGACGCGAGCCCTTTGGTCCGCGACGCGGACGAGGACGACGTCACGCCGCCCACGGTTGCGGTCACGCGCCCCGGCGACTTGTGGCTGCTCGGCGAACACCGGCTGCTTTGCGCCGACAGCAGCGACGCTGCCGCCGTCGCGCGCCTCCTCGAGGGCGAGCGGCCACACCTGCTGTTCACCAGCCCGCCGTATGCCAACCAGCGCGACTACACCACCAGCGGCATCTCGGACTGGGACGCGTTGATGCAAGGCGTGTTCGGCGCCACCGGTGCTGCGTTGCGCGAGGACGCGCAAATCCTGGTCAACCTCGGCCTCGTCCATCGCGACGGTGAGTGGCAGCCGTACTGGGACGGCTGGATCGAATGGATGCGGGGCCAGGGCTGGCGCCGCTTCGGCTGGTACGTCTGGGACCAGTCGGTGACCGTGCCCGGCGACTGGGCCGGGCGCCTCGCGCCGCGCCACGAGTTCATGTTCCACTTCAACCGCCGCTCGCGCAAGCCGAACAAGATCGTGCCCTGCAAGTGGGCCGGTCACGAGACGCATCTGCGTGCCGACGGCTCCTCCACCGCGATGCGCGCCAAGGACGGCAAGGTCGGCGAATGGAACCACGCCGGACAGCCCACGCAGGAGTTCCGCATCCCGGATTCCGTCGTCGAGGTGACGCGCCAGCGCGGCCGCATCGGTGAGGGCATCGACCATCCGGCGGTGTTTCCACTGGGCCTGCCGAAGTTCTTCATCGAGGCCTACACCGACGCGGGCGAGATCGTCTTCGAGCCGTTCGCAGGCTCCGGCACCACGCTGCTGGCCGGCCAGCTCACCGTCCGCAAGGTGCGCGCCATCGAACTCGCGCCGGAGTACGTGGACGTTGCGCTGCGCCGCTGGCTGCAGCACCACCCGGGCAAGTCACCGGTGCTCGCGTCGACCGGTCAGACCTTCGCCGAAGTCGCCACCGAGCGGCTGGGCGAGACGGCGGAGGCGGCAGAGTGAACTGGTTCGCCGAGCGCATCGAGCACTGGCCGACGACCAAGCTGTTGCCCTACGTGCGCAACGCCCGCCAGCACTCGGACGAGCAGATCGCCCAGATCGCCGCCTCCATCGCCGAGTTCGGCTTCGTGAATCCGATTCTCACCGGCGCCGACGGTGTGCTGGTGGCGGGCCACGGGCGGCTCGCCGCGGCGCGTAAGCTCGGGCTGTCCACCGTGCCGGTGGTCGTGCTCGACCACCTCACGCCCACCCAGCGCCGCGCCTTGGTGCTTGCGGACAATCGGCTCGCTGAACTGGCGACCTGGGACGATGCACTGCTGCGCGTGGAACTGGAGGCGCTGCGGGACGAAGGCTTCGATCTCGACCTGACCGGATTCGACGCCGATGCGCTGGCCGACTTACTCGCCGGCGAGGAGCCCGAGCACGAGGGCCAGACGGAAGACGACACCGTTCCCGACGTGCCCGAGGAGCCCGTCTCCCAACCGGGCGACCTCTGGCGGCTCGGGCCGCACCGCCTCATCTGTGGCGACGCGACCACCGCCGAGGCCTACGCGCAGCTGTTCCCGGACGGCGAACGGGCAGACATGGTGTTCACCGATCCGCCCTACAACGTGAACTACGCCAACAGCCCCAAGGACAAGCTTCGCGGCAAACACCGCCCCATCCTCAACGATGCGCTGGGCGAAGGCTTTTACGATTTCCTCTACGACGCGCTGGCGCTGATCATGGCGCACACCCGCGGCGCGATCTACGTCGCGATGTCGTCGAGTGAGCTCGACACCCTGCAGGCGGCCTTCCGCGCCGCCGGGGGCCACTGGTCCACCTTCATCATCTGGGCAAAGAACACCTTCACCCTCGGCCGTGCCGACTATCAGCGCCAGTACGAGCCGATCCTCTACGGCTGGCCGGAGGGGGCGACTCGCCACTGGTGCGGCGACCGCGACCAGGGCGACGTGTGGCATTTCAACAAGCCGCAGAAGAACGACCTGCACCCGACGATGAAGCCGGTCGAACTGGTCGAGCGCGCGATCCGCAACTCCAGCCGCCCGGGCCACAAAGTGCTCGACCCCTTCGGCGGCTCGGGCACCACGCTGATCGCCGCCGAGAAGTCGGGGCGCGTGGCGCGGCTGATCGAGCTCGATCCGAAGTACGCGGACGTTATCGTCCGGCGCTGGCAGGACTGGACGGGCCAGCAGGCCACCCGAGAATCGGATGGCCTGGCGTTCGATCAGGCGGCGAGCGACTCGTCGGTGATCGCGCAGTGAATCACGAAGCCCGTGAGGTACGGCAGGCCGCACGGGATGCCGTAGTCGCGGCTGGTACGGCGTCCGATGGTCCATCCCATCCACTGCCGGGTGGCGGCGTGGATCGCGTCGTGGAGAGCATGTCCCGCATGCATGTGTTTGAGGACTTCGTCCGCGAAGTGGCGCCCAAAGCGGCTGTCGAGGAAGGCTCGCACCGCCTCGAGGGGCTGTCCCGTGGCGGCGGCGATGGCGTTCATTGCGATGGGCCAGGCGGTTTGCGCGTGCGCGTCCATCGTGCCCCAGAAGCCCCAGGCTTCGTTGCGGGTGACGGGGATCTCCTGCGTCGTGTTCATGGTCGGCTCCTTGGCGAAAGTGTGGGGACACCCGTATGAACGCGCTGTTCGATCAAGAAGCCAAGGGCTTTGTGCATCGGCTCGGGCGGCGGATTCGCCGCCCCGTTGCGACTCAGGCGAGCCGATAGACACGCTCGCCGCCCTGGGATTTCTCGGAGACGATCGTCAGGCCCAGTTTCTTCTTCAGCGCCCCGGCCAAGGTGCCGCGCACCGT
>Ga0209207_1000896_pt1 | contig 15661 bp, 11 predicted proteins | sample SaghotsprinmetaG_FD_184140 | JGI IMG/M metagenome (GOLD analysis project Ga0209207, IMG submission 184140) | Hot spring microbial communities from South Africa to study Microbial Dark Matter (Phase II) - Sagole hot spring metaG (SPAdes) (version 3) | ecosystem: Environmental > Aquatic > Thermal...
GATGTCGGCGTAGCCCTTCGCCGCGCCGCCATACTTCTTCGACAGAATCGTCGTGATCGCCGCCGTCAAGGTCGTCTTGCCATGGTCCACGTGACCAATCGTCCCTACGTTTACGTGCGGCTTCGTACGCTCAAATTTTTCCTTGGCCATTTGTCTGGGTTCCTTACTTCTTGCTGTTGATCACGGCTTCCGCGACGTTTTTGGGCGCCTCGGCGTAGTGCTTGAATTCCATGGAATAGGTGGCGCGGCCCTGGGACATGGAGCGCAGGTCGGTGGAGTAACCGAACATCTCCGCCAGCGGCACCTCGGCCCGGATGGCCTTGCCGCCCGGCAGGTCGTCCATGCCCTGGATGATGCCGCGGCGACGGTTGAGGTCACCCATGACGTCACCCATGTAGTCCTCGGGAGTCTCCACCTCGACGGCCATCATCGGCTCCAGGAGGGCCGGATTGGCCTTGCGCATGCCATCCTTGAAGCCCATGATCGCGGCCATCTTGAAGGCCTGCTCGGAGGAGTCGACCTCGTGGTAGGAACCGTCGAACAGGGTGACCTTGACGTCCACCACCGGGAAACCCGCGAGCACGCCATTGTTGAGCGCATCCTGGAGCCCCTTGTCCACGGCCGGGATGTACTCGCGGGGCACCGTGCCGCCCTTGATGGCATCGACGAACTCGTACCCCTTGCCCGGCTCGTTCGGCTCCAGCTTGAGCCAGACATGGCCGTACTGGCCCTTGCCGCCGGACTGCTTGACGAACTTGCCTTCGCTCTCAACCGCCTTCTTGATCGCCTCGCGATAGGCCACCTGCGGCGCGCCGACGTTGGCCTCGACGCCGAATTCGCGCTTCATGCGGTCGACGATGATCTCCAGATGCAGCTCGCCCATGCCGGAGATGATGGTCTGCCCGGACTCCTCGTCGGTGCGAACCCGGAAGGAGGGATCCTCCTGCGCCAGCCGGTTGAGCGCCAGCCCCATCTTCTCCTGGTCGGCCTTGGTCTTGGGCTCGACCGCGACGTGAATCACCGGCTCGGGGAACTCCATGCGCTCCAGGATGATCGGCTTGTCGATGGCGCACAGAGTATCCCCCGTGATCGCCTCCTTGAGACCCACCGCCGCAGCGATATCGCCGGCGCGAACCTCCTTGATCTCCTCCCGGTTGTTGGCATGCATCTGCAGGATGCGACCCATCCGCTCCTTCTTGCCCTTGACCGAGTTGTACACCGTGTCGCCAGAGTTCACCACACCGGAATAGACCCGGAAGAAGGTAAGCTGGCCGACATAGGGGTCGGTCATGATCTTGAAGGCCAGCGCCGCGAAGGGCTCATCGTCGCTCGCCTTGCGCTCGGCCTCGGCGCCATCCTCCAGCTCGCCCTTCACGGGGGGAATGTCCACGGGCGAGGGCAGGTAGTCAATGACGGCATCGAGCATGGCCTGCACGCCCTTGTTCTTGAAGGCGGAGCCACACATCATCGGCACGATCTCGCTAGTAATGGTGCGGGAACGCAAGGCCGACTTGATGTCGGCCTCGGGGAGATCGCCCTCTTCGAGATACCTGTTCATCAGCTCCTCGTTGGCCTCGGCGGCGGCCTCGACCATCTTCTCGCGCCACTCCTGACAGGTATCGACGAGGTCGGCCGGGATGTCGCGGTACTCGAACTTCATGCCCTGACTGGCCTCGTCCCAGTAGATGGCCTTCATCTTGATCAGATCGACCACACCCTGGAACTTGTCCTCGGCGCCAATGGGCACCTGGATGGGCACCGGGTTGGCCTTGAGCCGCGTGCGCATCTGCTCATAGACCTTGAAAAAGTTGGCGCCGGAACGGTCCATCTTGTTGACGAAGGCCAGACGCGGCACACCATACTTGTTCGCCTGACGCCACACCGTCTCGGACTGTGGCTGCACGCCCCCCACCGCGCAGTACACCATGCAGGCACCGTCGAGCACACGCATGGAACGCTCCACCTCGATGGTGAAGTCGACGTGCCCCGGGGTATCGATGATGTTGATGCGATGCTCGGGATGGGACTGGTCCATGCCCTTCCAGAAGCAGGTGGTGGCCGCGGAGGTGATGGTGATGCCGCGCTCCTGCTCCTGCTCCATCCAGTCCATGGTGGCAGCGCCGTCGTGCACCTCGCCGATCTTGTGGGACTTGCCGGTATAGAACAGGATGCGCTCGCTGGTGGTGGTCTTGCCGGCGTCGATATGCGCCGAGATACCGATGTTGCGATAGCGCTCGATGGGGGTCGTACGGGCCACGTTAAATCACCTTGGAATCAGAAACGGAAATGGCTGAAGGCCTTGTTGGCCTCGGCCATGCGGTGCACTTCCTCGCGCTTCTTCATGGCGCCACCACGCCCCTCGGCCGCGTCGATCAGTTCGCCCGCGAGACGGGCATCCATCGACTTCTCGCCGCGCTTGCGGGCGGAGTCCTTGAGCCAGCGCATGGCCAACGCCATGCGGCGGGCCGGACGCACCTCGACCGGCACCTGATAGTTTGCACCGCCGACGCGGCGGGATTTGACCTCGACCACCGGCTTGACGTTGGCCAGCGCCGTGGAGAACACCTCGAGCGGATCCTTGCCACTCTTTTTTTCAATCTGGATGAACGCACCGTACACGATACGCTCGGCGACCGACTTCTTGCCGCTACTCATGATCACGTTCATGAACTTGGCCACATCCTGATTGCCATATTTCGGATCAGGCAGGATCACACGCTTGGGGACTTCACGACGTCTTGGCATGACAGATAACCTCTCAACTCTTCCTTAAGCCTTCTTGGGGCGCTTGGCGCCATACTTGGAACGGGCCTGCTTGCGATCCTTCACGCCCTGGGTATCCAGGCTGCCCCGCACGATGTGGTAGCGCACACCCGGCAGATCCTTGACCCGGCCGCCGCGCACCAGAACCACAGAGTGCTCCTGCAGGTTGTGGCCTTCGCCGCCGATGTAGCCGATGATCTCGTAGCCGTTCGACAGGCGCACCTTGGCCACCTTGCGCAGCGCCGAGTTCGGCTTCTTCGGGGTGGTGGTGTACACGCGGGTACATACGCCACGCTTCTGGGGGCAGGCCTCCATGGCCGGCACCTTGCTCTTGTCGATCGGAGCCTTGCGCGGCTTCCGCACCAATTGATTGATGGTTGGCATTTCCTTGGCTTTCTAGTCTGATCTGAACCGTTACCCCGCCCGGCGCGCACCTTGCGCGCACAGATTGCCCCGCGCGGGGCGGGGCATTTGAAAAAAGACTGCGGATTCTAGGGGGCGACACACCCCATGTCAAGCCTCGTCGGCGCTTTCGGTCGCCTCATCCGGCAGCGCCTCCGGCGAAACGAACTCGAACGTCAGTTCGTTTTCGCCCTGGCGCTTGCGGATGCGGTGATGCGCGAGGCCCGTGCCGGCCGGAATCAGGCGACCGACGATGACGTTTTCCTTCAGACCGCGCAGGTCGTCCTTCTTCGCCATGATGGCCGCCTCGGTCAGCACTCGCGTGGTTTCCTGGAAAGATGCAGCGGAGATGAAGGAATCGGTCGACAGCGAGGCCTTGGTGATGCCAAGCAGAACGTCCTCGTGCTGGGCGATCAGCTTGCCCTCGGCGGCGAGGCGGTCGTTTTCCTCCAGGAGTTCGGAACGTTCGATCTGCTCGCCGGGGATGAAGCTGGAGTCGCCGGCATCGGTGACATTCACCCGGCGCAGCATCTGGCGCACCACCACCTCGATGTGTTTGTCGTTGATCTTCACGCCCTGCAGACGATACACGTCCTGCACCTCGTTGATGATGTAGCGCGCCAGGGCCTCAACGCCCTGCAGGCGCAAGGTGTCGTGCGGATCGACCGGGCCGTCGACGATCATCTCGCCCTTTTGCACCACCTGACCGTCGTGCACCGTGACGTGCTTGTCTTTCGGGATCAGGTATTCGTGCGGCACGCCGTCCAGATCGGTGATGATGATGCGCTGCTTGCCCTTGGTGTCCTTGCCGAAGCTGACCGTGCCGGTGACTTCGGCCAGCACCCCGGCATCCTTGGGCGAGCGGGCCTCGAACAGCTCTGCCACACGCGGCAGGCCGCCGGTGATGTCGCGCGTCTTTGAGGTTTCCTGCGGGATGCGCGCCAGCACGTCGCCGGGATTGACTTCCTGGCCATCCTTGACCGTGATCAGTGAACCCACCTGGAAGGTGATGCTGACCGGATGATCGGTGCCCGCGGCCTTGACCTCCTGGCCATCGGCGGCGATGAATCGCACCTGTGGCCGCAGCCCCTTGCTGGCGCTGCTGCCGCGGCGCTTGCCATCGATGACGATGAGGGTCGACAGGCCCGTGACTTCGTCGATCTGCTTGGCGACGGTCACGCCTTCCTCGACATTTTCGAACTTCACCCGACCGGCATATTCGGTGATGATCGGCCGGGTGTGCGGGTCCCAGGTCGCCAGGGCAGCGCCGGCCTTGAGGGCCTCGCCATCCTTGACCACTAGGGTCGCGCCATAGGGCACCTTGTGCCGTTCGCGTTCGCGGCCATGCTCATCCACGATGCGTACCTCGCCGGTGCGGGAGATCACCACCTGCTCGCCCTTGACGTTGGTGACATAGCGCATCGATGTCTCGAAACGCACCGTGCCGGCGGCCTTGCACTCCACCTGGCTGGCCGTGGCAGCACGGGACGCGGCGCCACCGATGTGGAAAGTCCGCATGGTGAGCTGGGTGCCGGGCTCGCCGATCGACTGGGCGGCGATGACCCCTACCGCCTCGCCCACATTGACGAGATCGCCGCGACCGAGATCGCGGCCGTAGCACTTGGCGCACAGGCCCCAGCGGGTGTTGCAGGTGAGCGGGGTGCGCACCTTGACTTCGTCGACGCCCAGCTCGTCGATGCGGTCGACCATGTCCTCGTTGAGCAGGGTGCCGGCCTCGATCTCGACCTCGCCGGTATCCGGGTGTAGCACGTCGACCGCGGTGACCCGGCCCAGGATGCGCTCCCGCAGAGGCTCGATGACGTCGCCGCCTTCCACCAAGGCCTTCATCGCCATGCCATGCACGGTGCCACAATCGTCCTCGGTGATGACCAGATCCTGGGTCACGTCGACCAGACGGCGGGTGAGATAACCGGAGTTCGCGGTCTTGAGCGCGGTGTCGGCGAGACCCTTGCGAGCGCCGTGGGTGGAGATGAAGTACTGGAGAACGTTGAGTCCCTCGCGGAAGTTCGCGGTGATCGGGGTCTCGATGATGGAGCCGTCCGGCTTCGCCATCAGGCCGCGCATGCCAGCGAGCTGGCGGATCTGGGCGGCGGAGCCGCGTGCGCCGGAGTCGGCCATCATGTAGATGGAGTTGAACGACTCCTGCTTCACCCGTTCGCCCTTGGCGTTGACCACTTCCTGGTGCGAGAGCTGCTCCATCATGGCCTTGGCCACCTTGTCGCCGGCCTGGCCCCAGATGTCGACCACCTTGTTGTAGCGCTCGCCCTGGGTGACCAGGCCCGAGGTGTACTGGGCCTCGATCTCCTTGACCTCCTTTTCGGCCACAGCCAGGATGTCGGGCTTCTGCGGCGGCATCAGCATATCCTGCATGCAGATCGAGATGCCGCCGCGCGCGGCCATGGAAAAGCCGGTGTACATCAGCTTGTCGGCGAAGATCACGGTGTCGCGGATGCCGCACTTGCGGAACGACGCGTTGATCAGACGCGAGATCTCCTTCTTCTTCAGCACCTTGTTGACGTGCGCGAAGGACAGACCGGGCGGCAGGATGTCGGACAGCATGGCCCGGCCAACGACGGTCTCATAGCGCTGCACGCAGCTGACCACCTCACCGCCCTCGCTGCGCTGGCGTTCCTTGATGCGCACATGTACCCGTGCATTGAGATCGACCAGGCCGAGGTGATAGGCCCGCCGCATTTCGTCGGTGTTCGCGAAGGCCATGCCCTCGCCCTTGGCGTTGATGCGCTCGCGGGTCATGTAGTACAGACCCAGCACGATATCCTGGGACGGCACGATGATCGGCTCGCCGTTGGCGGGCGAGAGCACGTTGTTGGAGGCCATCATCAGTGTGCGCGCCTCGAGCTGCGCCTCCAGCGACAGGGGAACGTGCACGGCCATCTGGTCGCCGTCGAAGTCGGCGTTGAAGGCGGTACACACCAGTGGATGGAGCTGGATGGCCTTGCCCTCGATCAGCACCGGCTCGAAGGCCTGGATGCCGAGACGGTGCAGGGTCGGCGCGCGGTTGAGCAGCACCGGGTGCTCGCGGATCACTTCTTCGAGGATGTCCCAGACCACCGGCTCCTGCGCCTCCACCATGCGCTTGGCGGCCTTGATGGTGGTGGCCAGACCCATGGTCTCCAGGCGGTTGAAGATGAAGGGCTTGAACAACTCCAGCGCCATCAGCTTGGGCAGACCGCACTGGTGCAGCTTCAGGGTCGGGCCGACGACGATGACCGAGCGGCCGGAGTAGTCGACGCGCTTGCCGAGCAGGTTCTGCCGGAAGCGGCCACCCTTGCCCTTGATCATGTCGGCCAGGGACTTGAGCGGTCGCTTGTTGGCGCCGGTCATGGCCTTGCCGCGACGGCCGTTGTCGAGCAGGGAATCCACGGCCTCCTGCAGCATGCGCTTCTCGTTGCGGACGATGATCTCGGGCGCCTTCAGCTCCAGCAGCCGCTTCAGGCGGTTGTTGCGGTTGATGACGCGACGGTAGAGGTCATTGAGGTCCGAGGTGGCGAAACGGCCGCCATCCAGCGGCACCAGCGGACGCAGCTCGGGTGGCAGCACCGGCAACACTTCGAGGATCATCCATTCGGGATGGATGCCCGACTTGTGGAAGGCCTCCAGCACCTTAAGACGCTTGGCGATCTTCTTGATCTTGGTGTCCGAGGTGGTCTTCGACAGCTCGTCGCGCAAGCGCTCGATCTCGCTGTCGAGCTGGATGCCCTTGAGCAGGTCGCGGATGCCTTCCGCGCCCATGCCGGCCTTGAATTCGTCGCCATATTCTTCAAGTTTGGCGAGGTAGTCGTCCTCGTTCATGATCTGGCCGCGGTTGAGCGGCGTCATGCCGGGCTCGGTGATGACATAAGCCTCGAAGTACAGCACCCGTTCGATGTCGCGCAGGGTCATGTCCAGCACCATGCCGAGCCGGCTGGGCAGGGACTTGAGGAACCAGATGTGGGCCACGGGCGAAGCCAGCTCGATGTGGCCCATGCGCTCGCGGCGCACCTTGGACAGGGTCACCTCGACGCCGCACTTCTCGCAGATCACGCCGCGGTGCTTGAGCCGCTTGTACTTGCCGCACAGGCACTCGTAGTCCTTGACCGGACCAAAGATCTTGGCGCAAAACAGTCCGTCCCGTTCCGGCTTGAAGGTACGGTAGTTGATCGTTTCCGGCTTTTTCACCTCGCCGAAGGACCAGGCCCGGATCTTTTCCGGCGACGCCAGGCCGATCTTGATGGCGTCGAATTCCTCGTCCTGGCTGACTTGCTTGAACAGATCGAGTAGGGCTTTCATGTTCGCTTTGCTCCTAGGACCCGATTAATAACGCTCGAGATCGATGTCGATGGCGAGCGAGCGGATTTCCTTCACCAGCACATTGAAGGACTCCGGCATGCCGGCGTCGATCTTGTGCTCGCCCTTGACGATGTTCTCGTACACCTTGGTGCGACCGGCGACGTCGTCCGACTTGACGGTAAGCATTTCCTGCAGGGTGAAGGCGGCGCCATAGGCCTCCAGCGCCCACACTTCCATTTCGCCGAAACGCTGGCCACCGAACTGCGCCTTGCCGCCCAGCGGCTGCTGGGTGACCAGGCTGTAGGGGCCGGTCGAGCGTGCGTGCATCTTGTCGTCGACCAGATGGTGCAGCTTCAGGATGTGCATGTAGCCCACCGTGACCGGACGGTCGAAGGGGTCACCGGAACGACCGTCGTAGAGCCGGACCTGGGTCTTGCCGGAGGTGAAGCCGAGCTTTTCGGTACGCGGATCGTCGTCCGGATACGCGAGATCCAGCATGGCCTTGATCTCGCTCTCGTGCGCGCCATCGAACACGGGCGATGCGAACGGCACGCCGCCGCGCAGGTTTTCCGCCATTTCCAGGACGTCGTCGTCGGACAGCGCGTCGAGATCCTCCTTCTTGCCGGAGCTGTTGTAGACCTTTTCCAGGTAGGCACGAATCTCTGCCACCTTGCGCTGCTCGTCGAGCATCTTGCCGATGCGTTGGCCAATGCCCTTGGAGGCCCAGCCGAGGTGGACCTCGAGGATCTGGCCCACGTTCATCCGCGAGGGCACGCCGAGCGGATTCAGCACGATGTCGACCGGGCGGCCGTCGGCCATGAAGGGCATGTCCTCGACCGGCACGATCTTGGAGACCACACCCTTGTTGCCGTGCCGTCCGGCCATCTTGTCGCCCGGCTGCAGGCGGCGCTTCACGGCGAGATAGACCTTGACCATCTTGATCACGCCCGGGGGCAATTCGTCGCCCTGGGTAAGTTTTTTCTTCTTGATCTCCAGCATGCTGGCGAATGTCTCGCGCTGCTTGTCGAGACCCTCCTTGATGCCCTCCATCTGGCGGCTGAGCTCATCGTCGGCGACGCGGATGTCGAACCAGTCGTGCGGATTGACTCCATCGAGATACTCGTTGCTGATCTCGGCCCCCTTGGCGAGCTTCTTGGGCCCCCCCTTGGCCACCTTGCCAACCAGCAACCGGCGCATCCGCTCGAACGCGTCATGCTCGACGATGCGCATCTGGTCAGCGAGGTCCTTCTGGTACTTGCGCAGGTGCTCGTCGATGATCTGGTTGGCGCGGGAATCACGCTCGATCCCCTCGCGGGTGAAGACCTGCACGTCGATCACGGTGCCGCTCATGCCGGTCGGCACACGCAGGCTGGTGTCCTTCACGTCGGAAGCCTTCTCGCCGAAGATGGCGCGCAGCAGCTTCTCCTCCGGGGTGAGCTGGGTCTCGCCCTTGGGCGTGACCTTGCCGACCAAAACGTCGCCGGCCTCGACCTCGGCGCCGATATGCACGATGCCGGCCTCGTCCAGGCGCGCCAGTTGCTGCGGCGCCAGGTTGGAGATGTCTTTGGTGATTTCTTCCGGACCGAGTTTGGTATCGCGGGCGACGACCGACAGCTCCTCGATATGGATCGAGGTGTAGCGGTCCTCGGCGACGACACGCTCGGAGATGAGGATGGAGTCCTCGAAGTTGTAGCCATTCCAAGGCATGAAGGCGACCAGCATGTTCTGGCCCAGCGCCAGTTCGCCCTTGTCGGTGGAAGCGCCGTCGGCCACCACGTCGCCGCGCGCGAGCCGGTCGCCCACCTTCACCAGCGGCCGCTGGTTGATGTTGGTGTTCTGGTTCGAGCGTTGGTACTTGGTCAGGGTGTAGATGTCTACCCCCACCTCGCCCGCGGCGGTCTCCTCGTCGTTCACGCGCACCACGATCCGGCTGGCGTCGACATAATCGACCACGCCGCCGCGGCGGGCGATCACCACGGTTCCGGAGTCGACCGCCGCAGTGCGCTCGATGCCGGTGCCCACCACCGGCTTGTCCGGGCGCAGGCAGGGCACGGCCTGGCGCTGCATGTTCGAGCCCATGAGCGCACGGTTGGCGTCGTCGTGTTCCAGGAACGGGATCAGCGAGGCCGCCACCGATACGATCTGCGAAGGCGCAATGTCCATGTACTGGATGCGGTCCGGCGTGGACAGCGAGAATTCGTTCCTGTGCCGGCTCGACACCAACTCGTCGGTGAAACGACCCTCGGCATCGAGGCCGGCGTTGGCCTGGGCGATCACGTACTGGCTTTCCTCGATGGCCGACAGGTAGTCGATCTGGTCGGTGACGCAGCCATCCACCACCTTGCGATAGGGGGTCTCGATGAAGCCGTATTCATTGGTGCGGGCATAGAGCGCGAGCGAGTTGATGAGGCCGATGTTCGGCCCTTCCGGGGTCTCGATCGGACAGACCCGGCCATAATGGGTCGGGTGCACGTCGCGCACCTCGAAGCCGGCCCGCTCGCGGGTCAGCCCCCCGGGACCCAGGGCGGAGATGCGCCGCTTGTGGGTGATCTCGGACAGCGGGTTGGTCTGGTCCATGAACTGCGAGAGCTGGGACGAACCGAAGAACTCCTTGATCGCCGCCGAGATCGGCTTGGCATTGATCAGGTCGTGCGGCATCAGGTTTTCGCTCTCGGCCTGATTCAATCGCTCCTTGACCGCACGCTCGACCCGCACCAAACCGGCGCGGAACTGGTTCTCCGCCAGCTCGCCGACCGAGCGCACGCGGCGGTTGCCCAAATGGTCGATGTCGTCGATCTCGCCGCGACCGTTGCGCAGCTCGACCAGGATCTTGATCACCGCAACGATGTCTTCTTTGGTCAGGGTACCCGGACCGGTCAACTCATCCTTGCCGATGCGACGGTTGAACTTCATCCGCCCGACCTTGGACAGGTCGTAGGTTTCCTCGCTGAAGAACAAGCGCTGGAACAGGCCCTCCACGGCATCCTCGGTCGGCGGCTCGCCCGGGCGCATCATGCGGTAGATGGCCACGCGCGCGCTCCATTGGTCGACCGTCTCATCGGTGCGCAGGGTCTGCGCGATGTAGGGGCCGTAATCGAGCTCGTTGGTGAACAGGGTCTCAAAACCGGCCACCTTGGCCTCGAGCATGCGCTCCAGCAAAGACTCGGTGATCTCATCGTTGGCCCGTGCGATGACCTCGCCGGTCTCCTTGTCGACGATGTCGCGCGCCAGGATGTGGCCGAGCACGAAATCCTTCTCCACCACCACTTTCTTGATGCCGGCGGCGTCCAGCTCGCGAATGTGCTTTGCAGTGATGCGCTTGTCCTTCTGCACGATCGCCTTGCCGTCCTTGCCGACGATGTCGAAGCGCGCGGTTTCACCCTTGAGCCGCTCGGGCTTGAGCGTGTACTCGATGCCCTTCTTGGTGAAATGGAAACGTTCGAAGTCGAAGAATTCGGCCAGGATCTGCTCGTTGTTGTAACCCAGGGCCTTGAGCAGGATGGTGACCGGCATCTTGCGGCGGCGGTCGACACGGAAATAGACGAAGTCCTTGGGATCGAACTCGAAGTCGAGCCATGACCCCCGATAGGGAATGATCCGCGCCGAAAACAGCAGCTTGCCGGAACTGTGCGTCTTGCCCCGGTCGTGCTCGAAGAACACGCCGGGCGAACGGTGCAGCTGGGAGACGATGACCCGCTCGGTCCCATTGATGACGAATGAACCGTTCGGCGTCATGAGCGGCATCTCGCCCATGTACACCTCCTGTTCCTTCACCTCCTTGATCTTTTCCTTGCTGCTTTCCTTGTCCAGGATCACCAGCCGGACCCGGGCACGCACCGAGGCCGCGTAGGTCAACCCGCGTTGCTGGCACTCGACGATGTCGAACACGGGTTGCCCCAGGCTGTAGCTGACGAAATCCAGCCGGGCATTGCCGCTGTGGCTGACGATCGGAAAGATCGAGGTGAATGCGGCTTGCAGACCGGCATCGCGGCGTGCATCGGCCGGCGTGTCGGCCTGTAGGAACTCGTGGAATGACTGGATCTGGGTGGTCAGCAGGTAAGGCACCGGCAAGACGCTGGTGCGCTTGGCGAAGCTCTTGCGGATACGCTTTTTCTCGGCGAAGGTATAGCTCATTTCGGCTCCGTCTCGGTGGACAGGGATTAGGGATTAGGATTTAGGAATTGGAAGATGTTTGAGCATCCAGCCGATTCCTGTCTCTAATCCCTAATTCCTAATTCCTAAATGGCGAACGGCCGGCGGTCCACGACCGCCAGCCATCCTTGGGCGAAAAGCCCGCTTGCCACGCTGGGATTACTTGATCTCGACGGTGGCGCCGGCTTCGGTGAGCTGCTTCTTGATATCCTCGGCCTCGGCCTTGGCACAGCCTTCCTTGACGGTCTTGGGGGCGCCGTCGACCATGTCCTTGGCCTCCTTCAGACCCAGGCCGGTAATCGCACGCACCACCTTGATGACGTTCACCTTGTTGGCGCCGGCGGCGGCCAGGATCACGTCAAACTCGGTCTTCTCCTCGGCAACCGGAGCGGGACCGGCGGCAGGACCGGCAACGGCGACCGCGGCGGCGGACACGCCAAACTTCTCTTCGAACGCCTTGACCAGGTCGTTCAGTTCCATCACCGTCATGTTGCCTACGGCTTCGAGGATGTCTTCTTTGCTGATAGCCATGTCAATAAACTCCTATTTCGTCTGTATTCGGAAAGCGATCGGGCGGGATTCAGGCAGCGGCGCCTTCTTCCTCGCGCTTCTTGGCCAACGCCCCCATGGCGACTGCCAGCCCCTGGACCGGGGCCTGCATGACCCACAGCAGCTTGGACAGCAGTTCTTCCCGGCTGGGAATGGAAGCGAGTGCCTGCACACCAGCCTTGTCCAGGGTTTCCCCAGCATATGAACCGGCCTTGAGCACGAGCTTGTCGTTGCCCTTGGCGAAGTCGTTCAGCACCTTTGCGGCAGCCACAGGATCGGCCGAGATCGAGTAGATCAACGGCCCGACCATGTGTTGCGCCAAGTCGGCGAACGGCGTGTCGGCCACGGCACGACGCACCAGGGTGTTCTTCAGGACACGCAGATACACACCCGACTCGCGCGCCTTCTTCCGCAACGCGGTGAGGTCGACGACCTCCACGCCACGGTACTCGGCCAGCACGATGGTCTGGGCATTCGCGACCTGCGCGGACACCTCGGCCACGACGGCTTTCTTGTCATCGAGATTGAGACCCACTGGTCTTTCCTCCTTTCAAGTGCACACGCGACGGCGAACCGTCGCACCCACGGCGACCTGAACCAGGAGTTTGCCGACATGTCGGCGACCGCATCCTGTTCGGGGTGCACCGTCTGCGTAGACAGGGCTGGCGAATCCGGAACCGGTCTCAGTCCCCCCGGCACCCAGATCGTCACCGCGATTAAGCCTTGCGGCATCTACGGTCTTGGACATCCCATCCGCCCCATGGAAGCGACGGATGGCCCCAAATACACCTCTAACCGCGTCCGTTCCTTCTGGAAACGCTGAATAAATTGCTGCGCAGGGGCGCATCGCTACGTTGCGCGGTGTTGGCTCCGGCCGCTTCGCTTCACATCGGCTGCGCCGATGTGAGCCTTCGCCAAAACGAAGTTTCAGCGCAAGCGCAAAACTTCGTTTGCGCGCCCTCGCCGATCGACTTGATATGTCTCTCGGTCGTTGCGCTCCGTGCGCCTTGCGCTGTATCCCGCTCGCGGCTTTCTTCAGCGTTTCCTTATTGGACGAGGCTGGCCTGATCGACACGGACACCGATGCCCATGGTGCTCGATACGGCCACCTTTTTCATGTACACGCCCTTGCTGCTCGCCGGCTTGGCCTTATTCAAGGCCTCGATGAGCGCCGCCAGGTTTTCCTTGAGGGCGTCGACCTCGAACGACGCCCGGCCGATGGTGGCGTGGATGATCCCTGCCTTGTCGGTGCGGTATTGCACCTGGCCCGCCTTGGCGTTCTTCACGGCCTCGGTGACGTTCGGGGTGACGGTACCCACCTTGGGGTTCGGCATCAAACCGCGCGGACCCAGAATCTGACCGAGCTGCCCCACCACGCGCATGGCGTCGGGGGTGGCGATCACGACGTCGAAATCCATGCGCCCGCCCTTGACCTCGGCGGCCAAATCCTCGAAGCCCACCACGTCGGCACCCGCAGCCTTGGCCGCCTCGGCATTCGCCCCCTGGGCGAACACCGCCACGCGCACGCTCTTGCCGATGCCGCGCGGCATCACCACCGAACCCCGCACCACCTGATCGGATTTACGCGGGTCGACGCCAAGGTTCACCGCGACGTCGATGGATTCGTCGAACTTTGCCGTGGCCGCACCGCGCACCAGATCAAGCGCCTCGTCGATCGAATAGAGCTTGTTGCGATCCACCTTGGCCTTCAAAGCTTGCATGCGTTTGGATATCTTGGCCATGTCACACCCCCTCTACGTTCAGACCGATGCTGCGCGCGCTCCCGGCGATCGTGCGCACCGCAGCGTCCATGTCGGCGGCCGTGAGATCAGGCATCTTGGCCTTGGCGACCTCTTCGAGCTGGGCGCGGGTGATGGTGCCCACCTTGTCGGTATGTGGCTTGGAGCTGCCCTTGCTGATGCCGACCGCCTTCTTGATCAAGGTGGTGGCCGGCGGCGTCTTCATGATGAAGGTGAAGCTCTTGTCCGCGTAGGCGGTGATCACCACGGGGATGGGCAAACCCGGTTCCATTTCCTGCGTCTTGGCGTTGAACGCCTTGCAGAATTCCATGATGTTGAGACCGCGCTGACCGAGCGCGGGACCGATCGGCGGCGAGGGATTCGCCTTGCCGGCCGGCACTTGCAGCTTGATATAGCCGATGATTTTCTTTGCCATTTAAAGCTCCTTTGAACGGGTGCGAACGAGACTGGCCGTCTCTCCCCTAAAAATCGGTGACCCGCGCCATGCGACGGGTGACATCCCCCCCGTCACGCTGCACGATGGCCACCGTCCTTACGCCTTCTCCACCTGGGAGAATTCAAGCTCCACCGGGGTGGCTCGACCGAAGATGGTCACCGACACCCGCAGGCGATTCTTTTCGTAGTTCACCTCTTCCACCGAACCATTGAAGTCGGCGAATGGGCCATCGATCACCCGCACCAGTTCACCCACTTCGAAGGTGAACTTGGGCCGCGGCTTCTCTACCCCATCCTGCATCTGCTGCAGGATGGCTTGGGCCTCCTTTTCGCTGATAGGCGCCGGCTTGTTGGCCGTGCCGCCGACGAATCCAGTCACCTTGGCCGTGCTTTTCACCAGGTGCCAGGTCGCGTCGTTCATCTCCATCTGCACCAGGACATAGCCCGGAAAAAACTTGCGCTCGGAGGTATGCTTGTGGCCGCCCTTCATCTCCACGACCTCCTCCACCGGCACCAGGATCTGACCGAATTGGTCCTGCATCCCGGCGCGTTCCACACGCTCCTTCAGGGCTCGCTGCACGCTCTTCTCGAATCCCGAGTAGGCATGCACCACATACCATTGCATCGCCATCAATCACTCCTGCCCATCAAGAGCTTGACCAGCCAGAACAGCAACCCATCCACCGCCCAGAGGAAGATCGCCATGACGATCACGAACAGGATGACGATACCGGTGGTCTGCAGCGTCTCCTTGCGCGTCGGCCAGACCACCTTGCGCGCCTCGGCAATGGAATCCTGAGCAAAGCCGCGGAACTGACGTCCAGGCTCACTCAGCATCGCCACACCCACCGCGAGCGCAAAACCGACCAGGATGGACAGCAGACGCAACACCATCGGGCTGTCGGCCATCATGTAAAAACCGGCAATGCCCGCCATCGCCAGAAGGCCGGCCACCAGCAACTTCAGCTTGTCCGTCATGGAATGAATCGTCGCTCTCGGAGGGCGTACCGCTTGGTGTTTATATGGCAGGGGCAGAGGGTCTCGAACCCCCAACCTTCGGTTTTGGAGACCGACGCTCTGCCAATTGAGCTATGCCCCTGCGGCAGAAACCAAGGGCACTCCACTTGCGGGGAGCGCCCTCGTCTTGCGGCACCGGAGTACCGCCTTGCACTCGTTGCTTACTCGATGATTTTCGAAACCACGCCGGCACCGACGGTGCGCCCCCCTTCGCGGATGGCGAAGCGCAGCCCCTCTTCCATGGCAATCGGCGCAATCAGGCTCACCGTGAT
>Ga0209207_1000897_pt1 | contig 15661 bp, 14 predicted proteins | sample SaghotsprinmetaG_FD_184140 | JGI IMG/M metagenome (GOLD analysis project Ga0209207, IMG submission 184140) | Hot spring microbial communities from South Africa to study Microbial Dark Matter (Phase II) - Sagole hot spring metaG (SPAdes) (version 3) | ecosystem: Environmental > Aquatic > Thermal...
GCCGTTTCCCGCGTTAAGGGTTTGAGTGACGAAAGTCTACTAAGGTGGTACCGTGCTAAAGCACCCTTGGATGGGTGCTTTTCTATTATAAGGAGGAAATATGGAATTTTTCGATGAATTGAAATGGCGTGGATTAGTTAAAGATGTGACAGATGAGGAAGGATTTATTGAAAGACTCAAGAATCCACTCGTATTGTATTGTGGGTTTGATCCAACCGCAGATTCTTTGCATATTGGTGGACTTCAACAATTACTTCTTTTAAAGCGTTACCAGAAACAAGGTCATACACCTATCGCATTACTAGGTGGCGCAACAGGTATGATTGGGGATCCAAGACCAACTACTGAACGTAAATTATTGACGTTGGAAGAGATTGTTGAGAATGGTAAGAAGATTCGTGTTCAATTGGATAAATTTTTATCCAGTGAAGGTCCTAATGCATTAATTTCCTTAAATAACTATGATTGGTTAAGTAAAATTGATTTACTTTCTTTCTTACGTGATTATGGTAAATTTTTTAATGTGAATTACATGATTAACAAAGAAACGATTTCAAGTCGTTTAGATACAGGTATTTCATACACTGAATTTACATACACAATTCTACAAGCAATCGATTTCTTGCATTTATACAAACACTATAATTGTGAACTTCAAATTGGTGGTAGTGATCAATGGGGTAATTTAACGAGTGGAACAGAACTCATTCGTAAATCAGTTGAAAACAGTAAAGTTTTTGGGGTAACTTCTCCCCTTATTACGAATAGTGATGGGACTAAATTTGGTAAATCAGAAGGTAAGAACATCTGGCTGGATGCTGAGAAAACAAGTCCATACCATTTCTACCAGTACTGGATGAATGTATCGGATGCGGATGTGATTGATTTCTTGAAACGTTTATCATTCCTTACAAAGCCTGAAATTGAAGCACTCGAAGAAAAAGTTAAGACACAAGCACATTTAAGAGAAGCTCAAATTGCACTCGCAACTGAACTTACTGAACTCGTACATGGAGTAGAAGGTTTACAAAGTGCTCAAAAAATCACATCAGTCTTCTTTAATGGCGCATGGGATTCTTTAAGTGAGTCTGAATTAAGTGTTGCGTTAAGTGATGCGCCTAGTTTAAACTTAGAACGTAAAGGTTTATTGATTGATGCCTTAGTTGAAGGTAAAATCTGTAGTAGTAAGCGTGAAGCACGTGAAATGATTACAGGGGGTTCAATTACAGTGAATGGATCTAAGCAGACTTCACTAGAATTTGAACTTGAATCTAAAGATGCATTTTTCAATAAATATACTGTAATTAAAAAAGGAAAGAAGACCTATTTTGTGGTCAAATTTGAGGGCTAAGCATGAATTGGGTTTTAATTGGTATTACTGCAGTTTTAACGGTATTCATTATCGTAATTCGCTTTAGTGAAGTGATTAAGTATCGTAAAGATGTACGTGTGTTTAAAGAAAAAAATAAAGATGTCGTCGTGTTATATCATGAGAAGAGAAATGTTTATCTATTTCTTGCCCTTGCGATTGTTGTGTTTGTCGTATCTCTAGTTATGGAAGGTGAGTTACTCGAAAGAGTTTCTATGTCTGTTGTATTTGCGGTACTTGTGTTATCTGAAGCGGCGAATGCATGGATGGGTAGTAAACTTTATAGTAGTGATAAAGAGTTCTTATATGGTCAAGCTTATGATCGTTATCGTTCAATAAAGACATATAAAGCAAAAGGGAAACGTAATACGTATATCGTGACACTTAAGAATGAAGAATATTTAGTTCCCAATCATATTGCGGAATTGGTTCAGAATAAAGTCAAAGAAATCAAGAATTCTAAGAAATAGTTTATCTGTTATAATGAATACGAGGTTTTTCTATGCGTAAATATGTTGTTGGTATACTGATAAGTTTACTTATGGTAGGTTGTGGTCAATCAGAAACTATCTTAAAAGAAAAATATGAAACGTATAAACTCCATTATCAGAGTATTTTAAACTCGACTCAGTTTAAGCAAACATCAGCTAATTATACAATTTCAAGCTCATTAACTTCACTTAATGATGGAAGTTTTCGTTATGATGTCTTTGTGGATGAACCTAATATTGCGATGTATGATGTCGAGATTTTAGTGATTGTGGATAATGGATTACTATTAATATCGGATGAAATGATGCCAAGTATCGGTATTTATGAGGATGTGGAATATCATTTAATTCCGTATCAAGTAAATGCAGAATTAGGGTATCAAAAGGGATTTAACTTAAATGGTATTGTGAATCAGAGTAAAGTTAATTTAAAGGTTTTAGTGATGTGGAAAGATTATTTTAAAATTAAAACAGAACGTGAATATTTTAATTTTATAATTGATTTAAATACACCAGTTGAGGCTACAGAATGAATGATCGTCAGAAACATTCTTTAATATTAGGCGGACTAACCAGCAGTGCTGGTGTTTTTATTTCAAAAGCAATCGGTATATTGTATGTTTCTCCGTTTACTATGTTGGCAACTGATGCCAATCTTTCATATTATGCTCGTGCCTATAATGTGTATGAGATTGTCTTAAATATATCTATCGCAGGTTTACCATTTGCGATTGCGACAATGGTCGCTAAGTATTCTTTGAAAGGACAATTTAAAACAGTTCTTTTAGTGCGTAAACTTTCAACGGCTATTTTAGCCTTAATGGGTTTTGTAGCGATGATCTTCTTACTTCTAGCAGCTCATCCAATCGCACAATTCTCTGTGAGTGGTGCAGCGGATTCACTTGAAGTGTTAAGAACACGTAACGTTATGATGATTATGGCATTGGCTGTATTTACTGTTCCGCTATTGAATAGTTATCGTGGATTTTATCAAGGGTTAAAAGAACTCAAGACCTATTCATTCTCACAAGTCTTTGAACAAATTACCCGGGTATCTTTCTTATTAGGAATTGGTTTCTTATTGGTCTATATCTTAAAGTTTGATGCGATTTGGGCTGTTTATGCGGCGATCGCGTCTACATCACTTTCTGCAGTAAGTTCTATTATTTATTTTATTGGTAAAGATCGAAAAGTTTTAAATGAGATTAAACATAAAGCAGAAGCAAGTGATGAGGTCTTACCAAATCAAAAAGAGATTATCAAAGAAATGTTTTATTTCTCGATCCCTTTTTTACTTAATGTATTCTTGAATAACAGTAATAACACAATTAACTTAATGTTCTTTAATCGAGCGATGTTAATGCATGGGGCAACACATGTCGAAGCTGACTTATACTATTCAATGGTTATGTTTACGACCAATAAATTAACTTCAATTCCTCAAGTGGTTGCGCCTGGATTCATTACCGCAATTATTCCTTATGTCACAACGGCATTTGAGAATAAAGATCTAAAGCAAATGCAGAAACATGTCCTAGATTCAATTGAGACTGTTTTCTATATAACACTTCCTCTAGCCTATTTCTTGTTTGGGATTAGTACTGAAATATATTATGTCATGTATGGTTCAGGAAGCTTAGCGATGGGTGGAGAAGTCTTACGGTATAACAGTATTACGGGTATCTTGTTTAATTTAGCGGCCGTATCCAATGCCTTAATGATGGCACTTCGTTTACGAAAACAAAATCTACTCATTTCGTTTGGTGGTGTATTGCTCAAATTCGCCTTATTCGTACCACTTATAGTTTGGTTTGGGTATAAGGGTAGTATTTATTCAAACGCACTGAATCAAATCGTATTATTCATGATTAATATGTATTTAATTAAACTGAATTATAAAGTTCATTATTCAAGAACTGTTCGCAGAGTTATCTTTATGATTATTGGTTTAATGGCTATGCAGATCAGTTTCTTTGCGTTAAATGCGGTTGGTTTACATGTTATTGATCAAGGAAGATTCATCGCATTAATTGAATTAGGTATTTATGGTGTTGTTGGTGTAATTGTGTATCTAATAACCACTTCATATTTCAGACTTCCTCAAAAAATACTTAACTTAGATCTTAAGAAACTAATGATGAGGTTAAAAAAATGAGACTCGATAAACTATTAGCTCATAATGGATTTGGAAGTCGTAAGGAAGTTAAACGATTGATTCGTGATGGTCAAGTTCTTGTGAATGGTGAGATTGTGACGGATGATGATTATCATGTGAGTGAGTTGGATGAGATTGAACTCTTTGATTTAAATATCAATGTCGAAGATAAACAATATTTCTTGTTAAATAAACCAAAGGGATGTATCTGTTCAAAAGATGCATCTCAATATCCATCTGTGTATGAATACATCCATGAGAACTTACTACCAGACACCAATGCTTTTGGTCGATTGGATGTGGATACAGAAGGATACTTAATCATAAGTAACGATGGTCAATTAGGTCATCGACTCTTATCGCCTAAACATCATGTGGTTAAAGGTTATCGTGTTACATTACGTGAACCATTTAATTCTAAATACATTCCACTGATTGAAAAGGGAATTACGATTGATCAAAATGAGAAGTGTGAGCCTGCATCCATTGAGATAGTAAATGAAAATACAGTTAACTTATTAATCTCTCAAGGAAAGTATCATCAAGTTAAACGAATGATGATTGCCTGTGAGAATGAAGTTGTTGATCTTTATCGTTATCAGTTTGGACCGATTATTGATGATGGTAGTTTACCTGTTGGTGAATATCGACGTTTAACAGAAGAAGAAATAGAATTACTTAAACAGGCGTAAAGCCTGTTTTGTGTATAAAAAAGAACATCTTTCGATGTTCTAATTTTTCTTATCGGTTGTAGTATTCAACAACTAATGCTTCGTTGATGACGTCATTTAATTCAGCACGTTCTGGCAAACGTACGTAAATGCCTTTCATCGCTTCTTTATCGAATGTTACATAGTTCTTTGTAGAAACTGTAGCTTCTAATGCTTCTTTGATTGAAGGCATTGTGCGTGAAGATTCTTTAACAGTAATAACTGAACCAGGTTTTACGATGAATGAAGGGATATCAACCTTACGGCCATCAACTAAGATGTGTCCGTGGTTAACAAGTTGACGTGCTGCACGACGTGTTCTAGCTAAGTTCATGCGGTATACAACATTGTCTAAACGACTTTCTAATAAGAATAAGAAGTTGTGACCTGTGTTACCTTTTAAGTGTTGAGCTTTTAAGTAAGTGTTGTAGAATTGACGTTCGTTAACACCATACATGAAACGAATACGTTGTTTTTCACGGAGTTGTTGTCCGTAGTTAGTTAGTTTTGCAGGACGTGAATCTGGTGCTTTACCAGGAGCCGTCGTACGTGGTCTTTTACCAGCAAATTCTTCGCCAGTTTCAAGAATTGAAAATTGTAAGCGTCTCGATACTTTCCATACCGGACCATTAATGCGTGCCATTGTGTTACCTCCTATGGTTTAATCAAATCATGGGGGACAAATTTTCATCTAATGTGTTAATCTAAGAATTTCACCGTTGCAGCTAGGTTACTCTTCGCCAGTTGTGATTAACGCTCGTTACATGCCTTTGCCTGCCGCGTTTTGACGCTTTAACAGTTTAGCATTGCTTAGAGTTAATGTCAAATATTCGTGACTATTGTTAGATAAAGATTATTGAAATCTTGTTTGAATAACCTTTTTAATGGTGTTAAACTTAAATTAGGGAATGAAGTACTCCCACGGAAACTCCGAAACCGCTATTTAGCTGATGACTTCTGCAATTTGCAGGGTTATCAGCTTTTTTTTAAGAAAGTGAGGTTTAAATGGGGTATAGTGTATTATTTCCAGATGATAATATCGAAAAAGATAGTATCCAATCAATCAAAATTGATATGACTTATTTCAAGGATATAGGGTTAGATCACGTTTTTAATGATGTTTTAAGATCAAAGAAAGAATTTGAATTGGATTATTTTTTTCATCAACCATTGGAAGATGTTCAAACAATCATTTATCGTCAAGAGGTAATGAAAGAATTTGAAAATGAATCAATTCGACAAGTCATACAGGAATTTTCGAATGAAGTTTATTTGATCCGAAAATATATGGATCGTATACGAAAAAACCTTTCCTCAAGCGAAGCTTGGGATAATAATTATTTAACTCGTGGGCATTTATTTGATTATGCTGAAAGATATATCAAATCGATTTTAATGTTCAAAGATAAGATTGTTGATTTTAATGTTAATTCAAATGCAATAAACTATTTTATTTCTTATCTTAATGATTACTTAGAGTCACCCAAAATTGTACGTTTGATGTCTGAATTAACCATTTTAAGAGATGATTTATCTAATATTGAGTATTGTATGTTTATAAAAGGTGGAACAATTCGAGTTTTTAAATATGAAGGACAAATAGACTATTCCAAGCAAATACTTAAAACATTTGAGAAGTTTCGGCAGGGAGATGTAAAAGATTATCGACATAAATTATCTGAAGAACCTGTTGCGGATCATGTTGAAGCGGCTGTTCTTGAGTTGTTATCTAAAGTTTATAAAGATACATTTGATCATTTAACTGATTTTTGCAATGAATTTATGTATTTTGATGATGAAACGATTATTCGATTTTCAAGAGAATCTCAATTTTATATCGCTTGGCTTGATTATATTCAACCATTGATTTCAAGTGGTCTAAAATTTAATTATCCCAAGATTCTAAGTGAATCGAAAAATGTATATTCAAAAGATAGTTTTGATTTAGCACTTGCTTCAAAGATTAAAGAAAAAACAGTTGTGAATGATTTTTATCTAACTGAGCCTGAACAGTTCTTAGTTGTAACAGGTCCAAATCAAGGTGGTAAGACAACGTTTGCAAAAATGTTTGCTCAATTGCATCATTTTGGATCTATTGGTGTTTGTGTGCCTGGAAGTGAAACTGCTGTTTTCTTATTTAATCAAATCTTTACGCATTTCTCTAAACAAGAAGACTTATCCAATATGGAGGGTAAATTAAAGGATGATTTAAAAAGATTACATCATATTTTAGTACATTCCAGTAATAGAAGTATTATTATCATCAACGAAATTCTTACTTCTACTACCCTTGAAGATGCGATAACAATTGGAAAGAAAATGTTAGAGAGATTACAAGAAAGAGAAGCGATAGGTGTTATCGTAACATTTATTGATGAATTGGCTAATTATTCTAAGCATACCGTAAGTTTAATGTGCACTGTTGATGAGTTTGATCCAGTAAAGAGAATGTTTAAGATCGTTCGAAAGCCACCAGACGGATTGGCTTATGCGCATCATATTGCGCTAAAACATCATTTAACCTATGAACAATTGTGTCGGAGGTTAAAAAATGAAAGCTAATTTACTGTTCAAAGATAGAAATCTTATATTAAATAAAGAATTGGATTATGGAATGAAAGAATTAATAGAAGATTTAGAACTTGAAATGATTTTGAAATGTATGAGTCAAGATGATTCAATTATTTATAAATCGTGTAAAGATGTGCTTCTAAATCCTTTAGAACAATTAGAAATCATTGAGTATCGTCAATCAAATCTTAGTGATGTTTATCCAACAAAGAGACCATTCGTCAACTTTATGAGATAACAAACGAAACAGAGAAGAAAAGAAAAAGTTCTTGGCGATGGGTTTCAATGGACTATTTATCCATTACTTTTTCTAATTCGGTTGATTTACTTTCAATTTATATTGAAATGCTCTATCGATTAAGACTCATTGCGGATTCATCTTCATCATATTTTAAATCGGATGGGTTTACGAGTTTAATGAACGGTTTAAGAACAGAATTGAGTGATGAATATTTATCCGAAGTTAAGGAACAATTAAAGGAGTTAAAACAGACTGATAACACATTTATTAGTTCATCATTTGGTTCATATTTACAAGGTGTTAAATACTATCTAAGAAAAAGAAATCGAAAGAATTTTTGGATGAAGTTATTCTTTTCGCCTTCGTTCACCATTGCGGCAAGAGATGAATCTGGCGCAAAAGATATTGAAAAAAGGCGTGAACGTGCCATTAATGAAGCGACTAATGCGTTGGCACAAGCAACTGAGCATCTTGAGAGTTTCTTTGCTTTATTGAGGAGCGAGTTAGCTTTTTATGTAGGGTGTATTAATCTATCCGAGTTTATTGATTCTCAAAAGATGCCATATGTTATACCGAATGTCGATTTCAAAGAGTGTTTAAATCGATCTTGGGAAAGTCTTTATGATTTGAGTTTGCTTACACTGAAACAATCATCAATTATAGGAAATGAGCATCAATCAAGTCACAAAAGTGCATATTTGATTACAGGAGCGAATCAAGGTGGGAAAACAACATTTCTTAGAAGTATGGGTCAAGCACAATTAATGGCTCAATGTGGGATGTTTGTAAGTGCAAGTGAATTTACATGTCCCATTCGAGGAAAAGTCTTTACGCACTTTAAACAAGAAGAAGATAAGACAATGAGTAGTGGTAAGCTGGATGAAGAGATGAGTCGAATGAGTGCATGTATCGATCATTTATATCCCTATTCAATGGTTTTATTAAATGAGTCTTTTGCCTCTACAAACGAGATTGAGGGTTCTGACATAAACAGTCAAATAACAAAAGCATTTATTGAAAATAAAGTTGAAGTATTTGCGGTAACTCATTTAATGAGTTATGCAAATCGATTTGTGGATGATGAAAGAGTAGAATTCTTAAGAGCTGAACGAAAAGAGGAAGGAACTCGAACATATAAGATTAAACCAGGATTACCTCTTTCTTCTGCATTTGGAGAGGATATTTACAAACTAATTTTTGATAAGGAGTAAGCTATAGCAAGCTTTAATTGCTTTCGATAAAGGAGGAAAGTGAAATGATTATTTCGCACGAAGTCGAGCATATGCATTGTGTCGCAAAAGGGGTTGATCATGGACCAGCACCAATACCACAAGAAGGGAAATGGGTTAAAGTTAGGGAAATCAAGGATATTTCAGGTTTGTCACATGGGGTTGGTTGGTGTGCACCCCAACAAGGTGCGTGTAAACTTACCTTAAATGTAAAAGATGGAATTATTGAAGAAGCTTTAGTTGAAACAATTGGTTGTTCAGGTATGACCCATTCTGCTGCGATGGCGGCTGAAATTCTTACTGGAAAAACCATGTTAGAAGCACTTAATACGGATTTAGTGTGTGATGCGATTAATGTAGCAATGCGTGAAATATTTAAACAATTAGCTTATGGACGTAGTCAATCTGCTTTCTCTGAAGATGGATTGCCTATTGGGGCAAGTTTAGAGGATTTAGGTAAAGGACTAAGATCACAAGTTGCGACCATGTTTAGTACTAAACAAAAAGGTGTACGTTATCTTGAAATGGCAGAGGGGTATATCGTTCGAATTGGATTGGATGAGAATAGTGAAGTGATTGGATATGAATATGTTAATTTAGGGAAAATGATGGAAGCCATTCGAAAAGGAGAAGATCCTAAGATGGCTTATGATAAGAATTTAAAAAACTATGGACGTTTTGAAGAAGCGATTCTCAAAATTGATCCAAGAAAGGAATAGGCAAATAACATGACAGTTCGATTTGAAGGATATGACCGTCGAATTAAGACAGTTAATGGTGCACTAAGCCAATTTGGTTTTGAATCATTAGAAGAAGCGCGTCAATTATGCTTATCAAAAGGAATAGATGTCGATAAGATTGTAAAAGGAATTCAAGGAATTGCGTTTGAAAATGCAGTATGGGCATATACATTTGGTGTTGCGATTGCGATTAAGAATAATAAGCGATTTGCACATGAAGCAGCAGAAGCGATAGGTGAAGGTTTACAAAGCTTTTGTATTCCTGGTTCAGTCGCAAGTAATCGTATGGTTGGGATTGGACATGGAAATCTAGCTGCGATGTTACTTCGTGAAGAGACAAAATGTTTTTGTTTTTTAGCTGGACATGAATCGTTTGCGGCAGCTGAAGGTGCGATTGGTATTGCTAGAACTGCTAATAAGATAAGAAAAGAGCCATTGAGAGTTATTCTAAATGGATTAGGTAAAGATGCGGCTTATATTATTTCTAGAATTAATGGATTTACGTATGTAAAAACTCAATTTGATTACTATTCTGGAGAATTAAGCATTGTAGAAGAAAAATCTTTCTCAACTGGAGATAAAGCAAAAGTTAGAGTATATGGAACAGATGACGTAAATGAAGGTGTTGCGATTATGATTAATGAAGGTGTTGATGTATCCATAACAGGTAATTCAACCAATCCAACTCGTTTTCAACATTTAGTGGCTGGTACATATAAAAAATGGTCAATCGAACACAATCATAAGTATTTCTCTGTCGCATCTGGTGGTGGTACAGGTCGTACCTTACATCCTGATAATGTTGCGGCAGGACCTGCATCGTATGGGTTAACAGATGCGATGGGTAGAATGCATGGTGATGCACAATTTGCAGGATCTTCATCTGTTCCAGCGCATGTAGATATGATGGGATTTATTGGTATGGGGAATAATCCTATGGTAGGTGCAACCGTTGCTTTAGCTGTAGCTGTTGAAGAGTCCTATAAACAATAATATCGCTTGTCTATTTCAAATTAATAAATGATAATTCATAAAAATTATCAATGATAAAATAAATAGAGTAGAACAGATTAATTTGTTCTACTTTTATCATTTAAATATAATTAACTCAGTTCGATTAGAAGCGTGGATTATGCTACAATAAAAAGGAGGTGAAATGGTATGAATTTTGACATAATTTTACAATATTTACAACGAATTGAAGTTCAAATCGCATTGGCTGTTCTTATTGTTTTTGTCATTTTGTTCTTAGTTGTAAAACGCTTTAGTATTCATCAATTAAAACAAAAAATGCAGGCAATTGAAAAACGCTATAATAATGTAAAGAGTGTACCATTACCGTTCAAATTAAACAAAGCAGTCGCATTAGCTCGAGTGAATCCTGAAATTCTTGCGAATGTGAATGATTTTAAAAATAGCTTCGAAGATATTCAAGAGAATTTTAAATCGATTACGCATGTTTTAGCTGAAACTGAAGATGCGATTGTGATCGGTAAAGCGAAACATGCGAAATTGAATCTTCAGGATTTAGCGCAGATGTTAAATCAAATAGAAAAACAAGTCGATCAGTTGAATAGTAAATTAGATAGTATTTTAGAAGAAGAAAATCAACAAAGAGGACAAATTACGGAGTTAAAAGAAATCTTTAGGCATACGAAAGCGGATTTGGTTGCGCGTAGTGTTCAGTTAGCGCATAGTTATCCAACGCTTGAAGCTCGTATGAATGATTTAGAAAAAGCATTTACTTCGTTTGAAGAATGGATGTATGCGTCTGAATTTGCGAAGGCAAAAGAGAAGATGGAAGAGATACAAATCAATTTAGATGAACTTCGTAATTGGTTAGAAGTCTTACCTGATTTAATTACATTAGCCAATGGAATTATCCCTAAGCAAATAGATGAGATTGCGGATTATACCAAACGCTTAAATGGCCAACAAGTCTATACGAAACATTTAGAAGTTGAGAAGAATCTAGAACTTATCTCAGAAACAACGCAACAAGATCGTATTAGTTTAAGTCGTTGTTTAGTTAAAGAAGTAGAAGAACATTTACGTGAGAATCAGAAGCGTTTAAGTCAATTACTTTCATCGCTTCAAAAAGAAGAATTAGCGCATGAAGAAAGCGCTAAAACCTTGGAACAGGTCAATTCAGGAATTAATGAAATTCGTGAGTTACATCATAATTTAAGTGAACATCTCAAGAAAGATGCGGGTCGATTTGGTTGGGAAGATTTAACAGAGTTACTCAATGAAAAGGCAAAGGCATTAAAATTATTAGAAACCAATTATAAACAGTACATTAAGGTTGTAGAAGATAATAGTTTACCAAGTAGTACCTTATTGATGAATTTAAAAGAATCAATGCAATTGATTCATAATACACGAAATGATTTAAATCATTCATCTGAACGGTTATCGTCTGCTCGAAATGATGAAGAAAGAGCGAAGAAACAACTCCTTAAACTTCATCTAATTATGAATGAGATTCAAGTTAAGATTCGTAAGTTTAGACTTCCGGTTATATCCGAAACCTATGAAGGAGATCTAAGAAAATCCTATCAATATGTGAATAGTATTGCGAAACTATTAGAAGATTCTACGATTGATATTCAACTCTTAAATGCGACAGTGAATGATGCGATTGATCATATCTATAAACTCTATAACAACGTTAATAACTTAGTTGGAACAGTCGAAATGATTGAAAATGCGATTGTCTATGGAAATAAATATCGTAGTTTAGATTCTGAATTAGATACACAACTTACTCGTGCTGAACTCTTATATCGTAATGGCGATTATACCCAAGGGATAAAGGTCGCAATTTCTGCGATTGAAGCAGTTCAACCGAAACATTTTGAAGGATTGATTAAGGAGAATGCGAAGAGTGCACACTAATCCCATTTACTTTGATCATGCCAGTTCTACGCCAGTTCATCCAGAAGTCTTAAAGAGCTTATCGGAATTATCAGCTGTTCATTATGCAAATAGTGAATCGCTTCATGAAGCAGGACTTAGTATACAAACGATGATGCGTAAAAGTAGAGAAGCGATTGCTTCTCTTCTTGGTGTTTTAGCCACTGATATTACATTTACCTCTGGCGCAACAGAATCAAATAATATCCTAATAAAAGGGATTGCGTTTGCGTACCAACACAAAGGAAAACACTTAATTACGACATCTGTTGAACACTCCAGTGTTTTAGAGAGTTTTCAAGATTTGGAAAAGTTCTTTGGATTTGAAGTCACCTACTTACCCGTAGATAACGAAGGACGTATTAAGGGTGAAGATTTAAAGAAAGCAATTCGAAGTGACACAATTTTTGTCAGTATTATGGCAGTCAATAATGAGATTGGGACGATTATGCCAATTCAAGAATGTGCTCAAATTATTCATTCTCATTCACAAGCTATTTTTCATGTGGATGGGGTACAAGCTCTAGGTAAGATAGATCTCAATTTAAGTACGATTGATTGTGCAAGCTTTTCTGCTCATAAAATAAATGGGGTTAAGGGAAGTGGAATTATTGTTAAAAAGAGAAATGTTCAATGTCATCCACTGATAACGGGTGGATCACAGGAAGAAGGATTAAGACCAGGTACACCCAATGCGATTCATCATATCTTATTTGCTAAAACATTGCGATTAGCTTTAAATCAAGATAAATCTTTGATAAAATCGATAAAATCATACTTGGTGGATGAATTTAATCAAATGGATGGTATCGTGATCAATAGTCCAATGAGTGGATGTTCAGATCATATCCTCAATATTTCATGTTTAAAGGTATCTTCTCAGATTATGTTAAATTGGTTAAATCAACATCGAATCTATGTATCTGCCATGGCAACGTGTCTAAATCGAGATGCACAACCATCGCATGTATTAGAGGCAATGGGTTTTGAAGGGAATCGATTAAATGGTGTAATCCGAATCAGTATCGGTTATACTAACACCATGGAAGAAGCAAAAACACTTATTTCCATCATTAAAGAAGGGATTGTGAAGTATGGCAGAGATTAAAACAGATCGTATTTTAGTACGATTTGGAGAACTATCCAATAAAGGTAAAAACCGTAATTTATTTGTACGGCAACTCATACAAAATTTAAAGTATCAATTAAGCAATTATCCAGATATTCGTTATCGTAATCAATTTGATCGAATTATGATTGAATTGAATGGAGCAGATTCTGATGAAGTGTTAGAAAGAGCACGTCATGTTTTTGGGATACGTTCATTAAGTCCAGTGGTTGTGACACCCATGGATTTTAAGTTAATTAATGAAGCGTGTTTAGAGCTTATGAAACAAGAAAAAGTTGGAACATTTAAAGTGGATACGAATCGTAAAGATAAAACACTCAACTTTAAATCCAATGATTTAAATCTTAGTGTCGCAAAAACAATTTTAAGTCAAACGGAACATCGTGTTGATGTTCATAACCCAGATATTCGTATTCGAATTGATGTCGATGCAGAGAAGGCAAGTATTGCGGTTAAAACAGTTCTTGGTGCACAAGGATTTCCAATCGGAGTTGGAGGTAAAGCATTACTTCTATTATCCGGTGGAATTGATTCGCCTGTAGCGGGTTATTACACGATGAAGCGCGGGGTTGAGATCGAATGTATACACTTTGCGGCTCCACCTTATACAACCATACAAGCACTGGATAAGGTTAAACAATTAGCTGAGAAGTTATGTGTTTATCAACCTCGAATTAAGTTACATGTGGTCCCATTTACAGAAATCCAACTCGAAATCTATAAGAAAGCACATCCTGCTTATACCGTAGTATTAATGCGTCGCGTGATGATGAAGATTGCGGAACGTGTTATGCATGAGCATAAGATGTTAGCTCTTGTCAGTGGAGAGAGTTTAGGTCAAGTAGCGAGTCAAACGCTACAAAGTATGGCTTCTATACAAGATGCGATGGATGGATTAATCTTGAGACCTTTGTTAACCTTTGATAAAAATGATATTATCGATGTGGCTAAGAAGATTAATACCTATGAAACATCGATCTTACCGTATGAAGATTGTTGCACAATATTCAGTGTCACCAATCCAATTACTAAGCCAAAATTAAAAATCGTATTACTCGAAGAGGCGAAATGTGAACTCGATGAACTTATCGAAGTCGCATATAAGTCGATAGAAACGACTGAAATTCGATATCACCAAGAAACATATCTATAGGAGGCATTATGGCATTTGATCGTTTAACTGAAAAATTAACAGAGAGCTTTAAGCGAATTACCAAACAAGATCGTATCTCAGAAAAACACTTAGATACGCTTTTAAGTGATGTACGTTTAGCGTTACTGGATGCGGATGTAAATACACAAGTAGTGAATCAATTCTTAGAAAAGATTCATGCGAGTGCACTTAATCAAAAGATATTGACTTCATTGAAACCCAATGAAGCTTTAATGAAATTAGTCTACGATGAACTCGTTGAATTATTAGGGCCAGAAACACCAAGTTTTGATTATCCAAAGGGTCAGAAGAAAGTAATCTTATTTGTAGGTTTACAAGGGACAGGTAAGACAACTTCTGCAGCTAAATTAGCTCAATTACTCCGTTCTAAGAAAGATCGTAAAGTATTATTGGTTGCGGCAGACTTAGCACGTCCAGCTGCGATTGATCAATTAGAAATCTTAGCTGAACAAGCGCAAGTATCTGTATTTGTTGAGAAAGACGAAAAGAATTCACTCAATGTTGTTAATCATGCGATGAAATTTGCGGATAATGGCAACTTTGATACCATCATTGTGGATACAGCAGGTCGTTTAGCCATCGATGAAGCATTGATGTTAGAACTTAAGCAAATTCATGACTACCTCAATCCAGATGAAGTTTTATTAACGGTTGATGCGATGACAGGGCAAGATGTTATTCATACAGCAGATGGATTTAATCGTAATCTTAACCTAACAGGATTAATCGTAACTAAGTTTGATGCGGATGCTAAGGGTGGTGCTGTCTTATCCGTTAAAGCACTCACTGGCGTACCAGTTAAATTAGTGGGTACAGGTGAAAAGTTAGATGATACAGATATCTTCTATCCAGATCGTATGGCGAATCGTTTAATTGGGATGGGTGATTTACTCAGCTTAGTTGAACAAGCTCAAGATAAGATGGATATTGAAGCGG
>Ga0209207_1000899_pt1 | contig 15634 bp, 17 predicted proteins | sample SaghotsprinmetaG_FD_184140 | JGI IMG/M metagenome (GOLD analysis project Ga0209207, IMG submission 184140) | Hot spring microbial communities from South Africa to study Microbial Dark Matter (Phase II) - Sagole hot spring metaG (SPAdes) (version 3) | ecosystem: Environmental > Aquatic > Thermal...
GCCGCCGAGGAACTGACCTTCGCCGCCAACTTCATCCAGTCGCGCAATTTCCGCGCTTTCGAAACCTATTTCATCGTCACCGCGATCTACTTCCTGCTGGCCATCGGCATCCGCCAGCTGATGATGCAGATCGGCCGGCGGCTGATCGCGCGGAGGCCGTGATGAACGACATTTCAACCTGGGACATTGTCCGCAACCTGTTCGACGGCGCCGTGTGGACGCTCGCCCTGTCGCTCACCGCCTTCGTCTTTGGCGGCCTGGCCGGCCTGGCCATCCTCTTCGCCCGCATTGCCAAACACGCCCTGCCGCGCCGTCTGGCCCTCGGCTACATCGAGATTTTCCAGGGCACGCCCTTGCTGATGCAGTTGTTCATCATCTTCTTCGGCGGCAGCCTGATCGGCCTGGAAATCTCGGCGTGGATCGCCGCCGCCATCGGTCTCACGCTATTCACCAGCGCCTACCTCGCGGAAATCTGGCGCGGCTGCGTCGAGGCCATCCCCAAGGGCCAGTGGGAAGCCTCGGCCAGTCTGGCGCTGTCGCGCTTCGAGCAGATGCGCTACGTGATCCTGCCGCAGGCCCTGCGCATCGCCATCGCGCCGACCGTCGGCTTCTCGGTGCAGGTGGTCAAGGGCACGGCGGTGGCCTCGATCATCGGTTTCGTCGAACTGACCAAGACCGGCTCAATGCTCGCCAACGCCACCTACCAACCCTTCCTCGTCTTCGGCCTGGTGGCGCTCGGCTACTTCGCGCTGTGCTACCCACTCTCGGCCTATGCCCGCACTCTCGAAAGGAATCTCCATGGCGCTCGTTCGCATTGACGCACTGCACAAGCATTTCGGCAGCAACCACGTGCTCAAGGGCATCGACCTCGACATCGAAGAAGGCCAGGTGATCGCCCTGATCGGCCGCAGCGGCTCGGGCAAGAGCACCCTGCTGCGCACCATCAACGGCCTGGAAAGCTTCGACGAAGGCTGTATCGAAGTCGACGGCGAGCGCATCCACCCACACGAAACCGACCTGCGCGCGCTGCGCCAGAAGGTTGGCATGGTGTTCCAGCAATTCAACCTGTTCCCGCACCTCTCCGCCGGCCAGAACGTCATGCTGGCGACACGCATCGTGCGCAAGATGCCGGAGGCCGAAGCCCGCGAACTGGCCAAGGCGATGCTGCTCAAGGTCGGCCTGCAGGACAAGTTCGATGCCTTCCCCGACCAGTTGTCCGGCGGCCAGCAGCAGCGCGTTGCCATCGCCCGCGCGCTGGCCATGCAACCGCGCGTGCTGCTGTGCGACGAAATCACCTCGGCGCTCGACCCGGAACTGGTCAATGAAGTGCTGGCCGTGGTCAAGGACCTGGCCGCCGAAGGCATGACGCTGATCATGGTGACGCACGAAATGCGTTTCGCCCGCGAAGTCGGCGATAAACTGGTGTTCATGTACCAGGGCCGCGTGCATGAAACCGGCGACCCGCGCGACGTCTTCGCCAATCCCCAAACCCCGGAACTGGCCGCCTTCATCGGCGCCATCCAGTAAGAGACCGACATGGACAACGCTCCCTTCCTGACCGCCCCGGCCGCCGAACTGCCGGCCTGGGCCAGACAGCAGATCAATCTGGCCGACCCGCGCCTGGGCGCCGAAACGCTGGCCTGCTCCGATGATTTCTTCGCCCCCATGGCCCGCCTGCTGCAACCGCAAGCCGCCATCTTCGTGCCGGGCAAGTACGACGCCAACGGCAAATGGATGGACGGCTGGGAATCGCGCCGCAAGCGCGTCGCCGGCCACGATTGGTGCATCGTCAAATTGGCCCGCCCGGGACAGATTGCCGGTGTGGACATCGACACCAGTTTCTTCACCGGCAACTACCCGCCCGCCGCCTCGCTCGACGGCTGCCCGGCCGGCGCCGACCCGGACGATGCAGCAAGCTGGACGACGCTGCTGCCGGCCACGCCCCTGAACGGCAACCAGCACCACCTGATCTCGCTCAACGCCAGCGGCAGCTACAGCCACCTCCGGCTCAACATCCTGCCCGACGGCGGCGTCGCCCGCCTGCGCGTCTACGGTCGCCCGAGCGGCGCCGCAACGCCTGGCGCCGACGGTCTGGTCGACCTCGCCGCCGCCCTCAACGGCGGCTACCCAGTCGCCTGGAACGACGCCCATTTCGGCGTTGCCGGCAACCTGCTGCTGCCCGGTCGCGGCGTGGACATGGGCGACGGCTGGGAAACCCGTCGCCGCCGCGAACCTGGCTTCGACTGGTGCATCATCGCCCTCGGCCAGCCTGGGACGATCCGCCGCATCGAAGTCGACACCGCCCACTTCAAGGGCAACTTCCCCGACCGCTGCTCGCTCCAGGCCGGCTACGCCCCCGGCGTCAGCGATACGGCGCTGGTCGCCCAGGCCCAGTTCTGGCCGACCCTGCTGCCCGAAGTCAAACTGCAGGCCGACCACATCCACGTCTTCGCCGAGCCGCTGGCTGCGCTCGGGCCGGTGACCCACGTCCGCCTCAATCTGCATCCGGACGGCGGCGTGTCGCGCCTGCGCCTGTGGGGCGAGGTTGCCCCGGCATGAGTGCTTCGCTCCGATTGTTGCCGGCACAGCCGCTGACCGCCGAAGCCTTCGCGCCCTACGGCCAGGTCATCGAATGCGCCGGGCACGCCAGTTATGCGGTCAACGAGGGCAGCAGCCAGCGTTTCAGCGATCTGGCGCAGCTTGCAGCCGACGCCGATGGGCGCCTGGCACTCAGCATCTTTCGCGCCCGCCGGCGGGACGCCCCCTACCGCCTGAACTGCCTGGAACGCCACCCGCTGGGTTCGCAGGCCTTCGTGCCGCTGGACCGCCAGGCCTTCCTGATCGTCGTTGCCGATGAAGCACCGCGGGCCGGACGACCGGCGCCGGAAAGCCTGCGTGTTTTCCTGGCCGAAGGCGGTCAGGGCATCAACTTCAACCGGGACACCTGGCACCATCCCTTGCTGGCGCTGGCCGACGGCGACTTCCTGGTCGCCGACCGGCTCGGTCCGGGCGACAATTGCGAACCGGTCGACATCACCGGCTGGCAACTGGGCATTGAGCAGCCCTGAGCCCCGGCAGCGTGCGCAATCCTGCGTATTTGCCCGGCCCGGCGACTCACGGATAATGCCAGCATGACCTCCCGCCTGCCCGATCCCCTGCCCGCCCCGGTGTGGCACGCCGAACTCGAACTCGGCTTCGCCCGCCAGGGCGAACGGACCGTGCTGCGTCACAACCGGCATGTCGGCCCGCTGCGCGTGCAGAAAGCGCTCTACCCGGAAGGCGAGGCCGTCTGCCAGGCGCTGCTGCTGCATCCGCCGTCGGGCATTGCCGGTGGCGATCATCTGGCGATCGACATCGCCGTCGACCGCGACAGCCGCGCCCAGATCACCACGCCGGGCGCCGGCAAGTGGTACCGCTCGGGCGGCGCGGCGGCATCGCAGACGGTAACGCTGAACGTCGCTGCCGGCGCGACGCTGGAATGGCTGCCGCAGGAGAGCATCATCTTCGCCGGCGCCATCGCCCGCATGGACACCCGCGTCACGCTCGCCGCCGACAGCCGTTACCTGGGCTGGGACATCCTCTGCCTGGGCCGCGCGGCGTCCGGCGAACGTTTCGAGCACGGGCGTTTCGACCTGTTCTGCCGCATCGACCGCGACGGCAAGCCGCTGTGGATCGAGCGCGGCGGGGTCTCGGGCAGCGACGCGCTACTCGCCAGCCCGGCCGCCTGGACCGGCAAGACGGTCTGCGGCACGCTGCTGTGCAGCTTCCCGGAACTGCCGCAACAGGCCGCTGCGCTGCTTGACAGCCTGCGCACCGTCGCGCCCACCGATGCTGCGCTGCATGGCATCACCGCCCCGCCCGGTCTGCTCATCGCCCGTTACCTCGGCGACAGCAGCGAAGCCGCCCGGCTGTGGTTTGCCGAACTGTGGAAAATCCTGCGTCCGGCCGGCTGCGGCCGACCGGCAGTGCTGCCCCGAATCTGGAATACCTGAAGGAGTCGTCATGGAACTGACACCGCGTGAGAAGGACAAGCTCTTGATCTTCACCGCCGGCCTGCTCGCCGAGCGGCGCAAGGCCAAGGGCCTGAAGCTCAACTACCCGGAAGCCGTCGCGCTGATCACCTGCGCGATCATGGAAGGCGCCCGCGAAGGCAGGACGGTGGCCGAGCTGATGCACGAAGGCACGCAGGTGCTGACCCGCGCCGACGTCATGGACGGCATCGCCGAGCTGATCCCGGAAATCCAGGTCGAAGCCACCTTCCCGGACGGGACCAAGCTGGTCACCGTGCATAACCCCATCGTTTGAGGAGCTGACATGATCCCCGGAGAACTCCTCGCCGAACCCGGCGAACTCGAATTGAACGTCGGCCGCCCGACCATCACCCTCGTGGTGGCCAACACCGGCGACCGGCCGATTCAGGTCGGCTCGCACTACCATTTTTACGAAACCAATGCCGGCTTGAGCTTCGACCGTGAAGCCGCGCGTGGCTACCGCCTCGACATCGCCGCCGGCACCGCCGTGCGCTTCGAGCCGGGCCAGAGCCGCACCGTGCAACTGGTCGCGCTGGCCGGCGAGCGCAAGGTTTATGGTTTCCGCGGCCTCGTTCAGGGAGCACTGTGATGGCGAACAAGATTACCCGTCAGGCCTATGCCGAGATGTTCGGCCCCACCACCGGAGATCGTCTCCGCTTGGCCGATACCGAGCTGATCATTGAGGTCGAGAAGGACTACACGATCTATGGCGAGGAAGTGAAATTCGGCGGCGGCAAGGTCATCCGCGACGGCATGGGGCAGAGCCAGCGCGTTTCCGCCGAGACCGTCGATACCGTCATCACCAACGCGCTGATCGTCGATGCCATCACCGGCATCATCAAGGCCGACATCGGCCTGAAGGATGGCCGCATCGCCGCCATCGGCAAGGCCGGCAACCCGGACATCCAGCCCGGTGTGACCATCGTCATCGGCCCCGGCACCGAAGTCATCGCCGGCGAAGGCATGATCGTCACCGCCGGCGGCATCGACAGCCACATCCATTTCATCTGCCCGCAGCAGATCGACGAAGCACTGAATTCCGGCGTCACCACCATGATCGGCGGCGGCACCGGGCCGGCAACCGGCACCTACGCCACCACCTGCACGCCCGGCCCCTGGCACATCCACCGCATGCTGGAGGCCGCCGAGGCCTTCCCGATGAACTTGGGCTTTCTCGGCAAAGGCAACGCCAGCCTGCCGGAAGCGCTGCGCGAACAGGTCGAAGCCGGCGTCATCGGCTTGAAGCTGCATGAGGACTGGGGCACGACGCCGGCCGCCATCGACTGCTGCCTGTCAGTGGCCGACGAGATGGACATCCAGGTCGCCATCCACACCGACACGCTCAACGAATCGGGCTTCGTCGAAGCCACCATCGATGCCTTCAAGGGCCGCACCATCCACACCTTCCACACCGAAGGCGCCGGCGGCGGCCACGCGCCGGACATCATCAAGGCGGCCGGGCTGCCCAATGTGCTGCCCAGCTCGACCAATCCGACCATGCCGTACACGGTCAACACCATCGACGAGCATCTCGACATGCTGATGGTCTGCCACCACCTCGACCCGAGCATCGCCGAGGACGTAGCCTTCGCCGAATCGCGCATCCGCCGCGAGACCATCGCCGCCGAAGACATTCTGCACGACCTCGGCGTCTTCTCGATGATGTCGTCCGACTCGCAGGCCATGGGCCGCGTCGGCGAAGTCATCATCCGCACCTGGCAGGCGGCGCACAAGATGAAGGTCCAGCGCGGCACGCTGCCGGAAGACAACGCGCGCCACGACAACTTCCGCGTCAAGCGCTACATCGCCAAATACACGATCAACCCGGCGCTGACGCATGGCATCGCCCACACCGTCGGCTCGATCGAAGTCGGCAAACTGGCCGACCTGGTGCTGTGGAAGCCGGCCTTTTTCGGCGTCAAACCCAGCCTGATCCTGAAGGGCGGCATGATCGCCGCCGCCGCCATGGGCGACCCCAACGCCTCGATTCCGACGCCACAGCCGGTCCATTACCGGCCGATGTTCGGCAGCTTCGGCAAGGCGCTGAAGACTTCGGTGACCTTCGTCTCGCAGGCGGCGCTGAACAACCCGGCGGTCGCCGCGCTGAAGCTGGAGAAACCGCTGATCGCCGTCTCCGGGTGCCGTGGCGTGCAAAAATCCGACATGGTGCACAACGGCGCCACACCGGAAATCACCGTCGATCCCGAAACCTACGTGGTCAAGGCCGACGGCGTTCATCTCGTCTGCGAACCGGCGACCGAACTGCCGCTGGCCCAACGCTATTTCCTGTTCTGACCATGTTGATCCTGAATAAACGCACGACCGCCCCCGCCACCGACTCGGTGGCGCTCGCCTACGACGAACGCAAACGCAGCCGCCTCAAGGTGACGCTGGCTTCCGGCAGCGAGGCCGGCATTTTCCTCGAACGCGGCGACCACCTGCACGGCGGCGACAAGCTGATTGCTGAAGACTGCTCTAGCGTCGTCGAAATCCTCGCCGCGCCGGAAAAACTGATCGAGGCCGTCGCCGACAGCCCGCTGCTCTTCGCCCGCGCCGCCTACCATCTCGGCAACCGACACGTCCCGGTGCAGATCCTGCCCACCGAAAACGGCGGCAAGCTGCGCTTCCAGACCGACCACGTGCTCGCCGACATGGCACGCGGCCTGGGCTGCATCATCAGCGAGACGGAAGCGCCGTTCCAGCCGGAATCCGGCGCCTATGGGGCGCACGGCGGCCATCATCACCACGGTGACGAGCCCGACCATGCCGATCTGCACAACCCCGGCCACGGCCCGCACCGCTCGGTGCCGAAAATCCACGAGTTCAAACCGCGTTGACCCCTTCGCTGCAACTCGCCCGCCTGCTCCAGCTCGCCAGCCCGGCGCTGCCGGTCGGCGCCTACACCTATTCGCAGGGCCTGGAATGGGCGGTCGAATCCGGCGTCATTCGTGACGAAACGAGCGCCGGCCGCTGGATCGCCGATCTGCTCGCACACGGCATCGGCCGCTACGAAGCGCCGCTGGTTGTTGCGCTGATGCGCGCGTGGACCGCGGCAGATAGCGCCGAAATCGCCCGCCTCAACGCCGAATTCCTGGCCAGCCGCGAATCCGCCGAACTGCGCGCGGAAACGGCCCAGATGGGCTTTTCGCTGCACCGGCTGGTGCGCGACCTGCGCGACCCGGCGCTGGCCGATGTCGAAACGACGCTGGCCGGACTCGGCGAGATCGCCTTCCCGACCGGCTGGGCCGGCATCGCCGCGACCTGGCGAATCGACCGTGAAGCGGCGCTGACGGCCTACCTCTGGGCCTGGGCCGAAAACCAGGTAATGGCCGCACTGAAGGCGGTACCGCTCGGCCAGGCCAGCGGCCAGCGGCTGCTCGCCGAACTCGGCGGGCGCCTGCCCGAAATTGCCGCCCTTGCCCTGAAACTGCCGGAAGGCGAATGGTCGAATTTCACCCCGGCCTTCGCCATCGCCTGCGCCCGCCACGAAACCCAATACTCCCGTCTCTTCAGATCCTAGGAAAAACATGAGCAAACAAGCCCTGCGCGTCGGCATCGGCGGCCCCGTCGGTTCCGGCAAGACCGCCCTGACCCTGGCGCTGTGCCAGGCCCTGCGCGACAAGATCGACATGGCCGTGGTCACCAACGACATCTACACCGCCGAGGACGCCAAGTTCCTGGTCAATCACTCGGCGCTGGCGCCCGAGCGCATCATCGGCGTCGAGACCGGCGGCTGCCCGCACACCGCCATCCGCGAGGACGCCTCGATCAACCTCGAAGCCGTCGACCGCCTGCAACGTGCCTTTCCCGGCGTCGAGCTGATCCTCGTCGAATCCGGCGGCGACAATCTGGCGGCAACCTTCTCGCCCGAACTCTCCGACCTCACCATCTACGTGATCGACGTCGCCGCCGGCGAGAAGATCCCGCGCAAGGGCGGCCCCGGCATCACCAAATCCGACCTGCTGGTGATCAACAAGATCGACCTCGCGCCCATGGTCGGCGCCTCGCTCGAGGTCATGGCGACCGACGCCAAGGCGCAGCGCGGCCAGCGCCCCTTCGTCTTTTCCAACCTGAAAACCGGCGAAGGGCTGGAAACCATCATCGCCTTCATTCGCGAACGCGGCATGTTGTAGCGCACCATCACCGGGCAGGCCGCACCATCGGCAAACACCGGCAGAGCCACACCCGCCAAGGGGAAATGCCTAAAGCATTGATTGGAAAACACTATATTGCAGCGCAACATCCGGCACGATTTTCGCTGATTTCCGGCACCCGACCCCAACGGGGAGATGCACCCAGAAAAAGGAGAAATCGGCCAATGGACAAGCAAATGGAAACCGCACAGTTGCTGGCCCGCTTCAAATTGCAGGTGAAGCGCAGCCTTGGCGAAACCGTTGACCTGGAACGACTGACCCGCGAACCCGCCTACGCCCGCCAGCGCCTCAGCGAAATTGAAGATGCGGCCGACGACGAGGATTTGCTGATCATGGTCCTGCGCCTGCGCGACCTGCTGCTGCCGGTCGCCCGAGACACCGAAGTCATTGCCGCACCCGAAACGAAGCCGGTCGAAGCGGTGCAGCGTACCGCCGAGACGCGCAGCTACATGCGGGGTGCGCGCGCCTGGTGAGACGGTGGATGCATGTGGCGCCGGTTATAATCCGGCCTCTGCTTCATCCACCGCTTGATATCCATGCACAAGATCGCCAGAACCGCACTCCTTGCCCTGATCCCGGCCCTGCTCCTGCCCGCCTGCGGCGAAGTCGAGGACACCCGCCCCGGCCAGCCGGTGAAAACCCGCCAGGATGCGTTCAAGGAAATGCTGCGGGTGTTCGAGCCGATGGGCCTGATGCTGCGCGAAAAGCGCTACGAGGAAGACCGCTTCCTGCGCATGGCCACGGTGCTGGTCGAGAAACGCGACCTACCCTGGACACACTTCGGACCGGACACCAACTATCCGCCGACCAAGGCAACCCCGCGTGTCTGGGAAGAACCGGCGCGCTTCGAGGAGGAACGTCAGCGTTTCGTCGCCGTCACCGACGATCTGCTCGCCGCCGCCAAAAGCAAGGAATTGCCGCGTATCGAAGCGGCCTACAAAACGGTTTACGATAGCTGCAAGAGCTGTCACAACCCGTTCAAGGCGCGCTGACCCGGCATGTTGCGTCTGACCGAACTCAAGCTGCCGCTCGATCATCCGCCGGAAGCCCTGCGCCCGGCGCTGTGCGCCCGGCTCGGCATCGCCGACGACGAACTGATCGGCTACACGGTATTCAAGCGCAGCCACGATGCGCGCAAGAAATCGGCCATCGTCCTGCTCTACCAGATCGACGTCGAACTGCGCGATGAGGCCCGCGTCGCCGCCCGCCTGAAGGACGACCGCCACGTCGTGCCGACGCCGGACATGGACTACCACTTCGTCGCCCGCGCCCCCGAAGGCCTGAACGAGCGCCCGGTGGTCATCGGCATGGGCCCCTGTGGCCTGATGGCCGGACTGCTGCTGGCGCAGATGGGTTTCCGTCCGATCATCCTCGAACGCGGCAAGGCCGTGCGCGAGCGGACCAAGGACACCTGGGGCCTGTGGCGCAAGCACGTGCTCGACCCGGAGTCGAACGTCCAGTTCGGCGAAGGCGGCGCCGGCACCTTCTCCGACGGCAAGCTGTACAGCCAGATCAAGGACCCGAACTTCCTCGGGCGCAAGGTCATGGCCGAGTTCGTCAAGGCCGGCGCACCCGAAGAGATCATGTACGTGAGCAAGCCGCACATCGGCACCTTCCGGCTGGTCAAGATGGTCGAGAACATGCGCGCAACGATCCGCGAGCTGGGCGGCGAAATCCGCTTCGGCGCCCGCGTCGAGCGCCTGCAGATTGAAAATGGCCAGATCGAAGGCGTCGAGCTCACCGGCGGCGAGCGCATCGCCAGCCGCCATGTCGTGCTGGCCATCGGCCACAGCGCCCGCGACACTTTCCAGATGATCCACGACAGCGGCGTCTATGTCGAAGCCAAGCCCTTCGCCATCGGTTTCCGCATCGAGCACCCGCAGACGCTGATCGACAAGGCCCGCTTCGGCCCCAACGCCGGCAACGAGTTGCTCGGCGCCGCCGACTACAAGCTCGTCCATCATTGCGCCAACGGCCGCGCCGCCTACAGTTTCTGCATGTGTCCGGGCGGCCAGGTGGTCGCCGCCACCTCGGAACCGGGACGCGTCGTCACCAACGGCATGAGCCAGTACTCGCGCGCCGAGCGCAACGCCAATTCGGCGCTGGTGGTCAATGTCGAGCCGGAAGACTTTCCCGGCGACTACCGCAAAAACCCGCTGGCCGGCGTCGATTTCCAGCGCCACTGGGAGAGCCAGGCCTTTATCGCCGGCGGCAGCAATTACGACGCACCGGCCCAACGCGTCGGCGACTTCCTCGCCGGCCGGCCGTCGACCGCACTCGGCAAGGTCGATCCGTCCTACCAGCCCGGTGTGCACATGACCGACCTGAGCACTTGCGCACCGGCCTTCGTCATCGACGCGCTGCGCGAAGCCATCCCCGCCTTCGACCGACAGATCCACGGTTTCGCGATGGCCGACGCGGTGCTCACCGGCGTCGAGACGCGCACCTCGTCACCGATCCGTATCAAGCGCGGCGACAACTTCCAGAGCATCAACACCCGCGGCCTCTACCCGGCCGGCGAAGGCGCCGGCTACGCCGGCGGCATCCTGTCGGCCGGCGTCGATGGCATCAAGGTGGCGGAAGCCGTGGCCCGGGCAATGACGCAAGCCTGATCAGGCGAACTGCCCGGCCACCCAGCCCGACGACCAGGCCCACTGGAAGTTGTAGCCACCCAGCCAACCGGTGACGTCGACCACTTCGCCGATGAAGTAAAGGCCGGGCACCTCACGCGCCGCCATGGTTTTTGACGACAATGCCGCGGTCGACACGCCGCCGAGCGTGACTTCGGCCTTGGCGAAACCCAGCGTGCCCGCCGGCATCAGCGACCAGGCATTGAGCTGTCTGGCGATATGTTCGAGGTCGCGCCGGCCGAGTTCGCCGATTGGCCGATTGACCGCCTTGTCGCCGCCGACCAGCGCACACCACTCGTGGGCAAAGCGCCGGGGCAGGCGTTCGGCGAGCAGGTTGGGCAGATGCACCCGCCCCTGGCGCTGTCCGTCCAGCCAGTCGCCGGCGTCGATGCCGGGCAGCAGGTCGATTTCCAGCGGCCGTTTCTTGCCGCTGCCGTATTCCTGCATCTGCCAGTAGCTGGAAATCTGCAGGATGGCCGGGCCGGACAGGCCGCGGTGGGTGATCAGCACGTTTTCGCGGAAGGCTGCCGTGGCAAAACTGGCACTGGCATCGAGCGTGGCGCCGGCCATCGGCTTCAGCGGTTCGAGCAGTTCCGGCGCCAGCGCCAGCGGCACCAGTGCCGGTCGCGGCGGCACCACGGGAATGGCGAACTGTTCGGCCAGTTGATAGCCGAAGGGCGAAGCGCCGATTTTCGGAATTGCCAGGCCGCCGGTGGCAACGACCAGCGACTGGCTGCGGAAGGCCCCTTGATCGGTGAGCACCCGCCACGGCAACGCCGCGTCATTGCTCAGGCGTTCGACGCCCTGCACCGCGCACGGCATCGCCCAGCGCACGCCGGCATCCGCGCAGGCATCACGCAGCATGGCGATGATCTCTTCGGCCGAGTCGTTGCAGAACAACTGGCCGTGTTCGCGCTCGTGGTAGGCGATGCGGCGCTTGTCCAGCATCGCGATGAAATCGTGCTGGGTGAAACGGGCCAGCGCCGAGCGGCAGAAATGCGGATTCTGCGACAGGTAGTTGTCGGCGCTGACGCTGCGGTTGGTGAAATTGCAGCGGCCACCGCCGGAGATGCGGATGCGCTCGCCGAGCTTTTCGGCATGGTCGACCAGCAGGACGCGCCGCCCGCGGGCCCCGGCCTGGGCGGCACACATCATGCCGGCGGCACCGGCACCGATGATGATCACGTCAAATTGCATGGCACATCGCTTCGCTCGGCATCAGGCGCCGGATTCTAACATCGGCGCAATGCTTGACGGCGCGGGCGTCTGGCGCCACGCTGTGCACACCCAAACAGTATGGTGCGTTATGGACGGAATCAACCTGCCTGCGATGCTCGGCGGCATCGGCCTCTTCCTGCTCGGGATGACGATGATGACCGACGGGCTGAAGCTGGCGCTGGGCCCCTCGCTGGCCAGCCTGTTGCACACCTGGACGGCAACCCGGCTGCGCGGCCTGCTGTTCGGCATTTTTTCGACCGCCCTGGTGCAGTCGTCGACGGCCATCACCGTCGCCGCCATCGGTTTCGTCAACGCCGGCCTGCTGCCGCTCGGCCAGTCGTTGTGGGTCTTCTTCGGGGCCAATGTCGGCACCACCTTCACCGGCTGGCTGGTCGCCGTGATTGGCTTCAAGCTGAAAATCGAGGCAGCCGCCCTGCCCTTGATCGGCATCGGCATCGGCATCCTGCTGCGCATTTCCGGCCAGGAAACGCGGCGCGGCGCCATCGGCAACGCCATCGGCGGTTTCGGCGTGCTGTTCCTGGGTATCGGTTTCCTGCAGCAGGCCTTCGCCGCCGGCGGCAGCGGACTCGATCTCAGCGTGCTTTCGGGACACGGCATCTGGTCGATCCTGGCCTTCGTGCTGGCCGGGGTACTGCTGACCGTGGTCATGCAGGCCTCCGCCGCTGTCCTGGCAATCGTGCTGACGCTGGCCGAAGCCGGTGTCCTGCCGATGAATGAAGCGGCCGCCGCCGTCATCGGCGCCAACATCGGCACCACCGCCACCGCCCTGCTCGCCGCGATCGGCGCCACACCGAACGCCCGCCGGGCGGCCGCTGCCCACGTCATGTTCAATTTGCTGACCGGCATCGTCGCCCTGCTCATGTTGCCGGCGCTGCTCTCGCTGATCGGCATGCTGCGCGACTGGCTCGAACTCGGCGCCCAGCCCGCCGTCAGCCTGGCGCTCTTCCATACCGTCTTCAACCTGCTCGGGGTGATCCTGATGTGGCCGCTGACCGCCCGCCTGGCGCGCTTCCTGGAGGGTCGCTTCCGCACTCAGGAAGAAGAAATCGGCCGGCCGCACTACATCGACCGCAACGTCGGCTCGGTTCCGTCGCTGGCGGTCGACGCCCTGCACCGCGAAGTATCGCGGCTGGGCAACATCGTCCTCGACATGGCCCGCCTGCGCAGCACGCCGGATGGTGCCGGCCCCGCCGCCTGGCCCCGGGTCAATCCCTTCCCACCGCTGTCGCGGGCGATCCTCGACTTCGTCGCCGAGGTCAATCGGCATCCGATGTCGCAGGATACGGCGCACAACCTGGCGACGCTGCTGCGCGTGCACCGCTACTACGATACCTGCCACGAACTGTGTGCCGAACTCGGACGGATTCACTCGACGCTGCCGCTGATCACCGTTCACGAACTGGTCGATGAAAGCCGCAGCCTGGCCGCTCAGGCCGTCGGACTGCTCGAACGCGTCGATCCCCTGCTGGCCGGTCAGACCCTGCCCGACGCCGAGCAACTGGGCGGTTTCGAACTGGCTTACCACGCACTCAAGGCCAGGCTGCTCGAAGCGGGCGCTGCCGGCAGCATCCCGATCGAGCAGATGGACGAATTGATGAGCGGCTTCAGCGCCCTGCGCCGCCTGGTCGAACAGGCGAACAAGGCCGCCCGCATGCTCGAAACCCTGGACCCGGTGGCCGGTAGCGCGCCCGTCTCGCTGGAAAGCGCCTAGGCCGCTTCGTCCATCGGCACCAGGAAGTCCTTGCTGATGCCGTTGCCGATCAGGTAGATGCGGTCCATGAAGTCGGTCAGCCACTCGTGCAGGCCGTCCTTGAGGATGTCCTCGATCCGGCCGTAACGCAGCTGCGAGTAGAGCTGGCCGGCCTGACGCAGGGTTTCGCCGGAGTGGTTGTTCGACAGCAGCTCGAGATTCTTGACCACGCCGTTCAGGCAGAAGCGCAGCGATCGCGGCATGTCGCTGTTGAGGATCAGCAGCTCGGCGACCCGCTCCGGCGTGATCACATCGCGGTACACCTTGCGATAGACCTCGAAGGCCGACACCGAACGGAGCAAGGCGCCCCACTGGTAGAAATCGGTGGCTTCCTCTTCCTCGCCGTGCGGACGCAGGACGTGGTATTTCACGTCGAGGATGCGTGCCGTGTTGTCGGCACGTTCGAGCAAGGTGCCGAGGCGGATGAAGTGGAAGGCCTCGTCCTGCAGCAGCGTGCCCAGCGTGGTCCCGCGCGACAGCGAGGAACGCAGCTTGACCCACTCGAAGAAATCGCCGACGCCGGCATTGACGATCTGCTCGAAGCTCTTTTCGCGGGCTTCCAGCCAGGTCGAGTTCATCGTTTCCCACATCTCGGTGGTCAGCGTGCCGCGCACCGCGTGCGCGTTCTCGCGAGCCATGCGCAGGCAGCTGTAGATCGACGAGAAATTGTCGTGGTCACTGACCATGAAACGCAGCACGTTCTCGCCATTGACCGTGTCGTACTTGGCGGCGTAGGCCTCCTCCAGGCTGTTCAGCGCGATGATCGCGGCCCAGCTCTGGTTGGCGGCTTCTTCGGACTGGGGCACCAGCGACATCTGCCAGGTGACGTCGAGCAGGCGGGCAAGGTTTTCGGCGCGCTCGATGTAGCGCGACATCCAGAACAGGTGATCGGCAGTACGGCTCAGCATGATTAATCCTCCAGAACCCAGGTGTCCTTGGTACCGCCGCCCTGCGACGAATTGACGACGAGCGAACCCTTGGTCAGGGCGACGCGGGTCAGCCCGCCGGGCACCATGTTCACGCACTTGCCCGACGACAGCACGAAGGGGCGCAGATCGAGGTGGCGCGGCGCAATGCCTTCCTCGACGAAGGTCGGACAGTTGGACAAGGCCAGCGTCGGCTGGGCGATGTAACCGTCCGGCTTGGCCAGCAGCAACTGGCGGAATTTCTCGATCTGTTCCTTGGTCGAGGCCGGACCGACCAGCATGCCGTAACCGCCGGCGCCGTGCACTTCCTTGACCACCAGTTCGCCCAGGTGATCGAGCACGTAGGCCAGATCGTCCTTCTTGCGGCACATGTAGGTCGGCACGTTGTTGAGGATCGGCTCCTCGCCGAGGTAGAAGCGGATCATGTCCGGCACGTAGGGGTAGATCGACTTGTCGTCGGCGACGCCGGTCCCGATGGCGTTCGACAGGGTGACGTTGCCGGCCTGGTAGGCCTTGAGGATGCCGGGCACGCCGAGTGCCGAATCGGCACGGAAAGCCAGCGGATCGAGGAAGTCGTCGTCGATCCGGCGATAGATCACGTCGACGCGCTGCGGCCCCTGCGTCGTACGCATATACACCGTGTCGTCCTTGACGAAGAGATCGCGGCCCTCGACCAGTTCGACGCCCATCTGCTGGGCCAGGAAGCTGTGTTCGAAATAGGCGCTGTTGTAGGCGCCCGGCGTCAGCACGACCACGGTCGGGTCGGCGATGCCCTGTGGCGCGACAGCGCGCAGCTTTTCCAGCAGCATGTCCGGGTAATGCTGGACCGGCGCCACCTTGTGCCGGGCAAACAGTTCCGGGAACAGGCGCATCATCATCTTGCGGTCTTCGAGCATGTACGACA
>Ga0209207_1000901_pt1 | contig 15613 bp, 10 predicted proteins | sample SaghotsprinmetaG_FD_184140 | JGI IMG/M metagenome (GOLD analysis project Ga0209207, IMG submission 184140) | Hot spring microbial communities from South Africa to study Microbial Dark Matter (Phase II) - Sagole hot spring metaG (SPAdes) (version 3) | ecosystem: Environmental > Aquatic > Thermal...
ATTCCGCGTCTGGACTGATGAAGAATCAAGCCAAACCATCATCGCCGGTATGGGTGAGTTGCACCTTGAAATTCTCGTCGATCGTATGAAGCGTGAGTTCAACGTCGAAGCCAACATCGGTAAGCCACAGGTTGCCTATCGCGAAACGATTACCCAATCGGTTGAGCAAGAAGGCAAATTTGTGCGTCAGACTGGTGGTCGTGGTAAGTTCGGTCACGTCTTCTTGCGCCTCGAACCGCTCGACACCGAAGTCGCCAACTACGAATACGCCGTAGAAGTGGTTGGTGGTACTGTACCAAAAGAATTCTTTGGTGCGGTTGACAAGGGTATTCAAGAGCGCATGAAAAATGGCGTTCTGGCCGGTTATCCAGTGGTTGGTGTAAAAGCCGTACTGTTTGACGGTTCATACCATGACGTCGACTCTGACGAATTGTCGTTTAAAATGGCGGGTTCGATGGCGTTCCGTCAAGGCTTCATGAAAGCAGGTCCTGTACTGCTCGAACCGATCATGAAAGTCGAAGTGGAAACCCCAGAAGACTACATGGGCGACATCATGGGCGACCTGAACCGTCGTCGTGGTGTGGTACAAGGTATGGACGACTTGCCTGGTGGTACCAAAGCGATTCGTTGCGAAGTGCCATTGTCTGAGATGTTTGGTTATGCGACCTCGATGCGTTCGATGTCACAAGGCCGTGCAACTTACTCGATGGAATTTGCCAAGTACGCCGAAACCCCGCGTAACGTTGCCGAAGGCATCATTGCCAAATTCACCTCAGGTCGCAAAGGCGAAGAAGAATAATCTTCGCTGTAAACCACCTGTTTTTTTAGCTAACAACCCCAAACAACTGATCTGATTCACAGATCAGTTGACTAAGAGGAAGATCACTATGGCAAAGGCCAAGTTTGAACGTAACAAGCCGCACGTGAACGTCGGCACCATCGGTCACGTTGACCATGGTAAAACCACCCTGACCGCAGCGATCAGCTTGAACTGCGCGAAAGCGTACGGCGGCGAAGTGAAAGACTTTGGTGAAATTGACTCAGCACCAGAAGAAAAAGCCCGTGGTATTACCATCAACACCGCGCACGTTGAGTATGACTCACCGACTCGCCACTACGCCCACGTTGACTGCCCAGGCCACGCCGACTATGTGAAGAACATGATCACTGGTGCTGCCCAGATGGACGGCGCGATTCTAGTCTGTTCAGCGACCGACGGCCCAATGCCACAAACTCGCGAACACATCCTGCTGTCACGTCAGGTTGGTGTGCCTTACATCGTCGTGTTCCTGAACAAGTGCGACGTCGTAGACGACGAAGAACTGCTTGAACTGGTCGAAATGGAACTGCGTGAGCTACTGGACAAGTACGACTTCCCAGGCGACGACACCCCAATCGTCCGTGGTTCAGCCCTACAAGCTCTGAACGGCGAAGACACCAAGTACGGCGTTCAATCTGTACTGAAGCTGGTCGAAACCCTCGACAGCTACATCCCAGAGCCAGAGCGTGCGATTGACAAGCCATTCTTGATGCCAATCGAAGACGTGTTCTCGATTTCAGGTCGTGGTACTGTTGTGACTGGCCGTGTTGAATCAGGCATCGTCAAAGTCGGCGAAGAAATCGAAATCGTCGGTATCAAAGACACCGTCAAAACCACCTGTACCGGTGTAGAAATGTTCCGCAAACTGCTCGACGAAGGTCGTGCAGGCGAGAACTGTGGTGTCCTGCTGCGTGGTACCAAGCGTGAAGACGTTCAGCGTGGTCAAGTATTGGCCAAGCCAAACACCATCAAGCCACACACCAAGTTTGAAGGTGAAGTGTACGTCCTGTCGAAAGACGAAGGCGGCCGTCACACCCCATTCTTGAAAGGCTATCGTCCACAGTTCTACTTCCGCACCACCGACGTAACTGGTGCGATCGAACTGCCAGAAGGCGTAGAAATGGTTATGCCAGGCGACAACATCAAGATGGTCGTGGAACTAATCCACCCAATCGCGATGGACACTGGTCTGCGCTTTGCGATCCGTGAAGGCGGCCGTACCGTTGGTGCGGGCGTTGTGTCAAAAGTTCTAAACTAAGCTTTGCTTAGTCTGTGCTGAGGATTAGTAATCCTCAGCATTCTATGGGTCAGTAGTTCAATTGGTAGAGCACCGGTCTCCAAAACCGGGTGTTGCGGGTTCGAGTCCCTCCTGGCCCGCCATATTTTAAGCACCACGACTTGTCACAAGCTGGTTGCTGATACACGCTACGCTAAAGAGTCGTATCCACATGAAGACCGATGACGAGCTGCGTCAGGCATCCGAAAATCTTGCGGATAGTCGTAAGACGGCGATAGATCCCGCTGAAGTGGTTCGTTCCGGTTCGGCGTTTGACGTTGTCTTATGGTTGGTTGCCATCGGTCTGCTGATTGGTGCGACAATGGCCAACCAGTATCTGCCGGCATACTGGGCGCCCGCCACCAATGTATGGGTGCGTGTCGCAATCATTATCGGTCTCATTGTGGCGTCTCTCGGCTGCCTCTATGCAACACATCAGGGCAAAGGCTTTGTGACGTTGCTGAAAGATGCCAAAACCGAGTTGCGTCGGATCACTTGGCCAACCAAGCAAGACACCTTTCAAACCACATGGCAAGTGCTGCTGGTCACGCTGATCACCGCGCTGATTCTGTGGGGCTTAGATACCCTGTTTGGCTGGGTCATCTCCTCGATTATCGGGTAATCTTATGAAGCGCTGGTATATTATTCATGCCTACTCAGGCTATGAAAAGCAAGTCATGCGTTCGCTCAATGATCGAATTGAGCGCAGTCATGTCAAAGACCTGTTCGGTGAAGTGCTGGTGCCAACCGAAGAAGTCGTTGAAATGAAAGACGGCAAAAAACGTAAAAGTGAGCGTAAATTTTTCCCCGGCTATGTATTGGTCGAAATGGAAATGAGCGAAGACACGTGGCACATCGTCAAAGATTGTCCAAAAGTGTTGGGCTTCATTGGTGGTACACCCGAAAAACCTGCACCGATTACCGAAAAAGAAGCCGACAAGATTTTGCAACGGGTTCGCCAAGTGGGCGAAGCACCGAAGCCAAAAACCATGTTCGAACCGGGTGAAGAGTTGCTGGTGATTGACGGTCCATTCCTTGACTTTAAAGGGATGGTCGAAGAAGTCAATTACGAAAAATCTCGCTTGACCCTCACGATTAACGTATTCAACCGTCCGACTCAAGTCGAGCTTGAATTCCGTCAGGTCGAAAAAAGCATGTAATGCCGTGTATGGCTGATTGTAGCCATATACAAAACCGCCCGACTTTATGTCGGGTATTGTTTCCATAGGATGTCGGTTTTGACTGGCGTCCGGCCAATGGGGAGCCGCAAGGCGTTTGTACCCGAGAGGAAGTATCATGGCCAAGAAGATTGACGGCTATATCAAGCTGCAAGTTCCAGCGGGCAAAGCCAATCCATCACCACCAATCGGTCCTGCACTGGGTCAACGTGGTGTGAACATCATGGCGTTCTGTAAAGAATTCAACGCCGCGACCCAAAAACTCGAAATCGGCCTGCCGATTCCAGTTGTGATCACTGTGTATAGTGACAAGTCGTTTACCTTCATCATGAAGACGCCACCTGCGTCGATCCTGATTAAGAAGGCGGCTGGTATTGCCAAAGGCTCACCACGTCCAAATACCCAAAAAATTGGCAAAATCACTCGCGCTCAGCTCGAAGAGATTGCAACCACCAAAGAACCTGATCTGACCGGTGCAGATTTGGATGCTCGTGTACGCACCATTGCGGGCTCAGCTCGTTCAATGGGTCTTGAAGTGGAAGGAGTCTAATCATGGCTAAGCTAAGCAAACGTCAAAAACTGATTGCTGCGCAAGTTGACAGCACCAAAGTCTACAGCCTTGAAGATGCGGTCGCGCTGCTGAACAGCCTGCCTGCTGCCAAGTTTAAAGAGTCTTTGGATGTGTCGGTGAACCTCGGTGTTGACCCACGTAAATCAGACCAAGTCGTGCGTGGCGCAACCACACTGCCAGCCGGTACAGGTAAAACTGTTCGTGTTGCCGTGTTTGCCCAAGGTGCCGCCGCAGAAGCTGCTAAAGCTGAAGGCGCAGATGTTGTTGGTATGGACGATCTGGCTGAAAGCATTCAAGCCGGTAACCTTGATTTTGACGTGGTGATTGCTGCACCTGACGCGATGCGTGTCGTCGGTAAACTCGGTACGATCTTGGGCCCACGTGGCTTAATGCCTAACCCGAAAGTCGGCACTGTAACGCCAGACGTTGCAACTGCTGTGAAAAACGCCAAAGCTGGTCAGGCGCGCTATCGCGTTGACAAAGGCGGTATCATTCACGCCGCGGTTGGTCAAGTTGGCTTTACTGCTGAAGCGATCCGTCAAAACGTTGAAGCACTGGTTGCTGACTTGAAAAAAGCCAAACCAGCCACGTCGAAAGGTGTTTACCTGAAGAAAATTACCTTGTCTTCGACCATGGGTCCTGGCTTGGCAATTGACGTTGCTTCTGTTTCCTAAGAATTTTTGAGATTGGTCGGTGCTGACAGGTGTCATCACTGGCCTCATCGGACTTTGAAGTCGCCACCTGATGGCGAGCGTCAAAGACCACAGGCGCACTGCGTTTTTTTGGATAAATTCCAATAGACAACGTGCTTAATAGCTCAGCCTGCGCAGACGCGGTGGTTTTTGTTTCAGTAACACTGACCCCGCGCGCGGTTGTGCGCAATGTTATCTCGTTGTGTGCAATCGCGACAATTCGGTGATTGATCATTTGGATCAATCAATTGACATGAGGAGGTTACAGTGACTCTGAAACTAGAGGACAAACAAGAGATCGTCGCTGCGGTAAATCAAGCCGCATCTGGCGCGTTCTCTGCTGTGGTCGCCGACTATCGTGGCCTGACCGTTGAGCAAATGACTAAGCTCCGCGTTTCAGCCCGCCAGCATGGGGTTTACCTGCGTGTTGTTCGTAATACGCTTGCACGTCGCGCCTTTGTCGGCACGCCGTTCGAGATTTTACACGACACTTTGGTCGGTCCTACAGTGATTGGTTTGTCATTGTCTGAAAACGACATGGGTGCTGCTGCCCGTTTGTTTAAAGACTTTGCCAAAGATCACAAAAAGCTGGAAATCAAGTCGGCCGCTTTTGACGGCAAACTATATGGTGCGGATCAAATCGACGTGTTGGCCAATCTGCCAAACCGTGAAACTGCACTCACCATGCTGGCTTCGGTACTGCAAGCCCCTATTTCGAAATTTGCGCGTCTATTCACCGCGCTCAAAGAGAAACAGGAAGAAGCTGCTTAATCGCTGCCTAAACCACCCTTTACCTATTTGGAGCTTTACCCATGGCACTGTCTAAAGACGATATCCTGAACGCCGTTGCTGAATTAACCGTTCTGGAACTGGTTGAACTGATCTCTGCATTCGAAGAGAAATTCAACGTTTCTGCTGCTGCTGTTGCAGTTGCAGCCGGCCCTGCTGTTGCAGCGGTTGTTGAAGAGCAAACCGAATTCAACGTGATCCTGAAAGGCTTTGGCGCAAACAAAGTTGCGGTTATTAAAGCTGTTCGCGAAGTCACCGGTCTGGGCTTGAAAGAAGCCAAAGATCTGGTTGAAGGCGCACCACAAACTGTGAAAGAAGCCATCAGCAAAGACGACGCTGCTGCGCTGAAGAAAAAGCTTGAAGAGGCTGGTGCAGAAGTCGAGGTTAAGTAATCTCAGACGGAGCCGTGCAAGTTCGCGGCTCGTGCACTCGGCTGATGACCCTTGGGTCATCGGCCTTTTTGCGTTAGAATACTCGGCTCAGTTTTTGTTGAGCTGTTTTAGCCGATCGTTTACGCATGATTTGAGACCTATTGCACTCACTTCAGCCGCAAGCGTTCTGTTCCAAGCCTGATGGGTTTACCCCATCAGGTTCGTCGCCATTCCGGCGAAGCGTTTTTTCCGACCCCTTTGCGCAAGGGTTGGCTTATTTTTTCCGAGGACTCCCGATGGCTTACTCCTATACTGAAAAGAAACGGATCCGCAAAAATTTTGGCAAGCTGCCGAATGTCATGGAGGTGCCGTACCTGCTCGCCATTCAGGTTGACTCCTATCGGGCGTTCTTGCAAGACGGCAAGCAGTCTAAGCAGCGCGAAGACGTTGGCTTACAAGCTGCGTTCCGTTCCGTGTTCCCGATCTTGAGCTACTCTGGTAACGCAGCCCTTGAGTTTGTTGAGTACAATCTCGGTAAGCCCGAATTTGATGTGCGTGAGTGTATTTTGCGTGGTTCGACCTATGCTGCACCGATGCGGGTTAAAATTCGCCTGATTATTTTTGACCGTGAAACCAAGTCGATCAAAGACGTGCGTGAGCAAGAAGTCTACATGGGCGAAATCCCGCTGATGACTGACAACGGTACTTTTGTGATTAACGGTACTGAGCGAGTGGTGGTCAGCCAGTTGCACCGTTCACCAGGCGTGTTCTTTGACCACGACAAAGGCAAGACCCATAGCTCGGGTAAAGTGCTGTATTCGGCACGGATCATCCCTTATCGTGGCTCGTGGTTAGACTTTGAATTCGATGCTAAAGATCTTGTGTTTGTGCGGATTGACCGCCGTCGTAAGTTACTCGCGACTGTGGTACTGCGCGCATTAGGTTTTACCACGCAACAAATTCTAGACAAATTTTTTGAAAAAACCGCAGTCTATCTCGAAGACGGCAGCTATCAGATTGATCTGGTGCCTGAGCGTCTGCGCGGTGAGATGGCGCAGTTCGACATCAAGGCTGCTGATGGCAAGGTGATTGTTGAGCAAGGTAAGCGTATCAATGCCCGCCATGTTCGTCAGATGGAGGCAGCAGGTCTCACCAAGCTGCCTGTGCCTGACGAATATCTGTATGAACGCATCCTCGGTGAGGATGTCAGCTTGCGTGACGGCTCCGTGGTCGATGCAAATACTGTCGTCGGTCATGAGGTGCTGGTCAAACTGGCGGAAAATGGCGTTAAGCAATTTAACTTGCTGTTTACCAATGACATTGATCGTGGTTCGTTTGTGGCTGACACCTTGCGTGCTGATCCAACCCGTAGCCGCGAAGAAGCATTGGTTGAAATCTATAAAGTCATGCGTCCAGGTGAGCCACCGACCAAAGATGCCGCTGAAAACCTGTTTAATAACTTGTTCTTCAGTTCAGAGCGTTATGATCTGTCGCCAGTCGGTCGGATGAAGTTTAACCGCCGTTTGGGCCGTCCATATGAAGTCGGTACTGATCAGAAGAGCCGTGAAATCGAAGGCATCTTAAGCCACGACGATATCGTTGACGTGTTGAAGACTTTGGTCGAGATTCGTAACGGTAAAGGCGAAGTCGATGACATCGACCACTTGGGTAACCGTCGTGTTCGCTCGGTCGGTGAAATGACCGAAAACCAATTCCGTGTTGGTCTGGTACGAGTTGAGCGTGCGGTCAAAGAGCGTCTGAATCAAGCCGAAACTGAAGGTCTGTCGCCACAAGACTTGATCAATGCCAAACCCGTGGCTGCTGCCATCAAAGAATTCTTTGGTTCAAGCCAGTTGTCGCAGTTTATGGATCAGAACAACCCGTTGTCTGAGATCACCCATAAACGCCGTGTGTCAGCACTCGGTCCCGGCGGTTTGACCCGTGAACGCGCAGGCTTTGAAGTCCGTGACGTACACCAGACTCACTACGGTCGTGTCTGTCCAATTGAAACACCGGAAGGTCCAAACATTGGTTTGATCAACAGCTTGGCGGTATATGCCAAGGCCAATGATTTTGGTTTCCTCGAAACCCCATACCGTAAAGTGGTCGAAGGTCGTGTGACCGACGATATCGAATACCTATCCGCGATTGAAGAAGTCGGCACTGTGATTGCGCAAGCCGATTCGCCAGTCGATAGCGATGGTGGCTTGACTGATGAAATGGTGTCGGTGCGTCATCATGGCGACTTCGTGCGCATGAGCCCCGAAAAAGTCACCCACATGGACGTGTCACCACGTCAGGTAGTGTCGGTCGCGGCGTCGCTGATTCCGTTCTTGGAACACGACGACGCCAACCGTGCGCTGATGGGTTCGAACATGCAACGTCAGGCTGTGCCGACACTGCGTTCGGACAAGCCATTGGTCGGTACGGGCATGGAGCGTCACGTTGCGCGTGACTCCGGTGTGTGTGTCATGGCGAAGCGCGGCGGCAAAATCGACTATGTCGATGCCAGCCGGATCGTGGTACGGGTCAATGAAGAAGAAATGCAAGCCGGTGAGGCGGGCGTGGACATCTACAACCTGATCAAATACACCCGTTCCAACCAAAACACCTGTATCAACCAGCACATCATTGTGAATCGTGGCGACGTGATTGCCCGTGGCGACGTGTTGGCCGATGGTCCTTCAACCGATTTGGGTGAATTGGCACTGGGTCAAAACATGCGCGTGGCCTTCATGCCATGGAACGGCTACAACTTCGAAGACTCGATCTTGTTGTCGGAGCGTGTGGTGCAAGAAGACCGCTTTACTTCGATCCACATTCAAGAGTTGTCTTGTGTGGCGCGGGATACCAAGCTGGGTTCTGAAGAAATCACTGCGGATATTCCAAACGTCGGTGAAGCCGCGCTGTCGAAACTTGATGAATCAGGCATCGTGTATGTCGGTGCTGAAGTCAATGCCGGTGATATTCTGGTTGGTAAAGTCACGCCAAAAGGCGAGACCCAACTGACCCCAGAAGAAAAACTGCTGCGGGCGATCTTCGGTGAAAAAGCCGCTGACGTGAAAGACTCGTCCTTGCGTGTGCCATCAGGTACCAAAGGCACGGTCATCGACGTGCAGGTGTTTACCCGTGATGGTCTGGAAAAAGACGAACGCGCCAAGTCAATCGAAAAAGCCCAGCTCGACGCCTATCGCAAAGATTTGAAAGAAGAGTTCCGGATTTTTGAAGAAGCGGCACGTGAGCGGGTCACCCGTTTGCTGGCAGGTCAAGAAGTCAATGGCGGCGGCGGCACACGTCGTGGCGCAGTGCTGGATGACAGCAGCATGAGCAACATGGAGTTGGTCAACCTGCTGGATGTACAGCCAGTCGATGAAGGCATTGCCGAGCGTCTGACCCAGATCCAAGACTTCTTGAAAGAGAAAGAAAAAGACATCGACGCCAAGTTTGCTGAGAAAAAACGCAAACTGTCGACTGGTGACGAACTGACGCACGGTGTGCTGAAAGTGGTCAAGGTATACCTCGCGGTCAAGCGTCGTATCCAACCAGGTGACAAAATGGCCGGTCGTCACGGCAACAAAGGGGTCGTGTCGGTGATCATGCCGGTCGAAGACATGCCGTATGACGTGAATGGCGAGCCAGTCGATATCGTACTGAACCCGCTGGGCGTACCATCGCGGATGAACGTCGGTCAGATTCTCGAAACCCACATGGGTTGGGCAGCCAAAGGCTTAGGCGAGAAGATCGACCGGATGTTGCGTGAGCAGCGTCAAGCGGCCGAACTGCGCGAGTTCTTGGATCAGATCTACAACCAAGTCGGTGGCGAGCAAGAAACCCTCGAAAACCTGACTGACGACGAAGTGATGAAGCTGGCAGCCAACCTCAAAGGCGGCGTGCCGATTGCAACGCCGGTGTTTGATGGTGCGGAAGAAAGCCAAATCAAGCAGTTGTTGAAACTGGCTGATCTGTCCGAAACCGGTAAGCAGAAGCTGTTCGACGGTCGTACCGGTGATCAGTTTGACCGTCCAGTGACCGTCGGTTATATGTACATGCTCAAGCTCAACCACTTGGTCGATGACAAGATGCATGCGCGTTCAACCGGTTCTTACTCGTTGGTTACCCAGCAGCCACTCGGTGGTAAAGCGCAGTTCGGTGGACAGCGCTTTGGTGAGATGGAGGTGTGGGCACTTGAAGCGTACGGCGCGACCTACACGCTGCAAGAAATGCTCACCGTCAAGTCGGATGATGTCGAGGGTCGTACCCGCATCTACAAGAACATTGTAGACGGCAACCACTACATGGATCCGGGCATGCCTGAGTCATTTAACGTGTTGACCAAAGAGATTCGCTCTCTGGGGATTAACATCGAACTCAAGCAAGGCGATTCGTAATCTAGGATTGCATCGTCATGCCGTTGCTGGTGGCCGAATCCACGACCAACCGTCAACGGCATTTGCCCTCAGGCATACAACATTTTGACCCTCACCGAGTGGAGCGCCACTCGGTCTACGGAGAAAAAACTTGAAAGACCTGCTCGATATTATGCGCAAAAAAACCGATTCGGAGCTGGTGTCGTCGAACGAGTTCGACCGCATCCGCATCGGTTTGGCTTCCCCAGAGATGATCAAGTCATGGTCACATGGCGAAGTCAAAAAGCCAGAAACCATTAACTACCGCACGTTTAAACCAGAGCGTGATGGCTTGTTCTGCGCCAAAATTTTTGGACCGATCAAAGACTATGAGTGCTTGTGTGGTAAATACAAGCGCATGAAATACAAAGGCGTGATCTGCGAAAAGTGTGGTGTTGAAGTCACCACCGCTAAAGTTCGCCGTGAGCGGATGGGTCACATCGACTTGGCGTCGCCAGTTGCGCATATCTGGTTCTTGAAATCATTGCCGAGCCGTATCGGTTTGCTGCTCGACATGACCCTGCGGGATATCGAGCGCGTCCTGTACTTCGAAAGCTATGTTGTGACCGATCCGGGTATGACGCCGTTTGAGAAGTATCAACTGCTCGGTGACGAAGAGTACTACACCGCGCTGGAAGAGCATGGTGATGAATTCGTGGCAAAAATGGGTGCGGAAGCGATCCAAGATTTGCTGCGTGATATTGATTTGGATTCTGAAATTGCGCGTCTGCGTGAAGAAATTCCAACCACCACCTCAGAAACCAAGCTGAAAAAATACTCAAAACGCTTGAAGTTGATGGAAGCGTTCCGCGACTCCAACAACAAGCCAGAGTGGATGGTGATGACCATTCTGCCGGTTCTACCGCCAGATTTGCGTCCGCTGGTGCCGCTTGAAGGTGGTCGTTTTGCCACGTCTGACTTGAACGATTTGTATCGTCGGGTGATTAACCGTAACAACCGTTTAAAGCGTCTGCTGGATCTGTCTGCGCCTGACATCATCGTGCGTAACGAAAAGCGCATGCTGCAAGAAGCGGTTGATGCCTTGCTGGACAACGGCCGTCGCGGTCGTGCGATCACCGGCAGCAACAAGCGTCCGCTGAAGTCTTTGGCCGATATGATCAAAGGTAAGCAAGGTCGCTTCCGTCAGAACTTGCTCGGTAAGCGCGTCGATTACTCGGGTCGTTCGGTGATTGTGGTTGGCCCAACTTTGCGTCTGCATCAGTGTGGTCTGCCGAAAAAAATGGCCTTGGAACTATTCAAGCCGTTTATTTTTGCCAAGCTACAAGCGTCAGGCCAAGCCACTACGATTAAAGCCGCCAAGAAGATGGTCGAGCGCGAAACCGCAGAAGTGTGGGACGTGCTCGCACACGTGATTCGCGAGCATCCGGTCATGTTGAACCGCGCGCCAACCTTGCACCGTTTGGGTCTGCAAGCGTTTGAGCCGATTTTGATCGAAGGTAAAGCGATCCAGTTGCACCCGCTGGTCTGTACCGCGTTTAACGCCGACTTCGACGGTGACCAGATGGCGGTACACGTGCCGCTGACCTTGGAAGCGCAGCTTGAAGCGCGTGCCTTGATGATGTCGACCAACAACATCTTGTCACCTGCTAACGGTGAGCCAATCATCGTGCCGTCGCAGGACGTTGTTTTGGGTCTGTATTACATCAGCCGTGACGCGATCAACGTCAAAGGTGAAGGCATGATTTTTGCCGACATCGACGAAGTGAATCGTGCGCTGGCCACCAAGCAAGTCGCGATCCACGCCAAAATCAAAGTGCGTGTGACTGAGATCACCTTTGATGATGCAGGTGAAAAGCAGTCGCGTACTTTCTTGGTCGATACCACACCGGGTCGTTGCTTGCTGTGGCGGATTCTGCCAGACGGCATGAGCTTCGATTACGTCAATCAAGTGATGACCAAGAAAAACGTGTCGAAGCTGATCAACTCGGTGTATCGCACATTGGGTCTCAAAGCGACCGTGATGTTTGCGGATCAACTGATGTACTTGGGTTTTGCCCAAGCGACCCACTCAGGCGTGTCGGTCGGCATGGAAGACATGGTGATTCCACCGAACAAAGACGAGATTATTGCCAAAGCCGATACCGAAGTTCGCGAAATCGAAAGCCAGTTTGAGCAGGGCTTTGTGACCGCTGGTGAGCGCTATAACAAAGTGGTCGATATCTGGTCACGCACCAACGAGCAAGTCGCCAAAGCGATGATGGACAACCTGTCGTTTGACACGGTGGTCAACAAGCAAGGCGAAGAAGAGAAGCAGAAGTCGTTTAACTCGATCTACATCATGTCGGATTCGGGTGCGCGGGGGAGTGCGGCACAGATTCGTCAGTTGGCGGGGATGCGCGGTCTGATGGCCAAGCCAGACGGCTCAATCATCGAAACGCCGATTAAAGCCAACTTCCGCGAAGGTCTGACCGTTCTGCAGTACTTTATTTCGACGCACGGTGCGCGTAAAGGTCTGGCCGATACCGCGTTGAAAACCGCGAACTCGGGTTATCTGACCCGTCGTTTGGTCGATGTGGCGCAGGATTTGGTGATTACTGAGCCAGATTGTGGTACGACCGATGGTCTATTGATGACGCCGCTGATCCAAGGTGGTGATGTGATTGAGCCATTACGTGATCGCGTGTTGGGTCGTGTGGTTGCCGTTGATCTGCTCAAGCCGGGTACCGATGAGGTGCTAGCTCCTGCGGGTACACTGCTGGACGAAAAATGGGTCGATACCCTTGAGCGTTCGGGCGTAGATGAAGTGAAAGTGCGCTCGGTGATTAGCTGTAAGACTCGTTTTGGTGTCTGTGCCAAGTGTTACGGCCGTGATTTGGCGCGTGGCCATCTGGTCAACGCCGGTGAGTCGGTTGGTGTTATGGCTGCGCAGTCGATCGGTGAGCCCGGTACTCAGCTCACCATGCGGACGTTCCACGTCGGTGGTGCTGCATCACGAGCTTCTGCGGTCAACAGTGTGCAAGTCCGCAACAAAGGGACAGTGCGCCTGCACAACATCAAAACCGTACAACACGACAAAGGCCACTTGGTGACTGTGTCGCGTTCTGCCGAAATCGGCATCGCCGATGACCTCGGTCGTGAGCGTGAGCGTTATAAAGTGCCATATGGCGCGTCGATTGCTGCCAAAGACGGTGAAGCGGTCGAACAAGGCCAAATCATCGCGACTTGGGATCCGCACACCCATCCACTGATCACCGAATACGGCGGTACGGTTCGTTTCTCGCAGATCATTGATGGCGTGACCGCGACCACCAAGACCGACGAAGCCACCGGCATGAGCTCGATTGATATCATGCCATTGAAAGATCGTTCGGTGACCGGTAAAGACCTGCGTCCAGCGATTGTGTTGGATACGCCAGAAGGCGAGCAGTTCTACTTCCTACCACAGTCGACCATTTTGACCGTGCGTGACGGCGATGTGATTGGGGTTGGTGACGTATTGGGTCGTGTACCACAAGAATCGTCGCGTACCCGTGACATCACCGGTGGTCTGCCACGGGTTGCCGACTTGTTCGAAGCGCGTAAGCCAAAAGAACACGCAATCTTGGCCGAAATCAGCGGTGTGGTGTCGTTTGGTAAAGAAACCAAAGGCAAGAACCGCCTGATCATCATGCCAGATGACGGTACTGAAGCACACGAAGAGCTGATTCCAAAATGGCGTCAAATCAACGTGTTCGAAGGTGAGACCGTCGCACGTGGTGAAGTGATTGCCGAAGGTCCACAAAACCCGCATGACATCTTGCGCCTAAAAGGCGAGTCTGCCTTGGCGACTTATATCGTCAATGAAGTGCAAGACGTGTATCGCTTGCAAGGCGTGAAGATCAACGACAAGCACATTGAAGTGATTATTCGTCAGATGCTGCGTAAAGTCGACATCTTGGATGGCGGTGATACCAGCTTCATCAAAGGCGAACAGGGTGAGTACGCCCGCGTGGTTGAAGAAAACGAAGCGATCAGTGCGCAAAATAAATTCCCAGCCAAGTTTAACCGCTTGCTGATGGGGATCACCAAAGCGTCACTCTCGACCGATTCGTTTATCTCTGCGGCCTCGTTCCAAGAGACCACACGCGTGTTGACCGAAGCGGCAGTGACTGGCAAAGAAGACGATCTGCGCGGCTTGAAAGAGAACGTGGTCGTGGGTCGTTTGATTCCTGCCGGTACAGGTTTGGCCTATCACTTGGAGCGTCGTCGCCAAGAAGCTGAAGCTGCTGAGCAAGAGTTGACTACCGACTTCAGCGATGTCGATCAGGCGTTTAGTCAGGCGTTAAACGAAGAACAGTTCTAAGCGAGCTGTTCCACTTAAAAAAAGACTGCTGCGGCAGTCTTTTTTTTGTCCGGTTTTTGTTCACCAGTTATTCACATTTATGCTGTGCATCGCTGAATAAATGACACAAAAAAACCGTGAACCACGCATTTGCGGTCAATTAGATTCTTTATCATGTGGCTTGTCCCGTTTTTGTGATGGTTGATTTGCCATGCCACGCCCGTTCAAACCGAAAATGATTGTGTTGCTGATAGCAGGTTTGCTGTTACTGGTCGTGATGTATTCACTCTGGTCAAGTCGCAGCAGTGATCAACCGCAAGCACAGTCAGGTCAAGCGCGGTCGAGTCAGGGTGCACGTCCGGCAGTGGTTAAAACCGAATTGAGTCGCCGCCAAGACTTCAATGTGTCGCGTGATCTACCTGCCACCATTGCGCCACTCAATCAAGTGGTGGTACGCCCACAGATCAGCGGACAGATTGAGCAATTGTATTTTGAGGAGGGGCAAGCACTCAAAGCGGGACAGCTGATGGCCACGCTAGACAGTCGCAGCTTACGCGCCGATTTGGCCAGTAGCGAAGCGGAATTGGCGCGGATTCAATCACAGCTTGAGGTGGCACAAGCGGAGCAACGTCGCTACCAAAGTTTACTGAGCAGCCAAGCCGTCTCGCAGCAAGAAGTTGCGCAACTGGCTGGGCAAACCAAGCAGCTACAAGCGCAGCTCAACGCAGCCAAGGCCAATCTGCAAGCGCAGCAGGTGCGCTTATCGTTGACGCGGATTGTCGCACCGATTGATGGACGGGTTGGCTTACGCCAAGTGTCGGTCGGTGCGCAGGTGAGTAGTAGTGACAGTAATGGGATTGCCACCTTGACCCAAACCCAGCCGATTTCGGTGCAGTTTGGTGTGCCGGAGCAGTTGTTAGGTCGAGATGATTTGCAAGGTAAGCCGATTGAGGTGCGCAGTATTGTCGGTGATCAGTTGTTGGCGCAGACGGCTATCAGTCGCCAAGACAGTCAGGTTGATGTGAACACGGGGAGTGTCGCGGTACGCGGTACACTGCCCAATCAGGATGGACGTTTTTGGTCGGGTCAGTCGGTGCGGGTGCGGATGGCCGAGCAATCATTGCGTCAGGTGGTGACCGTGCCAACGCGGGCAATCCAACAAGGCTTAAAACAGAGCTTCGTATATGTGGTGCAAGACGGCGTGGCCAAGATGACCCCAATCGTGTTA
>Ga0209207_1000907_pt1 | contig 15576 bp, 13 predicted proteins | sample SaghotsprinmetaG_FD_184140 | JGI IMG/M metagenome (GOLD analysis project Ga0209207, IMG submission 184140) | Hot spring microbial communities from South Africa to study Microbial Dark Matter (Phase II) - Sagole hot spring metaG (SPAdes) (version 3) | ecosystem: Environmental > Aquatic > Thermal...
TCGCCGGCCAGCTGCCGCAAGCCGGCCAGCAGGCCCCGGCATTCAGCCTGGTGGGCGGCGACCTGGGCGATGTCAGCCTGGCCAGCCTGGCCGGCAAGCGCAAGGTGCTGAATATCTTCCCCAGCGTCGACACCCCGACCTGCGCCACCTCGGTGCGCAAGTTCAATGCCGAGGCCAGCCAGCTGGCCAATACAGTGGTGCTGTGTATCTCCGCCGACCTGCCGTTTGCCCAGGCACGCTTCTGCGGCGCCGAAGGTCTGGATAAGGTGATCAACCTGTCCACCATGCGCGGTGCCGAGTTCCTCAACAACTATGGTGTAGCCATCGCGTCCGGCCCGCTTGTGGGTCTGGCTACCCGCGCGGTGGTGGTGCTGGATGAAAACGACAAGGTGCTGCACAGCGAGCTGGTGGGCGAGATCGCCGACGAGCCGAACTACGCCGCCGCCCTGGCCGCCCTCAAGTAACAGCCTGATACAGACCGAGACGGCCCGCACTGCGGGCCGTTTTTGTTTATGTCTCAGTCAGTTAGCTCTGTAAGTAAAAGGTAAGCAGGCGGTAAAGATGCTTTGCCTGGCGTCTGATACTGCTTATCGTTCAGGCTCGCCAAGGAAGTGAATGCCCCCATGTCCGATACCCCTCTTACGACTCCCGCCAAGCAGCAGCCCCGCCAGTGGTTGCTGGGCCTGATGCTGCTGGGCCTGCTGGCACTGCTGCTCTGGTGGTTCTGGCCAACCCCCAGTGCCCCGCAAACCGGCGGGCGCTGGCGCGATGGTGGGCCGGTGCCGGTGCGGGTGGCCCCGGCCGCGCAGGGTGATTTCCGCGTGCAGCTCAAGGCCCTGGGTACGGTCAACGCCTACAACACCGTGCATATCCGCAGCCGGGTCGAGGGCGAGCTGGTCAAGTTGCTGTTTAGCGAGGGGCAGCAGGTCGAGGCCGGCCAGTTGCTGGCGCAGATCGATCCGCGCGCCTACCGCATCGCCCTGCAGCAGGCCGAGGGCGCACTGCAGCAGCAACAGGCGCAACTCACCGGAGCCGAGCGGGACCTGGCGCGCTACCGCGGCCTGCATGCCGAACAGTCCATCGCCAGGCAGACCCTGGACAGCCAGGAGGCCCTGGTCAACCAGCTGCGCGCCGGCCTCAAGAGCCTGCAGGCCCAGGTCGACAGTGCCCGCCTGAACCTGCAATACACCGATATTCGCGCACCCATCGCCGGGCGCCTGGGCCTGCGCCAGGCCGATGTCGGCAACCTGATCGGTGCCGGCGACAGCAACCCGCTGGTGGTGCTGACCCAGACCCAGCCCATTTCCGTACTGTTCAGCCTGCCGGAAGCCGAACTGCCGGCCCTGGTCGAGCAGCTGAGGGCCGGGCACAGCCTGGTTGTCGAGGCCTGGGATCGCGGCGAGCAGCGCCGGCTGGCCACTGGCACCCTGGAAAGCCTGGACAACCAGATCGACACCGCCACCGGCACAATCAGGCTCAAGGCCCGCTTCACCAATGACGACGAAGGGCTGTTCCCCAACCAGTTCGTCAATATCCGTCTGCAGTTGCAGACCCTGCAGCAGGTCATCCTGATTCCCGCCGCCGCCCTGCAGTTCGGCCCCAATGGCAGCTTCGTCTATCGTCTGGACGAGGACGACAGGGTGCAGCTGCAGCCGGTGCAGGTAACCGCCAGCGATGGCGCGCAGACCGTGATCGGCAGCGGCCTGCAAGCGGGCCAGCGGGTGGTGCTGGAGGGCACCGACCGGCTGCGCAGTGGCCATCCGGTCGAGGTGATCGACAGCCAGGCGTCGCCCGCCCCATGAACGTCTCGCGCCTGTTTATCCTACGCCCGGTGGCCACCACGCTGCTGATGCTGGCGATCTTTCTCTGCGGCCTGATCGCCTATCGGCTGTTGCCGGTAGCGGCCCTGCCGGAGGTGGATTACCCCACCATCCGCGTGCTCACCCTCTATCCCGGCGCCAGCCCCGAGGTGATGAGCAGTGCGGTGACCGCGCCCCTGGAGCGACGCTTCGGGCAGATGGCCGGGCTCAAGCAGATGTCCTCGACCAGCTCCGGCGGCGCCTCGGTGATCACCCTGCGCTTCAACCTGGATCTGGGCCTGGAGATCGCTGAGCAGGAGGTGCAGGCCGCCATCAGCAGCGCCGGTAACCTGCTGCCGAATGATCTGCCGGCGCCGCCGGTGTACAACAAGGTCAACCCCGCCGATACCCCGGTGCTGACCCTGGCCATCACCTCGACGAGCCTGCCCTTGCCCCAGGTGTTCGACCTGGTGGACACCCGCCTGGCGCAGAAGCTGGCACAAACCAGCGGCGTCGGCCTGGTCACCCTGGCCGGCGGCCAGCGCCCGGCGGTGCGCATCCGCGTCAATCCCGAGGCCCTGGCCGCCTATGGCCTGAACCTGGCGGATGTGCGCAGCCTGATCACCGCCAGCAACCTCAACCAGCCCAAGGGCAACTTCGACGGCCCGACCCGGGTGTCGCAGCTGGATGCCAATGACCAGTTGCGCTCGCTGGCCGAATACCAGGCGCTGATCCTCGACTACAACGACGGCGCCGCGCTGCGCCTCAAGGACGTGGCCGAGATCATCGACGGGGCGGAAAACCAGCGCCTGGCGGCTTGGGCCAACCAGAGCGAGGCGGTGCTGGTGAATGTGCAGCGCCAGCCCGGCGCCAATGTGATCGAGGTGGTGGAGCGCATCAAGTCGCAGCTGCCCAGCCTGGCCGAAGGGTTGCCGGCCAGTATCGAGGTGACCCTGCTCACCGACCGCACCGAGACCATCCGCGCCGCCGTGCGTGGGGTGCAGCACGAGTTGCTGCTGGCCATCAGTCTGGTGGTGCTGGTGACCTTTCTGTTTCTGCGCAAGGTCTCCGCCACCCTTATCCCGTCCATCGTCGTGCCGCTGTCGCTGATCGGCACCTTCGGCGTCATGTACCTGTGCGGCTTTACCCTGAACAACCTGACCCTGATGGCCCTGACCATCGCCACCGGCTTTGTGGTGGACGATGCCATTGTCATGCTGGAAAACATCGCCCGCCATCTGGAGGCCGGCGAGACGCCGCTGAATGCGGCGCTCAAGGGCGCCAAACAGATCGGCTTTACCCTGGTATCCCTGACCCTGTCGCTGATTGCGGTGCTGATCCCGCTGCTGTTTATGGCCGATGTGGTCGGCCGGCTGTTCCGCGAGTTCGCCATCACCCTGGCGGTGGCCATCGCCATCTCCCTGGTGATCTCCCTGAGCCTGACGCCGATGATGTGCGCGCGCCTGCTCAAGGCGGAAAAGCCCGAGCAGGAAGGGCGCTTCTACCGCGCCGCGGGGGCTTTTATCGACGCCATGATTGCCCGCTACGGCCTGTGGCTGCAGTGGGTGCTGGCCCGCCAGGGCCTGACCCTGCTGGTGGCCGTGGCCACCCTGGGGCTCACCGTGCTGCTCTATCTGGCGGTGCCCAAGGGCTTCTTCCCGGTGCAGGATACCGGGGTGATCCAGGGCATTTCCGAGGCGCCGCAATCGATCTCCTTCGCCGCCATGAGCGAGCGCCAGCAGCGCCTGAGCGAGGTGATTCTGCAGGACCCGGCAGTGGCCAGCCTGTCGTCGGCCATCGGTGTGGATGGCGACAACCCGACCCTCAACAGCGGCCGCCTGCTGATCAACCTCAAGCCCCGGGCCGAGCGTGATGTCAGCGCCAGCCAGGTGATCGAGCGCCTGCGCCCGGCGCTGGCGCGCATCCCCGGTATCGAGCTGTACCTGCAGCCGGTGCAGGACCTGAGCATCGAGGACAGGGTCAGCCGCACCCAGTTCCAGTTCAGCCTGGAAGCGCCGGATCAGGCGCTGCTGGAGCAGTGGGTGCCGCGCCTGGTCGAGGCCCTGCGCGCGCAGCCGCAGCTTGCCGACGTGGCCAGCGACCTGCAGAGCCGCGGCCTGCAGCTGTACCTGCAGATCGACCGGGACATGGCCGGGCGTCTGGGCATCAGCATCGCCGATATCAGCAATGCCCTGTACGACGCCTTTGGCCAGCGCCAGATCAGCACCATCTTCACCCAGTCCAGCCAGTACCGGGTGGTGCTGGAGAGCCGCGATGCAGGCCAGCTAGGCCCGGCGGCGCTGCGCCAGGTGCATGTGCGCGGCGCCGATGGCCAGCAGGTGGCCCTGAGCAGCCTGGTGCGGGTCGAGGAGGGCGCCGCGCGCCTGGTGATCAACCGCATCGGCCAGTTTCCGGCGGCGACCCTGTCCTTCAACCTGGCGCCGGGGGTGTCGTTGGGCGAGGCGGTGCAGGTGATCGAGCAGGTGCAGCACGCGCTCGGCCTGCCGCCTGCCGTACAGAGCCGCTTCCAGGGCGCCGCGGAGGCCTTTCGCGCCTCGCTGAGTTCGACCCTGCTGCTGATCCTGGCGGCCATCGTCACCATGTATATCGTGCTCGGGGTGCTCTACGAGAGCTATATCCATCCCATCACCATCCTCTCCACCCTGCCATCGGCGGGGGTAGGGGCCTTGCTCGCGCTGCTGTTGAGCGGCAACGACCTGGGCCTGATCGCGGTGATCGGCATCATCCTGCTGATCGGTATCGTCAAGAAGAACGCCATCATGATGATCGACTTCGCCCTGGAGGCCGAACGCCAGCAGGGCATGGCGCCGCGCGATGCCATCTACCAGGCGGCGCTGCTGCGCTTCCGCCCGATTCTGATGACCACATTGGCCGCACTGTTCGGCGCCATCCCGCTGATGCTGGCCAGCGGCTCCGGCGCCGAACTGCGCCAGCCCCTGGGCCTGGTGATGGTCGGCGGCCTCTTGGTCAGCCAGGTGCTGACCCTGTTCACCACCCCGGTGATCTACCTGTACTTCGATCGTCTGTCGCGGCGTATAAGCGGGCGCAGTTCGGCAGGGGTGGCGGTATGAGTGACTTTTGTAGGAGCCAGCTTGCTGGCGATGCTTTTGTGACTCCAATGATCGCCAGCAAGCTGGCTCCTACAGGTTGTCAGCGTCGATGAACCTCTCCGCCCCCTTTATCCGTCGCCCGGTGGCCACGCTGTTGCTGAGCCTGGCGATCATGCTGCTGGGCGGGGTGAGCTTTGGCCTGCTGCCGGTGGCGCCGCTGCCGCAGATGGATTTCCCCACCATCACCGTGCAGGCCAGCCTGCCCGGTGCCAGCCCACAGATCATGGCCTCCAGCGTGGCCACGCCGCTGGAGCGCTCGCTCGGCACCATTGCCGGCATCAGCCAGATGAACAGCCGCAGCAGCCAGGGCAATACGCGGATCATGATCCAGTTCGACCTGGACAAGGACATCAACGCCGCCGCCCGCGAGGTGCAGGCGGCCATCAACGCCGCCCAGGCCATGCTGCCCAGCGGCATGCGGACCCTGCCCAGCTACCGCAAGGTCAACCCGTCCCAGGCGCCGATCATGGTCCTGGCCCTGACCAGCGAGGTGCTGGACAAGGGCCAGCTGTATGACGTGGCGGCCACCATCCTGGCGCAGAAACTGGCGCAGATCGGCGGGGTGGGCGAGGTGTCCATCGGTGGCAGCTCGCTGCCGGCGGTGCGCGTGGCCCTGGAGCCGCGCCTGCTGGACCAGTACGGCATCGCCCTGGACGAGGTGCGCCAGCGCATTGCCGCGGCCAATGCCAGAAGGCCCAAGGGCGCGCTGGAGGACGCCCAGCGCCACTGGCAGGTACAGGCCAGCGATCAGCTGGAGCGCGCCGCCGACTACCTGCCGCTGATCATCCGCTACCAGAATGGCGCCGCCGTGCGCCTGGGCGATGTGGCCAGCGTCACCGACGGGGTGGAAGACCGTTACAACAGCGGCTTCTACAACGATCAGGAGGCCGTGCTGCTGGTGATCAACCGCCAGAGCGGCGCCAATATCCTGCAGACCATCGAGGATATCCGCCGCGAGCTGCCGGCCCTGCGCGACATGATCCCGGCCAGTGCCACGCTGGAGGTGGCCATGGATCGCTCGCCGGTGATCCGCGCCACCCTGTTCGAGGCCCAGCGCACCCTGCTGATCGCCGTGGCCCTGGTGATCCTGGTGGTATTTGCCTTTCTCGGGCGCTGGCGGGCGGCGCTGATTCCGGCGCTGGCGGTGCCGGTGTCGCTGATCGGCAGTTTCGCCCTGATGTACCTGCTGGGTTTCTCCCTCAACAACCTGTCGCTGATGGCCCTGATCATTGCCACCGGCCTGGTGGTGGATGACGCCATCGTCGTGCTGGAAAACATCTCGCGGCATATCGAGGCCGGCGAAACGCCCATGGCCGCCGCCTTCAAGGGCGCCCGCGAGGTGGGCTTTACCCTGCTGGCGATGAACCTGTCGCTGGTGGCGGTATTCGTCTCCATCCTGTTTATGGGGGGCATAGTCGAGCGGCTGTTCCGCGAGTTTTCCATCACCCTGGCGGTGGCCATCGTCATTTCCCTGCTGGTGTCCCTGACCCTTACCCCCATGCTCTGCGCGCGCTGGCTAAAGCCCGAAGCGCAGCAGCCGCCGGGCCGCCTGCAGGCCTGGGGCACGGCGCTGCAGCAGCGCGTGCTGAGCGGCTACCGGCGCAGCCTGGACTGGGCCCTGCGCCATTCCCTGCTGATGCTGCTAAGCCTGCTGGCGACCATCGCCCTGAACGTCTTTCTCTATGTCAGCGTGCCCAAGACCTTCCTGCCGCAGCAGGACAGCGGCCAGCTGATCGGCTTTATCCGTGGCGATAACGGCCTGTCCTTTCAGGTGATGCAGCCAAAGATGGAAATCTTTCGCCGCGCCGTGCTGGCCGACCCGGCGGTGCACAGCGTGGCCGGTTTTATCGGCGGCAGTGGCGGTATCAACAACGCCTTTATGCTGGTACGTCTGAAGCCTGTGGCTGAACGCGAGGAAAGCGCCCAGCAGGTGATCAACCGCCTGCGCCGGACCCTGCCCAAGGTGCCGGGCGGGCGCCTGTTCCTGATGCCCGATCAGGATCTACAGATCGGCGGGCGCGAAGGGCGCAGCTCCGAGAACGAATTTATGCTGCTGTCCGACGACCTTGAGCAACTGCGCCAGTGGCTGCCGCGGGTACGTGAAGCCTTGCGCGCGCTGCCCGAGCTGACCGATATCGACGCCAAGGAAGTGGAGGGCACCCAGCAGATCAGCCTGCAGGTGGACCGCGATGCGGCCAAGCGCCTGGGGGTGGACATGGCCATGATCACCGCGGTGCTCAACAACGCCTTCAGCCAGCGCCAGGTGTCGACCCTCTATCAGCCGCTCAACCAGTACAGCGTGGTCATGGAGATCAACCCGCAGTACGCCCAGTACCCGGAAACCCTCGACCAGATCCAGCTGATCACTGCCGACGGCCAGCGCGTGGCGCTATCCAGCTTCGCCCGTTGGCAACCCAGCCTGGAAGAGGACCGGGTGCACCACCGGGGCCAGTTCGCCGCCGAGAATATCGGCTTCTCACTCGCCGAAGGCGTGAGCCTGGATCAGGCCGGTGCCGCCATCGACCGCGCCGTGGCGCGCCTGGGTCTGCCCAGCGAGGTACAGGGCGTGCTGGGCGGCACAAGCGGCGCCTTCAAGCAAACCCAGCAGAACCAGCCGTGGATGATCCTGCTGGCCCTGGTGGTGGTCTATATCGTGCTCGGCGTGCTGTACGAGAGCTATATCCACCCGCTGACCATCCTCTCCACCTTGCCTTCGGCCGGAGTCGGAGCGCTGCTCGCCCTGCAGTTGATGAGCATCGAGTTCAGCCTGATCTCCCTGCTCGGGCTGTTTCTGCTAATCGGTATCGTCAAAAAGAACGCCATCCTGATGATCGACCTGGCCCTGCAGCTGGAACGCCAGCAGCAGCTGAGCCCCGAAGAGTCGATCCGCCAGGCCTGCCTGTTGCGCTTTCGGCCGATCATGATGACCACCTTGGCCGCCATCCTCGGCGCCTTGCCGCTGATGCTGAGCAGCGCCGAAGGCGCGGAAATGCGCCAGCCGCTGGGTATCACCATCGTCGGCGGCCTGGTCCTGAGCCAGCTGCTGACCCTCTACACCACCCCGGTGATCTACCTGTACTTCGACCGCCTGCGCCACCGAGTCAATCGCTGGCGCGGCGTGCGCACCGATGCTGCTTTGGATACTCCGCTATGACTCTGCTGCCAACACCCCTAGGCGCGAGCCCTGCTCGCGAACCCTTTGCCGTGATAAAGCCATTCGCGGGCATGGCCCGCTCCTACCTGGGGCTGCTGACACTCAGTTTGTTCTTAGTCGGCTGCGCCATCGGCCCGGACTATCAGCGCCCCGAGCTGAGCACCCCGGCGCAGTTCAAACAGATTGAAGGCTGGACCCAGGCCCAGCCCAGCGATGCCCTGGAGCGCGGCAGCTGGTGGCAGCTGTACGGCGATAGCGAACTCAATGCCCTGGTCGAGCGGCTGAATATCTCCAATCAGAACCTGGCTGCCAGCGAGGCCCAGTACCGGCAGGCCCGGGCTTTGGTGCGCGGGGCACGGGCGGGCTTCTACCCCAGTTTGTCGAGTGGCGCCGGAGCCAGCCGCAGCGGGCAGGGCGCCGGCAGTATCAACAACACAAGCAGCGCGGGAGGCGTCAGCAGCACTTACGACTTCAGCCTGAATGCGGCCTGGGAGCTGGATATCTGGGGCAAGCTGCGGCGCAATCTGCAGGCCAACCAGGCCGATTACCAGGCCAGCGCCGCCGAACTGGCCAGCCTAAAGCTCAGCCTGCAAAGCGAACTGGTGCAGAACTACCTGCAACTGCGCGTGCTGGATCAGCAGCAGCGTTTGCTTGACGCCACGGTGGCGGCCTATGCCCGTTCCCTGCAGCTGACCGAAAACCAGTACAACGCCGGCATAGTGCCTCGCTCGGATGTGACCCAGGCCCTGACCCAGCTGCGCAGCACCGAGGCCCAGGCCATCGACCTGACCTGGCGCCGCGCCCAACTGGAACATGCCATCGCCGTGTTGGTCGGGGTGCCGCCCAGCGAACTGACAATTGCCGCCCGCGAGCAACTACCGAGCCTACCCGAGATCCCAGTGGCGCTGCCATCGCAACTGCTGGAACGCCGGCCGGATGTGGCTGCCGCCGAGCGCCGGGTGATGGCCGCCAATGCCCGTATCGGCGTGGCCGAGGCCGCCTGGTTTCCGGACCTGAGCCTGTCCGCCAGCGGCGGCTACCGCGCCAGCAGCTTCGCCGACTGGCTAAGCCTGCCCAACCGGGTCTGGGCCCTGGGCCCGCAGCTGGCCCTGCCGCTCTTCGATGGCGGTCTGCGCCGCGCCCAGCGCGAGCGGGCCGAAGCCGCCTACGATCAGACCGTGGCCGAATACCGCCAGACCGTGCTGGACAGCTTCCGCGAAGTGGAGGATCAATTGGTGCAACTGCGTGTGTTGGCGCAGGAAAGCCAGGTGCAGCAGCAGGCCCTGGACGCCGCCCGCGAATCCCTGCGCCTGATCGACAACCAGTACCGCGCCGGTACCCTGGACTACAACAGCGTGGTCAACGTCCAGGCCACCGCGCTGAACAACGAACGCAGCAGCCTGGACCTGCACGGCAACCGCCTGCTGGCCAGCGTGCAGCTGATCAAGGCCCTGGGCGGTGGCTGGGCAGAACCCTAAGACCTCAGGCCCAGTAGCCTGGCCTTGTTCAAGCGGCGAAACGCTGATCCAGATAGGCGATGATCGCCTTGGACTCGTACAGCCAGGTGCTCTGGCCGTTTTCCTCGATGCGCAGGCAGGGCACCTTGATCTTGCCGCCTTGCTGCTCCAGTTCGCTGCGCGCCTGGGCGTCGTTCTTGGCGTCGCGCAGGGCCAGGGGCAGGTTGAGGCGGTGCAGGTTGCGCCGTACCTTGACGCAGAAGGGACAGGCGTGGAACTGATACAGGGCCAGGCCGCTGGCGGCCTGTTCCACGGCGGCCTGCGCCTCGGCGCTGCGCTTGAGCTTGCGCGGGCGGGTGATGAAGTCGAGGAAGATGATCAGCTGGCCGAGGCCGATGCGCAGTGCCTTGATAAGCATCCGGGATTACCTTGCTGGAAAAAGGGGGAACCATTACGGCCGCGCAGCTTACCCGAGTTTGTGCCGCTTGGCCCGGCTGCTGGGCGAACGGCATAATTGGCCCCACGCCCCAGCCGGAATCTGTGATGAAACCTGAAGACTTGCTGCTACTGGTCAGCCGGGAAATGCCCTTCGGCAAGTACAAGGGGCATCTGCTCGCCGACCTGCCCGGTCATTACCTCAACTGGTTCGCCCGGGAAGGCTTTCCGGCAGGGGAGATCGGCCGGCTGTTGGCGCTGATGCAGGAGATCGACCACAACGGTCTGTCGGGCCTGCTCGATCCGCTACGCAGCAAACCGCGCGCTTCTCTTCGTGGGCGTTGAAGGGGCTGATGCGCTTGCGACCCGGTAGCCCGGATGTAATCCGGGAAGAAGGATGTTGCTGGTGCAAGATGCCCCCGGATTTGATCCGGGCCATAGGCTCAATCGGGTTGCTATAAAGAAACCGGCGCAAGGCCGGTTTCTTTATGCTGAGCGCTTGATCAATTATTGACCAGGCTGAGGAATTCACTGCGGGTGGCGGCGTTTTCGCGGAACTCGCCGAGCATCACCGAAGTGACCATGGAGGAGTTCTGCTTTTCCACGCCGCGCATCATCATGCACATATGCTGGGCTTCGATGACCACCGCCACGCCGAGGGCGCCGGTGACCTGCGATATGGCCTCGGCGATCTGACGGCTGAGGTTTTCCTGGATCTGCAGGCGCCGGGCATACATATCGACAATGCGCGCCACCTTGGACAGGCCCAGCACCTTGCCGTCGGGGATATAGGCCACGTGGGCCTTGCCGATAAAGGGCAGCAGGTGGTGCTCGCACAGCGAGTACAGCTCGATGTTCTTGACCAGCACCATCTCGCTGTTATCGGAGCTGAACAGGGCGCCGTTGGTGACTTCTTCCAGCGTCTGCTGGTAGCCGCGACACAGGTACTGCATGGCCTTGGCGGCACGCTTGGGGGTGTCGAGCAGGCCTTCGCGGGACACGTCCTCGCCGAGCTGGCCGAGAATCGCGGTGTAGTTCTGTTCCAGGGACATGGAAAATCTCGTCGGTGTTTCAAAGGGCGCAGGGTAGGGCGCAAGTCGGGGGCTGGCAAGTGCGCTGGCCGCCAGATGCACGGACTTATTCGTCGCGGCCATCCATCATGGTGCGCTTGAGCAGCACATAGACCGCACCGGTGCCGCCATGCTTGGCCTGGCAGGAGGTAAAGCCCAGCACCTGCGGATGCTGGCGCAGCCAGGTGTTGACGTGGCTCTTGATCATGGGTTTGCGCCCGTCCATGCGCACCGCCTTGCCGTGGGTGACGCGCACGCAGCGCACCTCCAGCTTGTTGGCTTCGGCGATAAATTCCCACAGGGTGTCGCGGGCCTTTTCCACGCTCATGCCGTGCAGGTCGAGGCTGCCCTCGAAGGGGATCTGGCCGAGCTTGAGCTTGCGCATCTGGCTTTCCTGGATACCGTTGCCGGCCCAGTACAGGGCATCTTCGGCGCCCACATCGATCACGAACTGATCCGACAGGCCATCGACCTTGATCGATTCCACCCGCGCTGTCGCAGCCTGGCGCAGGGTTTCCAGACGGGCGCGGTTGGGCTTGGGCTTGCCGGTATCGGCGCGGTCGTGCTTGATCGGTTTGACGCCGCGCAGCTCGGCTTGGAACAGGGAAAAATCGTCGTCTTGCATTGGGGCCTCCAGCAGAGCAGCGAGTTTATCAAGCTGCGGCCCCGAGGTGGCCTTAATGGCGCTTTTTCAGCAGATGGGGCGCCATGCTCAGCTCGTCGGGGCGGCGCAGGCGGCGTCGGCAGCGGCGCCAGCCCAGCAGGCCGATACCCAGCAGGAGCAGGCTGGCCAGGGCCAGTACGCTGGCCGCGCCAGCAGGCTCGCTGAAGTCCAGCGGGTTGTGCAGCAGGCTGGCCAGGGCCACAAGCAAGCCACTCAACGCAACGAGCATCCACAGCAGGGCCAGCAGCAGCCCCAGGCAGGTACGCCAGCGCCCGGGGCCGCGGGGGCGCAGGCGACGGGCATCGAAATCATCGGTCAGTTTCATGGCGCAGCCTCACAGGGGGATGGCGCTATGACCCGCTATGGCAACCAGGGGTTCCCGGTTACAGCAAGGCGCGGGCGCGATCGACCACGGCGGCAAAGTTGTCGGCCAGGGCAATCATCTCGGCCCGGTGCATATCGGCGGCGCTCAGTACCTGGCCATCCAGGGTCGGCAGGTCGCGGGTGGCGCAGGCGCTGTCGACCAGGGTGCAACGGTAACCATAGTCCTTGGTGGCGCGTACCGTGGTGCTGATGCTGGAATGGGTCATAAAGCCGCAGATGATCAGGTCCAGGTGCCCCAGGGCCTGCAGACGCTCATGCAGATCGGTGCCGGAGAAGGCATTGGGCATGCGCTTTTCCACCACGATTTCCCCCGGCAGTGGCGCGGCTTCCGGCAGGTGCAGGCCGCGTGGGCTGCGCGGGTCCAGCGGGCCACCGGCAATGCCCAGGTGTTTGACGTGGACGATGGCGCTGCCCTGGGCGCGGGCGGCGGCCAGCAGCTGGGCGATTTCCTCCAGGGCGGCATCCAGGCCGGGGAGCTGCAACACGCCACTGCGGTATTCCTCTTGCGCGTCGATCACCACCAGGGTCGCGTTGCCCAGTTTGGCGGGGGCATGGCTGCGACCGGTGAGCGCGAGCAGGGTTTGCGGAATGGACATGACAGGCAGGCTCCTTGGGCATGGGTGGGCGATGGCCCATTGTCCGCCTTGTGGGCGCTGCTGTGAACCTCTGCGGCACTATCTTGCGAGTAGCGCCGCGGGCGCGCAGAATCGGTGGCACTCCAGCGGATGGAGCCCTGCCCGGCAAGGAGATGCCCATGAGCCTGATTAGTCTGCTATCCGAACACTTCTGGTTGTTTTTCGCCGTGGCGGTGTCCATCGCCGTGTTGCGCGAGCTGCATCTCAAGCGCGATTGACAGGCCCTGTAGGCAGGGCCTGCCTGCCGTGTGGCTGTCAGTACCAGCCCAGCACCTGGAACTGCAGATACCAGACCCCGAGCGAGCCGAAGAAGTTGACCAGAATGGCCGGCAGAAACTTCAGGTGCACGGCAAAGCTGTAGCTCTTGTCCAGGCTCATGGCCATGATCCCGGCAGCCGAGCCGACCACTGTCAGCGAGCCGCCAATGCCCACCATCAGGGCATTCAGCGCCCACTGGTCGAGGCCCAACTGTGGGTTGGACATCAATGCGGCAGCTTCCACCGGCACGTTGTCCATCACCCCGGAAGCTACGCCCAGGACCACGTTCACGGCGGTCGGGTCCATCACCTCGAACAGGCGGGAGATATAGTCCAGCCAGCCAACATGGTTGAGGCAGGCCACCGAGGTGATGATGCCGATAAAGAACAGCAGGGCGTTCCATTCCACTTTCTGCAGCTGATCCTGCCAGGGCAGTTCGATGCCGCGGCGCATCAGTACCCAGGCATACAGCGCGACAAAGCCCAGGGCGATACCGACGGCGAATTCGATGCTGACCTTGAGCACCACGTTGCACAGCACCGCACCGGTCACCGCCACCAGGCCGACCAGGGCCAGGCCGGCACCACCGGGCTTGAGTGCGGTTTCGCTGACGTCTGCCTGCTGGATCAGGTCTTCGCCAGCGAGCTTGCGCAGGTAGAACAGGTGCAGGGTGGCGGCGAACAGCAGCCAGCCGATCAGGGCGGAGGGGATCAGCAGCAACAGACCGGCCACGCTGATCTTGCCGGCCAGCACCACCATCAGGCTGGTGGAGGTGCCGAGAAACCACACCCCGGTATTGGAGGCCACCACGATATTGCACAGGGCCACATGGGTATAACGCGGGTGGTTGGAGATGCTCTTGACCGTCTTGCCGAAGATCATCGCCGTGGTGATGTTGTTGAGGAAGGGCGAGAGCAGCGCCGACAGTGCGCCGGTGGCCCAGAACATGCCACGGGCGCCCAGACCCTTGCCCATCAGGTAGCCGTTGAGGGAGGTGAACACGTTTCGCTCGTTGAGCAGCTCGACGATCATCCACATAAAGGCCATGAAGGCGATCAGGCCGAACAGCTCTTCCTTGGTTTCATTCTGCGCATGAAGGAAGTACTGGAAACCGTTGGGGTCGTAGAAGGCGTAGTGCACACCGATTACGATCAGGCCGGACATCATGAACATTGCCGGCTTGAACTTATCCATTTCCAGCTGGGCTTCGAACACGATCAGCGTCATGCCAATCAGGAAAATCGCCAGCACGAGCAAGCCCGTGAGCGAGAAGGGATCTATGACCATGGGGTGGGGACTCGGAGAAGGGGGAGGGAAGGGTTAAGAATTCGTAACAAATTATATCTGCGCCCCTGATGCTTTGGCAGAGGCGTCCAGCCCTGGCCAGAACTTTATTTTTGGGCCACCACCTTGGGCTATCAGGCTGTTGAAAAACTACCTGCATGGGCAATCCTGCGTTTAAAACGGCCTCAAAATGCTCATGTACAACTCGTACACTCCGCTTTTTCGGCCGTTTTTGCCTTGTCTTGCCTGCCTCGCCTACGTTTTTCAACGGACTGATAGAATGCGTGCCATTCCCTTTCCCTCGGAGCCTTCCACCGTGACCGCCGCCCCCGCCGTTCTCAACACCCGCCTGCGCACGCTGCGCGACTATATCCGCTGGGCCGTCAGCCGTTTCCAGGCCGAGCAGCTGTTCTTCGGTCATGGCACCGACAATGCCTGGGACGAGGCTCGTCAGCTGGTGCTGGGGGCGTTGCACCTGCCCTACCAGATCAACGACAGCTACCTGGACTGCCGCCTGGAAGACGATGAACACCAGCATCTGCAGACGCTGCTCCGCCAGCGTATTGAGGAGCGCGTGCCCACCGCCTATCTGCTGGGCGAGGCCTGGTTCTGCGGCTTGCCCTTTATTGTCGATGAGCGCGTGCTGGTGCCGCGTTCACCCATCGCCGAGCTGATCGAACAGCACTTCCAGCCCTGGCTGGCGGTGGAGCCGGCACGCATCCTCGACCTCTGCACGGGCTCGGGCTGTATCGGTATCGCCTGCGCCTACGAGTTCCCCGAGGCCGAGGTGGTGCTGGGCGATCTGTCCTTCGAGGCGCTGGAAGTGGCCAACCAGAATATCGAGCGCCATGGCCTGGAAGAGCGGGTCTACACGGTGCAGGGCGATGGCTTCGAGGGCCTGCCAGGCCAGCGTTTCGACCTGATCGTGTCCAACCCGCCCTATGTGGACGCCGAGGATTTCGCCGATATGCCGGCCGAATACCAGCATGAACCGGCCATGGGCCTGGCTTGTGGCGAGGATGGCCTGGATCTGGTGCGGCGCATGCTGGCCGAGGCCGCCGATCACTTGACGGAAAAGGGTCTGTTGATCGTGGAAGTCGGCAACAGCCAGGTGCACGTCGAGGCGCTGTACCCGGAGGTGGACTTCACCTGGCTGGAGTTCGAGCGCGGCGGCCATGGCGTGTTCCTGTTGGCGGCGGCCCAGTGCCGTGAACATCAGGAACTGTTTCGCGCGCGGGTAAAGTGCTGACGGGGAGGGTGTAATCCACGTGGCGCTTTCCATCAGATTGCGCAGCTGGCGGATAA
>Ga0209207_1000911_pt1 | contig 15542 bp, 11 predicted proteins | sample SaghotsprinmetaG_FD_184140 | JGI IMG/M metagenome (GOLD analysis project Ga0209207, IMG submission 184140) | Hot spring microbial communities from South Africa to study Microbial Dark Matter (Phase II) - Sagole hot spring metaG (SPAdes) (version 3) | ecosystem: Environmental > Aquatic > Thermal...
CAGGCTGGCCAGCTCTTCGCGAATCGCCGAGGACAGCGAACGCATGACGGCCTGGCCGGGACCGGCCAGGCGCTGGGATTCATCTTCCAGCAGGTGATCGGTAAAGGGCAGCGGGCTCAGCGAGAAGACCTGCCTGACCTGGCTGGCAATCGGACCTTTGCTGTCCGCCAGAGCGACGACGTATAGCAATTCCTTGAGCAGGCTACGCGGCGCTTCGTATGTCGGGTTGCCGAGCACCTGCTTGAGCTCCCTGTCGAGCCGCGAGAACAGTTGCTTGCGCGATCTACGTGGCAACAGCTGGCCATCGAGCTGCGATTCGATGGCCGCACTGCCGATCCAGCACAGGCGGCCGGCCGGTGAGTCGATGAACAGATGATCGAGTCGCGTCAGCGCCCGCCCCATCAGTTTCAGGCTGGCCGGCAGGTTTTCTTCCCGGATGAAGCCGAGCAAGCCCACCTGGTACATCTGCCGCAGCCGGCGCGCTTCAGCTGCCGGAGCAGCACCCGGTCGAACCGGCGTGTCGAGCGCAGGCCGGGCATGATCGAGACGAACACTGAAGAAGAAGCTTTCCGGCAGCGGCGGCTGCGCGCAGGCCTGGCGCAATGCATTGATCGCCGGCAGCAACAGCTCCGGGATTTCCTGGCGGCTGGCATCAACGCTTTCCAGGTAGCGGCGCAGCACATAGAGCGCGTTGCTCAGCGCGGCCAGCTGCCCGTCGCGATCCTCGCCCGCACCGACGGGAATGTCGGTGGCCAGTTGGAGGATTTCCTGGGCGAGCAGTTCGGCACCGGTCAGTTCGATCAGATTGAGCGTGCCGCGGACCTGTTTGAGGTTCTCGACGGCCTGCTGCAGAAGACCGCCGTTGTTACGATCGATGATGAAATGCTCAAGGCTCTGCTCGGCCTCTTCCATAGTGGCGAACAGCTCATCCCGGACCAGACCGAGTGATGTAGCTCCAGTAACCATGCCTAGTGCGCCTCCCGCGCAAACGTGTGATGGCGCATCAGTCGGCAAAGTCCGGCTTCTGTTTGCTCATGTGAGCGGCGATGGCAACCTTGATATCGGCCGACTGCAGCATGGCCGCATTCCAGGTGGCGATGTATTCGAGACCATCGTCGACGCGGTGGTCGCGCATGTAGCGGATCATTTCCTTGGTACCACGGATGGCGATCGGTGACTTGCTGGCGATGTCGCGGGCCAGCTCCAGCACACCCTCCATCAGCGCCTGCTGATCGGCATAGGTGCGATTGACCAGGCCGATGCTGCGCGCCTCATCACCGCGGATGGTGCGGCCGGTGAAGGCCAGCTCGCGCATCATGCCGTCGCCGATGATACGTGGCAGGCGCTGCAGTGTACCGACATCGGCGGCCATGCCCATGTCGATCTCCTTGATCGAGAACTTCGCATCCACCGTGCTGTAACGCATGTCGCACGCCGAGATGAGATCGATGGCGCCCCCCAGGCAATAGCCCTGGATCGCAGCGAGGACAGGCTTGCGGCAGTTGTCGACCGCTTTGAACGAAGCCTGCAACGACAGGATCTTGCGCCGCAGCTGCTCGGCATTGCGCCCGACATCGCTGCCCAACTGGCTACCCACCGAGGCCAGCAACTGAAGGTCGATGCCTGATGAGAAATGCTCCCCGGCCCCGCTGAGGACCACTACACGCACGTCATCCGTGGCATCGACCCAATTGAAGATATCGATGATTTCCGTCCAGAACGCGGCATCCATCGCATTGATCTTCTCGGGTCGGTTGATCACGACTCGGGCAATCTTGTCTGCCAACTCTACGCGGAAGGCTTTGTATTCGGTCACGCTATCATCCTCGACAGCAAGCGCATGGGAACGTCGTGACGGGAGCAGCCCGGGACGACGGTGGGCAACTATAACAACTGGTACCAGCCCGAGTGTATGCCGATGCAGACGATGTGATACAGACCACGCCGCCGGACGGCCCGTTCGTGCCGATGTAGAGCCTCGAAGCCACGACCATCACCCCTGGCGGATGCAATCGACGGTGTATGCGCTGCCGTTGGTGGTGACCTCGTGTTGCAAGCCATGGACGTCCGCATCGAAGCCCGGGAAGCGCTCGGCGAAGTCCCGGGCGAAACGAAGGTAATCGAGAATCGAGCGAGTCTCGCCGGTGAAACGCTCGCCCGGCATGATCAGCGGGATGCCCGGCGGATACGGCACCAGCATCACCGCTGCTACGCGCCCTTCCAGCTCATCGATCGGAACTGCCTCGACCTCGCCGCGAACCAGCGCATCATAGGCCTGCGCCGGGGTCATGGCCGGCTCCGGCAGCGCCGTGTACATCCGCCGCATCGCCCGCGCCGTTGCGTTTTCGCAATAACAGGCATGCAGTGCATCGCACAGGTCGCGCAGCCCCATGCCGGCATAGGTGGCAGCGCCGCTGCGGGCAACCGACGGCAGCGCTTCGATCAGCGGGATGTTGGCGTCGTAATGGCGTTTGAATTCCAGCAACTCGGTCAGCAGCGTGCTCCACTTGCCCTTGGTGATGCCCATGGAGAACAGCACGAGCATCGAATACAGGCCGGTCTTCTCTACCACCAGGCCACGTTCCCAGAGGAACTTGCTGACCACCGCCGCCGGGATGCCACTTTCGCCCAGCGCGCCGGACGCGGTGAGGCCCGGCGTCACCAGCGTGACCTTGATCGGATCGAGCAGCACATAGTCGTCGGCAACATCGCCGAAACCATGCCAGTCGGCGGTGGGCTCGAGCAGCCAGTCCCGCGTCACCAGCTCATCGGCGCCGTCAACCCGCGGCGGCTGCCAGATACTGAACCACCAGTCGTCCGGATCGATGTGCTGACGCAGGTTGGCCAGCGCCCGCCGGAAGCTCAGGGCCTCGTCGAAGGTCTCTTGGATCAGCGAGCGACCCGCCGGCCCTTCCATCATTGCCGAGGCCACATCGAGCGACGCCAGGATGCCGTACTGCGGCGAGGTGGAGATATGCATCATGAAGGCTTCGTTGAAGCGGTCACGGTCCAGCTGCCGGGTCTGGCTGTCGAGTACGTGGATCATCGAGGCCTGGCTGAAGGCGGCCAGCAGCTTGTGCGTGGAATGGGTGGTGAATACCAGCGGCCCCTGTTCACGGGTATCCATGCCGTAACGGCCATCGTAGAACTCGTGAAAGGCCGCGTAGGCGTACCAGGCCTCGTCGAAATGCAGCACCTCGACGTTGTCGGCCAGGGTGCGCTTGATCAGGTTGGCGTTGTAGCACAGGCCGTCGTAGGTGGAATTCGTGACCACCGCCAGCTTGACCTTCGGCTGGCGTCCGCGCGCCAGCGGATTGGCGGCGATCTTCGCCTGGATCGACTCGCGGGTGAACTCCTCCAGCGGAATGGGTCCGATGATGCCCAGTTCGTTGCGTGCGGGGCTCATGTACAGCGGTATCGCACCGGTCATGATGATCGCGTGGAGGATCGACTTGTGACAGTTGCGATCGACCAGTACCAGGTCGCCACGCGCCACCATCGAATGCCAGACGATCTTGTTTGCCGTCGAGGTGCCGTTGATCACGAAGAAGGTATGGTCCGCGCCGAAATTGCGCGCGGCACGGGCCTCCGCGGCGGCCAGCGGCCCGGTGTGATCAAGCAGCGAACCGAGCTCCGGCACCGACACGGAGAGATCCGAGCGCAGCGTGTTTTCGCCGAAGAACTGATGGAACGCCTGGCCGACCGGGCTCTTGCGATAGGCGACCCCCCCGCCGTGGCCCGGCGTGTGCCAGGAGTAATTGGACTCGCCGGTGTGCTGCACCAGAGCTCGGAAGAACGGCGGCAGCAGGTCCTCGAGGTAGTTGCGCGCCGCCCGAGCGACCTGCCGGGCCAGAAACGGCACGGTGTCCTCGTAGAGGTAAAGCAGCCCGCGCAGCTCGTTGAGATCGGCCATGGCCTCGGCGGGCGCATTTTCGATCGTCACCTGTTCGCCCAGTGCGAAGATCGGCAGACGCGGCGCGCGGCGTCGGGCGACACGAATCAGTTCGACGACATCATGCAGCAGCCGCTGATTGTCTCCGGCGCCTTCGGCGGCCACCAGGATGCAGGCCAGCCCGTGGTGGGTCGACGCCACGATGCGCCCCTCGCTGGAGCTCGCTGTGGGCAGGATATTGAAACCGTCACGCTCCAGCTCCGAGGCGATGCCTCGCACGCGTTCGCCAGCAACGGTGTCGGCCTTGATGTCGCGATGGACGATGAGGATCGGGAATTTCAGGTCTTTATACATGCGCGCTCTCTGCGGACGGTCTTCCTACAGGGTAGAAGTGTCCGCAGCAAAGGAACAGCGCATTAGGAACCGGACGGATGCCGCGTGAAGACGATCAGCCTTCCAGCTGCATCCACAGCGGCGCGGCACCGGCGGCCTTCTCGATTGCCGCCATACGCGCCATGTGCGCAGCCAGTTCCTCATCGCTGGCGCGCAGCACGGCGGTGCGCGGCCGATCAGCCGCCAGGCGGCGGATCGGGCTGGGCTGCGGTCGCCCGCCATCGGAGCTTTCGCCATCGCCGGCCAGGGACAGATTCGTCTGCCCACCGGTCATGGTCAGCCAGACATCGGCGAGAATCTCGGCGTCGAGCAATGCGCCGTGCAGGTCGCGCCCGGAGTTGTCCACACCGTAGCGCTTGCAAAGGGCGTCGAGGCTGTTGCGCTGCCCCGGGTGACGCTCACGCGCCATCAGCAGCGTATCGAGCACCGTGCAGTGGTCGGTGATTTCGGCACGATCCTGCTGGCCCAGCAGGGCGAACTCGTTGTTGATGAAGCCAAGGTCGAACGCCGCATTGTGGATGACCAGCTGCGCGTCCTTGATGAACTCGAAAAACTCGTCGGCAATGTCACGAAAACGCGGCTTGTCGACGAGGAATTCATTGGTGATGCCGTGAACCGCGATCGCCCCTTCATCAACCTCACGATCGGGCTGCAGATAGACATGGTAGTGACGCCCGGTCAGGCGGCGGCCGATGACCTCGACACAACCGATCTCGATGATCCGGTGGCCATCGGTGACTGGCATACCCGTGGTTTCGGTATCGAGTACTACGCTGCGCATGTCGTTTCGCTCACTTACACAATGGGTTGTCGTTTGGCCTGAACCACGCCACGGTTGGCCAGCAGGTCGGCCTGCTCGTTGCCTGGGTGCCCGGTATGTCCGCGGACCCACTGCCAGCTCACTTCGTGACGATTGACCTGCTCGTCGAGCTGCTGCCAGAGGTCGGCATTCTTCACCGGCTGTTTGCTCGCCGTCTTCCAGCCGCGCTTCTTCCAGTTCGGCATCCAGTCATTGATACCCTGCATGACGTATTGCGAATCCGTCACCAGCCGCACCTTGCATGGACGTTTCAGCTCGGCGAGCGCGCGAATGGCGGCCATGAGCTCCATGCGATTGTTGGTGGTGTCCGGCTCGCCGCCCCAGAGCTCGCGCTTTACGCCCTTATATATAAGCAGCGCTCCCCAGCCACCGGGACCAGGATTGCCCTTGCAGGCGCCATCGGTATAAATCTCGACCCAATCGTCGCTCATGTGGATTGCTTACTCGTTTTGACGGCGATGGCCTTCACGGCAACCGGTGGTGCTCCGCATCGCGGCGGCTGATCTTGGCTACCGGCATCGGCAGCAGCTTGCCCATCCGCTCGCGACGCTCCTGGCGCAACGGCCGCAGACCGATCATCAGCTTGCGCGCCACCAACAGGTAGAAGCCTCCGGTCGGTGCCTGCAGCTGCTGCCCAATGGACTCCAGACGCGACAATCGCGCCTGCCAGTCGCTCGAAGAAAGCGGCGGACAATAGCATCCGAAGCGGCGTTTCTCCAGCGCGAATCCCAGCAGGTTCAGCCAGTCGCCGACCCGCGACGGACGGATGCAACGGGCCTGACGAAAGCCCTCCCGCGACACCAGATGGCGCAGCCCCCAGGCGCTCCAGGGATTGATGCCGACGATCAACAGATGCCCGCCGGGGCGCACACCGCGTGCCGCTTCGCGCAGCAGGCCGTGTGGCGAGAGGCTGAAATCCAGCGCGTGCTGCAGGACGACCACGTCGGCGGCATGCTCGCCGAGCGGCCAGGCCTGTTCCTCGCAGTGGATTTCCACGCCCGGCAGAGGCGCACCAAGGCGAACGCTCCGCTTGATGTTCTGCGGCTGCACCGGTTCCCCGGCAAACGGCCCGTTGTGCACCAGATAGCTGCCGAAGCATCGGGCCAGCTCATCGGTCAGGATCTGCTTCTCCTGCGCAAGCAGCTGCTGGCCCAAGGGGCCGGCGAACCAGTCGGACGCCTGGCTGATCATGGACAGCCAATGGTCGCTGGCGTGGTTGGACGGTCGCTCGTTCATCGCTCGGCTCCGTTCGCCCGAGGATTCGCCGGGCGCTGGGTTCGATCAGGTTCAACGCTTCCATGGGACTGCCAGAGCCCGCTCCCGTTTCCGGCGCGGGTTGCAGCCTTGCGGGAACAGCCCCTAGGATGCGCCTTTGTGATCCGCTTGGCGACCCATCCATGTTCAAGATCGAAGCCCTGCCCGCCTTCACCGACAACTATATTTGGCTGCTCCAGGACGACGCTGCCCGGCGTTGCGTGGCGGTCGATCCCGGTGACGCAGCGCCCGTGCTGAACTGGCTGTCGGCACATCCCGGCTGGCAGCTGAGCGACATTCTGGTGACGCACCACCATCACGACCATGTCGGTGGCGTCGAGCGGCTCAAGGCACAGACCGGCGCCCGCGTCTACGGGCCTGCCGCCGAGAAGATCCCCGCGCGTGACGAGGCGCTGAGCGACGGCCAACGGATCGAGGTGCTCGGCAAGCGCCTGCAGATCATCGCCGTCCCAGGGCACACCCTCGGACATATCGCCTACTTTCACGCTGACCCAGACCAGCCATGGCTGCTCAGTGGCGACACGCTGTTCGCAGCCGGTTGTGGACGCCTTTTCGAAGGCACGCCCGAGCAGATGTTCGAGTCGCTCACCCGCCTGGCCAGCGCCCCCAACCACACGCTGGTCTATTGCACGCATGAGTACACGCTGAGCAATCTGCGTTTCGCCCAGGCGGTTGAGCCACACAACGCCGACATCGCCGCGCGCATCGGCGAAGTAACCCAGCTGCGCGAGGCAGGTCGATTCAGCCTGCCCAGCCGACTGGACATCGAGCGCAAGACCAACCCGTTTCTGCGCAGCGAGGTCGAAGCGGTACGGCAGGCGGCGAGCCAGCATTGCGGCAGTCCGCTGGCGACCAACGTCGCGGTTTTCGCGGCTTTGCGTGCCTGGAAGGATCGTTTCTGACAAGGTCGACAGGTTCCCGAAACGGGGCCTGCAAACTTGACCCCACCTGGGTGCATTCCTAGAATCCCCCGAATTTTGTTTCCGGGGAAGATTCCAGCCAATGCCGCCAGCTCCCAAGAAACGCCACGAAACGGACGCCTTGGCAGCCTCTGGTCGTGCGTTGGCCCTCGCCATTTGCATAGCCCTAGCGGGCTGTCAGAGCAACGCCGTGCGTGACGATGCTCTCGAACAGACAAGGCGCGCAGTGGTGCCTGCGGCACAGGAGCCGATCTGGCTGAGCGACACCGCCACCGAGGTCGAGCACCAGGATATCTGGGAGCGAATCCGCGACGGCTACAAGCTGCAGGAGCATCTGGACAGCAACCCCCGCATCGAACAGCAGCGTCTCTTCTTCTCCAGCCGCCCCCGATCCATAGAGATCGCCAGCGAGCGCGGCAGCCCCTACATCCATTACATCGTCGAGCGGCTCGAAGAGCGCGACATGCCTCTGGAGCTCGCGTTGCTTCCGATCATCGAAAGCTCCTATGACCCCTTCGCCTACTCGCCGGCGCACGCGGTCGGGCTCTGGCAGTTCATTCCATCCACCGGCCGGCACTTCAACCTGCGCCAGACCAGCTGGTACGACGGCCGCCGCGACATCACCGCCTCGACCAATGCGGCCTTGCGCTATCTGAGCTATCTGCATGGGCTGTTCAACGGCGACTGGCTGCTGGCACTGGCGGCCTACAACGCAGGCGAAGGCACCGTCAGCCGGGCCATCGAGCGCAACCAGAAGCTGGGCCTGCCCACCGATTACTGGAACCTGCCGCTGCCGCAGGAAACCCGCGACTATGTGCCCAAGCTGCTGGCGCTGTCGCAACTGATCCAGGCACCGGAAGCCTATGGCATCAATCTCAGCCCGATCGCCAACGAACCCTATTTCGAAGTCATCGCGCTCAAGCAGCGCATGGACCTGGCACGCGTCGCCAAACTCGCAGACCTCGACGAGGACGAGCTCTACCAGCTGAACCCGGCGTTCACCCGGCGGATCACCCTGGACGGCCCGCAGCAGCTGCTCGTACCCATGGAGAAAGCCGAGATGCTGGCAGCCAACCTCGCCCTGATGAAGCCCCAGGAGCTGGTCGACTGGCAGCAGTATCAGGTTCGCGCCGGCGATACGCTGGGGACGATCGCCAACCGTCACCACCTCACCGTCAATATCATTCGCGACGTCAATCGACTCAAGAGCGACTCGCTGCGCGTCGGTCAGGTACTCAGCATTCCCACCAGTGGCGATGCCCAGGCGTCGCGCGAGCTGTTGCATGCTGTTGCACGTCAGCCAGCCGCGACTCCGCGTAGCTATAGGGTGAAGCCCGGCGACAACCTCTGGGACATCGCCAAGGCCCAGCGCGTATCGGTTCGGGACCTGCAGCGCTGGAACAAGCTGTCCGGCAGCCAGCTCAAGGTCGGCCAGGCGCTGTTCCTGCAGGGCCCGGCAGCAAGCGTTGCGCAAAAGAAAGGCAATGCCCCTACCTATTACAAGGTGCAGAAAGGCGATTCGCTGTACCAGATCGCCAAGCGTTTCAACGTTCAGTTGACCAACCTCAAGACCTGGAACAAGGGCGCCGACGTGCTGCGCCCTGGGCAACTGCTGACGCTGTATCTCCCCAACTGAAGGATTCAGCCGCCAGGGCGCTTGCCCAGTGACTCCAGGCAACGCCCGGTCAGCTGGGTGAAGCGCTGGAACGCAACGAACTGCTCGTGCTTGAGCGCCCGACCGGACAGCCTGCAATCACCATAAAGCACACCGATCTCACGCGTGCCGGCCATCAACGGCGCAATGAAGAACATTCCGCTGCCCAGCCGCTGTCGTAGCGGCTGAGTCACCAGGTCCGCCAGGTTGTAGCTTGCCGGAACCCCCATCCACAGCGACTGCCGATGGCGCAACGCGTAGCTGAACACGTGTGGCTGCTCGGGCTGATCGGCCGGCAGAACGAAGCCCTGGAGCCAGTCCGCGGTTCCCTCGCCGATCGCACAGCGAACCTTGAAACGGCTCTGCTGGTCGGCCAGCACCGCCACCATCACTCGCTCCAGCCCAACGCCGCGATGCAGGCCCTGCAGCAGGGTGTCCAGGATCAAGCTGGCGTCGCCGCTGCCGTTCACCATCAACCCCAGGTCCTGCAATGACTGCTGCATCAGCAGCAGGTCCGGCTGCAGCAAGGCTGCCTGGCGCTGGGCCTGCTGCAGGCGAATCTGCTCGGGGTCGGTGCTCGGGATCAATTTGCCCAGACGACTGGCGCCAAAGGTGGCAGCCACTCGCACCGTCTCATCGGCGCTGGCAAGGATCTGCTGCAACGCGTCGTTTTCGTCCACGCCGGTAAAGTCGGCGACCGCCTTGGTCAAGGCGGTCATCCGCTCGCACTCCCATCCACCCAGCGCGGCTTCGCTGATCTGCACGCCCAGCGCGACCGCGCGGGCGGCGGGATCGCTCCCCGCTGCTTGGCTGTGCGCGAGGCTGGTCAGCTCTCCGAGGTTCCAGCTCCTGACCAACCCCAGGCTGAGCTGGCGGAAGCTGGTGCCCAGCACCTGCTGCACCGCCTCGTCAGCCTTGATACCGGGTTGCGTCAGCAGCTGCGCGAGCTCCTCGACCTGCTCGCCGCCGCAGCCCCAGAACGCCAGCTCACCGACGTTATAGAGCAGCGCCGCGATGAAGACCTCTTCCTCATGCCGCGACAGCACGTAGCCGGCGATATTGCGTGCCTGCACCGCGGCATGGAACGAGCGCGCAAGCAGCTCCAGCAGCTGCTCGCGCGGCGCACGCGCAAGTAGGCTGTCGATCAGCGTTACCGACAGACTGATCAGACGGACGTTCTCGAAGCCGATCATCACGATGGCTCGGGATATGGTCTTGATGGTTTCCTGGGAGGGGTTGTAATAGCTGCTGTTGCCGACCCGCAGCACCTTGGAGGTCAGCGAAGCATCGCGCAGCAGCACATCGGCAAGCTGCTGGACCGATGCATGCTCGTGCGCGGCCAGGCGTTGCAGATCCTTCACCACGGACGCCAGCGCGGGCAGCTCCGATTTATTGAGGCGCTCGATCCACGCCTGCACACCCTGGGCACGTACATCCAAGAGGTCACCCTCTCCACAATGCCATTACGGGAAATGGACGGCAGTTTGCCCGAGGTGACCGGCCTTTTTCCAGCGCATACAAGCTGTTACTGTACCGGCCCGAGAAGCCCGTAAGCGCCAAGGATCGGATCCCCCGTCTGATGCGAGCCCTGCTACTATTACTGACCTGTCTGGCCTTGAGCTTTCCCGCCCTCGCCACCATCAGCGAAAGCCATGGTTACGCGCAGTTCGGCACTCTTAAGTACCCAGCCTCCTTTACCCATTTCGACTGGGTGAACCCGCGCGCGCCCAAGGGCGGCCGGATCAAGCTGATGGCGTCAGGCACCTTCGACACGCTCAACCCCTACACCTTCAAAGGCACCAGCCCGAGCGCCTCGCCCGGTTTCCTGCAGTACGGCATCAGTGAGCTCAACGAACCGCTGATGGTCGGCACCGGACTGTACGACCCATCCGGCGACGAACCCGCGTCCAGTTATGGACTGATTGCCGAATCGGTGGAGTACAGCGACAACAACAGCTGGGTGGTATTCAACCTGCGCAAGGAAGCCCGCTTCCATGACGGCAAGCCCATCACCGCATACGACGTCGCCTTCTCCTACCGCCTCCTGATCAAGGACGGCCACCCGCAGTACCGCACCAACCTGCAGGGCGTGAAGCGCGTCGACATCCTCAACCGCCACCGCATCCGCTTCGTCTTCGAGCAGCCGAACAATCCGCTGCTTATCATGCGCCTCGGCGAACTCCCGGTGCTGCCGCAGCACTACTGGAAGAATCGTGACTTCAAGGCCACCACCTTCGAGCCGCCGCTGGGCAGCGGTCCCTACCGCATCACGCAGGTGCAACCCGGGCGCCAGGTGGTGTTCGAACGCGTGCGCGACTGGTGGGGGGCGAAGCTGCCGGTCAACCAGGGCAAGTACAACTTCAACCGCGTCGAGGTCGAGTTCTACCGCGACAACGTGGTGGCGTTCGAAGCGTTCAAGGTCGGTGAATTCGACTTCTACATCGAGCACCAGGCCAAGAACTGGGCCAACGGCTATCAATTCCCGGCCATGCTGCGGGGCGACATCATCCGCGCGGAGATTCCGCATCAGATTCCGACCCAAACCCAGGCGCTGTTCATGAACGGGCGCCGCGCGACATTCGCCGACCAGCGCGTGCGCGAGGCCCTCGGCCTGATGTTCGATTTCGAGTGGACCAACCGCGCACTGTTCTATGGCGCCTATCGCCGCAGCGAAAGCTACTACCCCAACAGCGAGTTCAGCGCCACCGGCAAGCCCGAAGGCGGTGAGTGGCTGCTGCTTTCGCCCTATCGCAAGCAGCTTCCGGCCAAGCTGTTCAGTGAGCCGTTCCAACTGCCGCAAACCGATGGCCGCGGCATCCCGCGGGATACCCTGCGCCGAGCCCTGGGCCTGCTCGCCGAAGCGGGCTGGAAACCCTCCGATGCCGGCCTGTTGAACAGCGCCGGGCAACCGCTGCGGTTCGAGATACTGCTGGTCAATCCGCGGCTGGAGCGCATTCTCCAGCCTTATGTGGAGAATCTCGCGCGCATCGGCATCCAGGCCAACCTGCGCACCGTCGACGGCGCACAGTACAAGCAGCGGCTGGACCACTACGATTACGACATGATCCTGATGACGCTGGTGCAGAGCCTGAGCCCCGGGATCGAGCAGCACCTGTACTTCCATTCCAGCCAGGTGGACGTCAAGGGTGGACGCAACTATGCCGGCGTCGCCAACCCCATCGTCGACGACCTGATCGGCAAGCTGCTCGCCGCGCAGACCCGCGACGAGCAGGTCGCAGCCGCCCGCGCCATCGACCGGGTGCTGCTGTGGAACCACTACACCATTCCGAACTGGTTCATCAGTAACCATCGCCTGGCGTACCGAAATCGGTTCGCCCACGTCACCACGCCGCCCTACACGCTGGGTCTGCGCGCCTGGTGGCTGAAGAGCCTGGAGAAGAGCAAATGAACAATCGCGTGCGCCATTCGCTGTTTCGCGCCGGCCTGCTGAGTCTGCTCTGCATGGCAACCCTGGCCGAGGCCGCCCCCCGCCATGCCCTGACGCTGTATGACGAGAAGCCCAAGTACCCGGCCAATTTCCAGCACTTCGAGTACGTCAATCCCGAGGCCCCCAAGGGCGGCACGCTGCGCCAGGCCGGTTTCGGCAGCTTCGACTCGCTCAACCCCTTCATCAACAAGGGCGTCGCCGCCGATGACATCGGCCTGATCTACGACACACTGACCACCAACAGCCTGGACGAACCGTTCACTGTCTACGGCCTGCTGGCGGAAAAGATAGAGAAAGGCCCGAACAACAGCTGGGTGCGCTTCCACCTGCGCCCGCAGGCTCGCTTCCACGATGGCGAGCCGGTAACCGCCGATGACGTGGTGTTCACCTTCGAGACGCTGATGAGCAAGGGCGCCCCGCACTACCGCGGCTATTACGCCGATGTGGAGAAGGTGGTGGCCGAGAGCCCGCGACGGGTTCGCTTCGACTTCAAGCACGCCGGCAACCGCGAGCTGCCGATGATCCTCGGCCAGCTGCCGGTGCTGCCGAAGCACTGGTGGGAGGGGCGCGAATTCACCTCGGGCAGCCTGGAAATCCCGCTGGGCAGCGGCCCGTACCGCGTCGAGAAGGTCCAGGCCGGGCGCTCGATCCGCTATGCCCGGGTCGAGGATTACTGGGGCAAGGACCTGCCGGTGAATCGCGGGTTCTACAACTTCGATCACGTCAACTTCGACTACTACCGGGACAACACCGTAGCGCTGCAGGCCTTCAAGGCCGGGCATTTCGACTACTGGTTCGAAACCAGTGCGAAGAACTGGGCCACCGCCTACGACATCGCCGCGGTCCGCGACGGCCGCATCGTCAAGGACGAAATCCGCAACTACAACCCGACCGGCATGCAGGGCTTCATCTTCAACATCCGCCGCCCGCACCTGCAGGATCGTCGCGTCCGTGAAGCCCTGGGCCTGCTGTTCGACTACGAATGGACCAATCGCCAGCTGTTCAACGGTGCCTACACCCGCACTCGCAGCTACTTCGACAACTCCGAGCTGGCCTCCTCCGGGTTGCCGAGCGAGGACGAGCGCAAGATCCTCGAACCGCTGCGCGGCAAGGTGCCGGACGAGGTATTCGACAAGGCTTTCGAACTGCCACAAACCCCGGGCAACGGCGTGATCCGCGAGCAGCAGCGCCAGGCCTACCGGCTGTTGACCGAGGCTGGCTGGAAAGTCGAGAACGATCAGATGCTGGACGCACAGGGCAAGCCGGTGAAACTGGAGTTCCTGCTGGTGCAGGCCGAATTCGAGCGCGTGCTGCTCCCCTACAAGCGCAACCTGGCGGACCTGGGCATCGAACTGGAGATCCGTCGGGTCGACGTCTCGCAATACATCAACCGGCTGCGCTCACGCGATTACGACATGATCGTCAGCGGCTTCGGCCAGTCCAACTCCCCTGGCAACGAACAGCGTGAGTATTGGCACTCGGCGAGCGCGGACAATCCCGGCAGCCGCAACTTCATCGGCCTGAAGGACCCGGCCATCGACGTGCTGGTCGAAGGGCTGATCGGCGCCGACTCGCGCAAGGAACTGGTCGCCCACACCCGGGCGCTCGACCGGGTGCTGCTCTGGGGTCACTACGTGGTCCCGAACTGGCACATCAAGACCTGGCGCGTGGCCTACTGGAACCACCTGGCGCATCCGCAGGTAACGCCGCAGCAGGACATCGGTCTGATGACCTGGTGGCGCAAGCCCGACGCCCAGGCGCCAGTAGCCGACCCGGCGGAAGCGAAGAAGGCCGAGCAGGCCGGCGCCCCGGCACCTTCGGCGGAACCGGCAGCTGACGATGCCGCTGACGACTCTGCTACCGACGCCGAGGCGGAGCGATAAGCATGCTGGCCTATATCATTCGCCGACTGCTGCTGATCATTCCGACGCTGTTCGGCATTCTGCTGATCAACTTCATCATTATCCAGGCAGCGCCAGGCGGCCCGGTCGAACAGGCAATCGCCAAACTGGAAGGCTTCGAAGGCGCCACCAGCCGTATCGCCGGTGGCGGCTCGGAAGTCGCGGTGGGCGGCACCAGCTATCGCGGCGCGCAGGGCCTGGACCCCGAGCTGATCGCCGAGATCGAGCGACTCTACGGCTTCGACAAACCGCCGGCCGAGCGCTTCTGGATCATGCTCAGCAACTACCTGCGGCTGGACTTCGGCGAGAGCTTCTTCCGCGACGCCAAGGTCACCGACCTGATCATCGAGAAGATGCCTGTCTCCATCTCGCTGGGGCTGTGGAGCACGCTGATCATGTACCTGGCCTCGATTCCGCTGGGGATCGCCAAGGCCACGCGCCACGGCAGCAAGTTCGACGTCTGGACCAGCTCGGCGATCATCGTCGGTTACGCCATTCCAGCGTTTCTGTTCGCCATTCTGCTGATCGTGCTGTTCGCCGGCGGCAGCTACTGGAACTGGTTCCCCCTGCGCGGCCTGACCTCGGCCAACTTCGACGACCTGACGCTGGGCGGTAAGATCATCGACTATTTCTGGCACCTGGCCCTGCCCGTCACCGCCCTGGTGATCGGCAACTTCGCCACCCTGACGCTGCTGACCAAGAACAGCTTCCTCGACGAGATCAACAAGCAGTACGTGATCACGGCACGGGCGAAGGGCTTGAGCAAGAATCGCGTGCTCTACGGTCACGTGTTCCGCAACGCCATGCTGATCATCATTGCCGGCTTCCCGGCCGCCTTCATCGGCATGTTCTTCACCGGTTCGCTGCTGATCGAGGTGATCTTCTCCCTCGACGGGCTCGGCCTGCTCAGTTTCGAGGCGGCGATCAACCGCGACTATCCGGTGGTGTTCGGCACCCTCTTCCTCTTCACCCTGCTCGGCCTGGTGGTGAAACTGATCGGCGACCTGACCTATACGCTGGTCGACCCACGCATCGACTTCGAAAGCAGGGAGGCCTGAAATGCAGTTGTCCCCCCTCAATCAGCGCAGGCTGGCACTGTTCAAGGCACACAAGCGTGGCTGGTGGTCGCTGTGGATTTTCCTCGCGCTGTTCGTGCTCAGCCTCGGCGCGGAGATCATCGCCAACGACAAGCCGATCGTGGTGCGCTACGACGGCGAATGGTTTTTCCCGGTGTTCAAG
>Ga0209207_1000912_pt1 | contig 15514 bp, 7 predicted proteins | sample SaghotsprinmetaG_FD_184140 | JGI IMG/M metagenome (GOLD analysis project Ga0209207, IMG submission 184140) | Hot spring microbial communities from South Africa to study Microbial Dark Matter (Phase II) - Sagole hot spring metaG (SPAdes) (version 3) | ecosystem: Environmental > Aquatic > Thermal...
AGCCAGCAGAATCAGGCATAGCAGAGTGGCTGCGGCCACCTGGGTGTGCATATCGCCGAGGCGGGTGATCAGCACCATCAGGGTGTCGAGACTAGCGCTGCGTTGCTCCTGTATCAGGGTCAGCAGGCCCTGATCCAATTGGCTGAGCTGTGGCCAGCTAATCATCAAGCCGACCAGCAGTAGCAGACAGGCCCCAGCCGCCAGCAGGCTGGCGTGGCGTTGCCCGCGCATGCTGCCTTGAATGCTCAGACCGACCACGATGGCTACGCCAGCTGCCACGGCGCCGGCCTGTGGCCAGAAGCCATCCGGCAATGGCAGGCGCAAGGCGGCACCGGTGGCCCAGCCCGGCAGCATATAAGCGATGGACCAGCCGGCTGCTGCCAGCAGGCTGACGACGATAAAGCGTGGGAGCGGCATGTTCAGCATGCCGGCGACCATCGGCAGCATCGGCCGCAACGGACCTATATAACGACCGACCAACAGGCTGGCGACGCCATAGCGCTGGAAATAAACCTCTGCCGAACTTAACCACTGTGGATGGCTGCGCAACAGCGGCAGGCGGCGAATATCCTGGTGAAAGTAGCGGCCGATGCCATAGGACAAGGCATCACCGAGTACACCGCCGAGGTAGGCCAGCAGCAGGGTTTCCCACAATGTCAGCGCACCGTTACCGGCCAGTGCAGCCACGGCAAACAGCAGAATGGTACCCGGCACGATGATGCCGGCAATCGCCAGGCATTCGACACAGGCAATAAGAAAAATCGCCAGGCCTAGCCATTCGGGGTTGGCGCTCAGCCACAGGGTCAAGCTGTCGAGCCACTGGCTCATCGGTGGTCATCCTCAGGTGCGAGTAAGTGGAAGTCACGGCCAGCCAGTTGGCCTCGGCGTAATGGGTTGCGGGTGCAGTGGCGGGCAAAGGCGGCGTCGACAAAACGGTACGGCAGCTGCTCGTCACGACCATGGGGGATACCCAGGCGAGTGCATTGCACGATCTGCTGCGGGTGCTCGCCGAGGTCTTCGACAAACAGGCGCTGTTCATCGAAGGGTTGCGCGTCCCAGTCTGGCACTTTCAGGCCCAGGGCTTTGCACAACAGGGTTTGGCCGTTGCACAGCTTGTCCAGGGAGCGGGCACGGCCTTGTGCGTCCGGGTTGTTACGTTGCATCTGCGCCAGAGCGGCGGCGCCGCTGCGAGCGTCCTGCCAGGGGTAGGCAGACTTGATCAGCACCGCATTGCCCGGCCCCTGGGCGCTGAAATTCAGCGAATCACCGCCGCGGGCGTAGTACATGTAAATGTGCCCGCCATCCATAAACAGCGCCCGGCGTTTGTGGGTATAACCAAGCGAGGCGTGGCTGCCTTTCTCGCTCAGGTAATAGGCTTCGGTTTCGATAATGCGTGCACTCAGCCAGTGCTCGCCCTGGCGATGGCGAATCACCTTGCCGAGTAAGTCGCGAGCCAGTTGGCAGGCATCGCGGTCGAAGAATCCGGCCGGCAGGGCACGCCCTTTGGGCCAGGGCAAACTAAGGTTGGGATCGGCTGACATGCGGTGTTGTGCGGACTCGGCAGGGCATAGGCTGGGGCTGTTGCCGTCTGTGACGCTTAGCCAAGCGTCACAGACGGGCGCCGTGATCATAACAATAAGAGTCTGAATCATGCCTGAACGTGCCCGTGCCAGCAGCGCCCATATCAGCCCCAGTGCCCACTACACCGGTTATGTCTGGTATCGCCATCAACTGGCGGAGGCGGCCTTCGCCACCGGCTTCGGACGTTTTGTGCATGGCCTGCTTAGCCCGATTACCTGGGGCGCGCGGGTTGGTTTCGGCCTGGATATCGAACAGTTCCTGTTGCAACGCCACCTGCAGATCGATGCGCAGCTCACCGCGGCCATTGAGCAGGGCGGTGTATGTCAGGTGGTGGAAATTGCCTGCGGCCTGTCGCCGCGTGGTCGTCGTTTCACCTCGCGTTACCCGCATGTGCGCTACGTTGAGGCTGATCTGCCGGTGATGGCCGCACGCAAGCGCCTGTTACTCAACGCCGAAGGTTGGCTGGGCAGCCAGCATCAGGTGCGCGCGGTGGATATTCTTGCCGAGGAGGGTGGCAAAAGCCTGGCCGCGCTGTTCGCCGAGCTGGATCACAGCAAACCCGTGGTGGTGATTACCGAGGGGTTGGTGAACTACTTTGAGCTAGAGCTGATCGAGTCGTTCTGGACACGCCTGGCTGAGCAACTGTGCCAGTTTCCCCAGTCCACCTACCTGACCGAGTTGTATCCAGATCTGCGTGAGCACCCACGCTACCGTCAGTTGCGCTGGGGCGTCGGCCTGATTGGCCGGCTGACCCGTGGCAACTACCCGCTGCATTACCGCAACGACCAGGCGATTGTGCAGGGTTTCCAGGGCTGCGGATTCAGCCAGGTCGAAGTCTTCGACCCGAGCCGCACAGCCCAGGCGCTGGGCCTGGCGCCCTCTCGCAATGCAGGGTTGGTGCGGGTTATTGAGGCGCGGGTTTAGATGTTGTGTAACTGAAATGTGGCAATGTGCCGCTATGCGAATCGGCTAACAGTTCTCCACGGATGATTGCGCAATAATTTGCGCGATTTATGGATTTGTCTTCACAAGGATGCGAAATGATTTCCCCCTCTCCGCGCCGGGAGGGGCTGTTGTCTGTGCTATGCCTCTTCGGCAAGCCCTCGGTAGCCTCTTGCCGTACTCCCTCAAGTGCGTCGACTCTTTTCAAGCTCGCGCTATCTGCTTCGTTCGTATCATTGGCGAGCGTTGCCGTGGCCGAGACATTGCCAGGACAGGAACTGCTGCGTCAGCAGGAGCGCGAGCGCATCCAGCGTGAGCGTCTCGAACCGTCACCGGATGTACGCTTTGAGCTGCCGCAAGCGCTGTCTGATAGCGACCATCTGCCTGAGCAGGAAGTCCCCTGCTTCATCATTCACCAGATTCAGTTGCTTGGTGAGAAGGCTTCAGACTTCCAGTGGGCATTGCACGCCGCCAATCCGGAGGCTGATCCCGCGCTGGGCCGCTGCCTGGGGGCTGCCGGTATCAACCTGAGCATGAAGCGTATCCAGAATGCCATTGTCGCCCGTGGTTATGTCACCACCCGCATATTGGCTGAGCCCCAGGATCTGAATGCCGGGACGCTGCGCCTAACACTGGTACCGGGGCGTATCCGCAACATCCGTTTCGCTGAGGACAGCAGTAGCCGAGCCACGCTCTGGAACGCGATGCCGGCCAACCCAGGTGATCTGCTCAACCTGCGTGATATCGAGCAGGCCCTGGAGAACTTCAAGCGTGTCCCTACTTCCGAGGCCGATATTCAGATCGTTCCTGCTGAGGGTGATCACGCCCAGCCTGGCGAAAGCGATGTGCTGATCCACTGGAAGCAGAAGCTGCCACTGCGCTTGAGCCTTTCCCTGGACGATTCCGGCAGTGAGTCGACTGGCAAGTACCAAGGCAATGTGGCGTTGTCGCTCGACCACCTGCTGACCCTTAATGATCTGTTCTATATCAGTTACAACCACGATCTGGGTGGTGGGCATCCCGGCAGCCGAGGTAGTGAAGGGCATACCTTGCATTACTCATTACCCTACGGTTACTGGCAGTTGGGCGTTACCGCGAGCGAGTACGACTACCATCAAAGCGTGGCTGGCGCGAACCAGAACTACGTATATAGCGGCCGCAGCAGCAACGGCGAAGTTCGTCTCTCGCGCCTGCTGTATCGCGATAGCGTGCGCAAAACCACAGCCTCCTTCAGTGGCTGGGCGCGTTCATCGCGTAACTACATCGACGACACTGAAATCGAAGTCCAGCGTCGGCGTATGGCAGGTTGGGCGTTTGATCTTGGTCATCGAGAATTTATCGGCCGCAGCACTCTTGATCTGGGCCTCGGTTATCGTCGCGGCACTGGAGCCCATAGAGCCTTGAAGGCTCCGGAGGAAGACTTTGGCGAAGGCACCTCGCGTGCCGCGATCATCAGTGCCCATGCCCAGTTACAAATCCCTTTCGAACTCGCCGGCCAGCGCCTGCGCTACACCAGTGCCTGGCGTGCGCAATGGAATCGTACGCCGTTGGTGCCGCAGGACCGTTTCTCCATCGGTGGTCGTCACAGCGTGCGCGGCTTCGATGGCGAGAACATCCTGTCCGCCGAACGTGGCTGGCTGACCCGTAACGACTTGGGTCTGGCCCTGGGCCAAAGCGGCCAGGAGCTCTACTTGGGCCTGGATTACGGCGAAGTAGGCGGCAGCTCCACTGAGTGGCTGCTCGGCAAGCACTTGGCTGGCGCGGTGATCGGTCTGCGCGGAGGTTACAAGGCTTTGTCCTACGACATCTTCTGGGGGCAAGCGCTCGACAAACCAGACGGTTTTAAAACTGCCGACAGCACCACCGGCTTCAATCTCAATCTGTCATTCTGAGGAAGACCATGCGCTTCGGTACTCTGGATATTACCGCCCCCGGATTGTTCGAAAGCCCCTGGAATGAAGCCGAGGTACTCGGCTCAGCAGTCTGGCTGTGGATGCATTCACCGGCACACCGTGATGCGCCGCTGCACAGCCTTTCCGCACTGTTACTGCCAGCACTCAAGCACCGGCAGTTCATCCTCGCCTCGGAGCAGGGCAAGCCGGTTTTTTACCTGTCGTGGCTCAACCTCGACGCACAGGCCCAGGCTCGTTACCTGAGCGAATCTCCGCTGTGCATTCCCGACGCAGATTGGAATAGCGGCGAGTGCATGTGGATTCACGATTGGGTCGCGCCTTTCGGCCACACCCGGCAGATCTGTCGTTTGTTACAGCGCCAGTTGCTGGCCAATCGCTGCGTGCGAACGCTGTATCACCGTGGTGAGGAGCGTGGCCTGCAGGTGAAAACCTTCCATGGCATCGGTGTGATGCCCGCTGAGGCACGCGCCTGGTTCGCTGCCCATCCGTTGCCGATCACCGGCTGATCCGTCCATCACTGTCAGTTGTCGTCAGGATATTGGCTAGAGCATAGGGAATTGCAATGAACAAGCATCTTTACCGAATCGTGTTCAACAAGGCGCGTGGCCTGCTGATGGTCGTCGCCGAAAATGTCAGCGGCCAGGGCAAGGCCCCTGGCGTTACTGCGTGCGGTAAAACGTTTGGCTTCTCGTGCCTGGCGACGCTGCAGCCTTTGCGTTTCTCTCTATTGCTGGCGCTGGGGATGGTGTGGTTGCCGGCTCAGGCTGAGATTATCGCTGACCCCAATGCGCCGGGTAATCAGCGCCCAGGCGTATTCGAGGCAGGCAACGGAACGCCTCTGGTCAATATTCAGACGCCCAGCGCCGCTGGTGTGTCGCGTAACGTCTATAGCCAGTTCGATGTCGATGCTCAGGGTGTGATCCTCAACAACTCGCGTACCAACACTCAAACCCAGCTCGGTGGCTGGGTTGAGGGCAACCCCTGGTTGGCTGGCGGTGGTGCGCGGGTGATTCTCAACGAGGTCAATTCCAGCGATCCAAGCCGTCTGCAGGGTTATGTCGAAGTGGCCGGTCAGCGCGCTCAAGTCGTGGTTGCCAACCCTGCTGGAATCTCCTGTGATGGCTGCGGCTTTATCAACGCCAGCCGTTCCACCCTCACCACTGGTCAGCCTCAACTCAGTGGCGGTCGCCTCGACGGTTATCTGGTCCAAGACGGTAAAGTGCTTATCGAAGGCGCCGGGCTGGACGCCAGTCGCAGCGATTTCACTGAAATCATCGCGCGCTCTGTTGAGGTCAACGCCGGCATCTGGGCAGGCGACCTGACAGTGGTTGCCGGGGCCAACCGCGTGAGTGTCGACCAGCAGCAGATCAGTGCGGTTGCGGGTCAGGGGGCGGCTCCTGCGGTGGCCATCGACGTTGCCCAACTGGGCGGTATGTACGCCGGCAAGATCACCCTGGTGGGTAATGAGGCCGGGGTTGGTGTGCGCAATGCCGGGCAACTGGGTGCCAGTGCCGGTGACGTGGTGATCAGTGCCGATGGTCGCCTGGAAAACTTTGGTGCCATCGCCAGCAGCGGCAGTGTGCGTTTGCAGGCCGGTGGCGATCTGGACAATGCGGGTGCTCAGATACAGGCATTGGGTGACATGCAGGTTGCCGTGGCTGGTCAGGTAGACAACCGTGGCGGCCTGCTGCGTGCCGGCCAGGCGCTGAGCCTGAGCGCTCAACAGTTAGACAACAGCCAGACCCAGGGTGTCGAGCAAGGTCTGGAGGGCGGCTCGGTCAGCCTCCAGGTCGGAACTGTCGATAACCTATCGGGCGTATTGCGCGCCGATACTGATCTGAGCCTGAGCAGTGATGGTCGTCTGGACAATAGCCAGGGGATGATCGCAGCCGGGCGTGATTTGCAAATGGCCGACAGTGGCTCGGTTGCCGCCAGCCTGGTTATCGACAATGCCGATGGCACGCTGATCGCGGGAAGGGCTCTGGCGATTGATGCGGCCCAATACAGTGGCGACGGTCAGGCCCTGAGCCTTGGTGATCTGTCCCTACAACTGGCCGGTGATTACAACCACAGCGGCCTGCTGCAAGCCGCTGGTGACCTCAATGTGAAACTGGCTGGTCAGTTGAGTAACCAGGGTGACCTGTTGGCCGGCGCACGTCTCGACCTGCAAGCTGCTGCGTTGGATAACCAACAGGCGGGAGAAATCCGCGCTGGCCAGGTGCAGATGCAAGTACAGGGCGAACTGAGTAACCGTGGTTTGATCGACGCTGAGCAGGCAGAACTGCGCGCCGGGCAACTGAGCAACATCGGTAGTGGGCGTATCTATGCCGACCATTTGAGTATTGCTACCGATAGCCTGCTCAACACCGACGAGCAGGGCGAGGCCGGTGTGATAGCTGCTCGTGAGCGGTTAGATATCGGTGCACGTAGCCTGGTTAACCGTGAACAGGCGCTGATCTTCAGTGCCGGTGACCTGGCCATTGGCGGCGACCTGGATGCGCAGGGCCGTGGCAGTGGTCAGGCCGACAGCCTGCACAACGCCAGCGCTACGGTCGAAGCGCTCGGTGACCTGGCGCTGAACGTGCGTGCCATCCACAACAGCAACGAGCACTTCAGTACTCATATAGTTGAGATTTCACGAACTCCAATACGGGAGTTCCAGCTCAGCGGCTCACCCAACCGCTATCTACCGGGGCAGATTTCCACCTACCGGGACGAGGTCGACTATCTCGTTACACCTGAGGGGCGCCGCGATAACTGGAACCGCTATGACTACACCCGTGTGGTGCGTGAAACCCAGATACTGACCAGCGAACCTGGCCAGATTCTCGCAGGCGGTAATCTATCCATCGAGGCCGATGAGCTGCTCAACGACAAGAGCCAGATCATTGCCGGTGGTTTGTTGCAGGCCAATATCGACAGCCTGACCAACACCGAAGTGACGGGCCAGCACATCACCAGTGACAGTGGCACGGTGACCAACTTCTACCGTATTCAGCGCAAGGGCCGTGACCGCCAGGGCAGCCGTAGCAGCACTTACCGCCCCGCCCCGCTCATCCAGGAAATCAGCCTGCAACCCAGCGTTTATATGCAGCACGCCACGCCGGATGGCAGCGGTTTGAACCTGGCCTCGGTCAGTGTGGTTCCGGCTCTCGATGATCAGAATGGCAGCGGTATCGTTGAACAGGTGCGCAGTGGCACCCTGGCTCTGAAAGTACCTAGCAGCGCCCTGTTCCGCCCGGCCAGCAACGCCGGCTATCTGATCGAGACCGACCCGCGCTTCACCAACTACCGCACCTGGCTTTCCTCGGACTATATGTTGCAACGCCTGGCCGTCGACCCGGCCACTGCGCAAAAGCGTCTGGGTGATGGCTTCTATGAGCAGAAGCTGATTCGCGAACAGGTTGCGCAACTGACAGGCCGCCGCTTCCTCGACGGCCATGCCGATGATGAAGCCCAGTACCTTGCCCTGATCGACAGTGCTGTGACCCTTGCCCAGGCTTGGCAACTGGTACCGGGCGTGGCCCTGAGCGCCGAGCAGATGGCCCAGTTGACCAGCGATATCGTCTGGCTGGTAGAGCGCGAAGTCACCCTGGCCGACGGCAGCACCTCCCTGGCCCTGGTGCCGCAAGTCTATGTGCGGGTGCGCGAAGGCGATCTTGACGGCCATGGCGCACTGCTTGCCGGGCAGACCCTCAACCTTGACGTCAGTGGCGACCTGCTCAACAGCGGCAGCCTTGGTGCGCGCGGCGTGGCGGCGATCACCGCAGAAAACCTCAGCAACCTTGGCGGGCGCATTCAGGGCAACAGCGTCGACCTGCATGCCCGCAACGACCTGAACAACCTCGGCGGCCAGATCAGCGCCGGCGACAGCCTCAAGGTCATGGCTGGGCGCGATCTCAACCTGATCTCCAATACCCTGAACAGCGCCAGCGAGCAGGGCAGTCGGCAGATGGTTTCGCGTATTGCCGGGTTGTTTGTCAGCCAGCCGGCCGGGCAACTGTTGGCCGCTGCGGGGCGTGACCTGCGTATGCAGGCGGCGCAGGTGGTCAATAGCGGTGCAGAGGGGCAAACCCTGCTGGCTGCCGGTCGTGACCTCAGTGTTGGCACCCAGACAGAGAGCCATACCCAGAGCATCCGCTGGGACAGCGCCAACTGGCGTAAGGAAACCAGCAGTCAGGAAGTCGGCAGCCATATCCAGACCCAGGGTGACCTGCATCTGCAAGCTGGCAACGATCTGCTGCTGCGCGCCTCCAGTGTGAGTAGTAGCGACGGTGCACTGCTCGCCAGCGCGGGTCGTGATATCCAGCTCAGCGCCGGCAGCCAGACCCGTGACGTGGACGAGGCGCATAAATCCGTTGGTCGCAGTGGCATCAGCGCCAAAACCACGACTACTCGCGACAGCTTCAGCGATGACCAGGCCCTGACCAGCAGTCTGGCCGGTACACAAACCGTGCTCCAGGCTGGCCGTGATATTGGCAGTGAAGGTGCGCAACTGCTTGGCACTGACGAGCTGCTGCTGGTCGCTGGACGCGACATCAACCTGTTAACGGCCACCAGCAGCGGTCAGCAGAGCAGCAGCAAGTCGCGCAAGAGCTTGACCTCTGCTGACGGCCGTAGCAGCCAGAGCTCCTGGCAAAGCCCCGAAGGCAGCCAGCTGCAAGGCGGCGATATTGAACTGTTCGCCGGTCAGGACATTCAACTTCAGGGCAGCGCCCTGCGTGCCGAAGGCGCAGCCCTGCTTAGCGCCGGGCGTGATATCGACATCGGCAGCGCCGTGCACAGCCAGAGCCAGTCCAGCAGCAGCCACTCGAACCGCGTTGGCTTTGCCCACCATGGCTTCCTGACTCAGGAGCAGAAAGCTCAGCAAGGTCGGCAAACCCAGCACGAAGCCGTTGGCAGCCTGCTCAGTGCCGACAGCCTGCAACTGGACAGCGGCCGCGACACTCGTATCGCCGGCAGCCAGTTGGTGGCCGACGGCAATATCGACATTGACGCTGGCCGCGACTTGCACGTTATCAGCAGTGAAAGCCAGGCCAGCCACAGCAGTCAGTCGAGTAAACGTCAGGCCGGAGAGATTGGTGAGTGGTGGCAGCCTGCCTCCGGGATCGTCAAACAGACCGAAAAAGCTCAGGGCGAAACCACCCGACAGGTCGGCAGCCAGATCGCCAGCCTGGAGGGCGACATCAACCTCAAGGCCGGCGAGCGCTACCAGCAGACCGCCAGTAGTGTCATGGCCCTGCAAGGCGATATCGATATCGCCGCGCGCAACGTCAACATTGAGGCCGGGCACGACAGCCTCAGCCATACCCAGACCAGCACCACCAGCCGCACCGCCATCGGCGGCAGTATCAACATCCCCATCGTCGATGCCGTGCGCGGTATGCAGCAGATGAAAAAGGCTGCCAGCCACACCGACGACAGCCGCATGCAGGCCCTGGCTGCCGCCACCGTCGCGATGCAGGCTAGCGCCGCGGTGGACAGCGGCATGGCCCTGATGAACGGCAACATGAGCGGCATCAAAATCAGCGTCAACCTGAGCAACAGCCAGAACAGCAGCACCACCATCCAGGGCGGCCAGAATGCAGTGGGCAGCAGTGTGATCGCCGGTGGCGACCTCAATATCAGCGCTCGTGGCGGCGACGACAGCGATCTGAATGTGGTGGGTAGTCAGCTTAGCGCCGGCAACGACCTCAGCCTGCATGCCGACGGCGACATCAACCTGCTGGCCGCGCAAAACACCGCCGAACAACGCAGCAAGAACGCCGGCAGTGGCTGGAATGTGGGCGTTGGTTTCGCCTTTGGCGGCCAGCAGAACGGCTTCACCATCGAACTGGCGGCCAACAAGGCGCGCGGCAAGGCCGACGGTGAAGACCTGACCCACAGCAACACCTATGTCAGCGCCGGCAACACCCTGAGCCTGACTTCAGGCAGCGACACCAACCTCAAGGGGGCGGTGGCCAGCGGCAAACAGGTGGTGGCCGATATCGGTGGTGACCTCAACCTGGAAAGCCTGCAGGACAGCAGCAGCTACAAGTCCAAGCAAAGCAGTGCCAGTGTGGGCTTGAGCCTGTGCATTCCACCGATCTGTTACGGCATGTCCAGCGGCAGCGGCTCCGTCAACCAGCAGAAGATCAATAGTGACTACCTCAGCGTGACCGAACAAACCGGCATCAAAGCGGGCGATGGCGGATTCCAGATCAAAACCGCCGGCAACACCGACCTCAAGGGGGCGGTGATTGCCAGTACCGACAAGGCAGTAGCGGACAGCAAGAACAGCCTGATCACCGGCACCCTGACCCATTCGGACTTGCGCAACAAAGCTGAATACGATGCCAGCAGCATGGGCTTTAGCGGCGGCTACTCGTTCGTTCTCGGCGATGCCGTCAAAGGTGGCACCAGCACCCCGGAAGGCGCAAAAGCCGATGCCGACATGCGCGCGGAGGCCGGTGCCAATGCCTCCGCGCCCATCCTTCTCAGCGCCAAGGACGACGCCAGCAGCACCACTCGCAGCGGCATCAGTAGTGCAGTTATCACCATTACCGACGAAGAGAAGCAAAAGGCCTTGACTGGGCAAACCGCCGACGAGGCGGTAGCCAGTGTCAACCGCGATGTTTCCAGCGATAAGGACGGCAGCAATGCGCTGAAGCCGATCTTCGATGAGCGGGAGATTCAGGCGGGGTTTGAGATTACCACGGCCTTCCTGCGTGAGACGGGCAACCTGCTGGCGAACAAAGCGAAGGAGATAGACAACAAGCGTCGTGACGCGGCCAAGGCGGAGGCCGAAGCCCTCGATCCGAGCAATGGTTTGACCGACGCTCAGCGTCTGGCTCGCCTGGAATGGGCGCGCAACCAGAGAGCCGAAGCCGATGCGATCAATCAGGACTGGGGCGCGGGAGGCACCTACCGGCAGATCGCCACGGCTCTTATGGCGGCGGCTGGTGGACAGGTCAACGTCAGTACTGGGCAGTTCGTACAGAACATGCTGGTCAACTACGTGCAGCAACAGGGTGCCAGTTATATCGGCAAACTGGTGGAGCAAGGCAGTCTGAGCGAGGGCAGTCCAATGCACGCGGCGCTGCATGCTATCGCTGGTTGTGCGGGCGCAGCGGCCAGCGGCCAAGGTTGTGGCAGCGGCGCAATGGGCGGTGCGGCGGCCAGCGTGCTGGCCGGGTTGTTCAACGAAACCGACCCGAATGAAACCAATGCGCAGCGCGAAGCTAAGCGCAACCTACTGCTTAGCCTGGTAGCGGGTATCGCGCTGGTCACCGATCCGGATGGCGCGGCGACGGCAACCAATGCAGCGGCTGCCAACGTGGACAACAACTGGTTGGCGACGCAGCAACGCGTACAGATGCAAAAGGAGTTGGATGAGGCCAAGGATGCTTTGGAAACCCTGAAGATCATGGCCAAGTGGGGTTATATCGACAAGAAACAGGATGTTCTTACCAAGGGTGGTGTTGGCCTGGGACTGGCGGAGGCTGGCTGGGGCGATATAGAAGGCATGGCCCAATTCCTGGCTGATCCAATCGCCGGCCTTAACGGGCTGTACGAAATCATCACCAGCGAAGAAGTTCGCCAAGCTTATGGCGATGAAGTGTTCCGCGAGCTGGAAGCCAAGATCGACCGGGTCAAACTGGCGCTGGAAGAAGGCGGCGATGCAAATGCGGTGCAGCTGGGCCGTGATTTGGGTGAGCTAGCTTGGCAGGTGGGCAGTATTGCCACTGGTGCGGGCGGTATTGCCAAGGGTGGCGTGGCGCTGGCCAAGGCGGGGATCAAGGTTGGAGCGCAAGGGTTGGAAACTCTTGCGGGACTGGCCAAATTCGATAATTTCTTGGCACAAGGAAACGTGTTACGTCCGGATGGAACTCCATTTATGGACTTTCGTCATCTTACCAACCCTCAAAAGATGGTTATTGGTGAGCTTATGGGGGGGGAGAAAGTTATGGAGTTGCTCCCTTCTGGCTCAAAGAAGATCGGACGTGCGCCGGATATAGGCCAGACGGGTATAGATGATTTGTACAAGGCGAATAGCCCGGATATTGACTATGTAATTGTGGAGTACAAGTTTGGCTCGTCGGTATTGAAAAAAACCGATGACGGTTTGCAGATGAGTGATGACTGGTTGGTTGGGAAGAATACAAATTATGATCGCATACTGGAATCCGTTGGAGGCGATAGAAAGTTGGCGGCAGATGTTCGCAACTCTATTGATGGGGGTCGAGTTGAGAAGTTATATGTTCACACCGATCCATTTGGCAGGGTTACAGTTGGATTGCTGGATAGAAATGGAAAATTCATTCTTGATCCCGAGCAGGCGTCGAAGTTTATAGGGGGTATAAAGTGATTCGGGACGTAATGGGTGGGTTGGTGTATTGGGATGAGTGGGTTTTATATTGCGATGAGAACATAGAGGCAACTCTTCTGCGGCTGAATGAGCCCTCTAAAAACCCGAGCTACAGACCTCAGTATGTATTTCAGCTGGCGCGGGAGAATTGGGAGCAGGTATTTCGCCGCTACTCCCGCGGAGATGCGATTCCCGAGTTGTCAGGGTATTTTCCTGCACTATTAGACGCCTGGGAAGAGTCCGAGCGGCTAGGTACGGAAGTCTGGACGCAGGAGCAGCAATATACCCGTCATGCCTGGGTAGTTAACTTCGATCACTACATCATCTGTTTTTGGCTGGTGGGGTTGGCCTTAGTGCTGGAAATTCCCGATGAGCAGTGGAATCGCTTGCTGGCCTTGATTGGCAATGAGGGTGAGGATGTTTTGCTTGATCGGATCATTTCCACCCGTACGCCAAGCCGCAAAGTCGGGACAGAGCTTTGCTACCGCAAGCCCTACGCACGTTTGCTGGCGGCTATTGATGCGCCGCCAGCTAAACAGGCTGAAAGCCTCAAGGCGTTTGTGACGCACTGGTACAAGGAGCTTGGTACGGGAGCCAGGTCTGGCCGTGCCAAGCAGACCGTGCCGTATTCACATCCTTACTGGTACAAGTACGGCGATGCGAACTTCGAGGGTGGTGCTTACTTTGGGCGCTGGTGTGTGGAGGCGGTTGCTGCAGTAAAAGCCTTTGGTCTTGACGACAGTCTGTGCTTGGGCCATGAGCACTATCCCGGAGATTTGTTACGTCCGAATGGTCCTAGCACGCACCCTGCTAGGGTTGAGCTTGTGCCCACGCCTGAAGCGCTTAGTAACTCGGTTGTTACCGAGAAAAAGAATTGGCTGTCGAGGTTGTTTCGGCGTTAATTGAAAGTTTTTCGGTCGTTGTGAGAGCGTACTTTGGTTTGGTGCTAAAACTGGCCGAATAATAGCTTTCGCTTGGGTTTTTGTATTGACGTCAATGGGGCATTCTTTGTCGCGTGGTTGGTGCTGCGTTCAGTGTCTTTCTTGATTTTCAGGGCTTATATAGGAGGGGGTATGCGTATAGCTTTAGTGTTTTTATTTGTTCTGCTTGGTGGTTGTTCATTTATGGATCGGTTGGGGAATAAGCCCTATACCTTTCCGGCTGAAGGTCAGCCTTTTGCGGAAGTCGAAGTGGATAACGCTGATTCCAGATTTGTCGTATTTAATATGGATGAGAATGGCTGTTTCGCAGGCACTTCGGCGTTCGGCGCAGGGGCGAGGATTCATGCGGGTGAAAATGCTTTTATGGCACTGGAAGAGCGGTATGGAAATTCATACTGCAATCTGATTTTCTCATTCGTCCCGGAGCAAAATGCCAAATACGTTTTACGGGCAGGTTCTTTTGTTGAAAAGCAGGAAGGTTTGTTGGGTATTTTGCCAGGCAAGGATTACTGCACTGTAAGTGGGCAAACAGTTCTCGATAGCGGAGAGCGAGTGCCATTGGAACTCAAGAAGTTCAATCTCCGCCCCTCCGGAATGGCCTGCCTTAAAATGAGGCCGGCATCTAGGTAACGGCATAGTGCTTTGCTCGCTAGCCGCTATTTGGCAGTTGGTGAGGGCTAGAGGGGCGGCCCCAGGTAAGTGCTGGTTATTTCCCGTTGCGTATATCGGACCGTGGCGCGCGGCCAAGGCGTAGCTAGGCGCAGGCCGCTGCAGGTAGCGGTTGTTGAGGCTGGAACAGCGTCGCCAGTGCTTGGCTGGCAAGCTGATCACTGTGCGGGAAGACGAAGGCCAGGCTGTTTGAATCCGAGCGCAGGGGGAGCAGGGGCTGGGCGGGTAGGTCCTTGCACAGCAGTTGCCAGCCGCGCGTGCCCCGGATGGTGGGGAGATCGGCTTGTAGTAGTCCGCCGAAGAAGCCCAATTCGTTGATGTCCACCATCCATTCACCACCATCGACATGCTGCAGGCGTGCCTGACGCTGGCTGGGCGGCAGGCGTGGTTCATGGCGTTTTTCCAGTTGCAGCAGTTGCGGGTTGCTCAGCAGGTTGCTGCCCGGGCTGCGGCTTGGTAGGGCTTCGCCGCGCAGGAACGGGCTGTACAGGCTGGAGCAGGCGTCGCGTTGTTCAAACTGGGCCAGGTGGTCGGCATTGTGGATCAGCGCGCAACTGGCCTGGGCACAGGCAGCGGCAAAGTGGGCATGCTCCCAGGGTTGGGTGAAGTGGTCGTATTCGCCGGCCAGCACGAGGGTTGGGCAGCTTGGGTGTTGTTGGAAGCCCTGAAAGTCCAACAGGCGTTGGCTGTTCTGCCGGTAGCGCTCGATGTCGGCGGCTGACAGGCGCTGAATCTGCCGCAGCAAGGCCTTGCGAAATACCGGCGCGACTCCAGTCTGTTCCAGGCGCAGTGGGTTGAGCAGGCCAGTCAGCGCGCCGTGAGCAAAGGCTTCGCTGCGGCCTTCTGCCAGCAGCGCCAGGCCTTCTTGCAGCAATAAGCGAGCGCCGGGGCGGCCAAAGGCGGTGATTCCGGCCAGCAGCACGCGGGCACAGCGGCTCGGGTGGCGGGCAGCAAACAGCGCGGCCAGGGCCGAGCCGTAGGACAGGCCGATGGGCATCAACGGCGGCAGGTCGAGTTCCTCGGCAAAGTCGGCGATCAGGTCGGCCAGTTGTTCCAGGCTCAGGTCGGGCACCAGTTGCAGGTTGCTGCCCTGGCTGGGCAGGTCGAGCAGGATTACTGGG
>Ga0209207_1000913_pt1 | contig 15507 bp, 22 predicted proteins | sample SaghotsprinmetaG_FD_184140 | JGI IMG/M metagenome (GOLD analysis project Ga0209207, IMG submission 184140) | Hot spring microbial communities from South Africa to study Microbial Dark Matter (Phase II) - Sagole hot spring metaG (SPAdes) (version 3) | ecosystem: Environmental > Aquatic > Thermal...
GCTGGCGATTTCCCTGCCGCTCGTCGTGGCCTTCGAGCGCGCCCAACTGCGGCGATCCGCGGAAAAATCCGGGGAATGATGGCCCGCCCGAAGGGACTCGAACCCCTAACCCCCGGCTTAGAAGGCCAAAATTTCTGTTATAATCAAACCCTTTACTGGTGCGGGTTTCGCGGCAGTTGGATCACGATAAAAACGGTTTCGGGCACAATTCCGTCACACTGAAAATCACGAAGGGGGGGCCTTATGGCGAGTTTTCGGCAACGCGAATCAGGTTACTGGCAAGCAATTGTACGTCGCCAAGGAGCCCCTGATCAGTCGCGAACATTCCCGACAAAGCGTGAAGCCGAAACCTGGGCCGCAACGATTGAGTCCGAGATTGCGCGCGGAGTGTTTGTCAGTCGCTCCGCCGCCGAGAAAACCACCTTCGCGACCGTCGCGGACAGGTTTTCCCGCGAAGTGCTACCAACAAAGCGCTCAGGCAAAACGGATCAGTACGTCCTAAACCAGCTGGTCGAGGTTTTCGGGAAATACCCGCTCGCCAGCATCAGTAACAGCATGATCGCCGAGTATCGCGATGCCCGCCTTAAAACCCATTCGCCGCAAACTGTTATTCACGCCATCACAATGCTCTCGCGAGTGTTCAAGGCCTGCGTGCTCGACTGGGGAATTGCCCTCCCCATGGGAATCCCTACCGCTCAAGTGCGCAAGCCTAGAGCCAATAACGCTCGCGATCGGCGCCTGGAAGGTGACGAGGAAATTCGAATCATCAGGGCTATCGAGTCCGGAAGCAAGAGCTCCCATCTTGCGTCGATTGTTGCATTCGCCCTGGAGACGGCCGCCCGTCAATCCGAAATCGCCTCCCTGGTCTGGTCAGATGTCGATCTTGAGAAACGGGTAGCCAAAATCCGCGGTGAGGAAGGTCGGGAGACGAAAAACGCGGATACGTTTCGACCTGTGCCACTTTCGTCCAAGGCTGTCGCAATTCTGTCTGCCCTCCCCCGCCCCAAGAAAGGCGATGGATCCGTTTTCGGAAGCTCCTCCAGCGCAATCAAACAGGCCTTTGCTCTCGCAGTAAAACGGGCCAGGCACGACTACGAGCGCGAAGTACTGCAACGCGAACTTGCGGCAGCCGGCTTGTCGGAAGCAGAGATCAAGGAGGAAGCTCGCAAGGTACTGAAGTCGCGCGGAGGCCCTAAACCTTCCAACCCCAAACCGCCAAGAAAGGAAACCATGGCGGTTATGAATGAACTGGCCAAGGATCCCTGCTGCCTCGATCTGCACTTTCACGACCTGCGTCACGAAGCGACTTCCAGGCTTGCCGAAAAACTCCAGATGCACGAACTGATGAAAGTCACCGGGCACAAAAGCTCAGCAATGCTGGCACGGTACTACCATCCGCGGGCGGAAGACCTGGCAAAGAAGCTCGATTAGATCGGCGACGACCGGGGGATCCCGCTATTTCCGGGCAAGCTCATTTCTGGCCAGGAGCGCTTCCGCCAAATCGTCCGGCAGAATCACTGCCTCACGCAGGGCAACCGGCATCATCCGGCGCTTGACCGGAATTGGGATCCCGGCGGCGTCAGCTGCGAGGGTCACCAGTTCCGTGCAATACACCCGCTCACCGCCATCCGATTCAACGAACGCCTCATCAAACGGACGCCCAAGCAGCTGCGCGGCTTCATGTGCCAGTCTGGTATCGCCTGACATGACAGTACCGGCAAGCGCCTCGGTGGCAGAAAAGAATGCAGCCGGTGTGTCGAGCGTGACACCGCGCTCGACGGCATGAATGATGTAGATCGGGCCGCCCGGCTTGATCTGATGCACGATCCCGGCATGGGTCCAGCGCGTTTTCTGTCCCCGCACCCATTGTTGAGCAGTGGCAATAGTTTCCGAGATGCCGCCCTGCCCTCGACGAAATACGATGTCGCCGGGTTTCAGACTATCGATCAAGACTGCCCGCCAGTCTCTAGCCATCACCGGAGTGGCAATCAGGGTTGCAATGCAGATCAAGATAAGCCGGCGAAACGAGTGCGCTTTATTCACTGTCTTGACCTTTCTTGACCTTCCTTGGTTTCGTAGTGCGGACATTTGTCAGGACGGCGGCACGGTTTTTCGGTGCCAGGGCCAAGGCGGACACAAATCGGCAAGGCATCCTCCCAAATGCGCGATCTGCGCTGGCTGGCGCAGGGCAGAAATTCCGATACGGTCGGAAGATCTGCGTTGTGCTTATTGGTATACCCGATGATTCTCATGCCGCCTCCTGGTAGATAAGACCGGAGGCGGAAACTTCTCCGTCAAGCGAAGCGAGACGGACTGGGGGTGTCGGGGCTCTGCCCTGACCAGGTGGGGACGGCCTCGCGAAGGCTTGCCGAGCGTGGGAACGTCCCCTTACCCTGCACTGATTCTTGGGGACTAATTCCTCCGCTAGATGGTATTCGGACAGTATGGAAGTTGGTGCCCAGACAGTGTGATAGTTGGTTCTTGGATAGCGTGATAGTTGGCGCTAGACAGTATGGAAGTTGGTGATGGTTGGTATTCGGACAGTATGGAAGTTGGTGCCCAGACAGTGTGATAGTTGGTCCTTGGATAGCGTGATAGTTGGCGCTAGACAGTATGGAAGTTGGTGATGGTTGGTATTCGGACAGTATGGAAGTTGGCGTTACTTCCGCCGCGCGTCTTACCTATTCAGAGACTAATTCCTTTGGAGATCGCTATGCACACAGAAGACCAGACCGTAATCCCGGGCGATGTCATTGGTTTTTCTCGGGCGATATTGGAAAAAAAGTATGAAGAGATCGCCCGGCTATCGGTCGCGGTAATTGTTGCTACCGCTTACGATGTAATCCGCGAATACCGGAACAAGGGTATGTCCTTTGAGCAAATCGCGGCCGCGTATTCTGAGAATGGTGTACCAATCAAGGTATCAACCCTCAAGTGGGCATTTGGCAAAGCCACCAAGACACGCGAAGCAACCCATGCGCCTGCGGCGCGTAGGGGTGGGGGGCAAAGAAAGTCTCAAGCCTCCGTGCAAATCCAAGCCCCGGCCACCATCGAAACTCATGCCACCGCTGACGCTACCGCCGCCACCGTCATTGCTAAGCCGACTTGCCTGGCGGATCCTGCCCTGCCGCCGCAGGAACCGGAGTCTTGCGAGGAGCCTCGCGAGATGACCGAGAAAGAAAAAATCGATCTGATTGTGTCCACCATCCCGACGCCGGATCGCGAATACCCGGAGCTTACCGATCTTCGCTTCTGGCAAGACTCGAATGGCCGTCGCTGGGACGTGGCCACCAGGCCGAGAGATGAACCCGATAATGCTATGTACCGCCGCGCATGCGTAATGTATTCAAACGGCCGACGCAGGCTTTTTGAGAAATGGGGGCTCGGCGAGTACGTCACGGACGGCACGCTGAAACTACGCTATACGCTCGCCAAAAAACCGCCTCTGACGGTCGATCTTGATCAGTTGATTGCGGAACACCTGAGCACGTAGATAACTTCCGCCTGGTGCCTTATAGGATGTATCAACAACCTATGGAGGCATCAAAAATGGCAACTTATATCATCGATGGCGACAAAGGCGGCGTTGGAAAATCCTTTGTTGCTCGTGCGTTCGCTGATTATCTAATCAACAGCAAGTCTAGCGGTGAAGTCGTCGTTTTCGACTGTGACCCGACTACCCGCGATGTAGTCGGAAACAGTGGGTTCGACGAGAAAGAAATCGTCGGCAATGTGACTGTTAACGGCATTTCGGCACCAATTGATAGTCAAGAAGATTGGTTCAACACCATCGATGTTGCATCCAAACTTGTTACTGCTGAAGTCGATTTCGTTTTTTCCCTACCCGCCGGCGCCGGTCTGTTGATCGATGACACCGTTTTAAGTCTCTTTGATCTGATTACACCCGTGACGACGGTCTGGGTGATGGGAAGAGATCAATCTAGCGTTGACCAGTTGCACGAAAGAGTGCGGCGCGCACCGAAGTTTTACGAGCGCGGTCTTGTGGCGCTGAACGAGTTCCATGGATCGGTCGAAAAAGGGGCTTTCGATCTCTGGCAAAGAGACGACATTCGCGGAGAAATTGTGCGAGAAGATGGTTGGCGCGAATTCCGCGTCCCGATTCTCAACGTCTTTGTAACCAAGACAATAAAGAACATGCCGCTGCATCGGGCAGTTGAGTTGTCGATTTCCGGACGCACCTCCCCAACGATCCGTGTCGGCATCGAGGCCTTCCGCCGGGCATTGCGTGCAGAAATCCTGCGCGCAGCGGGAGATTGAGTTATGAGCCAGCAGGACCTTGACTCAGAAGTTCCCCAGGCCGACGCCAAGGCCGCAGAACCGAAGCCTACTCCGGTTTCTGCGGAGCCGAAGCGCGCAGCGATCAAGCCCATTAAAAAGGAACCTGCCCGCCCGCGCGAGACGCCTGTCACGAGCTTGATCGCGGCCCTGACGGGCGGGAAAGGCCTTACCGAGCAGGAGCAGAATCTTTACAACTCCGTCGCACTCGCGTTCGGCTTGCGTGACGACGATCCTCTCTGGCTTGTTGTGCTGCCGTCTCTCCTGCGTCGAGACAATATTGCTGAGATCCGCGAGCTCTTTGCGATAGCCATGAAAAGCAAAACCGGCACAGACAATTCGGATCAGCTGCTGGCCATCGCCGAAGCGCTCCAAGAAGAACGTGCGGCGATCAATTTGATGACGAGCAAGCTGGACAAAGCAGTTGAGCGTGCGCTGATCAATGCTGCCGCCCAACTGGATATCACTGGCGCGGGCAAGGGAGGTTCGGCAATCGATTCTGCCGCGCTTGCTAAGGGGATTTCGACGGAGGTTTCAGCACAAGTTAGCGCGTCCGTATCGCGTGGTCTCACACCCGCTCGATGGGGAGTAACGGCAGGCGTACTTGCGACCGTCGCGGCGCTGGCCTTCCTGGCGGGAATTTTCATCAACAAGTCCGGCTATGAGAAATATGTTGCTGAGCTCGAAGGTAGGGTTGCCGTGTATCAGCAAGCGATGGGAGCTCAGAAAAGATGAAAACAAAGGCGAGAATGAAATCGAACATGAGGATGGACTTCATTGACAACAAAAAGACCTTCGCCGCTGTGATGTATGCGATAAAAATGATCAGGGAAGGCATAGATCCTGGTCTGGCGAATGCTAGGGCCGCTCGATACTACGCTCGTCCTATTAGCGAAGTTGCTAAATATGTCGGCCAACACGCAAGCCGCACAAAAAACGCCAGAAGGAATTATGCTTGACCTGCTTCTCGCCTGCGCCCCCGCCGTCGATCCTGTTACGATGTCCGCTATCGTAAAGCAGGAAAGCGGTGGACACCCTTGGGTAATCCATGACAACGCCGGCAAGCGCAGCTACCGCCTGGGCAGCAAGGCCGAGGTGGTGCTGAGGGCTACGGAACTGATTTCTGCTGGCCACTCAATCGACATGGGCTTGGCCCAGATCAACAGCAAGAATTTGGGCTGGCTTGGCTTGAGTGTCGAGGATGTTTTCGATCCTTGCAAAAATATTGCAGCTGGTGCAAAAGTTTTGCAGGAGGGGTACAAACGGACAGGCTCTTTGCCGCAAGCGCTCTCGATGTACAACACCGGCCGCGCCAACTCTTCAATTGGACAGCGCTATGCAGAATCAGTATTTCGGCATGCCGGGGCGGTAGTTCCGGCCATCCCGGGCGGTCGCCTGGTCGATCTGCCGCAGATCGATTTTGACGGTGCTGGACAGGCTACACCGCCAGCGGCAGCATCTCGTCGAACAGATCATTCGCGTGCGGCGGCAGCTTCTGCCGTTTCTGTTGAGCCGACTTCTGTTTCGGGGTTTTCGCCGCGGTGGTTTTAGTGCTGCTGGGCAATTGAAAACGAAGCCCAAAAATCTCGGCAAATTCTGAGAGTGCATCGAGGTCGACTTTATGGCCGCGCTCGGCGAGACGTGTCCGCTCGTCGATAATTTCCTGCGCCAGCGCCTTCACTTTTGACCCAGTCACCCCACACTGCTTCGCCGCCGCGAAGATCACGTCCGCGATTTTTTCTTGTTGTATTTTGTTTTTGTGCGTTCGTCCAGAGCGATCTGTGTAGTCAAATAGCTCAGCCAAGACCCTTGCAAAGCCATCATCGCAAATCGCTTCTATTTGCTCCCAATAATGGGAAATGCTTTCAGATACCTCATGCTCGATAGCCCTCGATTCCTCGTCTTCTGAGAAGGTGTTAGTCAGCAGCTGTTCCAGCAGATTGCCCCCCTCTCCCTCGTCATCACATTCGAGACTTGAGAATGTCGGCGCCCGCGCTGAGATGTCGTTGCTGTTCGCCAGATGCAAGAAACAATAGTTGTGCAGCCGACCACGATTGCTATCCAAAAACAACTCATCGTCACCGCAGCGCTCGATCCACAAGTCGAGTAAAAAATCTTCAAGGTCTTCGGCTGTCAGTTTTCCAAATTTCGAGCGGTAGTTCATTGAAGCCACCCACCGCCGAGAGAGGTCCTGGGCGACTTTCGCCCATTCAACGTATCCGTCCATTTGTGCCTCCTGGTGGTTGAGTTGAGTCAGGATGTAGGCGTGGCGGCGGCGAACAAGTCCTGCTGCGGCTGTGCTCCATGCGCTCCTGCTCCAGCCATCGCCGGTTTTTTCACGCCAGCTCGCAGAATCTCAAACAGCTTTTTCGGTGAAACCCGCAACTTCGCCGCCAACTTCAGCATCGCGGCTTTGATAGCTTTGAGAGTGATCAGAGTGGACCTGGCAAACCCGAGATGCTTCCAGGTTTGCTGCAACAAGCGCGACTCGCGGATCGCAGTCAGGTCGCGGCCGCGACGGCACCAGGCAACAAAAGCGCTATCACTATTGCATGCGGCTCGCGCTGCGCGCATGAGGTCGAATTCGCGAGATCCTGCGTGCGCGGACACGTATTGATCAGCCAGTTGAGATGTTTTGCCAGTCATTTGAGCCTCCGTGATCAGAATGAACTGAGGCCATGATAAGAGTGCCCACGATTGCTTGGAATAATAATTTGTTCCGTTCTACGGAATTTATTTAATCTCGCCCCGCCATTCGTTTCCGCCCATCGCCTTATCTCATATGCATTCATGGAGAGATTAGATGGTCAATGAAACGACACGCCGCCGCGAAGATGCGCTGGTCCGCGCATTGGGGCCCGAGCTATTAAAGCCCCTTGAAGACCCGGCAGTGATTGAAATCTTGCTGAATCCAGACGGAAAAATCTGGATTGAGCGCTTGGGCGGTCATCAATTAGAAAATGTCGGTAGCATTGATCACGTCCGCGCAATGTCAATCATTGCAACCATAGCTTCCATGCTCGAAACGACAGTCACGACTGATCGCCCGATTCTTGAGTGCGAACTGCCGACAGATGGCAGCCGATTTGAAGCCCTGATTCCACCAGTCGTCCAAGCCCCTGTATTTTCGATCAGGAAAAAAGCCTCGGCGGTGTTTACGCTTGACCAGTATGTCGAATCGGGAATCATGTCCGATCGCCAACGCGAGGTCATTCTTGCTGCCATCGCCGAACGAAAAAATATCTTGATTGCCGGCGGTACCGGTACAGGCAAAACGACTCTGGCGAATGCCGTCCTCGATGCGATTGCAAACCACGAACCCGAGCACCGTATAGTTATCATCGAAGACACGAGGGAGTTGCAATGCGCCGCCCCCAACACTGTCTATCTGCGCACGTCAGATACCGTCGATCAGACAATGCTGCTGCGCGCCACGATGCGCCTGCGCCCGGACAGGATCGTGGTCGGAGAGGTGCGCGACAAATCAGCTCTGGCGTTGCTCAAAGCCTGGAATACAGGCCACCCTGGCGGCGTCGGAACAGTCCATGCAAACGACGCGGCAGCAGCCCTGGTGCGCGTAGGCCAGCTGATTCAAGAGGCCGGAGTCCCGCCCGCGCCGGATCTAATCGCCGAAGCGGTGAACGTGGTCGTGTCGATCAAGCGTGATCGCGGCGCACGCAGGATCGGAGAGATTGTTGCCGTCAGCGGTTATGACTCTGCGGCTGGATTTCGATTCGAGCGGGTGGCTTGATCGCGATACGCCCTTTTTATCCAGGCCAGCGCAATCGTGTCGTCGTCGATATTGGCATCGGCGATCACCTTTTCTGTCAGCTCTGCTATCTGCTTCCATTCCTCCTCAAGCCTATTCAAACGCAACAAAAAAGTCATAAACCGCGACACTTTTCTTTTTCGTATCCACTGCCACAGCTCGATCGCGGCTTCATCTGGGCTCACCTCGGATGGGGATGGCATCGGCGGCACAGTCAAATCGGGCAACATTGAGACATCTGCACCAGCAGAAGTCTTTTTGATGATTGCAATACTCGCGGCATTGAGCAATCCGTCGGCGAGCGCTTTTTTGATAATGAAATCTCTTTGCCACCCACGCGCCAGACGCTCACCAGACACCCAATATCTCCAAGTCCGACCTGATGCCCTCCCGATACCAAAATACTGCTCCGCGACGGTCGCCGAGAAATTCGCGTTCCTGGCGATCATAGTACAAATGAGCGACCATTCGGTTCGCAAAGATCCTTCCGATTTTGGGCCGCGCTTCTTCATACCGATTACCTCCATTAATTTATTCCTGAGATCGGAACAAATTATAGTGGTGCGCAATCGCCATGTCAAGAAAAATTGACCCATCGTTACTGTTTTTTTCTAACATTTTTCGATGGGGGGCAAGAATAATGTCCAGGCTTCTTGATAGCAAAACCGTGGCGGAGAAAATAACTTTTTCCGAGTCGACAGTATTGAATTGGGCGTACGGCAGAAAACCGGCGCCGGCCGGATTCCCGCCACCGAAAAAGATATCAAATCGGTTGCTGTGGGTCGAGGATGACCTTGATGCCTGGATCGACTCGATGTCGATTTATAAAACTCATACGACGCATCAAACCGCCAGCGATCTGCCCGTCAAGCGCGGCCGTGGCCGCCCGAGAAAAGGTTACTGATCATGGGGAAGGCAGTAATACGTAAGTCGCGGCAGTGGAGCGCTGTCCCGGATGCGGTTTTTGAGCTCCCCATAAGCACTGCTGCCAGACTCACGTTGGCCTGGGCATTTGGGCGTCCGGACGGGTGGGAATTTCACATCTCGCATTTGCAGAAAACGCTTGACTTGTCTGATTCGGCGTGGCGGCGGATTAGAAAAGAGTTAATTGAGGCCGGATTTTTTAGTCAGCACCGAACATACAAAGGCTATAAGACCGTTGAGTGGCTGAACGTTTTTACGGACGATCCGCTATACGCATCAAAATCCCGATAAACAATTTCGCGATTCAGTCAAAAAGGCCCGGGTTCCCCCCCCGGGTTTTTTTTACTCTAGTTTTTCCTACAAGCATCCTTGAAGCATTCCTACAAGCATTCCTTCAAGCATCCTTGAAGCATTCCTTCAAGCATCCTTGAAGCATTCCTACAAGCATTCCTTCAAGCATCCTTGAAGCATTCCTTCAAGCATCCTTGAAGCATTCCTACAAGCATCCTTAAAGCATCCTTGAAGCATTCCTTCAAGCATCCTTGAAGCATTCCTACAAGCATCCTTAAAGCATTCCTACAAGCACTCCTCAAGGATTCAACGGGAACTTCTTTTTTCACTCTAAATTGAATTTATTCAGATTATTCAATACGTTCCGAACAAAATCATGCGTCGTTATCGACGGATGAATTTATTCAAGTCATTCCTTCAAGCATCCTTGAAGCATTCCTTCAAGCATCCTTAAAGCATCCTTGAAGCATTCCTACAAGCATTCCTTCAAGCATCCTTAAAGCATCCTTCAAGCATCCTTCAAGCATCCTTCAAGCATCCTTGAAGCATTCCTCAAGGATTCCTATTGCATTAATATGTTATTAATCAATAGGTTACAGATGTTATGCCCGGAAAATTCATCTGTTGTTTTTCACGGATGAATTATTCATCCATGAATTTCGACCCCTATAACAGAGGACTATTTTTTTCTATGTAAACAAAGGATTTTGAACAGATATAACGCACGCTTACGCGCGCTTCCTCCAACACAAAAAGCAAGTCCCTTCGGGACGGGGGGGTGGGGAGCAAAAGAGCGGTCAAAGCGTTACTCCTACCCACCGTGAGAGCTGGCTCAGCACCCCTCCCCTTCCGGTGCAGCTCGGCGTCCTTTTGCCCCCACCCCCCCGCCCAGAAGGGGCAGAGCATTGCACAACTCCACCCACAACCACAGACCCCTATAGGGTGTTGTGCGGTTTGTGCGGTCCCCGACTTCGTCTCGCTTCCGCCTCCGGCCTTATGTGGTGTGGATGCCCCTTCGGGCATCCGATCATCAATCGTCAAGGAGGCTTGATATGGTTTCGAAACTGAAGCAAAAACTTGTTGTGGCGGCAACCTCGTTTGTCGCATCCACGTCCGCCCTGGCTGGCCAATCCCTCCCTTGGGATGGCCCACTCACCGTTTTGCGCAACAACCTCACCGGCCCATTCGCGGCGTCGGTTAGCGCGATCGCGTTCGTTGCCGCGGGTGCAGCGCTGATTTTTGGTGGTGAGGACATGAGCGCTATCGCAAAGCGGATCCTGTACGTCGTGCTCGGCGTCTGCATCGTGGTGTTCGGCATGCAGTTCATGTCGGCCTTGGGCATTATCAGCGCTGGCGCACTGATCTGACTAGGCGGGAGGGAAGACATGTCGACCGAAACCGAAGACAACAGCATTCCCCTGCATCGCTCGCTCACGCGCCCGATGCTCATGCTTGGCGCCGAGCGCGAATTTGTAATCATGCTCGGCGTACTGGCAGGGATTTTCATCTTCTCGCTTGCTCAGATCTGGGCAGCGATCATGGGGGTGGCGCTGTGGCTTGTCGGCATGTTTTTCCTGACTCGGGCTGGTGCCTACGATCCCCAGCTATCCAAAACCGGCATCCGTGCCTTGCGGTTTAAGCGTTTTTATCCGGCGGATGCAACACCTCACGCAAGCAATCGGGAGATTAAATAATGTTGCTTAAGGAATTTCGGGATAAGGCCTTTGGACTCCCCGACCTGCTGCCGTTTGCCGCCATGGTTGATAACGGCATCGTATTGACGAAATCGGGCGGCTTTCTTGCTGCCTTCGAATTTCGTGGTCCCGATCTTGATTCGGCGACGGCTGCCGAGCTTGGCGCGATGGCAAGTCGGGTAAACGGCGCTCTCAAGCTCGATGACGGCTGGGCGCTCTTCGTCGATGCCGTGCGCACGCCGGCACCAGGCTACATGCCCCATGGTGCGTTCCCTGACAGGACAACCCGGTTGATTGATGACGTGCGTCGGCTATCTCATGAAGCCGACGATACAGCCGGGTTCGAGAGCCGATTCTTTCTCACTGTCCTTTGGCATCCAGATCCTGACGCTGCTTCCAAGGTTGAGGCGACTTTTATTGAGGGTCGCGCTGAGGTTGGTAGTGCTGCTAGGTCGCTGGCGCGCTTCCGGCAGGCCATTACAGAAATCGAGGATCGGATGTCAGGCGTTGTAAAGGTTCGTCGTCTCGTCGATTTTACTGACGAAAAAACCGGCGATCTCATGAGCGAACTTCTCGGTCATCTGCAAAGCTGTGTGACTTTTGATCAGCGGGGCCCGTATCGTTTGCCTGAGGTCCCAATGTACCTCGATGCGCTGATCGGTCGTCGGTCGCTTGTGACCGGCTTTGAGCCCAAGGTCGGGGGTAAGACCGTCATTCCGGTGTCGATTGTGGGCTTCCCGGGTCAATCATCTCCGGGCATGCTCGACTTTCTTTCTCGCCTGCCGGTCGAATATCGCTGGTCGAATCGGTTCATTTATTTGTCAGAGCGTCAAGCGGACAAAGTGCTGAATGGCTACCGTTCGAAATGGGGTCAGAAACGTCTATCTCTTTTCAACCTGATCAAGTCGAATGCCGGCGGGCAGGTTACTCATATCAATCATGATGCCGATGAAATGGCCACTGACGCGGTCGCGGCGCTGGCTGAGAACTCGTCAGGCATCGTGCGATTTGGGTACTACACCTCGACGATTCTGTTGTTCGGCGAGGATCCGCAAGCTGTGCGTGAATCTGCGCGCGGGGTGGTCAAGCGCATCGTAAACCTTGGCTTCGATGCGCGGATCGAAGAGGTCAATGCAGTCGAAGCGTACCTCGGCTCGATTCCAGGCAACATCGTGGCAAACGTTCGCAGGCCGTTAATCCACACCGCAAACCTCTCTCATCTGCTGCCGATGACGGCGGTCTGGTCTGGTTTGCAACAACAACCCTGCCCGTTTTATCCAGAAGGCTCGCCTGTATTACTGCAAGCACAAACCGACGGCTCGACGCCATATCGCCTGTGTCTGCATGCAGGCGATCTTGGCCACACAGCTATCATTGGCCCGACCGGCAGTGGTAAATCGACGCTGGTCGCCACGCTGGCCGCGCAGCACTTTCGCTACCAGAGTGCCCAGGTATTTGTGTTCGACAAGGGCTACTCGATGCAGCCGCTGGTATGGGCATCCGGTGGCCAGCACTACGATATTTCAGGCGATGCTGACGAGGTGTCTTTCTGCCCGCTTGCAGCAATCGACAGGCAATCGGAACTTGAGTGGGCGGTTGAGTGGATCGAGCAGCTGTGCGAGCTTCAGAGCATCACAATGACTCCGGAGTACCGCAAGGAAATCCTGCGGGCACTCAAGCAGCTTGCTGATTCGACGACTGAGGCCTCCCAGCGCACGATCACCAACTACGTGCTGGCATTGCAGGATCAGACTTTACGTGATGCGGTCAATCAATACACGCTGTCGGGTATTGGCGGTCGGCTGCTGGATGCCGAAAGCGATTCGCTCCAGGATGATATTTTTCAGGTCTTCGAGATGGAGCACCTACTGAATCGCGGCGATCGCATCGTCCTGCCGGTGCTGTCCTACCTGTTCCATCGCCTGGAACAGCGTTTCAACGGCGAGCCGACACTGCTGATTCTTGATGAAGCCTGGATTCTGCTCGGTCATCCGATCTTCAAAGCGAAGATCCGGGAATGGCTCAAGGTCCTGCGCAAACGCAACGTCGCGGTCGTCTTTGCTACCCAGTCCCTTTCCGATCTGTCGCGATCCGGCATCGCCGACGTGATTTATGAGTCCTGTCCGTCGAAGATCCTGCTGGCAAACGCTGAAGCGGCCACGGAAGCGCTGCGCCCGTTGTATCAGGCGATCGGTCTCAATGAGCGTCAACTTCAGATCATCGCGCAGATGACGCCAAAGCGGCATTACTACCATCTGCATCCAGATGGTCGGCGCCTTTTCGATTTGGGTCTTACGGCGCCAGAACTGGCTTTCGTTGGCGCTTCAGACAAGGAAAGTCTGGTACGCATAAAAGAACTCCGGCAGCTGCACGGTAACAGCTGGCCGTCGCAGTGGTTGCGGGAGCGTGGACAGTTTGATGCAGCGACGATTTGGGAGAGTTACTGATGGGTTCCCAAAATGGGCCTGGCCGCCCCGTCTCTCAAGCCTCCGGAGAGTTGAGCCGGGTGAAACGCCCGGCAGGCCATTTTGCTGCGTACAAGGATTTAGTGCGCGAAGTTTTATCCCTTGCGCATATTGCGCATCGTATCAATGTCCGTCGGATACCTGGGACATACAAGGTCTCGCCGCGGTTTGTCAGTATGTCCTCGCGGATGCTTGAGTGCGCGACGTGGCTTGCTGTTGCGATCGTGACACCGATCGCTGTTGTTGTTATTGGACTGATTTCCGGCGTACGCCTTATACGATGCGGCGCTCAGTGCAAAACTGAATCTGCATCCGGGCTGTGCGCCCTTTGCGAATCAAAACCTGTGAGGTGACCATGGAATTTTTACTGGCAATTGCTCTCGCTGTGATTTTGCTTTCTGGACACGGGAGCTCGTTTGGACAGGAGACTGAACGTGACTACTCGACCGAACGATACTCGGCGACGAGTCATCGCACCTGGAATACGGGAGACGAAAAATGAAACTTGCGAAACTCAAACGTAGCATCCTGACCGCCTCCGTTACGGCTGCCCTTGCTCTCCCATTGCCGCCTGTCCACGCTGGCGGTGGTGGTGGCTTTGCTGGTGCGATGGAATCGACGCAACTGATGAACAATGCTGAACTTGTTTCGATTTACGCAGCTGAGATCGAGCAGTTGGCGCAGCAACTACAGATGTATCTAAACATGGTGCAGAACACCGCGAACTTACCGCTTCAGATGTGGTCGAGCGTCGAGAACCAATTGTCGTCGCTCGTGAATGCTGTAGCTACCGTCAACGGCGTTGTGAACGCTACAGAAAACGCCCTGGCACAAATCGAACATCAGTTCGGCAACGGGGGACTGCTCGATGCCTACGAGTCGCGGCTGCGCAATTGGACTCAGGGTCTGAATCGACAGATTGGTACAGCGATGCAAAACATGGGGATGAACGCTAGTCAGTTCCAGACGCGGCAACAGGCCCTAGCGCAGATTCAGGCGGCTTCGCAGTCCGCAACTGGTCGCATGCAGGTCCTGCAGGCAGGCAACCAGATCGCTGGATTAATGGTCAACGAAATGCAATCACTGCACAGCACGATTATCTCTGCTGAACAGGCCAGGCTGGCTGCAATCGCCGTAAAGGAAAACCGCGAACAACAGGATCGCGAACAGTTGCGTCGATGGATCTCTGCACCCAAATCAACCGGTTGGTGATCGGAATGGAACAAGAAAAACCGAAGAAAGAAAAAAACTGGCTGACTCTCGAAAAGGCTATCGATCTCGTCAAGGATGGGATTGACATCGCCGAGCGGATCCTTGGTGGCAAGAGAGCACTGATTGCTGGCGCCACAGGGCTCGTAATCGGGTTCGGCGCGGGCGTGATGTTAGGCCCGGTATCTGAGAAAGACTGCGCTCCGCATGTTGCTGAAGCAATAAAGAGGCAAAGTGATGACGGCCTCAAAAACTGGATCAAAGGTCCCAAAACATCTGGCTGGTAGAAGTATATATGACAAAAGCATATTACCATTACACGCCCCGAAATGCTAATAAGCACTTTTTTGGGGCGATTTTGGCATTAGTAGCTGCCTTGTCGATTCCCGACGTGCATGCTCAGGGCGTCCTGGATTCGATTACGAATCACGCGCAACAAGCATCTAGCGGCTGGATGAACACGGCGCTCGATTACGCCAAAACGCTGTTCTTTGGTTTGGCGGCGCTTGAGTTTGTCTGGGCGGGTACGCAGTTGCTGCTGCAGAAGGGCGAATTGTCGGAAATGGTCGTTGGCTTACTGATGAAAGTCATTACGATCAGCTTCTTTTTTATGCTGCTGACAATGGCGCCGACATGGATGGGGGCGATTCGCGATTCATTCGTGCAAGCCGCTGGAGGTATTACAGGTACCAGCGTCTCTGCCCTTACGCCGAGCGCGATGTTTGATAAAGGGCTGGATGTGTCCGTAAATATGCTGAACACCACTACTGTCCGGTAGTTTGAGAAATCAACATGTGCAAAGCCCTTCCTGACAAGGTTTTCCGGCCGATTGGCGATTCCGGCGATTTGAAATCGCGGA
>Ga0209207_1000916_pt1 | contig 15468 bp, 15 predicted proteins | sample SaghotsprinmetaG_FD_184140 | JGI IMG/M metagenome (GOLD analysis project Ga0209207, IMG submission 184140) | Hot spring microbial communities from South Africa to study Microbial Dark Matter (Phase II) - Sagole hot spring metaG (SPAdes) (version 3) | ecosystem: Environmental > Aquatic > Thermal...
GTGGTGGCGGAGTAATCGAGGTAAATCGGCAATTTCATTGAATCTCTCCTAATCAGGTATCAGGCCTGCTGGCCGGCGTCGCTCGCTTATTCCACGGCGGACGCTTCGATCTTATCCGGATGCGGCATCCTGCCATTGCAGCGGCGCTGATCCTGGCGCTGGGCAACTTCCTGCACTTCGCGGCGGCTGACCAGGTCGGCCAGGCTGATGCCGCTGAGGAATTCGTGTATCTGCTGGCTGAGATCGCACCACAGGTGATGGGTCAGGCAGGTATCACCGGAATGGCAATCACCCTGCCCCTGGCAACGGGTGGCATCCACCGATTCGTTGACCGCATCGATCACCTCGGCCACCTGGATAACGCCCATGTCCCGCGACAGCTGATAGCCGCCACCCGGCCCACGCACACTGGAAACCAGATTGCCGCGACGCAGTTTGGCGAACAGCTGTTCGAGATAGGAAAGGGAGATGCCCTGCCGCTCGGAAATATCCGCCAGAGACACCGGCCCACGCTGAGCGTGCAGCGCCAGATCGAGCATGGCGGTGACGGCGTAACGGCCTTTAGTGGTCAGTCGCATAAGGATTACCGCGAGGATGACGATTTGCCGCGAGTATGCAATTCCCGAGTATTTAAGTCAACTATAAGACCTATTGTTTTACTCAGGATTAGACCATCGGAGGGGCGCACATCATAGCAAAGTACTCGCACCCACACCATCAGGCCGCCGGCTTGTCGTCGACTTCCTTGACCACATCGGCGAAATCCTCGTCGCGCAGTTCGGGCAGCTCCTTGGCACAGTAGTCGCTGCCCAGGGATTTCAGCGCCCCACACATGCCCTCCAGGCGGCTGTCCACCGCATGCAGGTGGTCGAGCAACTGACCAATGGCACGCGCCACCGGGTCCGGCATGTCCTGGCTGACGCCATAGGCATCGAAGCCCAGTTTTTCGGCCATGGCCTGACGCTTGGCCTGCTGCTCGTCATCGACCTTGGCGATGATGCGCCCGGGAATGCCGACCGCCGTAGCCCCCGGCGGCACCGCCTTGGTCACCACCGCATTGGAGCCGATCTTGGCCCCGGCACCCACGGTAAAGGGCCCCAGCACCTTGGCCCCGGCGCCCACCACCACCCCATCCTCCAGGGTCGGATGGCGCTTGCCCTTGTTCCAGCTGGTACCGCCCAGGGTCACCCCCTGGTAGAGGGTCACGTCATCGCCGATCTCGGCGGTCTCGCCGATCACGATGCCCATGCCGTGATCGATAAAGAAGCGCCGGCCGATCTTCGCCCCCGGATGGATCTCGATACCGGTGAGCCAGCGACCAAAGTTCGACACCACCCGCGCCAACCACTTCCAGCCACTGCCCCACAACGCATGGGCGACACGATGCAGCCATACCGCATGCAGACCCGGGTAGCAGGTGACCACCTCGAAGGCGTTGCGCGCCGCCGGATCGCGATGGAACACGCTCTGGATATCCTCTCGCATACGCTCAAACATCGGCCTTCCCCTGCTTATGGTGCTCGCCCCGTGCCGCCTTGATGGTTTCGGTCAAGATGCCACGCAAGATATTCATTTCCAACTTGCTCACCTCGCTGCGCCCATACAGGCGGCGCAAGCGGCTCATCAGATGCCGCGGCTTGGCCGGATCGAGGAAACCGATCTCCACCAGCGCTTCCTGCAGGTGGCCGTAGAAGGACTCCAGCTCATCGGCCGTCACCGGCTGCGAACTCTGGATCGCCGTGGCTTCCAGCTTGGGCACCTTGGTCGGCTGGTTCTGAGCCGCCAGCCAGGCCATACGCACCTCGTAGGCCAGCACCTGCACCGCTGCTGCAAGGTTCAGGGAACTGAAATCCGGATTGGACGGAATATGCACATGGTAATGGCAGCGCTGCAGCTCTTCATTGGTCAGCCCGGCGTATTCGCGGCCGAACACCAGCGCCACCTCGCCGCCCAGAGCCGCCTGCTCGCAACTGGCCACGCCACATTCGCGCGGATCGAGCAGCGGCCAGGGAATGCGCCGGTCCCGGGCACTGGTGCCCAGCACCAGGTTGCAGCCCACCAGCGCCTCCTCCAGAGTGCCCACCACCTGGGCAGCATCGAGGATATCGGTAGCACCGCTGGCCCGGGCCACGGCATCTCCACTGGGAAAATCCAGGGGGTCGACCAGCACCAGACGGGACAGGCCCATGTTCTTCATGGCCCGGGCAGCCCCGCCGATATTGCCGGGATGGCTGGTATTGACCAGAACGACGCGAATATTCTCCAGCAACGCACGCACTCACACAGCTGCAAATTAGGCAGCGAAGCTTACCGAAGCGAGCGCACTTACGCCACGCGGGCGCAGGTTGCACTTCAATCGAGCGACTTTTCTGCTAGAATGGCCGGCTTTCTTTAACGACCCAGGTGAACCTCCATGCAGCCCATGCTGAATATCGCGCTGCGCGCAGCCCGTAGCGCCGGCGAAATGATCTTCCGCTCGACCGAACGCTTGGACGTCATCTCGGTCGATGCCAAAGAAGCCAAGGACTATGTGACCGAAATCGACCGCTCCGCCGAGCAGTTGATCGTCCAGGCCCTGCGCAAGGCCTTCCCCAACCACGGCATCCTCGGCGAGGAAAGCGGCCTGAGCGCGGGCAGCGGCGAAGGCGCCGACTACCTGTGGATCATCGATCCGCTGGATGGCACCACCAACTTTATCCGCGGCATCCCCCACTACGCCGTCAGCGTGGCCTGCAAATACCGCGGCCGCCTGGAGCACGCCGTGATCATCGACCCGGTGCGCCAGGAAGAATTTACCGCCAGCCGTGGCCGTGGCGCCGCCCTCAATGGTCGCCGCCTGCGCGTCAGCAGCCGCAAGAGCCTGGAAGGCGCCCTGCTCGGCACCGGCTTCCCGTTCCGCGACAGCCAGATGGACAACCTGGAAAACTATATCGGCATGTTCCGCAGCCTGGTTGGCCAGACCGCCGGCATCCGCCGTGCCGGTGCTGCCAGCCTGGACCTGGCCTATGTCGCGGCCGGGCGTTTCGACGCCTTCTGGGAATTCGGCCTGTCGGAATGGGACATGGCCGCCGGCGCCCTGCTGATTCAGGAAGCAGGCGGCCTGGTCAGCGATTTCAGCGGCGGCCACGACTTCCTGGAGAAAGGCCAGATCGTCGCCGGCAATACCAAGTGCTTCAAGGCCGTGCTGACCGCAATCCAGCCCCACCTGTCGGCTTCACTCAAGCGCTAACGACCGGCAAATCGGCCCAGTACCCAGCAGCAGGAGCCAGTACCCAGCAGCAGGAGGTTGCACATGGAAGCTCAACACCCCCACGCACAGGACAAGGCCAGCAACCTGGGTAGCTGGCTGATGCTGCACCTGCTTGCTCTGCTGCTGCTCGCCACCTTCTTTCTCGGCTACTGGGATGGCGTCGACCGTGACCTGTTCGAGGTTTTCAACCACTGGCTGCTCCTGTCCGGTGCCTGGGCCGAATTTGTCGCCATTGCCAACCAGCGCTGGGTCGACTTTGTCGCGGGCCTGATCATGCTCGCCACCGTGGCCCACTGCACCTGGCGCAGCCGCCCTGGGCAACGCTTAAGGGTGCTGGCGGCCGCCATCCTGATGGGCGCCACCTTCAGCACCGCCGTGGCGGCTGGCGACCTGATGCCCAAGCGCCTGAGCCCCTCCCTGAGCCATGAGCATGCCGTGCGGGTCACCGAGCAGTTCCCCGAGATCCGCACCAAGGACGCCTCCAAGGCCAGCCTGCCGAGCGATCACGCCATCGGCTTCTTCACGTTCCTGCTGTTCGCCTTCTACCGCTTCGCCAGCCGCGCCCTGTGGCTGGTGACACCCCTGATCCTGCTACTGGCCCTGCCACGCCTGCTGGTCGGCGCCCACTGGCTGACCGACTACCTGTGCGGCGCCCTGCCCTTGATCCTGATCGCCGCCGCCTGGCTGTTCCATAGCCGGGCTGGCAATCGCCTGGAGCAGCTGACCGAGCAGCTGCTGAACTGGGCATTCCACGGCCTGGGCCTGCTGCCAAAAAAACGCCTCGCATAATGCGAGGCGCTTTTCACCCGGCCAGCCTGCCGCAGCGCTGATCAGTTGCCTGCAGCCAGCACCAGCTGACCATCCCGCACCTCGATGCGCTGCCCCGGGTCATAGGCCATGCGCACGGTATCGACCTTGTCGCCCAGCTGATAACGCACGTCATAGCCCACCCGCTTCTCGCTGATATCGGTGACCGTGTTGCAGCGTGTCTCGGTGGTGGTATAGGTGTCGCTGTTCTGCATATGCTCCTGCACCTTGTTGCCGGCATAGCCACCGCCCACGGCACCGGCAACGGTCGCCACCTTCTTGCCACTGCCCTTGCCCACCTGGTTGCCCAGCAGGCCGCCCACCACAGCCCCGACTGCAGTACCGGCGATACGGTGCTGGTCCTGCACCGGCCGCTGCCGCGTCACCGTTACGTCATTGCACACCTGGCGCGGGGTCTTGATGGTTTCATTGACCGGGGTTACCGCCAGCACCTCGGCATACTGCGGGCCACTGACCAGACTGTAGGTGGCCACTGCACCACCCGCCGTCACACCCACAGCACCCAATACCGTACCGACCAACATTGACTTGTTCATATCCGACTCCCTCGCTCCTGCGCACCCGTACCGCATGCGGTCAGGCTGACTGTTTTCACTTTCTTGGAGCGAAAAAAAACCGGGCAGTTCAATACCTGCCCGGTTCCTGTCTACAACTGCGATGCATGCCACAGATTCAGGGGCGCTCATCGACCTCTTCGGCAACCACCGGCGGAATCAGGTCTTCCACGGTCAGATCCAGCCAGATCAGCATCACGTTGGAGATATACACCGAGGAATAGGTACCCACCGCCACACCGACGAACAGCGCAATGGAGAAGGCGAACAGGTTATCCCCGGCAAACACCAGCAGAGCCCCGACCGCCAGCAAGGTGGAGATCGAGGTGGCCATGGTGCGCAGCAGGGTCTGGGTGGTGGAGATATTGATGTTGTCGATCAGGCTGGTGTTGCGCAGCACCCGGAAGTTTTCCCGCACCCGGTCAAACACCACGATGGTGTCGTTCAGCGAGTAACCGATAATGGCCAGCAGCGCCGCCAACACTGTCAGATCGAAGCTGATCTGGAAGAACGACAGAATGCCCAGGGTGATGATGACGTCATGCACCAGGGATACGATGGCACCCACGCCGAACTTCCACTGAAAGCGGAAGGCCAGGTACAGCATCACCCCGCCCAGGGCCAGCAACAGGCCCAGGCCGCCCTTGTCGCGCAGCTCCTCACCCACCTGCGGACCGACGAACTCGACCTTCTTGACCTCCAGCCTGTCGCCGGAGTGGCGCAGCGCTTCGGCGACCTTGATCCCCAGATCGGGGTCATCGCCCTGCATGCGCACCACCACATCGGTGGTGGCACCAAAGTTCTGCACCACCGCATCGCCATAACCGGCGGCAGACAGTTGCTGGCGGATCTTGCCGAGGTCGGCCGGCTGCTCGTAACCCAGTTCGATCTGCGTACCACCGGTGAAATCCAGCCCCAGGTTGAGCCCCTTGGTAAACAGGCTACCCAGCGCAACCAGGGTCAGCAGCACGGTAATGGCAAACGCGATATTGCGTATGCCCATAAAGTTGATGGTTTTTATATTCATGGCATTCAGATCCACAGCTTCTTGAAGTCACGCCCGCCGCAGGTCAGGTTGACCATGGCACGGGTGACCAGAATGGCGGTAAACATCGAGGTCAGAATCCCCAGCGACAGGGTGACCGCAAAGCCCTTGACCGGCCCGGTACCCATGGCAAAGAGGATGCCGCCCACCAGCAGCGTGGTCAGGTTGGCGTCGACGATCGCCGAATAGGCGCGATCGAAGCCTTCATGAATGGCGCGCTGCACCGACATGCCGTTGGCCAGTTCCTCGCGGATGCGGGAGAAGATCAGCACGTTGGCATCCACCGCCATACCCATGGTCAGGACGATACCGGCGATACCCGGCAGGGTCAGGGTGGCACTGAGCAGCGACATCAGCGCCAGCAGCAGCACCATGTTCAGGCCCAGGGCAACAGTCGCCAGCACACCGAAGAAGCGGTAGATAACCACGATAAACAGCGAGACGAAGAGCATCGCCCAGATCGAGGCCTGCACCCCTTTGGCGATGTTGTCCGCACCCAGGCTCGGACCGATGGTGCGCTCCTCGGCGAAGTACATCGGCGCCGCCAGACCACCGGCACGCAGCAACAGGGCCAGTTCGGAGGACTCACCCGGGCCGTTCAGACCGGTGATGCGGAAGCTGCTGCCCAGCGGCGACTGGATGGTCGCCAGGCTGATGATCTTCTTCTCCTCGATAAAGGTCTGCACCTCCACCTCGGACTCGACGCCGTCGACCACCTGGCGCACCAGACGGGTAACCGGCTTCTGCTCGATAAAGATCACCGCCATGCTGCGCCCGACATTGTTGCGGGTGGCGCGATTCATCAGATCGCCACCACGACCATCCAGGCGGATATTGACCTGGGGCGCGCCGTTCTCGTCGAAGCTGGCCTGGGCATCGGTGACCTGGTCACCGGTGATGATCAGATCGCGCTCCAGCTGGGCCGGCGCACGGCCCGGCTCACGGAACTCGAACATCTCGCTGGAGGCCCGCGGCGCATCCAGCTCGGCGGCCAGGCGGAACTCCAGGTTGGCGGTCTTGCCGAGAATGCGCTTGGCCTCGGCGGTGTCCTGCACACCCGGCAGCTCGACCACGATACGGTTGGCGCCCTGACGCTGCACCAGCGGCTCGGCCACACCCAGTTCGTTGACCCGGTTACGCACAGTGGTCAGGTTCTGCTTGATGGAATACTCGCGGATCTCCACCACCTTGGCCTGCGTCAGGGCCAGACGCAGCACCTGCTGCCCGCTGCGCTCGACACTGCTCAGCTCGAACTCGTTGAAGTCATTGCGAATCAGCTGCTGCGCCTTGTCCAGGCTGGCCTTGTCGGCAAAGCCCAGCTGAATGGCGCCATTGAACTCGGGCAGGCTGCGATAGCGCACCCGCTCCTTGCGCAACAGGGTTTTGACTTCACCCTCATAGACCTTGCGTCGGGCTTCCAGGGCCTTCTCCATATCCACTTCCATCAGGAAGTGCACACCACCGGAGAGGTCCAGACCCAGCTTCATCGGGCTGCCACCCAGGTTGCTCAGCCACTCAGGGGTGGTCTGGGCCAGGTTCAGAGCGACTACAAACTCATCGCTCAGGGCGCGACGCACCACATCCTTGGCTGGCAGCTGGTCTTCCTTGTCGACCAGACGCAGCAGACCGGCGCGGCCCTGGTTGGAGACACTGCTGGCCTTGACCTGGATACCGGCGTCAGCCAGGGCGCGCGCGGCGCGGTCGAGATCGGCCTGCTCCACGCGCATGGCCGAGCTGGTGCCACTGATCTGGATCGCCGGATCGTCCGGGTACAGGTTGGGGGCCGAATAGAGAAAGCCGATCGCCAGCACAGCCAGGATCAGCAGGTACTTCCAGAGGGGAAACTTGTTGAGCATGACGCCGCCCGTTATGACGCGGGGCGCATTAAGCGCCCCGTCGAATGGTAAAAGTCTGTTGCTTAGATCGCCTTGAGGGTGCCCTTGGGCAGGGTGGCGGCGACAGCCACTTTCTGAATCTTCAGCTCGACGGTGTCGGACACCTCGATCACCACGAAGTCATCACTGACCTTGGCCACCTTGCCGGCGATACCACCGCTGGTGACGATCTCGTCGCCCTTCTGCAGGCTGCCGATCAGGTTCTTGTGCTCCTTGGCGCGCTTGGCCTGGGGACGCCAGATCATCAGGTAGAAGATCACCAGGAAACCGAGCAGGAAGACCCACTCGAAACCGCTACCCGCGGGACCGGCGGCAGGTGCAGCGGCGTCGGCATATGCAGCGGAAATGAAAAAGCTCATGTAACACTCCTGTGGGAAGGTCCGAAAAGGTTGTGTGATCAGTCCAGCGGCGGCGTTGGCAGCCCGCGCTTGGCGTAGAAGGCATCGACAAAGGCGGCCAATGTACCCTGTTGAATAGCCTCGCGCAAACCAGCCATCAGCACCTGATAATGGCGCAAGTTATGGATGGTATTGAGCATGCTACCCAGCATTTCCCCGCATTTATCCAGATGATGCAGATAGGCGCGGGAGAAGTGTTTGCAGGTGTAACAGTCGCAGGTCGGGTCCAGCGGCGAATCGTCGTGCTTGTGCACCGCGTTGCGGATTTTCAGCACCCCGGTGTCGACAAACAGGTGGCCATTGCGCGCGTTGCGGGTCGGCATCACGCAGTCGAACATGTCCACCCCGCGGCGCACCCCCTCAACCAGATCGGCCGGCGTGCCCACACCCATCAGGTAGCGCGGTTTATCAGCCGGCAGCATGGGCGGCAGGTAATCGAGCACCTTGATCATCTCATCCTTGGGCTCGCCCACCGACAGGCCGCCAATGGCATAGCCGTCGAAGCCGATCTGCTCCAGCCCCTCCAGGGAAATCTTGCGCAGTTCTTCATGCATGCCGCCCTGGACGATGCCGAACAGCGCCGCACTGCTGTCGCCATGGGCCTCCTTGGAACGTTTGGCCCAACGCAGCGACAACTCCATGGAGCGCTTGGCCACGTCGAATTCGGCCGGGTATGGCGTGCATTCGTCGAAGATCATCACGATGTCCGAACCCAGGTCGCGCTGCACCTGCATCGACTCTTCCGGCCCCATGAATACCTTGGAACCATCTACCGGCGAAGCGAAGTACACACCCTCTTCCTTGATCTTGCGCATGGCACCCAGGCTGAACACCTGGAAGCCACCGGAGTCGGTGAGAATCGGCCCCTGCCACTGCATAAAGTCATGCAGATCGCCATGCTTTCTGATCACCTCGGTACCAGGACGCAGCCACAGGTGGAAGGTATTGCCGAGGATGATCTGCGCGCCAATGGCTTCGATATCCCGTGGCAACATGCCCTTGACCGTACCGTAGGTGCCCACCGGCATAAAGGCCGGGGTTTCCACCACGCCGCGGGGAAAGGTCAGGCGACCACGGCGCGCCTTGCCTTCGCTGGCAAGCAATTCGAAAGACATGCGGCAGGTGCGCGTCATAGCTGTTCCTCGGGCCCGCGCGGCGCGGGATTGCGGGTGATAAACATGGCGTCGCCATAACTGAAGAATCGGTATTGCTCGGCCACTGCCGCCTGGTAGGCCGCCATGGTTTCCGGGTAACCGGCAAAGGCCGATACCAGCATCAGCAGGGTCGACTCGGGCAGATGGAAATTGGTCACCAGGGCATCCACCACATGCAGCGGACGGCCCGGGTAGATAAAGATATCGGTGTCACCACTGAAGGCCTTGAGCACGCCATCGCGGGCGGCGCTTTCCAGGGAGCGCACGCTGGTGGTACCCACGGCGATCACCCGGCCACCCCGGGCGCGGCAGGCGGCCACGGCATCCACCGCCTCCTGGCTGACCTCCAGCCATTCGCTGTGCATATGGTGATCCTCGATGCGCTCGACCCGCACCGGCTGGAAAGTGCCGGCGCCGACATGCAGGGTCACGAAGGCCATCTGCACGCCCTTGGCGCGGATGGATGCCAGCAGGGCTTCATCGAAGTGCAGGCCGGCAGTGGGCGCCGCCACGGCACCGGCCTTTTCGGCATAGACGGTCTGGTAGCGCTCGCGGTCGGCCGCCTCATCCGGGCGGTCGATATAGGGTGGCAGCGGCATATGCCCGACCCGCTCCAGCAGCGGCAGCACCTCCTCCTGGAAACGCAACTCAAACAGGGCATCGTGGCGGGCCAGCATCTCGGCCTCGCCACCGCCGTCGAGCATAATCAGCGAGCCCGGCTTGGGCGACTTGCTCGAACGCACATGGGCCAGCACCCGATGGCTGTCCAGCACCCGCTCCACGAGGATTTCCAGGCGCCCGCCGCTGGCCTTTTGACCAAACAACCGCGCCGGAATCACCCGGGTATTGTTGAACACCATCAGGTCTTCGGGCCGGAGATACTCCAGCAGGTCGGCAAACTGGCGATGGGCCAGGGCACCCGTGGGCCCATCGAGTACCAGCAAACGGCTGGCCCGGCGCTCGGCCAGGGGATGACGGGCAATAAGAGCGTCAGGCAGCTCGAAGGAAAAGTCGGCAACACGCATGATCGGGAGGAGGTCATCTTGCAGGGCGGCAAAGCTTACCGGAAATCCCCTACTCTGGCCACGCAGGTGGATTGACCCGCCCCCACTGCATCCCTATACTGCGCCGCCATTGTGCCCCGGTGGCGGAACCGGTAGACGCGGCGGATTCAAAATCCGTTTCCGAAAGGAGTGGGAGTTCGAGTCTCCCCCGGGGCACCATAGAATTTATTGAAGGCCTTGAATATCAAGGCCTTTTTTATGCCTGAAAATCATGACGGCCATTCTCCCGGCGGCCTCCGGCATGGTTGTAAATGGCCCCTGCCATTTTTCCTGTCCGCAAACGAAAGACCAACCCCACCCAACACCCTGCGAAACGCCGCACAAAGGCCGCTAAACCTCGGTTTTGCGGGGGTTGGCATTTGCCCAAAAGTTAGCGTAGAGTGCTGCAACTGTGTTTGCATGGGTCGCCGTGAATCGTGACCTGGTGCAGTAGATCCTCTCGATCCGCTACATCCCGCTCGACTCGTATTACTCCTTGCAACCAGTCTCAGTCCTCTTATTATCTAGAGGCTGTCCTCAACTTTAGTTTCAAGGAAATACAACATGTCGAATCGTCAGAACGGTACCGTCAAGTGGTTTAACGACGAGAAAGGTTTTGGTTTTATCACTCCCGAAAGCGGTCCGGATCTGTTCGTGCACTTCCGCGCGATCCAAGGCAACGGCTTCAAGAGCCTGAAAGAAGGCCAGAAAGTCAGCTTTATCGCCGTACAAGGTCAAAAAGGCATGCAGGCTGACGAAGTCCAAATCCAGGAATAATCCTGCCGCCTGAAGAACCCCTGATGACAACATCAGGGGTTTTTTTATGCTCGAAAATCCCACCTCGCCTGCCAAGGCCCGAGGCGGCAGCATGACTGGGCCTTGCCTCTCGCTGCAGATGCCTTATCGTTGCGCCTTTCGCAAGCCGCCCGAGCAATAGAGCCGACCATGCCGAAACACCTGCTACGCCCCCAGGGCGAATTTCCCAGCGCCGGGCTGACCCGCCGCCTCGCCGCCATCTTCTACGACTTTCTGCTGTGCGTTGCCCTGCTGATTATCGTCACCTTTATCTACAAGCTGATTCTGATGGGTTTCTACAGCCAGGAGCGCCTGCAGCAGCTGCATGACGCCGGCGCCATGGACAGCGACCCATTGCTCAGCACCCTGCTGTTCTTCAGCCTGTTCGGCTTCTTTGCCAAGTTCTGGACCCACAATGGCCAGACCCTGGGCATGCAGGTGTGGGGCTTGCGCATCCAGAATGCCGACGGCAGCGCCATCAGCCTGTGGCAGGCGATGCTGCGTTTTCTCGTGGCCATCGGCTCCTGGCTGCTGCTGGGCCTGGGCTACCTGTGGCTGCTATGGGACAAGGACAAGCGCACCTGGCACGACATCTACTCCGAAAGCCGGGTGGTGCAGCTACCGAAGAACATCCACAAGAAATAGCCAGGCATCAAAAAGCCGGCTGGGACTGAGCCCGAGCCGGCTTTTTGATGCCTGAAAAATCAGCCCGCCCGACGCAACAGCACCAACCCGGCACCGGCACAGATAACGGCCGGCACCACCACTGCGAGCAGCGGCGAGAAGCCGAAGACCAGACTGGAAGGACCCAGCAGATCCTGGGCGATCTTGAAGATGAAGCCCACCAGCACCCCGGTGAACACACGCTGCCCCAGAGTCACCGAACGCAACGGACCGAACACGAAGGAAATCGCCATCAGCACCAGGGCGGCGGTCACCAGGGGCTGCAGCACCTTGACCCAGAAGGCCAGCCAGTACCGGGCATTGTTCAGCCCCTGCTCGGCCAGGTAGTGGGTGTAGCGCCACAGGCCACTGATGGACAACGCCTCGGGCTCCAGCACCACGGTACTCAGCAGTTGCGGGCTCAGCTGCACATCCCAGCGTTGCGACGCCTGAGTCTCGATGCGGGTCTGCTGGTCTTCGAAATGGGTCACACGAATATCTTCCAGCAACCAGTGATCACCCTGATAGGTAGCCAACCGGGCAAAGCTGGCGCTCTGCAACTGGCGCTGCTCGTCGAACTGGTAGCGGGTCACCCCGCGCAGCACGCCGCGAGTGGTCACCGCATTGATATGGATATATTCGCGACCCTCGCGATGCCACAGGCCGTGCTTGCCGCTCTGCGCATCATCCTTACCCTGGGTTTCCGCGCGGTAGCTCTTGGCCATGCTCTCGGTCCAGGGGGCGACATACTCGCCCAGCAGGATACCGGCCAGCATCAGCACCAGCATGGGCCGCATCACTGCCCAGACGATACGCAGCAGCGACACCCCGGCCGCGCGCATCACCGTCAGCTCGCTGCTGCTGGCCAGGGTACCCAGGCCCACCAGGCAGCCGATCATGGCGGCCATGGGCAGCATCTCGTAAATGCGCCGCGGTGCAGTCAGCAGCACGTACCAGGCGGCGTCCTGCACCCGGTAGTTGCGCTGGATATCACCCAGTTCATCGATAAAGGCGAACAGCAGACCCAGGCCGACGATAATGCCCAGCACCGCCAGGATGCTCAGCAGCACGCTGCTGCCGATATAGCGATTGAGCTTAACCATGGGCCAGCCCTCCCTGGGCCCGACGGGCCTGCCAGTTCAGGCGCAGTTGCTCCCAGTACAGCAGCAACAGGCCAAAGGCGGCGAACGCCCCGTGTACCAGCCACAGGCTGTAGAGCGCCAGCTTGCCCTTGTCGATCTGCCCGCGCACGGCGATCAGCAGCGACAGGTAGATCATGTACAAAAACACCGCCGGCAACAGCTTGAGAAAGCGTCCCTGGCGCGGATTGACCTTGGCCAGCGGCACCGCCAACAGGGTAACCACCAGAATCAGCAGCGGCAGGGACAGGCGCCAGTGCAGCTCGACCCGATCCCGCAACTTGTCGCTGTGCCACAGTGCGCGGGTGGCGATGGCCCCCATCTCGCTGATGTCTTCGGCAATCTGCGGCTTGGGCAGCAACACGCCATAGGTCTGGTAATGGATCTTGCGATAATCGGCCTGCCCCGGCGTGCCGTCATAGCGATGACCGTTTTCCAGCACAAGGTAGCGGCTGCCATCGGCCTGGATTTCCTGGCGCCCGCTATCGGCCACCAGTACGGAAATACCCCGTTCCTTGCCACGGCTGTCGAACTGCATCTCGGAGATAAACACGCCACCGAGCTGGGTGCGGTCTTCGGACAGCTCTTCGGTATAGGTGACCCGGCTGCCATTGCGCATGCCCTGGAAGCGGCCCGGCACCAGGGTGTCGAATTCGGTCAGGCCCTTCTGCTGGTTGAGCAGGCGCTCGACCTGACCCATACCCTGGGGTGCCAGGCCCATGCTCAGCCAGGCCACGACCGCCGCCACCAGCAGCGCCGGCCCCAGGGTCATGACCAGCAGACGCTGCTGGCTCATGCCGGTGGCCGACAGCACGGTCATCTCCGACTCCAGATACAGCCGCCCGTAGGCCAACAGAATGCCCAGGAACAACCCCAGCGGCAGGATCAGCGGCAGATAGCCGGGAATGCGCAGCCCCATGATCATCAGCAGCACGCCAGGGTCCATCAGACCCTGGGCGGCACTTTCCAGATAACGGATAAAGCGCCCACTGAGGATGATGATCAGCAGTACCGAGCTGACCGCCGTCAAGGTAAGCAACACCTCACGGGACAAGTAACGAAAGACGATCAAACCAGACACTCCAGGGTTGTCAGGCTCCAGCGGCAGCACTCACACTAGCCGCACCTATGTTTGCCCGTATCCAGTCGGGCAGCCAATACGGGCCGTTGAAAACAGCCCGGCATTATCCTGCAATCACGACCATTTGTCTTGGGGGCCACAGCTCATGCAATTTCTCGTCAAAAGCGCCCGGGCGGAAAGCCTGAAAACCGCCACCCTGGTTCTGCCCGTGGGCGAAGGTGGCCAGCTTGGCGCCACCGCCCAGGCCGTCGACGCCGCGTGCAATGGCGCCCTCAGCGCCCTGCTCAAACGCGGCGACCTGGCCGGCAAGCCCGGCCAGACCCTGCTGAGCCACGACCTGCCAGGCCTCAAGGCCGAGCGCGTGCTGCTGGTCGGTGCCGGCAAGGACAGCGAACTGTCAGACCGCCAATGGCGCAAAATGATCGGCGCAGCACACGCCGTACTGAAAAACCTGGGCGGCAGCGATGCGACCCTGGCCCTGCAGGATGTCCAGGTCAAAGGCCGTGACGCCTACGGCAAAGCCCGTCTGCTGGTGGAAAGCCTGGTCGATGGCAGCTACCAGTTCGACCGCTTCAAGAGTCAGAAGGCCGAAGCCTGTGCCCTGAAGAAGATCAGCCTGTGTTGCAGCAAGGCCGAGCAGGTCGAAGTCGAGCGCGCCACCCGGCATGCCCAGGCGATTGCCAACGGCATGGCCTTTACCAGGGACCTGGGCAACCTGCCACCGAACCTCTGCCACCCCAGCTACCTGGCCGAGGAAGCCAAGGCCCTGGGCAAGGCGCACAAGAACCTCAAGGTGGACATTCTCGACGAGAAGAAACTCAAGGAACTGGGCATGGGCGCCTTCCTCGCCGTGGCCCAGGGCAGCGAACAGCCGCCACGCCTGATCGTCATGCACTACCAGGGCGCCAAGAAGAGCGACAAACCCTTTGCCCTGGTGGGCAAGGGCATCACCTTCGACACCGGCGGCATCAGCATCAAACCGTCCGCCGGCATGGACGAGATGAAGTACGACATGTGCGGCGCCGCCAGCGTATTCGGCACCCTCAAGGCCGTGCTCGAACTGCAACTGCCGATCAACCTGGTGTGCCTGCTGGCCTGCGCTGAAAATATGCCCAGCGGCCGCGCCACCCGTCCGGGCGATATCGTCAGTACCATGAGCGGGCAGAGCGTGGAAATCCTCAACACCGACGCCGAAGGCCGCCTGGTGCTGTGCGACACCCTGACCTATGCCGAGCGCTTCAAGCCCCAGGCGGTGATCGATATCGCCACCCTCACCGGCGCCTGCATCGTCGCCCTGGGCAGCAATGTGGCCGGCCTGATGGGCAACAACGACGAGCTGATCGCACAACTGCTGGGCGCAGGCACCCGCGCCGACGACCGCGCCTGGCAACTGCCGCTGTTCGATGAATACCAGGAACAACTCGACAGCCCCTTCGCCGATATCGCCAATATCGGCGGGCCCAAGGCGGGCACCATTACTGCGGGTTGCTTCCTGTCCCGCTTTGCCAAGGCCTACAGCTGGGCGCACCTGGATATCGCCGGCACCGCCTGGATCAGCGGCGGCAAGGAAAAGGGCGCCACCGGCCGCCCGGTGCCGATGCTGACCCAGTACCTGCTGGATCG
>Ga0209207_1000917_pt1 | contig 15442 bp, 8 predicted proteins | sample SaghotsprinmetaG_FD_184140 | JGI IMG/M metagenome (GOLD analysis project Ga0209207, IMG submission 184140) | Hot spring microbial communities from South Africa to study Microbial Dark Matter (Phase II) - Sagole hot spring metaG (SPAdes) (version 3) | ecosystem: Environmental > Aquatic > Thermal...
CGGCACGCCTTCTGGGCGCTGAGCGCCGCGCTCTTCGCGCTGCTGGCCCTGGGTCCACAGTTGCAGATCCTCGGCCATCGAACGGGAGTGCCGCTTCCGGGCGCATTGCTCTACGATCTGCCCCTGCTGCGGATCTCGCGCTACCCGTTGCGTTTCGTCGTTTTTACCACGCTCGCGCTGGCCATCCTGGCAGCTCTGGGGACCCGGCGGTTGCTGACCGCGCTGGAGCAACGGGCGCGGCGCCCGGCGCGGGCGGCGAACCTGGCCATGGCCGGCCTGGTGGCTCTGATTGTATTTGAGAACCTGACCACACCGTTCCCCATGGTCTGGGTCTATATCCCGCCGCTCTACACCCAACTGGGACGCGATGCTGAGAAGTACGCCATTCTCGAATCACCCTTTTACTACGATGTTAGCCCGGGCTATTTGCTGTTTCAGATCGCGCACGGCAAGTACCTGGTGGGCGGCTATACCTCGCGCACCCTGCCCTACCCCCTGGTCGAGCAGATCCCCACGGTGCGGTTGTTTGCCTATGCTCGGCCCGCGCCAGACATCATCACGCAGCAGCCGACCACCATTGCGGCCAGCGTCTTCAGTTATTTCAACATCCGCTATCTCATGCTCCACAGCGCGGGAGGGGCGCTGAGCTACCATTATCTGCAAAAAGTCGCCGAAGCCGCAGCAGGTGGGACACCGCCCGAGCGACAGATTTCGGTGCTGACCTATTCCGATGCCTTTCGCGCCTCGGGTCTGGTGCGCGGGATGGGTCCGTTGAAACCGATTCCGGCGGGATCGGTGCTGGCCTACAGGGTGGCCCCGCCGGACGATCCGCTGCCATTCCTGGGCATCGGGGCGGGCTGGTCGCCACCGGTGGCCATTCCCGGCGGAGCCGAGCGGCGCATTCTTGGCGAAGCTGAGGTGCTGATCTACAGCGCCCGTGCGCGCAGGGTGACCGTGGAGCTGGACCTGACCAGCCCTGGCGCGGGCCAGCTCCAATGGAGCGTGAACGGCGAAGGGCAACCGACGCTGGCCTTGCCCGGCGGCAGCTCACGCAAACAGCTCACCCTGGACATTGAGGCCGGTATGACCCGCCTGCTCCTGCGCCCGCTGGTTGCAGGCGAGCTGGTAGTGCGCGGGGTGGGACTGGAAAGCCCGTAGGAACCAGCTCTCAAGTGGAGAGTTTCTTCTCAAGCAATATTACATCAAAGCTCACCTGAACGCCTTATAAACAATCTGCAATCCAAAATCTACAATCTAAAATGGTATAATACATTCGCCTTTTCCAGGCAGTGGCGTCGTGCCACCGCGACTACCCACCTGCAACGACACAGGGGGAGCGCCCCCACCGGTGAAACGCTATGCGCCTCATCCTCGTCCGTCACGGCGAAACGCCATGGAACGTTACGCTCCAGTACCAGGGTCACGCCAATGTTCCTTTGAACGAACGCGGCCGCGAGCAGGCTCGCCGCGCCGCCGCGCGCCTGCGGGGGCTGGAGGTGCGCGCCCTGTACGCCAGCGACATCGCCCGCGCCTGGCAGACCGCCGAGATCATCGGGGCGGAGCTTGGCCAGACGCCCGTGCCGATGCCCGAGTTGCGCGAGATTGACGTCGGGCAGTGGGAGGGGCTGACCCCCGAAGAACTCTACCGGCGCTTCCCCGACCACATGGCCGAGTACAAGCGCGACCCGGCGCGCACGGTGCGCCTCGGCGGCGAGAGTTACGCCCAGTTGCAGACACGGGCGCTGGTGGCGCTCCAGCGCATTCAGGAAACCCACGCCCAGGGCGATATTGTGGTCGCCGTGTCGCACGGTGGCACCATCCGCGCCCTGCTCTGTCACGTCATTGGCCTGGACCTGGCGAACTTCGGGCGCATGTGGCTCGACAATGGCTCGCTTACCGAGTTGCGCCTGGGCCGTAATGGCTGGCGGCTGATGCGCCTCAACGACGCCGCCCACGTGGAAGATATGGTGGCCGAGGGGGGCGAGTAGAGGAAGACACCCCCTCCACCCTTGAGAGAGCTTTGGGGGGGCTTCGCCCTCCCAAACCCTCCCCTCAGGGAAGGGCGTGGTTCGGCAAGCTCACCACAGGTGGGGAAACCCGGTTTCCCCATTTTCCAACCGCTGCTGGGAGCGGCTGGCGCCCCCCACAGGCAGGGGCGCGGTTCGACAAGCTCACCACAGGTGGGGAAACCCGGTTTCCCCGTATGTTCACCTCAGCCGTCCATGCGGCTGCGCCGCACAACGACACGATGAAAATGGATTTTTCCTGGGAGGGCTGCGCCCTCCCAAACCCTCCCCGCTGGCGGGTTGGTTCCCGGGAGGGCTGCGCCCTCCCAAACCCTCCCGCGGGCGGGCTATGTTCACCTCAGTAACCAGATGCCTGAACGTGATCCGCTATCCTCGAATATCCGCGCGCTGGGCGATGCCCTGGGCCGCGTGCTGACCGACCAGAGTGGAGCGGCGGCTTTCACGCTGGAGGAGCAAGTCCGACGTATGGCCAGGGAACTGCGAGCCGGCGGTGACGCGGCGATGGCCCGGCGCTTGCAGGAGTTGATCGGCGCGCTCTCGATCCCGGAGATCCACGGCCTGACTAAAGCCTTCACCCTGTACTTCGGGCTGGTGAATCTGGCCGAGGCGGTCGAACGGTTACGCGTGCTGCGCGAACGCGACCTGCGCCGCGCTCCCGAACCACGCGCTGAGAGTATCGACGCCGCCATTCGCCTGCTGCGAGAGCACGATGTGCCGGCGGCAACGCTGCGGTCCTGGCTCGAAGGGGCGCTGATCATGCCCGTGCTCACCGCTCACCCCACCGAGTCGCGCCGGCGCACCACGCTGCTCAAACAACGCTCCATCTTCGAGGCGCTGCTCGACCTGAGCCTCGGCGAACGCCTGATGCTGCCGCAGGATCGCATCGCCGCGCTGCAGCGCATCGAGCGCGAGATCGTAGGCCTGTGGCAGAGTGACGATGTGCGTACCTACCGCCCCACCGTGCTCGACGAGGTCGAGAACGGGCTGTTCTACTTCCAGACGGTGCTCTACAAACTGCTGCCGCGGATCTATCGCGCCCTCGAGCAGGCCCTGTCGGAGCATTACCCTGAGGAGGTCTGGCAGGCCCCACCCTTGCTGCGCTTCGGCAGTTGGATGGGCGGCGATCGCGATGGCAACCCGTTCGTGACCCCGGCGGTCACGGTGGCAACCGTGCGCCTGATGCGCGTCTCGATGCTGCGACACCTGCTCGCGCAGATGGACGCCCTCTTCACCGATCTGAGCCAGTCGCTGCACCAGGTGGCAGTCAGCCCGGCAGTGCTGGAGCGCACGGCGGAGTATTCAGCCATCTTCCCTGAGGTGGCTGCGGCGATCAGCCCCCACCATGCCCGGGAACCCTATCGCCGCCTGATTACGCTCATCCGGGCGCGGCTGGAGCGCACGCTGGAGCACACCCTGCGCCACGAACCGGAATGGGGGAGCGATCCGCCGCCTGTGCCGCCGCCAACGATCTATCATCAGAGCGACGCGCTGCTCGCCGATCTGCGCCTGATCCACGCCAGTCTGTGCGCCAATGGGGGCGCGCTGCCTGCCGATGGGTTGCTGCGCGACCTGATCGCCAGCGTGGCGATCTTCCGGCTCCATACCGCCACCCTCGACATCCGCCAGCACAGCAGCCGGCACAGCGCCGCCCTGAACGAAATCTTCCGCGCCGCCGGGGTCTGCAACGACTTCGCCGGCCTGGACGAAGGGCGCAAAATTGCCCTGCTGACCGCCGAGATCGCCAGCACGCGGCCCCTCACCACGACGCGCCTGGCAGAATATGGGACGGAAACCGCCGAAACCATTCAGACCTTTCGCAGCGTCGCTGCGGTGCTCGAACAGATTGACCCTGAGGTCATCGAGACCTACGTGATCTCCGCTACCGCGCAGGTAAGCGACATCCTGGCCGTGCTGCTCCTCTGCCGCGAGTCCGGGCTGTACCGTCCGGGAGCGTACAGCCGGCTCAACATCGCGCCGCTGTTCGAAACCAGCGACGACCTGGCTAACGCCTCGCGCCTAATGGAACAGCTTCTGAGCCTGGAGGTCTACCGTGACCATCTCCGGCTGCGCGGCGGGATGCAAGAGGTCATGCTGGGCTACTCGGACAGTAACAAGGAGGGAGGCTACGTGGCGGCGAACTGGGCGCTGTACCGCGCCCAGGTTGAACTCACGGCGCTGGCCGACCAGCATGGCATCCGGCTGCGCCTCTTCCACGGGCGCGGGGGGGCCATCGGACGCGGTGGCGGCCCGGCGGGTCAGGCGATCCTGGCCCAGCCAGCGGGCACTCTGCGCGGCCAGATCAAGGTGACCGACCAGGGCGAAATGATCGCCGATCGGTACCTTGACCCGCTCACGGCAACACGGCACCTGGAGCAGGTGCTGAACGCCGTGTTGCGGGCGAGCTTCCCCGAGGTGATCCGGCCGCCGCAGCCGGCATGGATCGCGGCGATGGAGGAACTGAGCGAGGTGGCGCGCCGGGTCTATCGAGGGCTGATCTACGAAGATCCACGTTTTCTGATCTACTTTCGTGAAGCCACGCCTATCGCCGAGATCAGCCGTCTGCGCATCGGCTCGCGGCCGGCCTCGCGGCGCAAGAGCGACCGGATCGAGGATCTGCGCGCCATTCCCTGGGTCTTTAGCTGGATGCAGAGCCGGCACACGCTGCCAGGCTGGTTCGGCCTCGGCAGCGCCCTGGAGAGCTTCGTGGGCCAGCCCCTGCGCCCGGAGCGCCTGGCGTTGCTCCAGCAGATGTACCAGGAGTGGCCCTTCTTCACTCTGTTGCTGGACAACGCGCAGTTGATTATCGCCAAGGCGGATATGAACATCGCCCGGCATTATGCCGCGCTGGTCGGGGACCAGGAGGTGGCCGAGGCGATGCTCAGCCGCATTGAGGGCGAGTACGCGTGCACCGTGCAGATGATCTGCCGGGTGGCGCAGATCAACGAAGTGCTCGACCGGCAACCGGCGTTGCAGTGGGCGATCAAACAGCGCAATCCCTATATTGACCCTCTGAGTCACATCCAGATCGAACTCCTGCGGCGGCTGCGGGCCGCGCCGGCCGAAACCGAGGAGGAAGAATTGGAGACCGCTGTACTTATGTCAATCAACGGGATCGCGGCAGGGTTAAAGAATACGGGGTGACTGCCGCCCCGGCCTGCCGGGGCGGCTGCCACTCCCGGACGCCTCACCGCTCCTTCGGAGGAGTCCGGGGCGAGCAGGGAGAGGAGTGGGGAAACCCGGTTTCCCCAGGCCCCAACCGCTGGTGGGAGCGGCTGGCGCCCTGGCAGGCAGGGGCGCGGTTCGACAAGCTCACCACAGGTGGGGAAACCCGGTTTCCCCGTATGTTCACCTCAGTTCCGGTCAATCCCAACATCCTCCCAGGCCAGCGGATCACCCCGCGGCTCGACGTGGGTAAATACCGAGGTGTTGGGCAAGGTCTCGCGTATCTCGCGCTCGACCTCTTCGGCCAGATCGTGCCCTTGCTGGACGGTCCAGGTATCGGGCACGAGGAGGTGGAGGGAGACGAAGCGACGGGCAGCGGCCTGGCGGGTGCGCAGAGCGTGGTAATCCACTCCGCGCGCGGCGTACTCATCGAGGACCGCGCGCACGCGGGCGAGTTCCTCGGGCGGGAGGGAGGTATCCATCAGCCCCAGGGCCGAGCGGCGCACCAGGTCGATGCCGGAGCGGATGATATTCGCGGCGACCAGCAGAGCAATCAGCGGATCGAGACGCATCCAGCCGGTGAGCCAGACCAGGGCGACCCCGACAGTGACGCCAACCGAAGTCCAGACATCGGTCATCAGATGATGGGCATCGGCCTCGAGGGCAATCGAGTCGTGCTTGCGACCGGCGCGCAGGAGGATGCGCGCCACCACCAGGTTGATCAGCGAGGCAACCAGAGAAACGGCCAGGCCCAGGCCAAGTTGCTCGAGGGGCTCGGGCGCGAGCAGGCGCGGCACAGCGGCCCAGATGATGCTGCCCGCGGCGACAAGGATCAGCAGGCCCTCGGTGGCGCTGGAGAAGTATTCGGCCTTGGTATGGCCGTAGGCATGATCCTCATCGGCGGGGCGCGCGGCGATGGTGAGCATCGCCAGGGCCATGACCGCAGCGGCGAGATTGACGAGCGACTCGAGGGCGTCGGAGAGCAAACCAACTGAACCGGTCAACCAGAAGGCGGCCAGTTTCAGGCCAATGGTGGCGATCGCCGCGGCGATCGACAGCCACATGTAACGGGCAAGAGATGGGCGTTGTGTCATGCGTCGCTTCTAGCGCCCCGGCTTCTCGGGGCAATGCCCATAGTGTATCAACCGCGGGCGCGTTTTGGCAAGAACGCAGCTCAGGATTACGGGCGCCAGCAACGAGGTTTAGGGGCGCCAAAACAGGGGGCGCAGCGGCGCCGCGCCACAGGGAGGGGCCTGGGGAAACCCGGTTTTCCCGATGAACATGCCTGATCCCGGGAGAGCTGCACCCTCCCAGGTTGGGGAAACCCGGTTTCCCCCTTTCCCAACCGCTGTTGGGAGCGGCTGGCGCCCCCACAGGCAGGGGGTTGGGGAAACCCGGTTTCCCCACGCCCCCGCGAGCGCGACGTAGGCGGGCTATGCCCTCCTAAACCCTCCAGTGAGGGGGCGGGGAAACCCTCTCAGGTGTAGAGTTTTTGGGTGCGCAACCCCCGGGTTCCGCACCCCCCACCGCCTGCCAGGGGAGGGAGTCAGAATCCGGCGTTGCGGTACGTCTTTCACTTGAACACTCCGCAAGCGGGGTTCCGTCAAAGCGCATCAGAACGCCCTGCGCGATAATCTGCAATCCAAAATCTAAAATCTAAAATGATATCGTCACTCGTCACTGGCATAATCTGGCAATCTCGGCAACCACACTGTAAAGGTGCTCCCCTTGCCCGGCACGCTCTCGACCTCCACCGTACCGCCATGCATAGCGACGATCTCGCGCACGACGTAGAGGCCGATACCCATACCAGGAACGGCGCGGGTGGAGGAGTCAGGAGCGCGGTAGGAGCGCTCGAAGAGGTGGGGCACTACCGCTGGCTTGATACCCACACCCTCATCACGCACTGCGATCCAGGCCCGTTCGTGCTGCTGGCCCACCTGCACGGTAATGGTACTTCCCGGAGGGCTGTACTTTGCGGCGTTCTGCAGCAAATTGTCGAGCACCTGCTCGAGACGCACGGCATCCCCTTCGATGCGTAGCGGGTCAACGGGGCCATCGTAGCGCAAGACGTGCGTCACAAGCGAGCCTTCGGCCCGCTCAACCGCCCGGCGCGCCAGGGCGGCCAGATCCAGCGGGGCGCGCTGAATGCTCAACTGGCCCGTCTCCAGACGCGAGACATCGAGCAACATATCCACCAGGTTTGCCAGGCGACGCAGTTGCCCCTCGACCATACGCAGCGCACGGCCAGAGCGTTCGTCGGCCGGATGGGCGCGCTCAGTGCGCCGGATGAGGAGTTGCACGTTGCCGAGGGCGGCGGCAAGCGGTGTACGCACTTCGTGGACAGCGAGGGAAAGAAAGCTGTCGCGCACGGCAACGGCCCGTTGCGCCGCCTCGTACAGCCGGGCATTATCCAGGGCGACGGCAGCGCGCCCGGCCAGTTCCTGCACGAGGCTGATATCGGCTTCGGTAAAGACCCGCCCGGAGGTGCTCATCCCCAGCGAAACCGCGCCGGTCACCACGCCACGGGCAACCAGCGGCACCACGATATGCGAGCGCGGTACCGTCGCGCGGAGGCGCTCCAGGTGCTCGGCATCGGTGGCAGCGGCAGCGACAAACGAATCAGGGACTGGCGGGTTGAGCAATGGCTGGCCAGTGCGGACGGCGATAGCGGCGGGATGGTCACTCTGCGGATCGATGGTCAGCGCCTGGAGGCTGCGGAGATGTTGCTCCAGACCGGGATCGACGTGGACGGTAACCACGCGGCGCAGGGCGCCGTCAGGTTGCTTCGCGAACACCACGCACATATCGGCAACCTCGGCGACGGCGAGGCGCGCGATGGCCTGCAAGGTCTCCTCCGAGGCCAGGGAGGAGGCCAGGATGGCGCTGGCCTGGGCCAGAAATGCCGTGCGTCGTTCGGCGCGCTGGGCCTGGTCGCGGGCCTCACGCTCGCGGCGCAGCGCCTCCTCGCGCGCGCGCTCTTCTGCACGCCGCGCGCTGACATCGCGGAATACGAGCACCGCGCCGATCAGCGCACCGCCCCGGGCGCGCACCGGCGCGGCGCTGTCTTCGATGGGCCGTTCGGCGCCGTCGCGGGCCAGCAGCAGCGTCCCCGGCTCCAGCGCCGCCACCTGTCCCTCGCGCAAGGCCCGCTCGACTGAACTCTCCTGCGGCTGCCGCGTCGTCTCCTGAACCAGGCGTAGCACCTCGCCTATGGGGCGCAGGCGCGCCTCCTCAAGCGACCAGCCGGTGAGTCGCTCAGCAACCGGGTTCATGGCCGTAACCCGTCCGGCGGCATCGGTCACCATCACCGCGTCACCGATACTGTTGAGGATGACCGCGTAGCGTTCGTGCTCGGCCTGCGCGAAACTCTCCGAGCGCCGACGCGCCTCGCTGAGCGTGCTGATGACCATGGCCGCAAACAGGAAGACCGCCAGACGCAGGGCCGAGGACAGCGTCAGCGCCGATGCCAGCGAGAGCGGCTGCGGCGCATAGACACTTGCCAGCGCCGAGAGCAGCGTGGCTAGCAACCCTGGTCCAAACCCACCGTACCAGGCGCTGATCATCACTGCGAGCAGAAACAGGGAGAAGCCCCGCTGCTCGACGAAGGGCGCCAGCAGGAGCGTGGCGGCGAGTGCCGCCACGCTGGCAAGCACGGCCACCAGGTAACTCACAAAGACCGATGGGCGCGCGGTATGGAAGGCTGGGCGAGCGGAAGCATCCATACTACGATTATAGCCCGAACCCCAACGCCCGGCGCGCATCACCGCGCCGCGGCTACGGCGACCCGCGGCGACGCGCCTGCCACTGCTCCCAGAACAGCAGTGCCAGAAACAGCGCGCAGATCAGGGCCATGGTGGCATTGGCAAAGACCGCAGCGTTAAGCTGGAAGGTGCCGGTAACAAGACGCATGATGATGTTTCCCGCCGTAGCCAGTAAACCAAGGGCGCCGACTGCCGCCGCGATCCACAACGCGACCCCGGCGCGCGCCGGACTGCGCATCTGTCTACCCAGAACCATCAGGACCAGTCCGAAGAGGATCGGGATCGCCGATGTTGGCGCGGCGGTTGCGATGACACCGGCCGCTCCGAGCACCACCAGCAAGATCCCGGCCCACGTTGTGATGTTCATCACCAGACTCCTCTAGAGCAGGACTCCAACGCGGCTTCTCCTTCTGGGGAGGCGCGGAGAGGTTGCGCCCTTTCGCCAACCCCTGCCCGGACGAAGCCCTTGTTATCATACCAGACCCCCATGCGGGTATGTGTTCACATATGGAGTAAGGCGTCATCTCGGGTGCGCGGGCGTCCCGCCCGCAATGGCCTGGATGCGGTCGAGATGTCCGCGCACCCAGGAGAAGCGTGAACACGTACCCCATGCGGCTACGCCGCACGATGTCGGGATGAAACACGGAGAGACGCAGCGACGCTGCGTCTCTCCCCACAGGGAGGGAGATGGAGAAACCGGGTTTCCCCATACCCCAACCACTGGTAATGAATACAGATTTTCTCCTGGGAGGGCTTCGCCCTCCCAAACCCTCCCCGCTGGGGGCTTGTTTCTGGGAGGGCGTAGAGGCGCGGCGGCGCCGCGCCTCTACGCCCAAACCCTCCCGCGCGCGGGCTATGTTCACCTCAGGGTAATCTCCCACACTTCGAGATAGCCGGCCTCGGAACCGCTGACCGCGCGCGAACCATCCGGCCAGACGCTCACCCGTCTGCCGAGGCTCTCGGCCTGCGCTACGTTGCCAGGCCCGTCGTCGCCGATTCGCCAGAGGCGCAGCCCGCCCTCGGCGCCGACGGTGAGCGCATAGCGATCATTGACAGGCGCCAGCCCTGTCGCCGCGGCGGACGCGCCAGCGCCGCGAAGCTGCCCCGCCGCGTCCCACTGCCAGAGCGTCCCGGAAGCGTCCAGCGCGAGAATCGCATCGCCTGGCGTGGTTGCCAGGCCGATAATCCAGTCACTTGCGCCCGTCTGGAGCGACTCCAGCGCTGCGCCATCGCTCACGGCAAAGCGTTGGATCGAGCCAGACAGCGCGCTTGCCAGGAGCGTTTGCCCCCGCGCGTCGAAGGCCAGCGCACTAACAGCCGTCGCGCTCAGGCCATCGGTTTCAAGCACGGTGATGCTGCGCTGCTCCACTCCCTCAGGTATGCGCCACAAACGGGCGATGCCGTCGTAATCCGCCGAGGCCAGCAGATCGCCGCCCGGGTTGAAGGCAAGCGCCAGCACCGGGACCTCGTGGCCGGCCAGTTCGCCACGGGGCGTCCCATCCGGCAGGCTCCAGAGCCGGATCAGCGCATCACTGCCGGCCGAGGCAAGCAGATTGCCGCCGGGCGCAACGGCCAGGGCATCGATGGCGCCATCGTGAGCCGGGATTTCGCGCAGCAGCGCGCCATCAGGATCCAGGAATACCAGCCGTCCGTCTTCACCACCAGCCACCAGGACCTCTGGAGCGGCCGCTACGGCGCTGATCGCCGGCAGGCTGAGCACTTCGTTCCCTGGCTCCAGGCGCTCGTTCCAGCGGCGCAGCGCGCCGTCGTAGCCGGCAGTGATCACCCCGCCGTCGGGAGTGAGCACAATGGCGCTGATGGCCGCCCTGTGCGCGACACGCTGATCGCGCCGGACGCCCTCCGGCCACGCCCAGCGCACCAGTTCGCCTGTGGCGGTACCTGCAACGATGCTGGTCCCATCCGCAGTGAACGCCACCCGCCGCACCGGAGCGAGGAAATCATCTTCACCTTCGCCGCTCAGCCAGGCCCGTGGTTCGCCGCTAGCCGCGTCGAAGAGCCAGACCGACCCCGGCTCGGTGCGCCACCCTGCCGAGGCGGCAGCAATGGTTGCGCCATCGGGCGCATAGGCCACATCGAGCACATCGCGGACGCCAATGCTCATGGTGCGCACCGGCTCGCCTCGCGATACGTCCCAGACCACCACATCGCCAGAGCTATCTCCGGTGACCAGTTCACGGCCATCGGGGGCGAAAGCGAGACTGAGCAGAGGAAGGGAGGAACGCTGGTCGGTTTCGCGCAGTTCGCGCGGCGGCGCGTTGCCGGCGCCATCCAGCAGCGCCACGGTGCGATTAGTCAGAGCCAGGGCTATGGTTGCCCCATCGGGAGCAAAGTCCATATCTATGATCGTAGCGCCAGGTTCCACCCGGCGCGTCACCGCGCCAGAGGCGGCAGCGCGCAGTTCCAGCGTTGCGCCGAGGGCCACGGCCAGCGTCGCGCCATCGGAGCTGACGACCAGCGCGGCAGGCGGCGCCTCCAGCGGCGCGTCCCAGATTACCCGCGTAAGGTCGCCGACTTCAACGGCGCGCAGGCGCCGGGCCGAAGCGACGAACAGGCGCATCCCGGCGGGATCACAGGCCAGCGCCAGTGGCACACCTTCACCTGCCTGCGCCAGGCGGCGCAGCGGCGCGGCAGGGGCGCGGGTAGGCGTTGCTGAAGGACCAGCCTGCGCTACGGATGTCACGGTTCGCGCAGGTGTGGACGTCGTGGTGCGCGCTGGCGAGCCAGTGTCGGGTTCAACCGTTTGGGGCGAGCAGGCCACGAGACCGAACAGGCAGATGAGGATGAGCAGGAAGTGTTTCATACGGCATGCACCTTGAACATGCTCCCGGGCGATGCTTGAGAGGGCTGCGTGTTCGCTAGCCCTCCCCGCCACCAGTACCCACACGGCAGGCGCGAGGCGACCAGGGTAGCCAGGATGATTGCCTCCCTTCACGTAGGAGCGACGCGCGTCTCCCTCCAACCCTTCTCAGCCGGTGATGCTCGCCTGCCGCAGCACGCGAACCACGGCTTATCGCCCGAGCCTGCTCAAATCCGGCGTCACCATCTCCCCTCGCTCCCAGGCCTTCAGGTAGGGGTAGGGCGCCAGTTCACCGCGCCGGGTACGCCAATCATCAGGGGTGGTAGGACGCGAGATGCCGAAATGCAGGTGCGGCGGTGTGCCAGTTGCATTGCCGCTTGACCCCGTGTAGCCAAGCAGTTGTCCCACTTCCACACGCGCGCCGACTTCGATGCCCTGAGCAATAGCCTGAAGGTGAGAACCATAGTAACGCACACCATCATCACCGATCAGCGACAGCATGACTCCGCCGCGGTCGGCGGGCACGTCAGTTGCCGGGTCCCAACGATCCACGGGGTTCACGAACTCGATCCATCCTGAGGTCGGCGCGACAAAGAGGCTGCCAGGCGGCGCAAAAATATCGGTTGCCGGATAGTCATGATGGGAGGGGCCATAGCTCACCCGCGCTCCCCGCACAGGGAAGGTATAGACAAAGACGCCAGGCGCCGAACCTGGCGTGGCGCTTGCCGCGGGGATCGGCGTTGCCACGCTTATCTGAGCGGGCTGAAGATCCAGGAATCGGTCGCTCATCCATCCCACCCACCCCCGATAACGCACATGGCGCCAGGCCCGTTGGTTAGCCTGAACCGGCTCGGTACAGAACCACTCGACCGACTCAAACTGTGGCACCGTGGCCACGACCGGCGCAGTGATCGCCGGCTCGCGACGCATATTGAGCGCCGAAACACCAAGCACGACGGCGCGACCACACACCGGCACGTCTGCAGGAAGGATGGTCGGGGCAGTAGCCGCCCGGCTTGCGCCGGGCGTCAGGGTCGCAGTTGGATCGGGAGCCACTGCGAGCGTGCCGGTCGCCGTGGGCGGGCGCGCGGCGGCTGCGGCTGCGGGAGTGGAGGTAGCCGACGGCGCGGGCCAGGTCACGGCGGGAGCAACAACGAATATCGTTGCGCGAGCGGGGGCGCCCTCCAGCGCCATGACCGGAGCACTGTGGGCCAGCTCGCGGAACTGCCGGTAGCCAACCATCGCCAGTGTACTGAGCAGGAGCAGCCCCAGAACAATCAGACCAGCGATGAACCAGCCTGTCCGGCGCGATGCAGCGGGTGGTTCGCTCAGTTGACGAGAAGGTGGCATAGGTCCTCGAGAACGAGAGTTTGGCTGATGTGAACATAGGCCGCGCGCGGGAGGGTTTGGGCGTAGAGGCGCAGCGGCGCCGCGCCTCTACGCCCTCCCAAGAACAAATATGTTCACTCTGGCGTTGTGCGGCGCAGCCGCATGGACGGCTGAAATGGTATAACCTATTGGCTTTCCCGCGCCAGATAGCGATCGCTCATATATCCCTCGATCGCGCCGTATCGTACACGCAGCCAGACGCGCTCATCGGCCGCCACCGGCCTGTCGCAGAGCACCTCGACCGTTGCTCCAGCGGGCGCGGCACCCACCTGTGTGGACTGGCGGGTCGGCGCAGCACGGATAGCCAGCGCCTCAACCCCCACAACCCGCGCACGGCCACACCCGTCACTGGCGGTTGACCGGCTGTCACTGGCGCCGGGTCGGCTACTCAGGCGCAAATAGCGGTCGCTCATATAGCCTACCAGCGCGCCGTAGCGCACCCGCAACCAGATCCGCTCATCAGTGGCCACCGGCTCGCCACACAGCACCTCGACGACCTTACCCGCGCCGACTTCGCCGATCTGCTCAGATTGACGAGTCGGCGCGGCTCTAATCGACAGCGCCGCCACGCCAACCACCGTCGCCGTATCACAGACTGCGTCAGCGTGGACCGGCACGACTGGAGGCGCTGGCGGCTGAGGGGAAGCAGCGACCGCCGGAGAGGTGGGCACATCCGCCAGCACCAGTGGACTCGACGCCTGCGCGGTGGTAGCGAGCGCAACGGTGGGCAGAGGAGGCTGCCCGGAGGATGGTGGGGTGGGCGGCACCACGACTACCGTAAGGGACAGCGAAGGCACCTCTCGCGATGACGCATCGGGTCCAAAGCGTGCGTCTTGCAGAAAAAAGGCGCTGATGATCGTCACCAGTAATGGCGCGACAAACAGGCTCATCAGGGGCGAGTGCAGGCATCCGCGGGGCGAGTCAGGATTAGAAGGCGAGAGGTGACGCATCGAGACGCTCCGAATACCTGGCTTCAGTGGGGGGGTCTGGACAATGGTTGCAGAAAGGATGTTACGCTCCTGGCGCCGTCCGAAGGGAACATAGCCTGTGCGCGAAAGGATTGAGGCGGAAACAGCCCTCCTAACGTGCACATATGGGGAAACCGGGTTTCCCCGTACCCCTGACATGTGGAGGCGGCAAGCCCTCCCCACCGCGAGGGTTTGGGAGGGCTGCGCCCTTCCAGGAGAATCTCTTTTCATGCCTGTAGTGTGCGGCTTCGCCGTACAGGCGTCTCATGTGTATCAAATTACTATACTTTTTCGTAACGTAACGCGGGCTACAAATCTCGCGTTTTGAAGATCAGGATACGACACCAGGAGTATAGCATACCAACCAGTGTACCAGAATGACACATCTGACATAGTCCGCCGGGTCGGTGTACGGGAGAGGGAACACCCTGGCGCCTGCGGAGCGACTGCTCACCGCAAGGCCCGCAGGAGGGCGCGTCCCACAAAGAGCGGGGGCGCGACCCCGCCAAAGGCCCCGGCCACGGCGTAGAGGGTTGCCAGCGAGGTGCGCGACTCGTAGCTGAGGAGGTACACCGGCTCCCAGGCCTGGGGATGCAGGCGGGCGCGAAAGGCCTCCAGCCCGGCGAAGTTGTAGAAGCGCCCGCCCCAGGCGCGCAGCAAGCCCAGCAGGAGGCGCACGGCTGGGGGCGGTTCGGGCGCGTGCGCGCCGCTCACCTGCGCCAGGGGGGTAAGGCCCAGGGTCAGCCACCGGGCGCCCTCGGCAGCCAGGGCGCGCATGGCCGCATCTATCAGCAGTTCACTCACGCCATTGGGGGCATGCTGACCACGGACGATCTGCTCAACCAGCCATCCTTGCCGCGCGGGAACGGGGGTAGCCACCAGATAGGCGACGATCACACCCTCGCGGCAGGCGACGAATACGCGCCGTCCGGCGGGCGCCGCCAGGACGTCGGGGGTAACCAGGAAGCTCATCGGCGGCAGGCCACGGGTAGCCAGCCACGCTGTCAGACACTGGCGCACCTCCGGGTGCTGAGCGGCGCGTTCGGCAGGCAGCGGGGCAACCACCACCCCCTTGTTGCGCGCCCGCCCGATCTGGGCGCGTAACGAAGCCGTGCGAGCAACGAGGGGCGGCCAATCCCGCGGATCCCAGACAGGTTGGGCGCCAATCGCCAGGCGCGCCAGGGGCAACGACGCCCCCAGCCGTTCGGCCAGCGATGCCTGGGCGCCAAAGTAGATGACGCGCCGCCGCCGTCGCGCCGCCGCCGCGGCAAAGGCTTCCGCCGCCGCCACCACGTGCGCGGGCGGACCCACTGG
>Ga0209207_1000919_pt1 | contig 15421 bp, 12 predicted proteins | sample SaghotsprinmetaG_FD_184140 | JGI IMG/M metagenome (GOLD analysis project Ga0209207, IMG submission 184140) | Hot spring microbial communities from South Africa to study Microbial Dark Matter (Phase II) - Sagole hot spring metaG (SPAdes) (version 3) | ecosystem: Environmental > Aquatic > Thermal...
GCTCCTTCCAGCGCGCCCAGCGCAACCCCACCAACTTCACTCTCATTCAGCATTTCCCGCTCCTTTCTCAGACACGTCTGTTTACCCCAATTTCGTGTCCAAAAGAATTGCGGGCAGGTCACATCTATATGTTTTCTATAATTTATTAACTCCCGCATACCCTGCCCAATCGCATCATTAACGCTGGGTATTGGGTCATTTCGTAGCCGACCAAAGGAATGATACCCATGAGAATACCCTCTGTAAAACGTGCTTGCTCTTGCCTGTTGTTGCCAGACAATGCCAGACCACCATACGACAATGAAACAAAAAATACCTTTAAATCAATTACTTATGTGTTCATCTTGCCTGACTCTGCCCGTTGCTGCCAGACGCTAAATCATTCCCACTCGATGGTTCCCGGAGGCTTGCCGGTAATGTCGTAGGTGACGCGGTTGATGCCGCGGATTTCGTTGATGATGCGGTTTGAAACCTTGGCCAGCAGGCTGTAGGGCAGTTCGGCCCAATGGGCGGTCATGAAGTCCTGGGTCTGCACCGCGCGCAGGGCAACGACGTAGTCGTAGGTGCGGCCGTCGCCCATCACGCCCACGGCCCTGACCGGAAGGAATACGGCGAACGCCTGCGAAGTCTTTTCATACCAACCGCTTGCACGCAACTCTTCAATAAAAATGTGATCCGCGCGGCGCAATAGATCCGCGTATTCGCGCTTCACTTCGCCGAGGATGCGCACGCCCAGGCCCGGGCCGGGGAAGGGGTGGCGGTAGACCATCTCGTGCGGCAGTCCGAGGGCGACCCCGAGTTCACGCACCTCGTCCTTGAACAGCTCGCGCAGCGGTTCGAGCAGCTTCAGGTGCATACCCTCGGGCAGGCCGCCGACGTTGTGGTGGCTCTTGATGGCGTGCGCCTTCTTGGTCTTGGCGCCAGCCGATTCGATCACGTCCGGGTAGATGGTGCCCTGGGCCAGCCACTTGGCATTCTTGAGCTTGGCCGATTCTTCCTGGAACACGGCCACGAATTCGCCACCGATGATCTTGCGCTTCTTTTCCGGATCGGTGACCCCAGCCAGCTTCTGCATGAAACGCTCGGAAGCATCGACATGGATGACCTTGACACCCAGGTTGCGGGCGAACATGTCCATGACCATCTGGCCTTCGTTCAGACGCAACAGGCCGGTGTCGACGAACACGCAGGTAAGCTGAGGGCCGATGGCGCGATGCAGCAGGGCCGCCACCACGGATGAATCGACGCCGCCGGACAGACCGAGGATGACCTCGTCTTGCCCGACTTGGGCGCGTACTTTGGCGATGGCCTCATCGATGTAGTCGGGCATGTTCCAGTCCTGGCCGCAGCCGCAGATGTCGTGCACGAAGCGGCCCAGCATGGTCTTGCCCTGGAGGGTGTGCGTCACCTCGGGGTGGAACTGCACGGCGTAGAAGCGGCGCGCGTCATCGAACATGCCGGCGATGGGGGTGGAAGCGTTCTCACACATCACCTTGAAGCCGGGCGGCAGGCTTTCGACCTGGTCGCCGTGGCTCATCCACACGTCCAGCCAGCACTTGCCGTCCGGGTCCTGGCGGTCCTGGATGTCGGCGAGCAACCGGGAATGACCATGGGCGCGTACCTCGGCATAGCCGTATTCATGGTGCGTGCCGTTGATCACCTTGCCGCCCAACTGCGCGGCCATGGTCTGCATGCCGTAGCAGATGCCCAGCACCGGCACCCCCAGCTCGAACACCACCTGCGGCGCGCGCGGTGTTTCTTCATCCGTGACCGAGGCCGGACCGCCGGACAGGATGATGCCGGCGGGGGCGAAATCGCGGATGAACTGCTCGGAGACGTCGAACGTGTGCAGTTCGCAGTACACGTTGTGCTCGCGCACCCGACGGGCGATGAGCTGGGTATACTGGGAACCGAAGTCGAGGATGAGGATTTTCTGATGCATGGGATTCACCAAGAATGAAGGGCTCGCGACCCGCCGCGAGCCCCGATGGGACGAGGGAGAGGATCAGTCGACGAGATAGTATTCCACGGTCGACACCACCCGAATCTTCTTGATGTGCGGCGTGCTGGAGTCGCGGTCCTCGATGCTGAACTGCCCCTGGCTCGCGCGCCGAATCTTGCCCAGCCGGCTTTGCGAATCCTGCGCGAACTTTCCGGCGGCCTCGCGTGCATTGCGGGTAGCCTCCTCGATCATTTCAGGCTTGATCTGGTTGAGCCCGCTGAACATGAACTGGGTGCCCCAGTCGGTGCTGGAGATGGGGATGCCTTGCTGGCCCAATTCAACCAGCCGGGTCATGGTGATGCGCACCTGTTCGAGGTTGCGACTGTATACCGTCACCGTGGCCTGGCCGCTATAGCGGAACGGACTGGCGTCACCATCACCGCCATAATCACGCGCCTGTTTATCGACCACGGCGGGCGGGTGGACACCGATCTCCTCCGCGCTGAAACCGTTCTTGCTCAGGAATTCATGGATGATCTCGTTGTTCCGCCGGATGCGTGCATACAGTCCGCCAAGGTCGTTGTCCGCAACACTGTAGACCAGCGGCCAGATGGCGATGTCGGCCGCCACCTCGCGTTCGGACAGACCTTTCACCTCGACCGTGCGCTCCATCGATTTGATGCCGCGCATGCCATCGGCGATCAGATAACCCAACGCACCCAAGCCGGCCAGCAGCATCAGGCCGAGCACGGCGGCAGCCTGGACGAGCGGGGCGCGTTCGATCATGACTAGAGTGCCAACTCAATCGACGTGATAGTTGGGCGCTTCCTTGGTGATCTGCACGTCATGCACGTGCGATTCGCGGATGCCGGCGGAGGTAATCTCGACGAAGCTGGCCCGGGCGTGAAAATCATCGATGCTGGCGCAGCCCAGATAGCCCATGCTAGAGCGCAGGCCGCCCATGAGCTGGTGCAGCACGTTGAGTGCGCTGCCCTTGTAGGGAACGCGGCCCTCGATGCCTTCCGGCACCAGCTTTTCGACATTGGCCTCGTTGTCCTGGAAATAGCGGTCCTTGGAACCTCTCTGCATGGCGCCCAACGAGCCCATGCCACGATAGGACTTGAACGAACGTCCCTGATACAGCTCGATCTCGCCCGGGGCCTCGTCGGTGCCGGCGAACAGGCCGCCCAGCATCACGGCATGGGCGCCGGCGGCGATGGCCTTGGCGATGTCGCCGGAATAGCGGATGCCACCATCGGCGATCAAGGGCACGTCGGTATTCGCCACGGCCCGGGCAACGTTGTCCACCGCCGTGATCTGCGGCACGCCGACGCCGGCGACGATGCGGGTGGTGCAGATCGAACCCGGGCCGATGCCGACCTTCACCGCGTCCGCGCCATGATCGATCAGGGCGCGAGCGGCCTCGGCGGTGGCGATGTTGCCGCCGATGACCTGGACCGCGGCGTACCGCTCCTTGATCCATTTGACACGGTTGAGCACGCCGGCGGAGTGGCCGTGCGCGGTATCCACCACCAGAACATCCACGCCGGCCTCGACCAGGGCAGCGACGCGGTCCTCGGTATCACCGCCGACGCCCACCGCCGCGCCGACCCGCAAGCGGCCGAATTCGTCCTTGCTGGCCAGCGGGTACTCGGTCGATTTGGTGATGTCCTTGACGGTGATGAGCCCGCGCAGTGCGAAGCTGTCATCCACCACCAACACACGTTCGAGGCGATGCTTGTGCAGCAGGGCGACCACTTCGTCGCGGCCAGCGCCCTCCTTCACCGTCACCAGCCGCTCGCGCGGGGTCATGATGTTGGCGATGGGCTGATCGAGGCTGGATTCGAAGCGCAAGTCGCGGTTGGTGACGATGCCGACCACCTTGCCTGCCTCGTCCAGCACCGGCAGGCCGGAAAACTTGTACTGGCGCGACAGGTTGATCACCTCGCGTACCGTCATGTTCGGGGAGATGGTGACCGGATCCTTCACCACGCCGGCTTCATGCCGCTTCACCCGCGCCACCTCGCCGGCCTGCTGCTCGACACTGAGATTCTTGTGGATGATGCCGATGCCGCCTTCCTGCGCCAGGGCGATGGCCATGCGGCTTTCGGTGACGGTGTCCATGGCGGCGGACAGCACCGGGATATTGAGGCGGATCGAGCGGGTCAGGCGGGTCTGCAGGTTGACGTCGCGCGGCAGGATGTTGGATTCGGCGGGGACGAGCAGGACGTCGTCGAAGGTGAGCGCTTTCTGGAGGATACGCATGAACGCAGCCTTTCGGGCAAAGTGTCATTATACCGGGTAAGCTGCACGATCCGACAGCGGCCTGGCGGAGGCCGGACGACGCTCACGCCGGCAGGCGGTCGCTGTCGGGCCGGCCCGGCACGGCGGACGTTTCCCCGGTTTCATTCTCCAGGTCGAGGGCATGCCGGACCCGACCGCACAAGGCCTCCGGCGTCGCTGCCAGCAGTTCCTCGGGGATACCGAATTTGCGGCTGAGACGGGCATGGCTCTCAAAGCCATAGGCGGCGATGAAGGGGTGCATGCCGGCCGCCAGTGCGGCAAGGTAGTCCTTGTGCTCGTCGCCGCAGGCATAGGCGAGGGCCGGATTGATGTCCAGGCGTTCCCGCACAGCCCGGAAAAAGGGCGCCTTTTCCTGACGCAACGGGATGTGATGAAAGAAATCGAGCGCCTCGATGTCCACACTGTGCCGTTCGAACAGGCGAGCCATGGTGATCCCCGGTTCGCGCGTGACGTTGCGGGTGATGAGCCCGACACGGAGCGCCGGTTCGGCGAGCATGTCGCGCAACAGTTCGGCCATGCCGGGATACAGGCGGGCTTCTTCCCGGTATACCTCCGTCAGGGAATCCAGCACCGCCTTGCGTCCCTGGCGACCGAGCTGCCGGGCCAGGTTGCGGGGAAATTCCTTGATTCCGCCGAGATACTTGAACAGGTTGCGGCGCTTCTGGAAGCGGTCGAGGTCGCCCAAGTCCATGCCGTGCCGGGCAAATGCCGCACCGATGGCAGAAAATGCATCGATCAGCGTGCCGTCGGCATCAACGATGATCAGGCGGTCCCGAGAGCTGTACATGCTGAATGTGGCCGATTGCTACCGATGAACAGGTAATAGGGAGCGGATAGACCGGGCAGATAGGGCACCGGCGAGCGTCGCGCCTCGAACCGGAGGGCGTCGAAATGGGCATGTAGCCAGGGGACGTGCGCGTCGGACAGGCGCACCCCATCATGCGCGAACCAGCGCTGCCAGAATGCATTGCCGATCCGCCCCCCCGCTGCGGGCAGGTGAAAGTCGACCACGCCGATGCGTCCGCCCGGCGCGAGCATCGATCGGGCGTTGGCGAGTGCGGCCGGCCAGTCTGGAATCATGGTCAGCGCATAGGACAGGTACACCCGGTCCACCGGTTTGTCAGGGCGCCAGCGACAGGCATCGGCCTCGATCGCCTCGACGTTCGCATGCCCGGCAAAACGCCGCCGCGCCACTTCCAGCAAGGGCGGACACAGGTCGACGAGTTGCACCCCGGCCAGGGTCTCGATCGGCAACATCGTTGCCAAAAACTCCAGATTGCGACCGGTCCCGCAGCCAAGTTCCACCACCTGCATGCCGGGACGCACGTCCAGGGCCGCGAGCATGTCCTCGCGGCCATGCAACAAGCGGGCGCGGAAGGCATCGTAGCGCTCCGCCTGGGGGGCGTAGAATGCGGTCAGCCGTTCGGCATGGCTGCCGGAACGTGGCTGGCCCCGCGCCAAACGCATCAGCACGCGGGCATCGGCGGCGAATCGTTGCAATCCCATGCTGAATGTGAATGGTGTGGATCAGGTCGGCAGGTGGCCGATCTTGAAGCCGGCGTAGGTGTGCACCCGATCCTCCAATTGCAGGCGGGCCGCCAGGACGTCGTCAAACTGCAATACCTCCGGCAGGCGCTTGCGTGCCGGCCCCACCCGTGCCCAGTGCAGGAATTCAGGATCGGCATGGGCGCTGCGCAGGATGACGCGGGCCCCCGGTTGGGCCCGGGCGAGGATGAGGTTCCATTCCTCCACCAGGGCGGCGGGATGGTAGGTGCTCATCCAGTCGAGATGATCGAGCAGGACGAAGCGCGAGATCGGGCGCTTGTGCTCGATCAAGAACTCGCTGACGGTGAGTGCATGCGGAGTAATGCAGTCCACGCCGCCGGCCTTGAGCGCCTCGAAATGCTCCGGTTTCAGGTAGCGCGGGCAACAGCCCAAGCTATACGCGCCTTCCAGATAGACCCGCCAGAAATAATTGTCGTCCACCGGCAATTCGCGGAATACATATTCGATCGCTGATCGGACATAGCCTGCCACTCCGTCCGGATGCTGGGCCTGCACCAGGCGCCGTTGCGGGTGCGGCACCCCGAGCAGGCTCAGGGTGAGCTGGCGCCCCAGAGCCCAGTTCATCATCGGTGTCCACAGCGCCGGGGCGATGCGTTCGTCATAGATGCGGCGCTGTTGCTCGATGGACGTGGCGCCGAACAGCTCATGCACGTCCGCCGCAAGCTTCGGGCGCAGCTTGAAATAGGTCCGGAATGCGCGCGCCACCAGCCCGGCCAGGCCGTGGTAATACAGGCTGTTGCGCGGATGAGTGAACCATACGCCGTGCCGGTCCCACCAGGCGCGGCTGAACTCGGACAGCTCCCAGCGCAGGTGTTGCTGATACAGCTCGGCGAAGCGGGGATGGTGGCCTTCGCCGAACAGGGCGAAAAAATCGGCATGCGAGAGTCGCCGGATGCCGGCGATCTTCAGCTCCAAGAGCGCGATCTGGCGTGGATTGGCGTCCACGGCATGGATGCGCTCCGGGCCTTCGAGGGCGTAGTCGAGTGCATTGCAGCCGGCGCTGGCAATCACCAGCACGGTGTCTTCCGGCGTCAGCTCCAGGGCCTTGCGATCGACCGCGGGGTCCTCCCAGCAGGTGTTGTAGACCAGGGAGCGGGAATAAAGTGCATTGAACACCTGGGCATCGATGCGGTCGCGCAGAGTCAGCGCCGTGGGGGCGGAATGGAAGTGCAAGTCGGGGGCGTTCATGCGTGGGTCAGGATTCATCGGGAAAGTGCAAGACTATTGCATTTGTTTGACAGGGATATTTCGATCCGGATCACGACTGGATTTTAAAGTCGATACGGATCATCCCAAAAAAGAGGGGCCTTGCGGCCCCTCCTAAAACCCGCGTCGGGCGCGTAACGCGCCCCGCTGTCAGCCGGCGATGGTGAACTTGTAGTTCTCCGGCAGCCCGAGGGTGTCGGCCCACACATTCATCGCCCAGGACTGCATGTAAGCCATTTCCAGCTCGCTTTCCTCGGCGGATACGCCATTGGCGTCCTTCGGCGGCAGCAGCGACTGTTTTTCGGCATCCCAGCGGAACACCGTGGCGACGTGGAACGCAGTGCGCTCGGAGCCGGCCGAGTAGCAGGTGTTGGTGACCACCGGGGAGGGGTCGGGGTTGCGGCCGGCGAAGATCTCCGACATGGCATAGGCGCACATCTTGCCGGTGTTGTTGGCCACCGAGCCCGACTTGGGGAAGTTGGTCAGCGCCGAATCGCCCAGGATGTGGACGTTGGGCACCACCTTCGACTCGAATGTGCGGAAGTCGATGGTGCACCAGGTGCCGTTGTTGCCGTCGCGCACCCCGGCCATGCCGCAGATCGCTGCGGCGCGCATGGGCGGCACGACGTTGATGACGTCACCCTTCACATCGTCGAACTCGGTGCCGACTATCATGGTCTTGGCATTGACCGAGCGCGGCATGTTGTTGGCGCGATATTCGATCATGCTGTTGTCGGTGCCGAAGCCATAGTGTTTCCTCCAGGTGGCGAGAAACAGCCCCTTCTTAGAGGCGATGTCCGGGTTGCCGTCGAGGATGATGATCTTCGAGCGCGGCTTGGCCTTCTTGAAGTAGGTGGCGACCATGCATGCGCGCTCGTAGGGTCCGGGCGGGCAGCGGTAGGGGGCCATCGGCACCGACATCACGAACACGCCGCCGTTCGGCATGGCTTCGAGTTGCTTGCGCAGGGTGGCGGTCTGGGGACCGGCCTTCCAGGCGTGCATCACGGTCTTCTGCGCCTCGGCGTCATAGCCTTGGACGCGATCGAACAGCAGCTCGATGCCGCCGGCGAGCACCAGACGGTCATAGCTGAAGCTCTTGCCGCCGGCGGTGGTCACCGTCTTCTTGCCGGTATCGATGGCGGTGACGGTGTCCTTGACGTAGCGGTCGACCGTCTTTTTCAGGTTGTCGTAGGGCAGGGTGATGTCCTGCATCTTATTGATGCCGGCCAGCACGGTGTTGGAGAAGGGGCAGGACACGAATGCGTCGTTCGGCTCGATCAGGGTGATCTCGGCCACCGGCGACCATTGCTTGAGGTAGCGCGAGAAGGTGGCGCCGCTGAAACCGGCGCCCACCACCACCACCTTGGGCCGGGCCTTGCCGCCGACGCTGGCGCTGGCGCAACCGGCGAGACCGCCCAGGGAAACGGCGCCCGCGGCGCCAGCGCTGATCTTGAGGAATTCGCGACGATCAAAAGTCATGTTGGGTCTCCTAGTCGCTTATTTGACGGCGGCGAAATACTTGGCCATGAGTTCGTATTCGGCGTCGGTATAGCCGGCGGCGTGCTTCTTCATCACCGTGCCGGGACGTTCGCCGCTGCGAAAGGCCTTCATCTGCTCGACGAAATAGTTTGCGGGCAGGCCGGCCAGGTTGGGAATCGCGCCGTGGCTCTTGCCATCGGGACCATGGCAGTACGAGCAGTTGGCGGCGATGAAACGGGCGCGCGTATCGGATGCGTGCGCCGGAGCCAGCGTGGCCAGGAGGCCAGCCGCGAGCAGGGACAGGGTCAAAGCTTTTTTCATGTGCTCCTCCAGGGTGGACAAAGGACTGCGGCACTCCGATACGCGCAAACCGCGCCGGACTGCCGCAGGGATACGACTCTCCTCCTGACAAGGCGTGCGGGAACGCCAGCCAAACACGCGCCGGAGCGCGCGGATACGATCAATACGCATACGGACACCTCGAAAAACCGTCCCGAGTGGCCCGAGTGCAAGGCGAACGGAGCGCAGCGACCGAGACATATCAAATCGATCGGCGAGGGAGCGAGCACCGCCCAACACAGCGATCGGGTCGCGCAGCACAGTTTCCGAGATGCCCATACAACGTTTGAACTATCACTTATTGCTTTATCCGAATTGACGGAGATCAATAATCTTCAGTTTACCGCCCCCGGTCAACAAGAGAACCCTTATATAGTTTCGGTTTCGACGATTTTTTCAGAATTTTTTATGCGCGCGTTCGCGCTGCATGCGGTCCTATGCGGTTTGGAGGGCTTTGTCCTCGCCCTCCCCGCCCCCGGCGCCGAACATCAGCTTCTTCAACGCGTGCATCTCGTCGCGCAGGCGCGCGGCGCGCTCGAATTCGAGATCCCGTGCCGCAGCCAGCATCTCCTTTTCCAGGCGCTTGATCTCGCGCGTGAGCTCCTTCTCGCCCAGGGCCTTGTAGCGCGCCCGCTGCTGCGCCACCTCGAGGGCCTTTTCCTGGGCCTCGACGTCGTACACCCCGTCGATGATGTCCTTGATCCGCTTCGACACCCCCTTCGGCACGATGCCGTGCGCGGCGTTGTGGGCGAGTTGCTTGCTGCGCCGGCGCTCGGTTTCGTCCATGGCTCGGCGCATGGAGTCGGTGATCGTGTCGGCGTAGAGGATCGCGGTACCGTGGATGTGGCGCGCCGCACGGCCGATGGTCTGGATCAGGCTGCGCTCGGAACGCAAGAAGCCCTCCTTGTCGGCGTCGAGGATGGCGATCAGTGACACCTCGGGGATGTCGAGCCCCTCGCGCAACAGGTTGATGCCGATCAGCACGTCGAATACGCCCAAACGCAGGTCGCGGATGATCTCCACCCGCTCCACGGTGTCGATGTCGGAGTGCAGGTAGCGCACCTTGATGTCGTGGTCGGCCAGGTATTCGGTCAGGTCCTCGGCCATGCGCTTGGTGAGCGTGGTCACCATCACCCGCTCACCCGCGGCGACGCGCAGGCGGATCTCGCCCATCAGGTCGTCCACCTGGGGGGTCACCGGGCGGATCTCGATGCGCGGATCGACGAGCCCCGTCGGCCGCACCACCTGTTCCACCACACGCTGCTGATGCTTGTGCTCATAGGGCCCCGGGGTGGCCGACACGAACACGGTCTGGCGGAACATGCGCTCGAACTCGTCGAAGCGCAACGGCCTGTTGTCCAGCGCCGAAGGCAGGCGAAAGCCGTATTCCACCAAGTTTTCCTTGCGCGCCCGGTCGCCCTTGTACATGCTCCCCACCTGCGGCACGGTGACGTGCGACTCGTCGATGAACATCAGCGCGTCTTCGGGCAGGTAGTCGATCAGGGTGGGCGGCGGCTCGCCGGGGCGACGTCCGGTCAGATGCCTGGAATAGTTCTCGATGCCCTTGCAGAACCCCATCTGCTCCAGCATCTCCAGATCGAATCGGGTGCGCTGCTCAATGCGTTGCGCCTCCACCAGCCGTCCCGCGCCATGAAAATACTCCAGCCGCTGAGCGAGCTCGACCTTGATCGCCTCGATGGCCCGCAGCACCGTATCGCGCGGGGTGACGTAATGGCTGGACGGAAACACCGTGAAGCGGCCGACCTTGTGTTGCACCTGGCCGGTGAGCGGATCGAACAGGGACAGGGTCTCGACCTCGTCGTCGAACAGCGACACCCGCACCGCCGTCTCGGCATGCTCGGCCGGAAAGATGTCGATCACGTCGCCGCGCACCCGGAACACCCCGCGCCTGAACTCCATCTCGTTACGGGTGTACTGCATGGCGATCAGGCGCTTGACGATGTCCTGCGGCCGCACGCGGTCACCCTGGCGCAAATGCAGGATCATGTCGTGATACTCGGCCGGATCGCCGATGCCGTAGATGGCCGACACGGTGCCGACGATGACGCAGTCCTTGCGTTCCAGGATGGCCTTGGTGGCCGACAAACGCATCTGTTCGATGTGCTCGTTGATGCTGGAGTCCTTTTCGATATAGAGGTCGCGCGCCGGAACGTAGGCCTCCGGCTGGTAATAGTCGTAGTAGGAGACGAAGTACTCCACCGCGTTGTCCGGGAAGAACTCGCGGAACTCGGCATAGAGCTGGGCCGCCAGGGTCTTGTTGGGCGCCATGACGAAGGCCGGTCGGCCCAGCCGGGCGATGACGTTGGCCATGGTGTAGGTCTTGCCCGAGCCGGTCACGCCGAGCAGGGTCTGGAAGCGCAGGCCCGAGGCGATGCCCTCCACCAGCTGCTCGATCGCCTCGGGCTGGTCGCCGGCGGGTGGAAAGGGCTGGTGCAGGGCGTAGGGGCTATTGGGAAAGCGAATCGGCACGGGGTAGAATCGCGCGTAAATCGAGTCAGTTTAACAGCCTGTTAACACCCCCGTCCTACACACCTGTTTCACACCGTTCCCGAAGGCCGCCATCTTGTCCCTCTCGTCCCGCGTCCAACGCATCAAGCCCTCCCCCACCCTGGCCATTTCCGCCCGTGCCGCCCAGCTCAAGGCCGAAGGCCGCGACATCATCAATCTCGGCGTGGGCGAACCCGATTTCGATACCCCCGAGCACATCCGCGCCGCCGGCATCTCCGCCATCCAGAACGGATTCACCCGCTATACCGCGGTCGGCGGCACACCCAGCCTGAAAAAGGCCGTGGTGGAGAAGTTCAGGCGCGAGAACGGCCTCGAATACAGCCCCGCCCAGGTGCTGGTGTCCTGCGGTGGCAAGCAGAGCTTCTACAACCTGTGCCAGGCGGTGATCGACACCGGCGACGAGGTGATCATCCCGGCCCCCTACTGGGTGTCCTACCCCGACATCGTGCTCCTCGCCGACGGCACGCCGGTGATCGTCGAGGCCGGCATCGAGCAGGGCTTCAAGCTGAGCCCGGCGCAACTGGAAGCCGCCATCACGCCACGCACCCGAATGCTGGTCCTCAACAGCCCGTCCAACCCCACCGGCGCGGTCTACGGCCTGGATGAACTGAAGGCACTGGGCGAGGTATTGCGCCGCCATCCCGGCGTACTCATCGCCAGCGACGACATGTACGAACATATCCGCATGGACGACGCGCCCTTCGTCAACATCCTCAACGCCTGCCCGGGCCTCTACGCGCGCACCCTGGTACTCAACGGCGTATCCAAGGCCTATGCCATGACTGGCTGGCGCATCGGCTATGCCGCCGGCCCGGCCGAGATCATCGCCGCCATGGACAACGTCCAGTCGCAAAGCACCTCCAACCCCACCTCGATCTCCCAGGTCGCCGCCGAGGCCGCGCTCAACGGCGACCCGGCCTGCATCCAGCCCATGCTGGCCGCGTTCCGCGAGCGCCACCGCTTCGTGGTCGATGGCCTCAACGGCATCCCCGGCCTGCGTTGCGTGGACAGCGGCGGGGCATTCTATGCCTTCCCCGACGCGCGTCCCGTCATCGCCCGGCTGCATGCCGCCGGCAAACTCAGAGAGGCCAACGACCTCGCGCTCACCGAATACCTGCTCGAACACGGTGTCGCCGTGGTGCCAGGCTCGGCCTTCGGCGCCGAAGGCTATTTCCGCCTGTCCTTCGCCACCTCCATGCGCAACCTGGAACAGGCCCTCGCCCGTATCGCCGCAGCACTGGCCTGAACCCGCGCCAGCGCATCTTGATCGCCCCGCCGGCGACCGGGTCGGCTACCATGATAGGGATACCCCATTCATCCCGAACGAGGAGCCCATCATGTCGGACGATCAGGAACTCAACGAGCAACTCCACCGCCTGGCGGACGAAACAAGCACGGAAGACCTGCGCGAACGGGTACGTCAGCTGGTGCTGGACAGCCTGTCCCGACGCTCGACCGACCCCGATGCGCTGCGGGCGGTAATGCGCGACGCCGTGGCCGGACTGGGCGAAGGACTGTCCGGACATGCCACCCATGCGCGTGAATCGCTCAAATCCGCCCTGGACGGCATGGACGAAGCGCTCGGCAAGGCGGTGTACGCCCTGCGCCTGGCCATGGAGGAAGGCTGGGGCGAAGGCCGCCGATTCGCCGACGAGGACCTGCGCACGGCCTACGACTCGCTCAAGGCATTCGAGGACGACCTCGCCGCCACCCTAAAATCGACCGCCGAACGCAGCCAGGGCCTGCTGCGCGAGGAACTCGACCGCCTGCGCGAACACATGGCGCGCGGCGGCGGCGATACCGCCGCCCAGCTCAAGGCCACCCTCGACGTGCTCGCCCGGCAGATGCGCGAGCTCGCCGACGAAGCCGGCCAGGATGCCCGCCACACTGCACGCGAAGCCGCCGGACGACTGGGCGCGGTCACTTCCGGCATCCTGCGGGGACTGGCCGACGCCATCGACCGCCGCGCCTGAACGCCAGCGTCGTGTGAAGCATTGATCGCGCCATTCCGGCACGCGGATGAAGCATGCTGCGTGAAACTCTGTCGCTGATGCGCGACCTGCCGCGCCTGCACGAGATCGCCTCGGTGCTGGTGCGCTATGGCTGGGGCGACGTGGTGCGCATCATCGGCATCGCCAACCTGCTCGAACGGGCCGGCAAGCTGCTGCACCGCCCGCCGAAGAGCGATGTCGACAAGCTCGAACTCCCAATACGCATCCGCCTCGCGCTGACCGACCTCGGCCCCACCTTCGTCAAGCTCGGCCAGATCCTTGCCAGCCGAGTCGACGTATTCCCCCCGGCCTGGATCGAGGAATTCGAAAAGCTGCACAGCCAGGTGCCGCCGCTGCCCTTCGAGCAGATCCGGCCCGAACTGGAAGCGGCCTACGGTCGAACGCTGGCCGAGGTGTTCGCCGACTTCGACGGCACCCCGTTCGCCGCCGCATCCATCGCCCAGGTCCACCGCGCCCGCTTACTGGACGGCACGGCGGTGGTGGTCAAGGTGCGGCGACCAAACATCGTCGCCAAGGTCGAGGCCGACCTGCGCATCCTCGAACACCTGGCCCGGCTGCTCGAATTCGAGATCCCGGAAAGCCGGCGCTATCGGCCGGTACAGATCGTCAGCCAATTGCGCCGCTCGCTGATGTCCGAACTCAACCTGGCCAAGGAAGCGCGCAACCTGGACGTGTTCGCGCGCCTGTTCGCCGGCGACGACAGCGTGCGTGTGCCCAAGGTGTACTGGCCCTACTGCAATGAACGGGTCAACGTCCAAGAGGAACTGGTCGGCATCCACGCTAGCGACATCGAATCGGCGACCGCTGCGGGTCTGGACCTTGCCCTGTTGGCCACACGGGGCGCCAACGTCGTGCTGCGCATGATCCTCATCCACGGCCAGTATCACGCCGACCCCCACCCGGGCAACGTCGTGTTCCTACCCGGCAACCGCATCGGCCTCATCGATTTCGGCATGGTCGGGCGCCTCACCGAAGTGCGCCGGCAACAGATCACCCGCTTTCTCGACGCGCTCATCCGCAAGGACGAGTACGGCATGCTCAACATCCTCAGCCTGTGGGCGGGCGATGCCGAGATCGACGAGGACAAGCTCGCCTACGACCTCACCGAACTGGTGTTCAGCTACGACAATCTGCCCCTGCGCGAGATCCGCCTCGGCCCCTTGCTGTCCGACCTCACCGCCGTGATGCGGGAAAACAACCTCGCCTTGCCGGCCGACCTGACCCTGCTGTTCAAGTCGCTCATCACCCTCGAAGGCCTAGGCCATCTGCTGAATCCGGAATTCCACATCGTCGATCACATCGAGCCCTTCATCCTGGAGGTGATCCAGGCCCGCCTCAGCCCGGAGGCCATCGCCCAGCGGACCCGCCGCAATCTGCGCGAGCTGGTCGATCTGGTCGGCGGTCTGCCCCGGGACATCGCACGCCTGTTCCGTCAGGCACGGCGTGGGCGGCTGCGCATCGACCTCGACCTGAAACGGCTCGACACCTTCGGGCATCAGCTCGACCGCGCCAGCAACCGCCTTACCATGGGCATTCTCACCGCATCGCTGGTAATCGGCTCGTCCATCGTCATGACCGTGCAAGGGGGGCCGGAATTGTTCGGTCTGCCCCTGTTCGGCCTGCTCGGCTTCCTGCTCGCATTCTTCAACAGCGTCTGGATCGTGCTGTCGATCTGGCGTTCGGGCAAACACTAACAGGGTGTTGAAAATCGCAGGCATGCCTTCGGCGACATGCCTATAACCTGAATCCGTGTTCGTAAAAAATCACAACCTTCCTGAAGGCCGAAACGCATGATTTTCGCGAGTCAGCCCGATCATTTTCTGTGCCGACGCTGTCTGCGGGGATGATTTTGACCTCGATTTCCCCAAAAAATCGGCCCCGGCGTCAAATTGGAAGTCAAGTCCAAAATCTGCTGTAAATTCGCTTCGGTCCGGTCAATGACGAATGGTTTTCAGCTGGCGAGGGCAACAACGTTGTTGCCCTCGCCCGCGGCGGCGCGGGAAGCCGCCCGCTCCTCGAATTCCTCCATCTCCAGATACTTGCG
>Ga0209207_1000933_pt1 | contig 15235 bp, 12 predicted proteins | sample SaghotsprinmetaG_FD_184140 | JGI IMG/M metagenome (GOLD analysis project Ga0209207, IMG submission 184140) | Hot spring microbial communities from South Africa to study Microbial Dark Matter (Phase II) - Sagole hot spring metaG (SPAdes) (version 3) | ecosystem: Environmental > Aquatic > Thermal...
AGAGTTGACCGCGGAAGCCATCTGGAACAGATTTGAAAGAGGAGAATTTTAAATGATTCGCAGATTGTACGTATATGTTTATCCGTTTTTGTCCCCTCACCCCCCGGGGGAGAGGGATGGGGTGAGAGGGAAACGGAGAGGAGATAAAAGATATTGGTACACATGTTTGAGTCTTCTTCTCCTGTCACTTATCCTTTGGGGATGTCCGAAGAAGGTTGAAATCATTCCCCCTGAAAGGCCGCCCTTTGAAAATCCGATCGCCAAACTCCTTGAAACCTTTTCCGCTGCTGAATCCCTACAGGCGAGAGCCTCCATCCGGATTGAGACAGTGCGAGAAGGAGAGGAGATGAACTTTCTCCTCAATGGATTTCTCCTTTACCAAAAGCCCGATAGATTGAGGCTCCTCGGCTATCATCCCTTGGGGATGGGGCTCTTCGATGCTCTTTACCGAAGTGGTGAGTTCTTCCTCCTCATCCCGCCACAAAAGAGGGCCTATTGGGGAGAGCTCTCCCAGTATGAGAATGTAATGGCAAAGGCAGGGGAGATCCGAATCACCTCCGAGAAGGGGGAAGGGAACGAGATTCCGAATCGAATCCAGATCGAACTGTTGGAGAAGGAAACCCGCATCGAACTTCGATTGAAAGGGATTTCTGTCAATTCATCTCTACCTGAAGAGAGCTTTCAGTGGCATGTTCCACAAGATGTTGAGGTGAGATCTCTCGAGAGGCTACTCAGGAGAATCAAACGTAGATGAGAATTTCCTTGATCATTCCCAGATGGCCTAAGGATAGTTTTTGGGATGTGATCGCATTTAAATTTCCCCTCCTCTCCACTTCCCTCCTCGCTGGTCTGACTCCTCCACAACATCAGGTTCGTATCATCGATGAAAGCCTCTCAGAGATTGATTTTGATCGAGACGTCGATCTGGTCGGCATCACCCTGATCACCCCCTTGGCACCGAGAGGGTATGAAATTGCAGATGAGTTTAGAAAAAGGGGGAGAAAGGTAGTTATCGGAGGAGTCCATGCTTCCTGGCTTCCTGAAGAAGCCAAAGCGCATGCCGATGGGGTGGCCATCGGAGAGGCGGATGAGACCTGGGCGGAGATTCTAAAAGATGCCGAAATGGGAAAACTGAAACCTTTTTATCAACAGAAGGATCGGACCGATCTGAGTCAGCTTCCCATTGCCCGCAGGGATCTTCTTCCTCCAAAGGGTTACCTCTTTCACAATTTGATTCAGACAACTCGGGGTTGTCCTTATGACTGTGAGTTCTGTTCCGTGACTGCACTTCATGGAAGAACTTACCGGATGAGACCGGTCTCTGAGGTTGAAAAAGAGATTCAATCGCTTGAGCGTTCAAAAGCCTACATCTTTTTTGTAGACGATAATATGGTAGGCAATCTCTCCTATGCCAGAGAACTGTTTGGCATGCTTTCCCGATACCGACTGCGGTGGGTCACCCAGGGGCCGATTCACGTTGCCGAAAATGAGGAGATCGTTTCACTGATGGCCAAAGCCGGATGCCACGGACTTTTCATTGGTTTTGAGAGCCTTCGCGAAGAGAACCTCGACCTGATGGGAAAGAAAATCAATCGGGTGAAGATGTACGAGAGAGGGATTCAAAGGCTTCACGATGCAGGCATTGGAGTCTATGCTTCCTTTGTCTTTGGATACGACTATGACGATGTTTCGGTCTTTGATGAGTTTTTAGAATTTGCCGACCGGAACAGGATCGATGGGGCTTTTCTTCCCATTCTCACTCCGTTTCCAGGGACGAGGATCTATCATCGGTTGAAACAGGAGGGAAGGATTCTTACCGAGGACTGGTCGAAGTACGATATGGCAACCGTTGTCTTTCAGCCGAAGAGGATGAGTGTGAAGGAGCTTCAGGAAGGTTTCTGGAAGGTGAATCGGTCTTTCTATTCCCCTGCTTCGATGGCGAAAAGGATCTTCCATCCATTTCATCTCAAAAGAAGCCTGATCATCTTCGGCCCCATGAACCTGGGACTGTGGCCTGCTGTCAAAAAAGCCGAATGCTATTTCAAAAAGGAGGAGCTTCACTCTGAGGGCAGGAGATCTTATGCTTAAGGATTCTCCGATCGCTGATGCGATTGTCTGTTTCGAGAATCGACAGAAAGAGTAGACATTCCATTATTGACTCTTGTCAATTAGATATCTAATATCTTATGTAGGGTTCGATGAGCGAAGGATCTGCCCTGAGCTTGTCAAAGGATGGGCATTCAATCCAGAGGCGATCATTAATCCTTTTTGAATGGCATTTTGGGGAGAGTGGTTATCGAATAGAGGTTTGTTTTCATGTCGGACAGGATAGGCGACATACTTCTTGATCTCGGATATATTAAAGAAGAGGACCTGAGAAGAGCCCTTCAAATACAGAGTGCTGAGGGGAGGAGAAGAAGACTCGGTGAAATCCTTACCGATTTTTTATAAAAGAAGAGGATCTCTTCAAAGCGCTTTCTGTCCAAAGAAGTGGATTTAAACTCGAAACCAGCATCGAAATTGTCAGTCACATCCTTAAGAATAGGCTTCAACAGGAAGACATCAGAAAGATGCTTGCCGCCATGAGCGAAAAGAGGCAGGAGACGTTCATCGGAAGGGTTGCTGAAATCTTTGATAAAATCACTGCCTTTATCGACATATCGAAACGGCTGGCGGATACTATCTCTATTGACAGGCTTCTTGAACGAATGGTGGCCATTGTATCAGACATTCTGAACGCAGACCGAAGCACCATCTTCCTGAACGATAAGGAGACAGGGGAGCTTTTCTCAAGGGTTGCCGAAGGGGGGCTTGTCAATGAGATAAGGTTTCCTAATCATCTGGGGATCGCGGGTGCAGTGTTTACAAAGGGTGAGCCGATTATCATTCACGATGCCTATTCGGACCCTCGGTTCAACAAAGAGGTGGACAAAAAAACAGGCTATCGCACGAGAAATATCCTTTGTGCTCCGATTAAGTCGAGAAATAACGAGATTATCGGAGTTTTTCAAGCGCATAGTAAGAAAGAGGGCAATTTTTCAAAGGATGATATTACACTTTTGGAAGTGCTCAGCTCTCAGGCATCCGCCGCACTTCAGAACGCACAGCTTTATGAGCAGATAAAGAAGGCGATGGAGGAGGAGTCACAGCTTCTGGAAGTGACAACCGCCATTTCGAGGGAACTTCATCTCTATCCGCTCCTTTTAAAGATCATGGAAACAACGACTGAAATCCTTGAGGCAGACCGAAGCCCCCTTTTTATGTATGACGAAAAGACGGATACGCTTTGGTCAATTGTGGCTCAGGGAGAAGATATCCGGGAAATCCGGATTCCATCCAACAAGGGAATTGCAGGTTTCGTTTTTACCAACGGTGAACTGGTCAATATACCCGATGCCTATCAGGACGCCCGTTTTAATCCCGAGGTTGACAAAAAAACGGGTTACCGGACGAAATCAATCCTCTGCATGCCAGTTATGAATAAGGCGGGAAAGACCATAGGGATCATACAGGTTTTGAATAAAAGGGGTGGTCCCTTCACAACCGTCGATGAAAAACGTCTTAGGGCGTTTTCGGCGCAGGCATCCATTGCCATAGAGAACGCAAAGCTCTTTGACGACGTTTTAAATATGAAGAACTATAACGAGAGCATCCTCGAAAGCATGAGTAACGGCGTCATCACGCTCGACGCTGATAACAAGATTGTGAAATGCAATTCCGCAGCGCTTAGAATCTTTCAAGTCAGAGCGGAGGAGATGATCGACCTGAAATCCACAGATTTTTTTAAAGGCACAAATGGATGGATTGCGAATCGGGTGACCCAAGTCATGATCAGCGGCATACCGGACCTCACCATGGATACGGAGTATGACCTTCCTGGTGGGAAGACGGTCTCAATTAACATGACGATTGTTCCTTTAATGAATGTGAAAAAAGAGTCTATGGGCTCGATGCTAATATTCGAAGACATCACGCAGGAAAAACGTCTGAAGGGAACCATGGCGCGGTATATGACGAATATTATCATTCAAAGATTTTAATAAGCGAATTCACTAAGGGCTGACTTAAAGGCAATTATCTCTTCCGCGAGGTTGACAGGATAAAGGTCAAGGGGAAGCATCAGCCGGTATCTGTTTATGAGGTTTTGGATTTTCATAATGAGCAATCCTTTCCCCATCTCTTAGAGGCGATCGACTATTTCGGGGAAGGGCTTGAGCTTTATAAATCAAGAAAGTGGGCCGAGAGCATGAAGAAGTTTGAAGAGGTATTGTCTTTAAACAGTCATGACGGTCTTTCGGGAATTTATATCGAAAGGTGCAGGTATTTTATTGATAACCCCCCCTGATGAGAGATGGGACGATGTATGGGTGATGAAAAGCAAATGAACACAAAAAGATTGATTTGGAAGGCAGAGCCCTAATGAGATCGGCAGAAATAGCCGATGCGATGATTTCCCTGTTGCCTATCCCCATCACCCCTCAGGGGCTGAACCCAAATCGCCGAGTTCGTATTGAAGAATTCCAATAAGGGCGATGGATGACGTTTCGGTTCTCAAGATGCGCTGGCCCAATTTCACAGGGATGAATCCCATTATCTCAGCCAATCTTACCTCTTCTTCACTAAATCCTCCTTCTGGACCTACCATGACGTGTATTCTTGTGGGATGATGAGCCTTAAATCCCCCCTCTCCCTCTTTTGCCGGCGGGAAGCTCAAGGTGACATATCGCTTTAAAACTTCTTTAAGGCCTTCTCCTTTCTTCTCACAGAGAAGTATCTTCGCCCCCTTTCCCTCGCAATACGTGAGGGCTTCTTCAAAGGAACGGTATTGTTCCACCTTGGGGACCTTTGCCCTTCTGGATTGTTGAACAGCTTTGATGGCGATCTCCTGCCAACGGTGTGCCTTCTTCTGCTTGGCTTCTCTCTCTTCGAGAGAGATGGACCTCTCTGATTTAAAAGGGACAATAGCGAAAACGCCTAATTCGGTTGCCTTTTGAATGATCCACTCCATCCGCTCCTTTTCCGGAAGAGCCTGAAGGAGTACGATCTCAAGAGGCGATTCTGTAGGCGCCGGGAATGAATCAAAGATGAGAACCGATGCCTTCTCTTTCGAAAGATGTCGAACTCTCCCTCGAAAATCCTTTCCCTCAACATCGGTCAGGGTAACGATGCTACCCAGACGAGCGCCCTGAAGTCGAAGGGCCTCCAGAGGAGGCCCTTCGATCGAAACTTCTTGACCTATTGTCATCGTTTGGTCGAGAATGACTCTATCCATTGCAGGTGGCCTTCCCTCTCTTTTTCTTCTTCTCTTCGGCTTCTTCTTTACCTCCTTCGTACTCTCTGATCTTCTTTCCCAATTCCTGAAGTTTCTTATCCACCAAGTCATTGACCGTGCCTTCTTTAAATCGTCCATCCTCTAATCGATCACCTGCTTCCACTCCCGTCAAGATCTCAATCCCCTGATCGATCGTCCTCACAGGATAGATGTGGAACTTTCCTTCCTTGACTGCCTGAACCACATCCTTTCTCAACATGAGATCCTCGACGTTGAGGTGTGGGATCATCACGCCTTGTTTTCCCGTCAGCCCCTTCGCCTTGCAGACATCGAAGAACCCTTCGATCTTCTCGTTTACTCCGCCGATGGGTTGAATTTCTCCTTTCTGGTTGACCGATCCTGTCACAGCAATGTCCTGGCGAAGGGGAAGACCTGAGAGGCTCGAGAGAAGTCCATAAAGTTCTGTGGAAGAGGCACTATCTCCTTCGACACCGCTATAGGACTGTTCAAAACAGATGCTGGCGCTCATCGTGATCGGTTTATCCTGAGCATATCGATCTCGAAGGTATCCAGAAAGAATGTAAACCCCTTTATTATGGATGGGGCCGCTCATCTCCGCTTCCCGTTCGATATTGATGATGCCGGCTTTTCCGAGGGATGTCTTCACCGTAATGCGCGAGGGCTTTCCAAAGGAATAGTCTCCCATATTATAGACCGAAAGACCATTGACCTGACCCACGACCATTCCATCCGAATCGATCATGATGGTTCCCTCGTCGATCATCTCCTGCAGTTTTTCTTCGATGAGATTGACCCTGTGAATCTTTTTCTCAACAGCCATATCCACGTGTTTCTCTTTCACCACATCACTTCCATCCTTCGAAGCCCAATAATTGGACTCTCTCAGGATATCGGCGATCAGATGGAAACGGGTCGAGAGTTTTCCCTGTCTTCCAGCAATCTCCATCCCATACTCGATCACCGCAGCCATTCCTGTCCGATCGAATGGCCTCAGTTTCTCCTCATCACAGATCTTACGGATAAAGGCGGCATACTGGAGGACCTTTGAATCGTCCTTTTTCATCACAGAATCAAAATCTGCTTTGATCTTAAAAATCTTTTTGAAGTCATCATCCAGATTATAGAGGAGGTGATAGAGATGGGTGTCTCCGATCATGATGACTTTCGTGTTGCACTCGATGGGCTCTGGTTTGAGGGCCGTTGTGGCGAAGAAATAGAAGGGATCGTAGGTTTGAACCTCCATCACCTGATTCTTCAAGGTTCGCTTCAAGGCAGGCCAGACCCCAGGCTCTACGAGACCATCCAATGCATTGAAGATCAAATACCCACCGTTCGCTCTCAAAAAGGAGCCTGCTTTAATATGGGTGAAGTCCGTTTTCCAGACGCCGGAGCGTTCAACGACCCTCTCGATGGTGCCAAAGAGGTTTCGATAATTCGGTGTCATCTCCACGATGATGGGCGCCCCTTTGGTCTCGGAATTATCGACCAGGACGTTGACCTGATATTCGGTAAAGGTATCCACCGGCTGAGGCAGAACCAGTCCAGGGAGAGGGGAGGAGGCCGTTTCCTCTTTCTCCCTGAAACGTTGATAATTGGAGAGAATATCCTCCTGGACCTCATCTAAGTAGCGATGAATCTTATCGTAATTAAACCTCTCCTTAATATCGGAGATGGAATCTTTAACGACTGGAGAGATCATCTCGGTATCTAGAGCGGATAGCTGATCTTTGATCTCCTTCTCCGATTTTCGGGTTTCTTTGAAGATATCCTCCAAGTTGTTGATCAGTTCCGCCTGTTTCGTCTTGATCCGGCCCAACTCCTCTCTTGAAAACTTATCCTCTTCCACCATGGATTCCAATTGTTCAATGTTAACCGGATTCCCCTCGATCACCGGAAAGATCCCTGGACGGGAATAGGGCCCCACTTGGATTTGAACGAGAGCGAAGCCTTCCCTGTTTACCTTCTTTTCGAACTCACGAAACATTTCCGCCTGTCTGTTTCTAAATCCTTCGACGAGTTCTTTCTTTTTGTTGAGGTAGTTCTCATTCTCAAAGATGAGGGGGATCTTCTTCTTCAGGGTTTCGATCAGGGTCTCCATCTCTTTTTTAAAGGCATTTCCTTTGCCCGCGGGAAGGCTGAGCATATGGGGCATATCTGGGTTCTTGAAATTGTTAACGTAGCAGAGGTCATTAGGGATCTTGCCTTTGACATCCATCTCCTCAAAGACGGCCTTAATCGTGGTGAAGCGTCCTGTGCCTGCCAGTCCGGTCACAAAGATATTGTATCCAATACTCCCGATCTCCAATCCCACTCGGATCGCCTCCAGGGCTCTTTCTTGGCCGATGATCTCCTTGCAGGGCTCAATGGCTTCTGTTGAATCCATGGGCAATGAATTGGGATCACATCGCCAGCGCAACTTTTCAACAGGAACTTCTTCATAGATCTTCTCGACCATGATCTCCTTCCTCCTGATTCGCAGAAAATGGGCTATTTGGGGTTTATTTATAACAGAACACCGTAAAAGTCAACGCGGGCGAGAGGACTCTGAGTCAGACCTAAGACCATGGACCTCAAACATCAGAAAACAGAGTATGGCGTTCAGGCGTTAGACTAAAGAAGAGAAAATATTCTGGAGCACCTGATGTCCAGCCTCCGAATATTAAATCTGAAGTCTTCTATCTGGTGTCTGCAGTCAACTTTCTGAATTTAAGAGAAGGGAATTGAAGAGTGAGAAATGATAATCGAACATAGTGAATTCAAATGCCTTCTTTGGCGAGTTCCTGGATGAGCCCTTTTGCTCTTTCTGAAACCTTTTTGGGGACTTTCACAATCAATTGAACATACTGATCCCCTCTGCCCTCTGCCTGAAAGTGGGGAATGCCAAGCCCCTTTAATCGCATCTTCATATGGCTCTGAGTTCCAGGAGGAACTTCGATCCTCTTTGGTCCCTCGAGCGTTGGAACTTCGATTGAGGTTCCCAGAACAGCCTCTGAAAAACGAATCTCCTTTTGGACGATCAGATCGCTCCCTTCACGAGTGAAGATCGGATGTTCCCGGATGGAGATCTGAAGGTAGAGATCTCCGGGTGGGCCTCCCCTTTTTCCCTCCATTCCTTTTCCGGCAAGCCTCAGTTTCTTACCTTCTGGTATCCCTTTAGGAATCTTTACGGAGACCTCCTCCACCTTACCATCCTTTCGATAGGAGATCCTCTTCTCTCCTCCTGAGGCAGCCTCTTCGAGTGAGATCGAGAGTTCATAAAGGATGTCTTCCCCCTTCTGCGGCATACGGCCCATATCCTGAAAACCGTAAGAACCACGGAAGAGATCTCCAAAATCGAAGCTTCCCCTTCCTCCTCCGAATTTGAATTCCCTTCGTCCCTTTCCTCCAAAGAGGCCCGAAAGAATCTCCTCGAAATCGAATCCCCGGAAGATGTCCTCCTGGGTGAATCGTTGACGAAACCCTTCAGCCCCGAACGTATCGTACTGTTTACGCTTCTCTTTGTCGCTTAAGACGGCATAGGCCTCGTTGATCTCTTTGAAGCGCTCCTCTGCCTCCTTCTTGTTTGGATTCCGGTCTGGGTGGTATTTCATCGCCAATTTCCGATAAGCCCGCTTGATCTCTTCGTCACTGGCGCTTTTGCTGACCCCTAAAATTTCGTAATAATCTCGATGAGCCATTATCCACTACCTTCCGCTTCTAAATCGAAGCGTCTGCTGTAGGCCTCACGGATGACCCGATTGAGATATCCCTCCGGGTCCGAGATCGCTTCCTTGGTAATCACAAACGCCTTCCAGCCGATTCGGTCCCGGATCAGTTTCATTCCGTGCTCATAATCCTTTAACAATCGGCTACAAACCATTTCGGCCTTCATATCTTCTTCAAGGGCCATTTCTGTGATCTGATCAACGGCTTCGACATCAAACTGAAGCTGGATCCCATGTTTCCGCTGAAACTCTTTCTCAAACTCCTCGACCTGCCGTTGAACCTCTACCACTTCCTCAAAGACGGTGTTGACATCATAGCCCTTTTCGACCATACGACGGGCAATAAGATCGATCCTGCTTTCGGGAAAGACAATCCCATAACGACGGCGAAATTCTCCTTCCCTGCTCAAGATCGATTCTTTCATCTCCTTTTTCTCTTTTGAAAGGAGTTTTTCAAACCGGATCACCCTCTCGGGGTGCATGGGATCCTCGAGCAGTCGCTCCAATTCCTGTTCTGGGTTTTGGACCACTTCTCGGGTGACCACAAATTGGCGAATGTTTGTTGAGGGAAGCTTCTTCTCGAATTTGAGAAGCACCCGTTCCACGGCACTGACCAATCCCCGTGCTCCAGTTCTTTCTTCGTAGGCTTTCACGGCTAACTCATAAAGGGCATCTTCCTCAAATTGAATATCGATCCCGTAGGACTTAAAATCCTTCTTCTTCCCAAGAATGATCGGGTTATTGGGATTCTTGAGGATGGCATAGAGATCTTCGATCTCCAGTTTTTCAAAAATTGCAGTGACCGGGAGCCTTCCGATGAATTCTGACTCGAATCCATAGGCGATGAAGTCCTCCGCCTTCACCTGCTTGAGGTATTCTGCCCTCTCGTCTTTAGAACGGATTTCCGCTCCAAATCCGATCCCCTCCCGATTCAACCTCTTCTTGATGATCTCCTCCAAACCATTGAAGGCTCCGCTCATGATGAAGAGGATATGCCTTGTGTTGATTGTCCGTTTTTCTTTCTTACCTGTTCTCCGATAATGTTCGATCGCTTCCAGTTGGGAGATGGGATCATGGGGAACCCGGAGGTCCACCTCCGTCTCTTCCATGGGTTTGAGGAGAGCCCGCTGGACCCCTGTCCTTGAGACATCCGGACCGATGATATGATTGGATGAGGCGATTTTGTCGATCTCATCAATATAGATGATTCCGTACTGGGCCATCTCAATATCACCGTTTGCCTCGTAAACGAGATCTCGGACAAGATCCTCCACATCCCCACCCACATAACCGGTCTCGCTGAACTTTGTGGCGTCTCCTTTGACAAAAGGGACTCCGATCTTTTTGGCGATCAACTTGATCAGGTAGGTCTTGCCCACGCCCGTTGGACCGACCATCAGAATATTATTCTTGATGTGTCCCACCCCTTCATAACGGTTCTTTCCCTTGGTCAACTCCGTGAACTTGATCCGGTTGAAGTGGGTGCATATCTTGGTAGCCAGAATCTCCTTTGCTTCTTCCTGACGGATGATGTAGTCATTGAGAAAGGCCTCTAACTCCTCGGGCTTTAGGTCAAATTGGATCTTCTTCTTTTTTTCGCCGATCTCTTTCTCATCCTTAGAAATCTCTTCGGTCTGGGGTTTGGGAAAGAGCATGGGAACGACCAGGCGGATCCGGTCTCCATATTTTTTACCCAGATATTCATTGAGCTCTTTCTCTAACTCCTTCTGGTCAGGAATTTTCGAATGAGAATCTTTCATGGACCTCAAACTCCTTATTTACCCCGTTAGGGGATTTGAAACTTTATATCGGACTTCACCTATCCCGAATAAAGAGGACCACGGGTTTTACCCGTGGCTAAATGGGTCCTTTGGTACAAGATGTTTGCCCCTTGCGAGTGTTTCTTGGGAACCACGAGCTTTGTCCATTGGGCTCCATTACTACTATATTATAACCATTGACATCCCATTTTCAACCTATTGGTCATTGAATGCTGTTAGGGGATTTTAGTCTGTTTGAAGAACGGCTTGAATTGGATGTAATGAATGGGTGTAAAATCCATAAGAAAGTTTGAACCTTTCCAACCATATAGCTCACAGCCCCATAGAAACTGAGCTTCTAACAAGGAGCTTTCTTACGGCGTAAATTTTTTCTTAAATTTAGATACCTTAAGTGGATTGAATTACTTTCGGGAGTGGAGGAAGGTTAGACCAATTTGATAGCTCTTAGGCGATCCCTGTCCCATATAAACTGGCGTCTCTTTCTTCTTTTGTAGATCTTTCCCTCTTGAAAGATGGCTCCGACCAGGATGGGGAGGGCGATGGTTGCATCCATATAGACGACCGCATAGGCGGATTCCTTTTCAATCTTTCCCCAGGATTTTGCCTCCTCAAAGGTGCAACCCGAGAGACCGCCCCATTTGGGATCATCCGTGGTCACCTGAAAGGCAAAACGGTGGCCGCTCTCCTTTCGGAAGAGAAGTTCACTCACGGGCCCTAATTGCTGTATATAATTCTTTGGAACGCCTCCTCCGATATAGATCGCTCCAGTGGTTTTAGCCATCCGTTTCAGTTGGGCAATCTCAAAGCTATCTCGGATCTGGTCGATGATTACCCCCTCAGAAGGGTCCTTTTTTCGGGCATGGAGAAATGATAATCCAATGCCAATTGAGCTATCACTGAGGGCAGGGACAAAGATTGGAACGCCCCATCGGGCAGCTGTCTTCAGAATTGATTCATCGTCCTGGAGACGATTTCCTAAAACCTCCAAATATCGCCTTGAGGAGACCACTCTCTCGCCTAATTCTTCTGGGATCTCGGAGAGGAGGTAGATGACCTCATTGATCTCCTGATCGTCCATCAGGGCATCATAGACCCGCACGATCCGATGTTTTCGTAGAGCATCGTCATCTCCTTCGACCGATCCGATATAATGTCGATATCCGAATCCTTCAAAGAGATCGTGAAAGATATTCGCACCGGTTGAGACAAGGACGTCAACCAATTTCATCTCGATCATGTCCCGGATCACCCTTCGCATTCCGCCCGGGATCATGGCACCGGACAATCCCATGAAGATGATGCAGGCTGGATCGGCCAGCATCTTTCGAAAGACATCGAAACATTTATATAGATTCCGGCTCTGAAAGGAAGTGTATTGAAAGGCCTGGACCAGATCGTAGAGGCTTCTGGTCTTTTTCATGTCGAGTGAACGAACAGGCTGATGGAGAAGAGCTGTTTTTTCTTTCTTCTTCATTAGAGAGATACCTTACCCTGATGGTTGATTTTTTTGGCGAAGTTAACAGATAAAAAAAAATAAGTCAAGAAAAAAAGCCCTTTTATCCAGAGACGATCGGATTATAACCTAAGGATATATTTTCATAGTTTGCCAAATTTCTTGACATTCGAAATGAAATGAGATAGTAATTTGGAATTGAAAAAAAAAGATAAGATGGTTATGGAAAGGTTGAACTCTTATGAAGAAGAATTCGATCCGAATTGCCATCGTAGGTGTCGGAAACTGTGCCAGTGCTCTCATCCAAGGGATTGAATTCTATAGGGATCTCAGTCGCAAGAATCCTAAATTCGATCCTCTGGGTTTGATGCATTTGGATCTCGGTGGTTATCGCCCCTGGGATATTGAAGTGGGTGCGGCTTTTGACATTGACCGGAGAAAGGTGGGGAAGCCCCTAAGAGAAGCCATCTTCGCCAAGCCCAATTGCACAAAGACCATCTTCTCGCAATTTAACGATTCCGGCGTCGTTGTCTCCATGGGCGAGGTGCTTGATGGTGTTTCAGATCACATGAAAGATTACCCTGAAGACCGTATTTTTATGGTGGCCAATGAGAAGCCCTGCAATGTGGAAAAGGTCCTCAAGGAGTCTGGGGTTGAAATCCTTCTCAATTATCTTCCCGTGGGGTCGGATATTGCAACCCAATTCTATGCGGAAGCCTGCTTGAATACAGGAGTCAGTTTGATCAACTGTATGCCCAGTTTCATCGTCTCAGATCCAATATGGTCGAAACGATTCGAAGAGAAGGGAATCCCTGTTATTGGGGATGATGTCAAATCTCAGATGGGGGCCACGATCATCCACCGAGCCTTAGCAAAACTCTTTGAAGATCGGGGAGTCAAATTGGATCGAACCTATCAAATTAATACGGGTGGAAATACCGACTTTCTCAATATGCTCAATCAGAATCGCTTAAAGAACAAACGAATCTCAAAGACCGAAGCCATTCAGTCCCAATTGGGTGTCCCCCTTGAGCCAGAAAATATCCACATTGGTCCTTCGGATTATGTCCCATGGCAGAATGATAACAAAGTCTGTTTCCTACGCATGGAGGGAAGAGGATTTGCTGAGGTCCCGCTCAACCTCGAATTGAGACTCTCCGTAGAGGATTCTCCCAATAGCGGAGGGATAACCGTTGATGCTATCCGATGCTGTAAGATTGCTCGTAATCGTGGGATCGGTGGTCCCCTCCTTTCCATCTCTGCCTATGCGATGAAGCATCCACCCATACAAATTCCTGACAACGAAGCCAAACAGATGGTCGAGGAGTTCATCGAGGGGAAGAGGGAGAGGTAATAGAGATTTTAGATTGCGGACTGCGGATTTAAAATTACTCCAAAAAAGAAATTAAAGCCTTTTTGTCACCTGAAGATTTTATCTCTTTGAAATATTCAACGAACTTTCTAAGATTCCGTCCCAGTTTTTCATAAAGGGCTTCGAATCGGTCGGGGCGTTGGAAGTATCGCCGATAGGCCATAAGAACGGCATTGTTCAGTTTCCGTCTCTCTAATCCTCTGTAACCATCAGTTCTAAACTGTTCTCGAATCTCTGCAAACTTCTCTCGAATGGACTCAAAGATTCTTTCCCTTCCTTCCAACTTTTCCTCTCTCGAAATAGGTTGAGCATAGAAGGCTGATAATTGCCTATAAGCCTCGTCAATCCACTTTGCCAATAGCAGATCATCATGAAGATAAGCGACCGCAAGGGCCACCTCCTTTGAGCCGGAGCCGTATTTCTCGGCTAAAAAATCGATGGTTCCCCGATTTCCGATGAAAGTCGCAATCTGTTCGTTCAGATCGGTTTCTCCTTTAAAATAGATGGTAGCATGCACCATCTCATGGAGAATGACGTTGGCTAAGGTTGGTTCATCCCATCGGAGCATGGTCGAAAAGATGGGGTCCTTCAACCATCCGAGTGTGCTGTAGGCCGCTGCCTGCTGAATGCAGACGTCATAATCCTTTATCTCCAGAGCCTTCTTCTCCTTCAGGGCTCCCTCCAGAGTGAAAAAACTTTTATAGGTCACTCTCCCGATAATAGGAAATTTCCAGGAATAGAGTTCAAAGCGATCTTTTTGGCTGGCCGTAATCATATGAAGGATCGGCCGATGGAGTTCAAAATATTTGGTGTAGCTCCCCGTTCTTTGTAATCCCAGTCTCTCTTCGCCAAAACGCTTCACCTCGTGGATAAAGAGGATCTTTTCCTTTGTCTCATCTTCCAGAGCTTGATCCGCTAAAACCTCCTGGACAGGAATGCTATGAAAAGTGATAAAGGACTGATGCCACCCCAATTTGGAGATATAGAGAAGATTTCCGCAACCCGGTAGAAGGACCAGGCATGACAAGAGCAGAAAGATTTTTAGAACAGAGATCATCCTTTTCTTAATTTATTTGAAAGGAGGGCAAGGATCAATAGACCAAACCCAATGAGATCACAGATAGGAATGGGATAGAACAAAAGCAACCCTGCTGCCAAAAACATGATTCGTTCATAGAGGGTGGTCTGTTTGATGAGCCAGTTCTCCACTCCTCCTGCTAAGGCAATAATACCGATGAAAGCCGTAATCGTCGTCCAGATCACATCGATTACCGATCCCTTCAAAAGGATGCCAGCTCCTTTGGGGTCGAGCGTGAACATGAAGGGCACGATAAATGCGGGCAGGGTATATTTCCACGCATACATGGTGGTCTTGTAGGGATTCCCTTTGGTCAGGGCAGCCGCAGCAAAGCAGGACAGAGCCGTAGGAGGAGAGACCTCCGAGAGGATGGCATAGTAGAAGACAAACATGTGAGCCGCAAAGTCAGGAACCCCAAGCTGGATTAGTGCTGGCGCTGCGATGACTGCGGAGATGATGTAGGAAGCGGTGACTGGAACGGCCAATCCGATCACCCAGACGATGATGGCCGTATAGATGGCCGTCAGCAACAGGCTTCCACCGGCGTAGGCAAT
>Ga0209207_1000935_pt1 | contig 15146 bp, 13 predicted proteins | sample SaghotsprinmetaG_FD_184140 | JGI IMG/M metagenome (GOLD analysis project Ga0209207, IMG submission 184140) | Hot spring microbial communities from South Africa to study Microbial Dark Matter (Phase II) - Sagole hot spring metaG (SPAdes) (version 3) | ecosystem: Environmental > Aquatic > Thermal...
CCCACCGCAGTCGTTTTTCAACAGCCTGTTAACCCAGATGATCCATTCGGACGCGGGAAGACGCGAAGCGCGTAATCGAGGCCGATTGCGCGTGACGGTCGCAGGCGAGCTTGAACACCTCGCCGAGAAGTCACGCGCAAGCTGGCCGATCCGGGGCGAGCGAGGCCGGCCAGGCCGAGGACCGGGGAGATAGGGTTCGGCCCCGACGACCAAGACCCAAGCCGAGACTCACCAGCTTTCGGCGAGACTTACACTGACATTTACGCGGACGAACTCGCCCGGGTCGTAGGGCATGAATGCGCTGTATTCACGACCCTGGTAACGGTACACGATGTTGTAGCCGGTGAGCCTGCGGGTCCATTGATCGACACTTCGGCAACGCTCGACTTCTTCCGGACCGCGCCAGGTGGCGCCGGCGCGGTTGTCCATGCCGTCGCCCACCATGGCCCCGGTCGCCGCACCCACGGCGGTGGCCACCGTCTTGCCGGTACCCTTGCCGAACTGGTGACCGATCACCCCGCCAATGATGGTGCCGAGAATGGCGCCGCCATAGGACCGCTCACGCGGGGCTTCATAACCGTGACTGATGCGCTCGATCCAGCATTCCCGACGCGGCTCGTTGATTTCCTCGAATACCGGCGTCTTGGCCACAACACGGGCCTGGTCGGGGAAGGGGTCGAAATGGGGACGCCCCTTCGGGCCGGCGCTGACGCTGCCGGCCAGGGCCAGCGCCAGCATGGCGACGGTGACGCGGGTGAGGCGGTGGGTGGAGGTGGATTTGCGTGCGTTCATGATGGACTCCAAGTGGACGATGATCGGGTTCGAGATCAGCGCCGATAGCCGCCCCGCGGGGCGTCCTCGGGACGGATGCGACGATGTTCGAAGCCTTGGCCAAAGCCGTCGCGTTCACGCATCTCGCGGCGTTCTTCCATGCGATCCTGGTGTTCCTCGCGCAGACGCTGGCGGAGGGCCTCGCGTTCCTGGGGCGGCAGGTTCTGCCAATACTCGCGCAGGCGTTCTCGTTCTTCCGGGCTCATCCGGGCCAGCTTGGCGTAGGGTGCTTCGAACGCTGCCGGCGGCGCCGCGACGGCAAGCCCGGAAAGGCCCAGTCCGGCGACCAGCAAGAGGCCGAGGGCAATGCTAGATGTACGTTTGCGCATGACGTTCTCCTTCTTCGAATCATCGGTTGACGATTACCATGCTAGGCGGCAAGGGTTTCGCCGGGGTTTCCGCCCGGGTTAAATTTGTAAGCGTTTGTAACCGCTCCTGGAGTACGCATGGACCCAAACCGCCCCGCCCGCATCCTGGTGGTGGACGACGACGCCGGCATCCGCGAACTGCTCGCGGACTATCTCGCCGGACAGGGATTGGAGGTGGCATGCGTGCGCGATGGACGCGAGCTCGATCAGCGTCTCTCCCCGTTCGCCCCCGATCTGGTGGTGATGGACCTGATGTTGCCGGGCGAGGACGGACTGGCGCTGACCCGGCGGATCAAATCCAGCACTGGCCTGCCCGTGTTGATGCTCTCGGCACGGGGCGAGGATATCGACCGCATCGTCGGACTGGAGGTGGGTGCCGATGATTACCTCCCCAAGCCATTCAATCCGCGCGAATTGCTGGCCCGCATCCGCGCCATACTCCGCCGCGGCAGCGAACGTCCCCAGCGCGGGTCGGATGCGGCCGCGGATCGCTATGCGTTCGGACCCTTCCAGCTCGACACGGCGGCCTGCCGCCTGATGCGCGGCGAGGAGGAGATACCGCTCACACATGCCGAATTCACTCTCCTGAAGATCTTCGTCGAGCACCCCAATCGGGCCTTGTCGCGCGACCAGATCATGGACTGGCTGAAAGGCTTCGAACGCGACCCCTTCGACCGCTCCATCGACGTGCGTGTCACCCGTTTGCGGCGCAAGATCGAGGACGATCCGGTGCAACCGGTTTATATCCGCACGGTGTGGGGCCAGGGCTACCTGTTTGCGCCCGGGGGCGGCCGATCTTGATCCAGCCCGCCACCCTGTTCGGCCGGACCGCCTTGTGGCTGGTCCTGGCCTTCGCCCTCAGCCAGGGTGCGGCGGCCTGGGTGATCTGGCGCGAAGTGGTGCAACCGCTCACCGTGCGTGCCGCAGACGACCTTGCCGCGCGCATGGTGCTGTCGGCGCAGACCTGGTCCGAACTGCCACCGGAGACCCGCACCGATTTCGAGATCGAGCTTTCATTGCGGCATGGACTGGAGCTTGGTCGGGCGGTGGGCGAAATGCCCGAGTCGAGCGAAACCGATCGGTTCAGCGAATACCTGCGCGATGCATTGCACCGCCGCCTGGAACCGCCTGTCCGTCTGATGCAGGGACCCAACCCGGCCTGGCTATGGGTGGAGCTGGAACTGGGCGGACACGCGTTGCGCATCGGGACGCCGAAGCCAAATCCTCTCGCTACCGCTCCCGTTGCGGTCGGGGCGGCATTCATCGCCGGGGCATTGCTGGTGGTCCTGGTGGCCTTGCTGCAGGCGCGCAACACCACCCGCCGTCTGGCCCAACTAGCCCGTTCCGCCGCAGAACTGGGCCAAGGCCGCACACCCATCCGGCTGGTGGAGGAAGGACCACGCGAACTGGCGGCGCTCAACGCCGCATTCAACCGCATGGCGGACGAGGTGCACAGCTTGCTGGAAAACCGCACCGTGCTGCTCGCCGGTCTGTCGCACGACCTGCGCACACCCCTCACCCGCCTGCGCTTGGCCCTGTCCATGCTCGATGGCGGCGACGCGCGCATGCTGCAACGCATGGAACGGGACATCGAGGAGATGAACCGGCTGATCGGCGATACGCTCGATTTCGCCCGCTCATTGCGCCCGGAGACAACGCAGCGGCTGGACCTGAGCGAACTCCTGCGGGCGATCTGCAACGAGCACGAGCGGGTTGGGTTCAGGCTGAGCCCGGCCGCACAAGCTCATCTGCGACAGAACGTGGCTGCCGGGGCATTGCGCCGGATCATCGGCAATCTGGTGAATAATGCATTGCGCTACGGCGGCGGTTCGGAGGTCGAGGTCGAGCTGGATGCCGGCCCGGGAGGGCTGGTCGTGCGGGTCTTGGACCGTGGCCCGGGCATCCCCGCCAGCGAGCGCGAGCGGGTATTCCAGCCCTTCCAGCGTCTGGAGGCTTCGCGGGCGCGGGATACGGGGGGCTCCGGTCTGGGGCTCGCCATCGCCCGGCAGCTTGCCGATGCGCACGGCTGGCGTATCGCCCTCACAGGCCGGGAAGGTGGTGGTCTTACTGCCGAGGTCTGGCTTCCATGCACGCCAGATTCGTCAGCTCATCCTCGCTGAACCCGGCTACCTTTCGTGCCGATTCGTTGAACGGCCGTCGTGGTCGCGGTGCGTCGTAGGCGCGGATCAGTTCGATGTAGGTCGTTTCCGGGTCGCTGCCCTGTCGGACGCACAGCCAGCGGAACCAGCGGTCTCCCGCGGCGACGTGACCGATTTCGTCGCGCAGGATGATGTCCAGGATGTCCGCCCCAGCGGCATCGCCATAGCCTGCAAGCCTGGCCCGCAATGCCGGTGTTGCGTCCAGGCCGCGCGCCTCCATCAGCCTCGGCACCAGCGCCATCCGTGCCAGCGGGTCGGCGGCGGTGCGCCGGGCCAACCGCCATAAACCATCGTGCGCGGGAAAATCTCCGTATTCCCGGCCCAGCCCGCGCAGATGCTCACGCAGCAGCCGGAAGTGATATGCCTCCTCGCGCGCCACCTGCAACCAGTCACGATAGAACTCCGGCGGCATCGCCTGGAATCGATACACTGCGTCGAGACCCAGGTTGATGGCATTGAACTCGATGTGGGCGAGTGCGTGGATGAGGGCGGCATGGCCTTCGGGACCGTTCAGCCGGCGCGGCGGCAGGGCCTCGGGAGCCACCAGCTCGGGTCGCGCCGGACGCCCAGCCTGCATGAGCGGCTCCGGATCGGCCAGGCCCGCAAGCTGCAAGCGACCCGCGTTCCAGTCCTGCCATAGGGCTTCGCATGCGGCCATCTTGGCGTCCGGATCGCAGATTTGCAGGGCCTCGCGCGCCGCGCGGTGCAGGTTCATGCCGCCAGGTTCTGCGCTTGCAGTTTAAGCCGCCATGCACGCGGTCCGGATTCATGCACGGAGTTTCCCTGGCTGTCGACCGCCACGGTCACCGGCATGTCCGCCACCTCGAATTCGTAGATCGCCTCCATGCCCAGTTCCGGAAAGGCCAGCACACGCGCACTGCGTATGGCGCGAGCGACCAGATAGGCCGCTCCGCCGACGGCGATGCAATACACCGCGCCATGTCTGCGTATCGACTCGATGGCCTCCGGGCCACGTTCGGCCTTGCCGATCATGCCGATGAGACCCACCGGTTCAGCCAGCATGGTGTCGGTGTACTCGTCCATGCGCGTGGCGGTGGTGGGCCCCGCCGGACCCACGGCTTCGCCCTCGACCGGGTCGACCGGGCCGACGTAATAGATGAAACGGCCATGAAAATCGACCGGCAGCGTCTCGCCCCGGGCGATCATTTCACGGATGCGCCGGTGCGCCGCATCGCGGCCGGTGAGCAGACGACCGGACAGCAGCAGTGAATCTCCGGCCCGCCAGTCAACGACATCCTCAAGCCTCAAGCCATCCAGATTCACCCGTTTCGCGCCCACCGTGCCTTGCCAGGCGATGTCGGGCCAGGTCGACAGCGGCGGCGGTTGGATACGGGCCGGACCTGATCCATCGAGGCTGAAATGCACATGCCGGGTGGCGGCACAGTTGGGGATCAGCGCCACCGGCAGGCTGGCGGCATGGGTGGGGTAATCGCGGATCTTCACGTCGAGCACGGTGGTCAGTCCACCCAAGCCCTGAGCACCAATGCCCAGCGCATTGATGCGCTGCATTAGTTCCAGGCGCATGGCCTCGATCGGAGTTTGCGCGCCACGCGCGCGCAGGGCCTGGATGTCGATCGGCTCCATCAAGGCTTCCTTGGCGAGCAGCATGGCCTTTTCCGGCGTGCCACCGATGCCGATGCCGAGAATACCGGGTGGACACCAGCCTGCACCGAGGGTCGGCAATTCATCCAGCACCCAGTCTACGACCGAATCTGCGGGATTGAGCACTGTGAAGCGGGCCTTGTTCTCGGAGCCTCCACCCTTAGCGGCACAGATCGCCTCCAGCCGGTCCCCGGGCACCAGTTCGACGTGCACCACCGCTGGGGTATTGTCACGGGTGTTGCGGCGGGCACCGGCCGGATCGGCCAGCACCGATGCACGCAATGGATTGCCGGGGTCGGTGTAAGCCCGACGCACACCTTCGTCGACCATGGTTTGCAGGTCCATGCCGGCCTGCCAGCGCACCTGCATGCCCAGCTTGATGAACACCACCGCCATGCCGGTGTCCTGGCAGATCGGGCGTCGGCCCTCGGCGCACAAACGCGAATTGACCAGGATCTGGGCCAGTGCATCGCGCGCTGCCGGCGATTCCTCACGCTGCCAAGCCGCATGCATGGCCGCGACGAAGTCGGGCGGGTGATATACGGCGATGAACTGAAATGCGGCGGCAATGGACTCGATGAAGTCGTCCTGGCGAATCAGGGTCATGCCAACACCCGCGGATTTGAACGGAAAGCCATGGCGCCAGCCGGTCGAAGGCTCAAACGTCCAGGTTGCGCACCCCGAGCGCATTGGTCTCGATGAAGTTCCGGCGCGGTTCGACTTCCTCACCCATCAGGGTGGTGAAGATCTCGTCGGCGGCGATGGCGTCCTCGATCTGCACCCGCAGCAGGCGGCGAACCTGGGGGTCCATGGTGGTTTCCCAGAGCTGCTCCGGATTCATCTCGCCCAGACCCTTGTAGCGCTGGATGGAGACGTTGCGCTTGACGTCGTTCAGCAGCCAGTCGAGTGCCTGCTTGAAGTCGTAGGCGGCGGCGGCGGATTCACCGCGCCGGATTTCGGCGCCTTCGCCGATCAGGCCGGCAAGCAGGCTGGCGGCACGGAGGATCTGGGCAAAGTCACCGCTGGCGAGGAAGGTCGAATCGATGCGGGTCAGCGTATCGATGCCATGGCGATGACGATAGATGTCCAGGTGCCAGGTATCCTCCTCGGCATTGTGGCCGATCTCGACGCGGTGTTCGCCATGCCCGGCGAGATGCCCCAACATGCGCGCGGCACTGGCCCGGGCACGGATCTCGTCGGCGAGATCGAGTTCGGGCTGATCGAGCATGGCAAGCAGAACATCGTGGTCCATGCGCCGCGACAGCCGATCGATGACCGCCTCGGCAAGCAGGTATTCACGGGCAATGCCTTCCAGGCTGTCCTCGGCGAGTACCGCCGCACCGCGCGCGGGGATCAGCTCGGCGCCCTTGAGCGCTTCGCGCAGCAGGTATTGCTTGAGCTCGTAGTCGTCCTTGAGATAGTTCTCGCGTTTGCCCTGCTTGACCTTGTACAGCGGCGGCTGGGCGATGTAGATGTGGCCGCGCTCCACCAATTCCGGCATCTGGCGGTAGAAGAAGGTGAGCAGCAGGGTGCGGATGTGCGAGCCGTCCACATCGGCGTCGGTCATGATGATGATGCGGTGATAGCGGAGCTTGGCCGGGTCGTAGTCGTCCTTGCCGATGCCGGTGCCCAGCGCCGTGATGAGGGTGGCCACTTCCTGGGAGGAGAGCATCTTGTCGAAGCGCGCCTTCTCGACGTTGAGGATCTTGCCCTTGAGCGGCAGGATGGCCTGGAACTTGCGGTCGCGGCCCTGCTTGGCGGAACCGCCGGCGGAATCGCCCTCGACCAGGTAGAGTTCGGACAGGGCAGGGTCCTTTTCCTGACAGTCGGCCAGCTTGCCAGGCAGGCCGGCGGAATCAAGCACACCCTTGCGGCGGGTCATGTCACGGGCCTTGCGGGCCGCATCGCGGGCGCGCGCCGCCTCGACAATCTTGGCGCAGATCGTTTTCGCATCCTGCGGCCGCTCGAGCAGGTATTCCGCAAGGCGCTGGGCGACGATTTCCTCCACCGCTGGCCGGGCCTCGCTGGAGACCAGTTTCATCTTGGTCTGGGAGGCGAACTTGGGATCGGGCATCTTCACCGACAGCACGCAGGCCAGGCCCTCGCGCATGTCGTCGCCGGTGATTTCCACCTTGGCTTTCTTGGCGATCTCGTTTTCCTCGATGTACTTGTTGATCACCCGGGTCATGGCGGCGCGCAGACCGGTCAAATGAGTGCCGCCGTCGGATTGCGGGATGTTGTTGGTGAAGCACAGTACCTGTTCCTGGTAACTGCTGTTCCACTGCATGGCAACTTCCACGCCGATGCTTACCCCGGATGCATTCGATTCGCCGCTCGCGTAGAACACATTGGGATGCAAGACCTGCTTGCTGCGGTTGATGTATTCGACGAAGCCCTTCACCCCGCCGGAAAACGCGAAGTTTTCATGGCGGCCGTCGCGCTCGTCGATGAGCTCGATCCTGACGCCGTTGTTGAGGAAGGACAGCTCGCGGATGCGCTTGGACAGGATCTCGTAATGGAATTCGACCTGGCCGAAGATCTCGTGGTCGGCCAGAAAGTGCACCTCCGTGCCACGCCGGCTGGTCTCGCCCATGACCTTCAGCGGCGAGACCTCGACGCCGTTCTGCACCTCGACGATGCGGTCCTGGGGCACGCCACGGTGAAATTCCATGAAGTAGTGCTTTCCGTCGCGGCGGATGTTGAGCCTGAGCCATTTCGACAGGGCGTTGACACAGGACACGCCTACGCCGTGCAGGCCGCCGGAGACCTTGTAGCTGTTCTGGTTGAACTTGCCGCCGGCATGCAGGACGCACATCACGATCTCGGCGGCGGAGCGCTTCGGTTCGTGTTTGTCGTCGAACTTGATGCCCACCGGAATGCCGCGACCGTTGTCGGTGACCGAGATCGAGTTGTCGGCATGGATGATGACCTTGATGTCGTCGCACCAGCCGGCCAGGGCCTCGTCGATGGCATTGTCGAGCACTTCGAACACCATGTGGTGCAGACCGGTGCCGTCCTGAGTGTCGCCGATGTACATGCCGGGACGCTTACGCACCGCTTCCAGCCCTTCCAGTTGCTGGATGCTGTCCTCGTCGTAGCCACCGTTACCTTGTTCCACGTGAAACCTTTTACTGAATATTGAGTTGAACCCGGATTTTCCATGAGGCGGCCTGACGGCCTACACGCGCGCGGGCGGCCGCTTGCGGAGCGGCTTCGAGTCCGTGCACATCGCCCTGGCCCAGCGATGGGCGCGTCGCCCGGCCCTGGGGGCGCCAAAATCCGCTCCGAAATCGCCTCGCCATCCTCGCGTGTCCCCATGGAAAATCCGGGTTGAATTCTGAATTCGAAGTGGGGCTTACATGCCCTTGCCGGGATCGGTGCGATGCAATCAGATGCGCATCGGCATCACCACATAATGGAAGTATTCCTCGCCGGGGATGGTGATGAGCAGACTGCTACTGGCGTCCCTTAAGCTGCATTGCACGGCCTCAACGTTGAGATTGTTGAGCACGTCCTGCAGGTATTGCACATTGAAGCCAATATCCAGCGGCTCGAAGTCATAAGCGACTTCCAATTCTTCTTGGGCCTCTTCCTGCTCATTGTTGCTGCACGCAATACGTAGGCTGCCTGTAGTCATGGCCAGCCGCACACCACGGTATTTTTCATTGGTGAGAATGGCGGTACGCGATAGGGCCTGCTGGAACCGCTGGCGGCCAATTGCAAATTGCTTGTCGTGGCCGCTGGGCACCACACGCTGATAGTCAGGAAACTTGCCGTCCACCACCTTGCTGCGCAGTTCGAACGCGGGATGGATGAACACCACCTGGTTATTGCTGATTTGGACATTCAGCGCCGTATCATCCTCGCCCAACAGCTTGATCAGTTCCATCACCGTCTTGCGCGGCAGGATGATATCCATCGGCATCGCCGGAGGGTTATCCAGTTTGATCGCGTCGAGCGCGAGCCGATGGCCGTCGGTGGCGACCACGGTCAGCCGGTCCTGCTGGAACGAAAGCAGCATGCCGTTAAGGTAATAGCGAATATCCTGCACCGCCATGGCGTATTGCGCCCGGACCAGCAGGTGACGCAAATGCCCTTGCGACAATTCGACCCGGATGCCCTCGGTCTCACTGCTCTGCAAACGCGGAAAATCGAGCGCCGGCAGGGTCTGCAGGCTGAAGCGGCTTTTTCCGGCCTTGATTTTCAACTGGTCGTTATTTAGATCCAGCGCCACATGGGCCTCGTCTGGCAAAGCCCGACAGATGTCGAGGAACTTGCGCGCCGACACGGTGAATGCGCCATCGCTTTCCACACCATTGTCGAGCCAGGTGGTGATCTGCAGTTCGAGGTCGGTAGCGATGAATGCCGCACGTCCATCCGCACAGTCGATGAGCACGTTAGACAGAATGGGCAGGGTATGTTTGCGTTCGACCACGCCGACAACGGCTTGCAAGGGTTTGAGCAAGCTGTCCTTTTGTGCATTCAGTACAAGCATTTAATCTTCCTGGTAGTGTTTGATAGGCAGTGCCTGGAACCGGGAAAACGGTCTAAAACAATTCAAAATCAATAGATTGTACTTCAAAAAAGCTGTGGATAAAGGGTTCGTGAAGTGTGGGCAAGAGGAGCCTTTCGGCGCCTGTTCGTCCGGGCACGAGGCAAAGGCGGCCGGCTTTGTCCGTGTTTTCCACAGATTGTGGGTCGACTTTCCCACAGCCTGTTTCATCCGGTCAGCGATTGCAGCAACACGTTGTAATCCTGGCGTAGGCCGGGGTCACTGTCCTTGAGTTCCTCCACCTTGCGGCAGGCGTGCAGTACCGTGGTGTGGTCGCGGCCACCAAAGGCCAGGCCGATTTCGGGCAGGGACAGGTCGGTGAGTTCCTTGGCCAGGCTCATTGCAATCTGGCGGGGCCGGGCAATTGCCCGGGTTCGCTTTTTCGAATACATCTCGTTGACCTTGATCTTGTAATAGTCGGCCACGGTTTTCTGGATGTTTTCGACCGACACCTGGCGGTTTTGCACCACCAGTAGATCCTTCAAAGCTTCCTTGGTCAATTCCAGATCGATGGGTCGGCGATGGAAGCGGGCGAATGCCATTACTCGCTTGAGCGCCCCTTCCAGCTCACGCACGTTGGAACGGACATGTTTGGCGATGAAGAATGCTGTGCTTTCATCCAGTGCCTCGCCTTCCTTCATCGCCTTGTCGATCAGGATGGCGACCCGCATTTCCAGTTCCGGGGGTTCCAGCATCACCGTCAGGCCCCAGCTGAAACGCGATTTCAGACGCTCCTCGATGCCTTCCAGGTCCTTTGGGAAGGTATCGCTGGTGATGATCACCTGCTTGTTCGATTCGGTCAGATTGTTGAATGTATAGAAGAACTCCTCCTGGGTGCGCTCCTTGCCGGCGAAGAACTGGATGTCATCGATGAGCAACAGGTCGAGGCTGTCGTACTTGCGCTTGAAATCATCGAAGGACTTGTGCCGGAAGGCCTTCACCATGTCGGCGACGTAGCGTTCGGCATGGACATAGCGGACCCGGCTGGCCGGATTCTGTTCGATCACCTTGTTGCCGATGGCCTGGATCAGGTGGGTCTTGCCAAGCCCGACGCCACCATACACGAACAGCGGGTTGTAGCCCTTGCCAGGATTGTCTACGACCTGCAGCGCGGCGGCGCGGGCAAGGTCATTGGCCTTGCCGCGCACGAAGCTGTCGAATGTGAATCCGGGGTTGAGGCGGGCATCTTCATGGATTCCCGAGTTGGCGACCATCGCAGGCGTGGCTGAAACGGCTGTTGGAGCAGGTGTGTCCACGGCTTTGGAACGCGGAGTCCGTTCGCGGCTTTTGCCACCTTCGATGCTGATCTCGATCGGCCGTGGGTCGGCAAAGAAATCCCTGGCCAGGCGGTTTAGTTCATCGAGAAACTTGTCCTTGATCCATTGCGCGACGAATCGGTTGGGCGCGGCGACCCGGATGCCTTCATCCTCCACTTCGACCCGCAGTGGACGGATCCAGGTGTTGACCTGCTGGGCATTGAGCGTGGCCTCGAAGTGTTCGAGGCAGTGGGTCCAGAACGGATGCATGCCGGAGAAGGATAGGGCGCAGGGTAAAATACGGATGCGACATTGTAGCACTGCGCCGGATCCGCATCGGGATGGCAAATATTTGACAAATCTGGATTTGTGGCGGTTTAATAGCGCGCTTTTTCAAGCTGGGATCTGTCATGAAACGTACCTATCAACCTTCTGTGGTTCGCCGCAAGCGCACCCATGGCTTTCGTGCCCGCATGAAGACCAAGGGCGGCCGTGCCGTCATCAACGCCCGTCGCGCCAAGGGTCGCAAGCGTCTGGCCGTCTGAGCGGCGGCCTGCGGCCAGGCCCGCCGGATGACCGGAACATGGTTGAACATGCCTTCGGTCGGGATCGTAAACTGCGAAAAACGGATGAGTTTTCATCCGTTTTTCGTTTCAAAAAGGTCCGACGCGGCGAATTCATCGACGCCCACCATGCCTACAACGCCCTACGCATAGCCCGTCTTGGTCTGATCGTCGGCAAGAAGAACTTGCCACGCGCCGTAGACCGTAACCGGGCCAAGCGTATACTGCGCGAGTGCTTTCGCCTCGGGGGTGCCGGATTGTCTGGCATCGACCTGATCCTCAGGGTGAAGAAGGCGGGCACGGCAGCCGCATATCGCGCCGAATGCGAGGCGCACATGCAGGCCCTTGCGGCCTGGTGTGCGAAAAACCGCCCGGCGTCGACCGAGACCGAACCAACATAGAAATCGTCCAATCGTTCTAGACCATGGATTTCCAGCGCGTAATCGCATTCATCGTTTTTTCCCTGTCCATCCTACTGTTGTGGGATGCCTGGCAGGTGTATAACCGGCCGACCAATCCTGCCGCAGTCCAGGCTGAAGCCACGCAAACGACACCAGCCCCCGCAAGCGGCGCAGAGGATGCCAGCCTGCCCACGCCGGGCCGCGCCCTGAAGGCTGAAGAGGCGCCCGAGGGCGGCGAGGCGGTGCGGGGTGCACGCGCCGTGGTGAAGACCGATGTATTAGAGGTGGTGATCGACGCCAACGGGGGGGACCTGCGCGAGCTGATCCTGCCCGGCTTTCGCCAGAACGACGACAAGACCCGGCCATTCAAGCTGTTCGAGGAACGTCCTGGGCGCAACTATTTTGCCCAGTCCGGCTTCATCGGCGGCGGCCTGCCCAGCCACAAGACCTTGTATCGCCTCGAGCCGGGTGAATATGTCATGCAGCCGGGCCAGGACCGCCTGAGCCTGACACTCACCGCCCAGGCCGGCGATGTCGAGGTGAGCAAGACCTACACCTTTCAGCGCGGAAGCTATGTGGTCGATGTCGATTATCGTCTCGTGAACCGGGGCCGGACCGAGGTCGAGACCTTCCCTTATTACCAGTTGCTGCGTCACGGGCAAGCCCCCGAGGGTGAATCGGCCTTCATGTATACCTTCACCGGCCCGGCGCAATACACTGAAGCGGGCAAGTTCCAGAAGGTCATCTTCGACGACATCGCCAAGGGCAAGCAGGACCATGTGCGCGCCGCAAGCGATGGCTGGATCGGCATCGTCCAGCACCATTTCGTGTCCGCCTGGATGACCCGCGACCCGAACCGCTCCGAACCGCGCGAGTTCTACACCCGCGCCCTGGGGAACGGCGAATACAGCGCCGGACTGATCCTGCCGGCCTTGCGCCTGAAGCCGGACTCGACCCAGGAAATCTCGATGCGCCTGTACGCCGGCCCGCAGGACCAGGAAAAACTCAAGGCGCTGGCCCCCGGCCTGCAGCACGTGGTGGACTACGGGATCTTCACGGTGCTGGCCTATCCCTTGTTCGTGCTCCTCAACTGGCTGGAAAATCTGGTGGGCAACTGGGGTTGGGCCATCGTCCTGCTCACCGTGCTGATCAAGCTCGCCTTCTATCCGCTCTCTGCCGCCAGCTACAAGTCCATGGCGCAGATGCGCAAGATGGCGCCCCGCCTGCAGCATCTGAAGGAACGCTACGGCGACGACCGCCAGAAGCTGCACGAGCAGATGATGAAGATCTACAAGGAAGAAAAGATCAATCCGCTCGGCGGCTGTCTGCCCATCCTGGTGCAGATCCCGGTGTTCATCGCCCTGTACTGGGTGCTGCTGTCGGCGGTGGAGCTGCGCGAGGCGCCCTGGGCGCTGTGGATCACCGACCTGTCCGAGCCAGACCCGTATTACGTCCTGCCGGTGATCATGGCGGTGACCATGTACATCCAGCAGAAGCTCTCGCCCATGCCGCCGGACCCGATCCAGGCCAAGATTCTGATGTTCATGCCGATCGTGTTTTCGGTGTTCTTTTTCTTTTTCCCGGCGGGCCTGGTGCTGTACTGGCTGGTCAACAACGTGCTATCCATCCTGCAGCAATGGCGCATCAACGTGGTGATCGAACGCGCCGGCCATGGCATCAAGCCCAAGGCAAAATGACATCATCGCCGCCATCGCCACCGCGCCCGGACGCGGTGGCATCGGCGTGGTGCGGGTATCCGGCGCGCACATCGATGGCCTGATCGAAGGCATTCTCGGGCGCAGGCCATGCCCCCGCCACGCCACCTACGCAAACTTCCTCGATGCCGGGGGCGAAGCCATCGATGCCGGCATCGCCCTATATTTTCCCGCCCCGGCCTCGTTCACGGGCGAGGACGTGCTGGAACTGCAAGGCCACGGCGGTCCCCAGGTATTGCGTCGCCTGCTCGGCCGTTGCCAGGAACTCGGCGCCCGCCTCGCGGAACCGGGCGAATTCAGCCGCCGCGCCTATCTCAACGGCAAGATCGACCTCGTCCAAGCCGAGGCCATTGCCGACCTGATCGACGCCCAGAGCCAGGCAGCGGCCCGCTCGGCGATGCGCTCGCTGGCGGGCGAATTCTCGCGCCGGGTGCGGACCACGGTGGACGCACTCATCCAGTTGCGCACCCTGGTCGAGGCCAGCCTCGATTTTCCCGACGAGGACATCGACTTCATCGAGGCCGCCGATGCCCGGGGCCAGCTCGCCCGCCTGATCGAAAAGGTCGATGCGGTGCGCCGCCAGGCCCGACAGGGCGCTCTACTGCGCGAAGGCCTCAGCGTGGTGCTGATCGGGCAGCCCAATGTCGGAAAGTCCAGCCTGCTCAACCGGCTGGCCGGATTCGAGGCCGCCATCGTCACCGACATCGCCGGCACCACCCGCGACACCGTGCGCGAATCCATCCTGCTAGAAGGCATTCCGCTGCATGTGATCGACACCGCCGGCCTGCGCGACACCACCGATCCGGTCGAACGGCTCGGCATCGAGCGCACCTGGAAGGCGGTGGAAAACGCCGACATTGCCCTATTGCTGGTCGATGCCCGGCGCGGCATCGGCCCGGACGAGGCCGCCATCCTCGCCCGCCTGCCGGCGATTCCGCGCCTGACCCTGCACAACAAGATCGACGAGACCGGCGAAACCGCGCGCCTGTCCGAAGATGGCCAGGAGATCTGGCTATCGGCCCGATATGGCGACGGCATGGACCTGTTGCACAACCGCCTCCTGCAACTGGCCGGCTGGCAGACCCTGGGCGAAGATACCTTCATGGCCCGGGCACGCCACCTCGAAGCCCTCGAACGGGCCGCCGGCCACCTCGCCAGCGCCCGCCAGCAGTTTACCCGGCTCGAACTGTTCGCCGAGGAATTGCGCCTCGCCCAGGAAGAACTCGCCGCCATCACCGGCGAATTCAACGCGGATGACCTGCTGGGGGAAATCTTCGGCCGGTTTTGTATCGGAAAATAAAAGCGGTATTTACCGGAACACCCCATAATCCCGCGTAACTGCCGGATTTTTGTTCGTGCGCCCGGCAGGGCGCACTTACTTGGAGGTGAAAGTCCTCTACTCGCCCGGCAAGGGGAAGAGTTAGCAGGGTGTTGAAAATCGCAGACATGCCTTCGGCGCCATGCCTATAAAACAGGCAATTTTTTCGTTTCCGGAGCCTTGTCGGGCCTGGAAACCCGTTTCGGCCGATTTTTGGCCCCCGGCCGGGGGGGTTTACCGCCTTTCGGCGGATTGAGGGCGGACTTCGCCCTACACCGTCGACAAACGCCAACCGGAGAGCGTCGCTATCCGCGTCAGGTTGTACGCTGCAAAGGTGAAGATCGTCTGCGCCGAGACCTT
>Ga0209207_1000937_pt1 | contig 15137 bp, 11 predicted proteins | sample SaghotsprinmetaG_FD_184140 | JGI IMG/M metagenome (GOLD analysis project Ga0209207, IMG submission 184140) | Hot spring microbial communities from South Africa to study Microbial Dark Matter (Phase II) - Sagole hot spring metaG (SPAdes) (version 3) | ecosystem: Environmental > Aquatic > Thermal...
GTATGCAGACGCGGTCTGGCTCTCAAGAAACACGCCGGGCCGCCCCAAGTGTTTCTTGCACCCCCTCGGGGGGCGGGCCGGGCGTAGCCCGGCACTGGGGGCGCTCCTCAAGAAACACGCCGGGCCGTCCCAAGTGTTTCTTGCACCCCCTCGGGGGGCGGGCCGGGCGTAGCCCGGACCTGGGGGCGCTCAAATATCGCCCTCGGCCGCGGCGCGCATGATCTCCTCCATGGTCCGTTGGATCTTCAACGCGCCTTCCGACAAGGCACTGCTGATGCCCAGCTGGCGCTCGTAGCCGACCACCCAGTCCATGTTCCACTCCACCATCAGGATCCAGATGTTCTTATCCCCATCCTCCATGATGGCGATGCGACAGGGCAGGAAGACGATGAATTCGGGCGCGATCTTGAGCAGTTCCCGCCCCACGGCGATGTCGCAGAAGGAATAGACCTCGATGCGGGGTGCCTCCATGTCTCCGAGCACGGCTTGGAAGTCCTTCCACATCAGGTTTTCACCCACCTTCTTGAAGTTGAGCTGGTTGGCGCGCAGGTGCAGGGATTCCTTCACCTCGTCGAAGCTCAGCCCGGGTTTGGCCTTGACCTTGCGGGCGAAGTAGTTCATGGCATCGGCCATGCCCATGCGCAGGAAGTTGGTCATGACCGGCATCACCATGGCCATCATCTGACGCTTTTCCTCATCCGGAATGATGCGGCGCATGGTGTAGGGCTTGCGCGGCTGCTGGGGCGGTGGGCTGAGCAGCATGGGCACGAAGAACGGCACGGTATAGGTGGACTGCGGCAAATATTGCATCCACGGGTTGACCGGCATCTGCTGGGCCAGCGCGGGGCTGGTCAGAAGGGCCAGGGTCAGGAGCAGGGGTTTCAGGGTCAGCCTCAGGTGCATGACAGTCTCCTCGATTGATCAGGTCAGCAGGCGCTGCAGGACATAGGGCAGGATGCCCCCCGATTGGTAATACTCGATCTCGATGGGGGTATCCAGACGCAGCTTCAGGGGGACATTCTGCCGCCCCCCATTCGATCCATGGATGACCAGGGTCAAAACCTGTTGCGGGCTGAGCCCCTGCTCCAGCCCTTGGAGCTCGAAGGTCTCCGTACCGGTCAGGCCCAGACTGGCGGCATCCGTGCCAGGCATGAACTGCAGGGGCAGCACGCCCATGCCGGCCAGGTTGGCGCGGTGGATGCGCTCGAAGCTCTTCGCAACGACCGCCTTTACGCCCAGCAGCTGGGTTCCCTTGGCCGCCCAGTCGCGCGAGGAGCCGGTGCCATACTCCTCGCCGGCGAAGACCAGGAGGGGCACATCTTCCCGCTGGTAGCGCATGGCGGCGTCATAGATGGACATCTGCTCGCCCGAGGGCTGATGTACGGTCACACCGCCCTCGCTGCCCGGCAGCATCAGGTTGCGGATGCGCACATTGGCAAAGGTGCCGCGCATCATCACCTCGTGGTTGCCACGACGGGCACCGTAGCTGTTGAAGTCCGCCTGCGGCACGCCGTGATCGAGCAGGTATTTTCCGGCCGGGGAGGTGGGCTTGATGCCCCCCGCCGGGCTGATGTGATCGGTGGTGACGGAATCGCCGAAGATGGCGAGCGCCCGCGCTCCGCGGATGACCGGGTCCGGCTTGGCGGATTGCTTGAAAAAGGGCGGTTCCTGGATGTAGGTCGAGTTCGCGTCCCAGGCATAGACCTGACCGCCCGGCGCGGGGACCGCGTCCCACAGCGGATTGTCGCGGCCCAGGTCGGCATAGAGTTTGGCATACAGGCCGGCATCGGAGGCCTTGGGCAGCAGGGCGGCCACCTCCTCGGCACTGGGCCAGATGTCGCGCAGGTAGACCGGACCGTCCTTGCCTTGACCGATGGGTTGCCGCTCCATGTCGATGTCCACGCGTCCGGCCAGGGCGAAGGCTACCACCAGGGGCGGGCTCATGAGGAAGTTCGCCTTGACGTTCTGATGCACGCGGGCCTCGAAGTTGCGATTGCCGGAGAGCACCGAACAGGCCACCAGGTCGTGCTCGAGGATGGTCTTCTCCACCGCCGGCGGCAGGGGGCCGGAGTTGCCGATGCAGGTGGTGCAGCCATAGCCGACCACACCGAATCCCAGCTGCTCCAGGTAGCCGAGCAGGCCGGTGGCCCTCAGGTATTCGGTCACCGCGCGTGAGCCTGGTCCCAGGCTGGTCTTCACGTGGGCCGGGGTGTACATGCCTTTTTCCACCGCCTTCTTCGCTAGCAGGCCGGCCGCGAGCATCACGCCTGGGTTGGAGGTGTTGGTGCAGGAGGTGATGGCGGCGATGACGACGTCGCCATGCTTGAGCGTGCCGCCGCCCTCTAAGGCATGCGCCTCCGGCAGGCTGTCCTCGGCCTTGCCGTAGCCACCGTCTGCGGGCGGCAGGGTGAGCAGGGTGCGGATGGTTTCCTTGAGCGCGTACAGGTTGATGCGGTCCTGGGGCCGCTTGGGGCCCGCCACCGAGGGCTTGACCGTGGCGAGGTCCAGGCTCAGGACCTGGCTGTAGTCACACTGCCCTTCGGCGGGGATGCCGAACAGGGCCTGGGCCATGAAGTAATTGCGCAGGGTGTCCACCTGCTCCGGGCTGCGGCCGGTGGCCAGATAGTACTGGCAGGTGGCCTCGTCGACCGGGAAAAAGCCCATGGTGGCGCCGTACTCGGGCGCCATGTTGGCAATCGTCGCTCGGTCTGTGACCGGCAGGGCTGCCGCACCTTCGCCGAAGAATTCCACGAACTTGCCCACCACCTTGGCGCGACGCAGCATCTCCGTGATGGTCAGGACGATGTCCGTGGCCGTCACCCCGGCCACCGGCCGGCCGGTCAGATGCACGCCCACCACGTCGGGGGTGAGGAAGTAGACCGGCTGGCCCAGCATGCCGGCCTCCGCCTCGATGCCGCCCACGCCCCAGCCCACGACGCCCAGGCCGTTGATCATGGTGGTATGCGAGTCGGTGCCGACCAGGGTATCCGGGTAGTAGACCCCGTCCTTTTCCATGACGCCGCGGGCCAGATATTCCATGTTGACCTGATGCACGATGCCGACGCCAGGGGGCACGACCTTGAAGGTGTCGAAGGCCTGCATGCCCCATTTCAGGAACTGGTAGCGTTCCTGATTGCGCTCGAACTCGATCCTCATATTTTCCTGCAGGGCGTCGGGGCGGCCGAACACGTCCACCTGCACGGAATGATCCACCACCATCTCCACCGGGGCCAGCGGTTCGATGCGGGCGGGATCCTTGCCGGCACGGGCGGCGGCACTGCGCATGGCGGCGAGGTCGGCGAGCAGCGGCACACCGGTGAAGTCCTGCAGCAGGATGCGCCCGACGACGAAGGGGATCTCCTCGGTCCTGGCGGCATCGGGCCGCCAGTTGGCGAGCGTGCGCACGTGCTGTTCCGTGATCTTCAGGCCATCGAAGTTGCGCAACACCGACTCCAGCACGATGCGGATGGATACGGGCAGGCGGCTGATGGCGCCGATGCCGGCCTTTTCCAGCTGGGGCAGGGAGTAGAAGACAGCGGTCCTGCCGTTGCCGGCATCGAAGGTTTGGCGGGAGTCGAAAAGGCTGTGCATGGCGGTCGGGATCGGCAGACAGGGATCAGGGTACGGAAGCTGAGGTGCTATTCTAAATGAGTTTCCTTTGATCTCCCTGACCATGACCGACCTCAAAGCACGCGCCCTTGCCTATCACGAGCTGCCGCGACCGGGAAAGATCTCGGTGGAATCGTCGAAACCCTGCAGCACCCAGGCCGAATTGTCGCTGGCCTACACGCCGGGGGTGGCGGAGCCGGTGCGCGAGATCGCACGCGACCCGGAGGTCGCCTATCGCTATACCAACAAGGGCAACCTGGTGGCGGTGGTGACGGATGGTACCGCCATCCTGGGCTTGGGGGACTTGGGGCCGCTGGCCGCCAAACCGGTCATGGAAGGCAAGGCCGTGCTCTTCAAGCGGTTTGCGAACATAGACGTCTACGACATTGAAATAAAAGCTGAATCTGTCGAAGAGTTCATCCGCACCGTCATCAACATCTCCCCCACCTTCGGTGGCATCAATCTGGAAGACATCGCCGCGCCGCACTGCTTCGAGATCGAGCGGCGACTGACCGAGGCCCTGGACATCCCCGTGTTCCACGACGACCAGCACGGCACGGCGGTGATCATCTGCGCCGGCCTCATCAATGCGGTGCACATCCAGGACAAGCGGCTGGACGAGGTGCGGATCGTCTGTCTCGGGGCGGGCGCCGCCGGCATTGCCTCGATGAATCTGCTGATGGAGATGGGGGTGCCCCGTGAGCACATCACCCTGGTCGACAGCCGGGGCGTGATCCACTCGGGGCGCGGCGATCTGAACCCGTTCAAGCAGTCTTTTGCCCGACCGACCGACCTGCGCACCCTGGAGGACGCCATGCGCGGGGCGGACGTGTTCGTGGGCGTATCGGGTCCCAACCTGGTCACGCCGGCCATGGTCAGATCCATGGCCGATCGTCCGGTGGTGTTCGCCCTGGCCAATCCGGACCCGGAGATCCTTCCGCATGCGGCCCATGACGCCCGGCCCGACCTGGTCATGGCCACCGGACGCTCCGATTTTCCGAACCAGGTCAACAACGTGCTGGGTTTTCCCTTCATTTTCCGGGGCGCCCTGGACGCACGCGCCCGCCGCATCACCAAACCCATGCTGGTGGCTGCGGCCCGCGCGCTCGCGGACCTGGCGCGCGAGCCGGTCCCTGCATCCGTGCTGCAGGCCTATGGCGTGGACGCGCTCTCGTTCGGACGCGAATACATCCTGCCCAAGCCGTTCGATCCCCGTCTGATCGAGCGTATCCCGGCGGCGGTGGCGTCCGCCGCATGAGTATGCGCGCAGCCCGTCCCTACCATCTCGACCTCTTCAGAATACGCCAGCCCATCGGTGCTTGGGTCTCCATCCTGCACCGCTTGAGCGGTGCCGTGCTGGCCCTGGCCGTTCCGGTGCTGCTCTACGCCTTCATGCTCAGCCTGCGCTCCGAGCCCGACTTCGACCGGCTCATCGCATTTCTGCAGGGTGGGGTCGTCCATTCTCTCCTGCTGGGGACGATCTGGGCGACGCTGCATCATCTCCTGGCCGGCCTGCGGCATCTGGGCTTAGATCTGGGTCGGGGCGCGCAGCGGGCACGGGCCCGGCAGACGGCCCTGGCCTGCCTGGTGCTGGGTGTGGGTCTGACCGGTGCCATCGCCATCTGGATGATGTGATGCGTCTTGCGGCAGGCGCCCGGCGAGGCACGGAGATCTGGCTGCTGCAGCGGGCCAGCGCCCTGCTGATGGCGGTCTGTCTGCCGCTCCTTCTGGCCTATGTCCTGTTGCAGGGGCCGCATGATTACTGGACCTGGCGGGCCCTGTTCGCCCCCTTGCCGGCTAAGCTCGCCGTCCTGCTGTTTGTGGCCGCCATGCTGGTGCATGGCTGGATCGGATTGCGGGAGATCCTGATCGACTACCTTCACCCCCTTGCCCTGCGTCTGGCCCTTTATCTGGCCAGCGCGATCCTCTACCTCGGCTGTCTGGTCTGGACGGCAGACATCCTCTGGCGGGTGGCGCCTTGATCCCCAAGCGCAGCTTCGACGCAGTCATCGTCGGCGGCGGCGGCGCGGGCCTGCGCGCCGCCCTGCAGCTCGCCAGCAGGGAGCACAAGGTGGCCGTGCTGTCCAAGGTCTTCCCCACCCGCTCGCACACCGTATCCGCCCAGGGCGGCATCACCGCGGCCTTAGGCAACGTGTCCGAGGACAGCTGGCACTGGCACATGTACGACACGGTGAAGGGCTCCGATTATCTGGGTGACCAGGACGCCATCGAATTCATGTGTCGCAACGCTGCGTCCGTGGTCTATGAACTGGAGCACATGGGCCTGCCGTTTTCCCGTCTGGCCAACGGCAAGATCTACCAGCGGCCCTTCGGCGGGCAGTCCAAGCACTACGGTGGCGAACAGGCGGTGCGTACCTGCGCCGCCGCCGACCGCACCGGGCACGCCATGCTGCACACCCTGTACCAGCGCAACATCGCCGCGCGCACCCAGTTCTTCGACGAGTTCTTCGCCTTGGACCTGGTGCGCGATGCCGAGGGCTATGTCCTCGGTGTGGTGGCCCTGGAGATCGAGACCGGTGAGCCCTGGTTGTTCGAGGCGCGGGCGACACTGCTGGCCACGGGCGGCGCTGGGCGCGTGTTCCGGCATTCCACCAATGCCCTGATCAACAGCGGCGACGGTCTGAGCATGGTGCTGCGCGCGGGGCTGCCCCTCGAGGACATGGAATTCTGGCAGTTTCACCCCACAGGCATCCCGGGGGTCGGCTGCCTGATGACGGAAGGCTGTCGGGGCGAGGGGGGGTATCTGGTCAATCGCGAGGGCGAGCGTTTCATGACCCGCTATGCACCCCACGCCCTGGACCTCGCCTCGCGTGACGTGGTCTCGCGCGCCATCGCCCAGGAGATCGACGCCGGCCGGGGCTGCGGCGAACGGGGCGACCATGTCCTGCTCAAGCTCGACCACTTGGGTGAGGAGACGATACGCACGCGGCTGCCCGGCATACGGGAACTCGCCATCCGCTTCGCCGGCGTCGATCCGGTCGAAACTCCCGTTCCCGTCACCCCGACCGTGCACTACATGATGGGGGGCATCCCCACCAATCTGCACGGCCAGGTCGTCACGCCCATGCGCTACGGTCCGGAGGAGGCGGTGCCGGGCCTCTATGCCGTCGGCGAGTGTGCCTGTGTCTCGGTGCACGGCGCCAACCGTCTGGGCGGCAACTCCCTGCTCGATCTGCTGGTCTTCGGCCGGGCGGCGGGTGAGCACATGCTGGAATACCTGCACGACAACCCCTATCCGCGCCCCTTGCCCAAGAGCGGCCCGGAGCCGGCCCTGGCCCGACTGGCGCGCTGGGACAAGGCGGAGGGCAGCGAGCGTGTCGCGGCCATCCGTGCGGACATGCAGGACATCATGCAGAACCGTTGTGGCGTCTATCGCCGGGAGGACTCGCTGCGCCAAGGCATCGCCGAACTGACAGAGGTGGAACTCAGGATGGCACGGGCCGGGCTGGACGATCACAGCCATGTCTTCAACACCGCCCGCATCGAGGCCCTGGAACTGGAAAACCTGCTGCTCATCGCCCGCGCCACCCTGGTCTGCGCACTGGCCCGCACGGAAAGCCGCGGGGCCCATGCACGTGAGGATCACCCAGACCGCGACGACGACCACTGGTTGCGGCACACCCTCTACTTTCGCGATGGGGATGCGCTCGACTACAAGCCGGTACGACTCAAACCCCTGACGGTGGAACCGTTCCAGCCCAAGGAAAGGCGCTACTGATGCGTTTTCGCGTCTATCGCTACGATCCCGAATCCGGTGCGGGGCCCGGCATGCGGGACTACGTGCTGGACATCGAAGCGCGCGGCAAGATGGTCCTGGACGCCCTGCTCGCGCTCAAGGAGCAGGACGACAGCCTGGCTTTCCGTCGCTCGTGCCGTGAAGGGGTGTGCGGTTCCGACGGCGTCAACATCAACGGGATCAATGCCCTGGCCTGTGTGACCCCATTGTCGGGTCTGCGCGAACCGATCGAGATCCGTCCCTTGCCGCGGCTGCCGGTGGTGCGCGACCTGATCGTGGACATGAGCCAGTTCTTCCGCCATTACCGGGCGGTCAAGCCTTATCTGATCAACCTCGACCCCGAGCCCGAGATCGAGCGCCTGCAAAGCCCGGCGGAGCGCGCCGACCTCGATGGCCTGTACGAGTGCATCCAGTGCGCTTGCTGCACGACCGCCTGTCCATCCTTCTGGTGGAACCCGGATCGCTATCTGGGGCCTGCGGCCCTGCTGGCCGCCTATCGCTTCATCGCCGACAGCCGCGACCAGGCCACGGAGGAACGCCTGGACTACCTCGAAGACCCTTATCGGCTGTTCCGCTGCCACGGCATCATGAACTGCGTGGAGGTTTGTCCCAAAGGCTTGAACCCCACGGCGGCCGTCGGCACAATCAAGGCCATGCTGGTGAACAGGACGCTGTGAGCGGGATTGCGGCCCATCGTCTGCGCTGGCGTTGCCGGCGTGGCATGCTGGAGCTCGACGCCCTGTTGCTTTCCTTCGTCGAGAACGGCTATCGGGATCTCGGCCCGTCCGAACAACTGGCTTTCTCCCGCCTGTTGGGCCGGGAAGACATCGAACTCTACGAATGGCTGGCTGGACGTGAGGAACCGCCGGCGGATCTGCGATCCGTGGTGGACAAGTTACGTTCTTGCAAAGTGAGAAAGCTATGACCCAACGCACCGCCAAGATCAGCTTCAGCGACTCCGACCAGGTCATCGAACTGCCCGTGCTGGAGGGGACGCTGGGCACCGATGTCATCGATACGCGCAGCCTCGGGGCGCACGGTTACTTCACCTATGACCCAGGCTTCCTGTCGACGGCCAGCTGCACCTCGAGCATCACCTATATCGATGGCGATGCGGGCCTGCTCTATTACCGGGGTTATCCCATCGAGCAGCTCGCCCAGCACTCCGATTTCTTGGAGGTGAGCTATCTCCTCCTGCATGGCGAACTGCCCACCGCCCAGCAGAAGGCGGATTTCAACAACACGGTGCGCCATCACACCATGCTGCACGATCAGATGGCCTACTTCTTCCGTGGCTTCCGTCGTGATGCGCATCCCATGGCGGTGATGGTCGGCGTGGTCGGTGCCATGTCGGCCTTCTATCGGGACAGCGCCGATCCCTTCGACCCCGCCCAGCGCGAAGTCGCGGCCTACCGCCTGCTGGCCAAGGTGCCCACCATCGCCGCGTGGAGCTACAAGTACAACATCGGCATGCCCTTCATGTACCCGCAGAACCGGCTCGGCTTCGCCGAGAATTTCCTGTACATGATGTTCGCCACCCCCTGCGAGGACTACCACCCCAATCCGGTCCTGTCGCGGGCGCTGGACCGCATCCTGATCCTGCATGCCGACCACGAACAGAACGCCTCCACCTCCACCGTGCGTGTGGCGGGTTCCTCGGGCGCCAATCCGTTTGCCTGCGTCGCCGCCGGGATCGCGTCCCTGTGGGGTCCCCTGCACGGCGGTGCCAACGAGGCGGTCTTGAAAATGCTGGAGGAGATCGGCGACGTCTCCCGGATCGGCGAGGTCATCCGGCGTGCCAAGGACAAAAGCAACCCGTTCCGGCTCATGGGTTTTGGCCACCGTATCTACAAGAACATGGATCCCCGCGCCGCCATCATGCGCCAGACCTGCCACGAGGTGCTCGACGAGCTGGGCTTGCACGACGACCCCCTGTTCCGCATCGCGCTCAAACTCGAGGAGATCGCCCTGCAGGACGACTATTTCATCGAGAAGAAGCTCTATCCCAACGTCGACTTCTACTCCGGCATCGTGCTGCGCGCACTGGGCATCCCCACCTCCATGTTCACCGCCATCTTCGCCCTGGCCAGGACGGCCGGGTGGATCGCCCAATGGCGCGAGATGGTCTCCTCGCCCGGCCACAAGATCGCCCGGCCCCGGCAGCTCTATACCGGCCAGCAACGCAGGGACTATCGCCCGATCGAACTGCGCTGATGCGAGCCCACCGTGCCGGATTGCCCCCGGCCCGCCCCCCGCTGGTGAACTAGACGCTCGGGTCGGCTTGGGATGTCACTCGAGGGCGCCTACTACGCAGGTAATCTCGAATACCTGACTGCTCTGGAGGAACGTCAGCCGGATCGGGTACTGGGGGACGTCTCCGAGCCGCATCACACGCCTGCTGCGACTGAGCGTCCGGAGCGGCCGCCGCTGCAATGCGAGGCCCGGCAGGTAGGCGTGTTACGGCTCATCAACGCCTACCGCTACCACGGTTTCAGGCGCGCCAACCTCGACCCCCTGCGGCTGCAACCCCTGCCGGACGCGCCCGAACTCGACCCGGCCGCGCACGGCCTGACCGCCGGCGACCTCGGTGACGCCTTCGAGACCGGCTCCCTTGCGGGTCCGCCGCGCGATACCTTGCGCAACATCCTGGCGCGGCTGAAGGACGCCTATTGCGGCACGCTGGCGGCCGAGTACATGTATCTGAGCCAGACTGCTCAGAAGCGCTGGCTGCAGCAGCGGCTGGAGGCCGGCACGGGTCTGCGGGCCATAGACAGCGACCGCCGGAGATGGCTGCTGGCCCAGCTGACGGCGGCGGAGACCCTGGAGAAGGTGATCCACGCCCGCTACGTCGGCCAGAAGCGTTTTTCCCTGGAAGGGGCCGAGACCCTCATTCCGCTGCTCAACTATCTGGCCGAGCTGGCGACCGAGGCCGGGGTGCAGGAGATCGGCCTGGGCATGGCGCATCGCGGACGGCTCAATGTGCTGCACAACGTCCTGGGTCGATCGGCCCTGGCCTTGTTCGAAGACGAGAAGGCCGTCCTGCCTGAAGGTGCGCTCACCGGCGACGTGAAATATCACCAGGGTTTCGCCATGGAGGTGCAGACCCTGAAGGGTCCGATCCGGCTCGCCCTGGCCTTCAATCCCTCGCATTTGGAGATCGTCAACCCGGTGGTGGAGGGCTGGGTCCGCGCCCAGCAGCACAAACGCGGCGACCGCGACGGCAGCCTGGTGATGCCGGTGCTCATCCACGGCGATGCCGCCATCGCCGGCCAGGGCGTGGTGATGGAAACCCTGAACATGTCGGCGACACGGGGGTTCACCACCGGCGGCACGATCCATATCGTGGTCAACAACCAGATCGGGTTCACCACCTCGGACCCGCGCGATGCGCGTTCCAGCCTCTACTGCACGGACGTGATGAAGATGGTGGAGGCACCCGTGCTGCACGTGAACGGGGACGACCCGGAGGCCGTGCTGCGGGCGGTGCAGATCGCCTTCGAATTCCGCATGACCTTCCGGCGCGACGTGGCCATCGACCTCGTCTGTTACCGGCGGCTCGGCCACAACGAGCAGGATGAGCCGATGGTCACCCAACCCCTCATGTATCAGAAGATACGCCAGCATCCCCCGGTCCGGTCCCTTTATGCGGCCCGGTTGGCTGACATGGGGGTGGTGTCGGCAGCCGAGGCCGAGGCCATGGCTGAGGCTTACAGGAGCAGTCTCGACACCCTGCCAGCCATGCCGGAGCGGCCTTATACACCCTACGTGGCCGATTGGCGCCCCTATCGTGGCAAGGATTGGCGCACACCCGCAGCCACGGGGGTGGCGATGGAGCGGCTGCGTGCGCTGGGGCGGCGTCTCGCCACGGTCCCCTCCGACTTCAGCTTGCACCCGCGCGTGGTCATGGTGATGGAGGCCCGTCGTCAGATGGCCGAGGGCGTCCTGCCGCTCGACTGGGGCATGGCGGAATCCCTGGCCTATGCCAGCCTGCTCGTCGAGGGCCATGGTGTGCGACTCACCGGCCAGGATTCCGGCCGCGGCACCTTCTTCCACCGCCACGCCGTCCTGCACGATCAGGCGCGCGAGCGTTGGGCTGACGGCACCTACGTCCCGTTGCAACACCTGGCCCCGGATCAGGCCCACTTCCTGGTGGTGGATTCCCTGTTGTCCGAGGAGGCCGTACTGGGTTTCGAATACGGTTACGCCAGCTCCTCACCGAACGAACTGGTCATCTGGGAGGCCCAGTTCGGCGATTTCGCCAACGGCGCCCAGGTGGTGATCGACCAGTTCATCGCCGCCGGCGAGGCCAAATGGGGACGGCTCAACGGCTTGGTGTTGTACCTGCCCCATGGTTATGAAGGCCAGGGACCCGAGCATTCCTCGGCGCGCATGGAGCGGTTTCTCCAGCTTGCGGCACAGGACAACATCCAGATCGTGCAACCCTCCCTGCCAGCGCAGCTTTTTCATGTACTCCGGCGACAATTGCTGCGCCCCTATCGCAAACCCCTCATCCTGTTCACGCCCAAGAGCCTGTTGCGGCTGCCCGCTTCGGTATCCAGTCTGGAGGACCTGGCCGAGGGCGCATTCCAGCCCGTGCTGGGCCCCTATCGGGCTGAGGCGCAGCGCGTTGAGACCGTCGTATTGTGCAGCGGCAGGATCTACTTCGATCTGGAAAAACGCCGCGATGGCCGGACCGATTACGCGATCGTGCGCATCGAGCAGTTCTATCCTTTCCCCGACGAGGAATTGAGGCAGGTGCTTGAGTCATTTCCCAAGGCACGCCGCATGCTCTGGGTGCAGGATGAGCCCCAGAATCAGGGGCCCTGGCGCTACATGGCCTATCACCTGCGTCAGGTCAGTCAACTGCCAATACGCTATGTCGGCAGGCCGGAATCCGCATCCCCGGCCAGCGGCTACATGGAGATGCACAAGGCCCAGTTGGAAGGCATACTCGACGAAACCTACAGGGACTGAGCGGCGGACTCACTGTCTCGTCCATCCGGCGGATGGAAACCTGCATTCAGGTTGTTGCAGACACCTGAATCCGTGTTGTTCGCGTGGAATGCATTGTAGGTCGGGCTCGAGTCCGACCGACCACGCGACTGGCATGGACGATCCGGATCAAGTAAAAAACAACACGGGACATGCCCGGGTTGTGATCGCGGTCGATAAGCCGGAAAGAGAGCGTCGCTGTCAGATCTTGAATTCGTCGATGGATCTGCCTTGCTCCAGGGCCTGCGCCAACCAGCCCGGTTTCCGTCCTTTGCCGGTCCATTGCTCCCCGGTGGCGGGGTCGCGGTATTTCGCCACGCCGCTGGCCGCTCTCTTACGACCTCTTCCGCGGGCAGCAGAACCGAGGTCGTCCACGGTAATGCCGTATTCCGCCATTTTGGCCTTGATCTCGGCGATGACAGAGGCGATTTCCTGTTTGCGGATCTCCTCGGCCTCCTTCTGCAGGGCAGCAATCTGTTCCTGAATTTCTTTGTAACGGGACACAATCGGCTCCTTTTCGAGATATGTGCCATCCGTGGCACAGGCCGATTATAGTCAAGAACGGCCGCGAGAAGAAATATCTATGGGGCAAAGTGACGGACCAATGACCCGGCCTCGATGGGTGGGTTTCGGCAATATCGGTCACCCGCCGAATCCAATACGGATCATTTCGTTGCCCTGAACCCGATCCCCTGAAAAAAGACAGCCCGCCCATATCGGGCGGGCCGCGATGACTCAAGGCGTCACCCGCTCATCCCGGGTGGGTGTCTTCGTCTCCACCATGACCAGGGGTTCAGGCGGGTTCGACTGCCCGGCATGAGCGCGTGTACGGCGAGCGGATGCCAGTGCTTTTTCCTGGGCTTGTACCTGTTCGCCGCTGCGGTCTTCCGGATGGTTGATGGTTTCGACCAGCACCAGGGGCTCTTCGGTCATGCCGGGGACCTCCGTTCTCGGCCGTCGACGCCGCCTGCGGCGCTCGCCGGTGGGCAAGGGCACCAGCGCCGGCTCGGCTGAAACGGCCAGGTCGGCTGCCACTGCGGGCTCTAAGGCATGGGTCTCGACCATTACCAGACCGGCTGCGTCCAGATCGGGCGGGGGGAGCGGGGCCGACACGGGCATGGGCTCAGTCTTGGCAGCCGTCTCGGTCTGCGGCGGCGGGAGTGATTCGACAGCGCTCGTCTGCCCGACCTCTTGGGTCAGGTCGGCAGCGGCAGCCGGTGCTATGACCGATACGGTCGAAGCCGCGATCTCCTGAGCTTCTGCAGCGATCCGCTCAGCGGCAGGCGCCGCCTGCCGGACTGGCTCCTCCGCGGCCGACAGCTCCATGCCCGGCTGCCTGGCAACGCCAACTCCGGCCTCGGCGGCGACCGGGGCTAAAGTCTCGGGGCGTCCTTCGCGGCGGCCCCGCCTGCGTCGGCGGCCGCGACCCTCGCGTTCCCCCCCTGCAAACTCCGGGCCGCTCTCCCGCGTCTCCGGCACGACCGTGGCTTCCAGCGTCTCCGGGCCGGCGACGGGGACGGGCGGGCGTTCCCGCCGGCGTTCCTGCCGCTCGGGTCGCTCCCCGCGTGCGGGACGGGGTTCCGGGCGTTCCGTCCGCTCCTGACGGACGGCCTTGGCTTCGGGCCGTTCGTCTCGCTCGACGCGTTCACCGCGTGCTTGACGTTCGCCACGTGGGCGACGAGTGTCGCGTTCCTCCCGCGGACGACGCGGTTGTCGCGATTCGCGCCGAGGCTCTGCAGGCTTCACCGCCTCGACGGGCGCAGGCTCGGGCGCCTGAAGGCCGCGCAACCATCCGAAGATGCGTCCGAACAGCCCTGGCTTTTCGGCCGGCACGGCTGCGACCGGCTGTTCCACCGGCACGGGGGCCGGCTGGGCCGGGGTGATGCCCTGCACCATGGGTTGCGGGCGTTCGACCTTGGCTGCGCCGGCGCCCGCCTTGATTTCGGCCTCCGGTTCAGCCGGTCTCTCCATCATCTGGTAGCTCGGCAGCTGCAGTTCGGCCTGGTTGAGCTGATCGTGACGCAGCCGGACCAGTGTGTAGCGGGGGGTCTCGAAGTGGATGTTCGGGATCAGCACCAGCTCCACCTTGTGCCGTGCCTCGATGTTCAGGATGTCGGTGCGCTTCTCGTTCAGCAGGTAGGTGCACACATCGACCGGGGCCTGCACGTGCACGGCGGCGGTATTTTCCTTCATCGCCTCCTCCTGCAGCATGCGCAGCAGGTGCAGGGCGAAGGATTCGGTGCTGCGCACGTGGCCGGTGCCGCCGCAACGCGGACAGGTGATGTAGCTGGTCTCGCCCAAGCTCGGCTGCAGCCGTTGGCGCGACAGTTCGAGCAGACCGAAGCGGGAGATCTTGCTGATCTGCACGCGGGCCCGGTCATAGCGCAGGGCCTCGCGCAGGCGCTCCTCGACCTCGCGCTGGTTCTTCTGGCTTTCCATGTCGATGAAATCGATGACGATGAGGCCGCCCAGGTCGCGCAGGCGCAGCTGACGGGCGACCTCGTCCGCCGCCTCCAGGTTGGTGTTGAAGGCGGTCTGCTCGATGTCCGCCCCCTTGGTGGCCTGGGCCGAGTTCACGTCGATGGCGACCAGGGCCTCGGCGTGATCGATGACGATGGCCCCGCCGGAGGGCAGCGGCACCGTGCGCGAATGGGCGGTCTCGATCTGGTGCTCGATCTGGAAGCGGGAGAACAGCGGCACGCTGTCGCTGTAGAGCTTGACCTTGTTGACGTTGTTCGGCATCACGTGGGCCATGAACTGCCTGGCCTGGTCGCAGATG
>Ga0209207_1000938_pt1 | contig 15134 bp, 16 predicted proteins | sample SaghotsprinmetaG_FD_184140 | JGI IMG/M metagenome (GOLD analysis project Ga0209207, IMG submission 184140) | Hot spring microbial communities from South Africa to study Microbial Dark Matter (Phase II) - Sagole hot spring metaG (SPAdes) (version 3) | ecosystem: Environmental > Aquatic > Thermal...
CCCCGTTACCCCCGCGACCGTTCCGGTCAGCACATCGCGCCGATACTTCGGACACCAGATCACATGGTAGGCTGTTTGATAGACGCAATTGCGGTTCTTGACGACATCAACCATGCGCCGCAGTTGACACCACATGGTACGCTTCGCGCACCCACAATTCCTCCCGCGATTGAAATCGCGGGTTTCCTTGCGGAGGTTCTATGAAGGAGAACCGGGGACAACGCGGTCGCGTGCTAGTCGTCGATGACGAGGCCGACATCCGCGAACTGTTCGACATGACCTTGGCGCGCATGGGGCTCGATGCCGACTGCGTCGGCACGCTGCGCGAAGCAAAGGTGAAAGTCGCCGAAGGCCAGTATCGGCTGTGTCTGACCGACATGCGCCTGCCGGATGGCGAAGGGCTGGCCCTGGTGCAGCACATCAACGAGGTCTGCCCGCAGCTGCCGGTGGCGGTCATCACCGCGCACGGCAGCATGAGCAATGCCGTCGCCGCGCTCAAGGCCGGTGCCTTCGATTACCTGTCCAAGCCGGTCTCGCTCGAACAGCTGCGCACGCTGATCAAGTCGGCAGTCGAACTGCCGCAAGGCAATGAACCGGTCAGCCGCTCGTTGTCGCTGCTCGGCCAGTCGGCACCGATCGAGCAGGCGCGCTCGCTCATCGGGCGCGTCGCCCGCTCGCAGGCGCCCGTCTATATCTCGGGCGAATCGGGCTGCGGCAAGGAACTCGCCGCCCGCCTCATCCACTGCCAAGGGGGGCGCGCGCAACAACCCTTCGTCGCAGTCAACTGCGGCGCGATTCCGGAAAACCTGATGGAAAGCGAGTTCTTCGGCTATCGCAAGGGCGCCTTCACCGGCGCCGACACCGACCGCGACGGTTTTTTCCAGGCAGCGAGCGGCGGCACGCTCTTCCTCGACGAGGTGGCCGACCTACCCCTGCCGATGCAGGTCAAGCTGCTGCGCGCCATCCAGGAAAAGCGCGTGCGCAAAGTCGGTTCGACCAGCGAAGATCCAGTCGATGTACGCATCATCTGTGCCACGCACCAGAACCTCCGCCGGCTGGTTGAAGAAGACCGCTTCCGCCAGGACCTCTTCTATCGCCTCAACGTCATTGAAATCCGCATGCCGCCGCTGCGCGAATGCCGCGAAGACATTCCGCTTTTGGCCAACAGCATCGTCGCCCGGCTGTGCCGCGAAACCGGCCGGCCGGTGCCACCATTTTCCGACGACGCCTTGCGCGCACTCTCGGCCTATACCTTTCCCGGCAATGTGCGCGAGCTGGAGAACATCCTCGAACGCGCGCTGGCTCTGCTTTCCTGCGACCGCATCGAAGCCGCGGATCTGCAGCTCGAACCGGCGGTCGACGACGAACCGACCGGCGTGCCGATCGATGGTCTGCCACTGCAGGACGCGCTCGACCGTTTCGAACGCCAGTTGATCCTCGAAACACTGCAAAAGGCGCGCTTCAACCGCACCGCCGCCGCCCGTCTGCTCGGCGTCACCTTCCGCTCGCTGCGTTACCGCATGCACCGTCTCGGCATCAAGGAATGATCCGCGCTGCCGACCATTTTGCCGTCGACGACGAAGGACGCATCGGCGGCCTGCCCTTCATCGCCTCGCCCAACTGTGACGCGCGGCCGCCAGGCATGGCCATCGAACTTCTGGTCATTCACGCCATCAGCCTGCCGCGCGGCATCTATCAGGGCGATGCCGTCGAACGCCTGTTCACGAACACGCTCGATCCGGCTGCCCACACCGAATTCGCACCGCTTGCCCGCCTGCGCGTCTCGGCGCATTTCTTCATCCGCCGTGACGGCCGGACGCTGCAGTTCGTGCGCACCCTCGACCGAGCCTGGCATGCCGGCGTCTCCTGCTGGCGTGGTCGCCGGCAGTGCAACGACTTTTCCATCGGCATCGAGCTCGAAGGCTGCGACGACCAGCCTTTCGCCGAGGCGCAATACGCCGTGCTCGCCGGGCTGACTTTGGCGCTCGCCGCCCGTTACCCAATCGAGGCCATCGTCGGCCATGCCGACATTGCCCCGGGGCGCAAGACCGACCCGGGACGCGGCTTCGACTGGCGTAGGCTGGCGGCAACGACCGGCTTGACTGGCTTTATCGCCTGAGCACCACACCGCCAGAGCACGCGCAATTCAACTGCGATCGCGGATCGTCTTGGCCCAGGCTTCCATCGCCCCGTTGGCCGGCGCCATCGGCGCTTCCATCAAGCTGATGACGAACCGCTCGCCCGCAGTCGGCGGCGGTATTTCTCCGGCAACGCCATGACGGCCATGGCGTCCTCGAAACCAGCCTCCAGGCAGGCGACGGCCTTGGGCGCGGTCTTGGCGAACCGCTCCCGGAACTCGGCCAGCCGTTTCGCCGACGAAGACGGGGAAACGCCGTGCCCGGCCGGCATGGCCGGTGATGGTGCGGAAATTCTGGCTGGTGACCGCGATACGCATGGTTCCTTCCTCAGGCCTTGCCGTCGTCGCCGATGAGCAGGCGCGCGTCGCCGAGATAGCGATGCGGCGGAATTTCGAGATTGGTCGGCGCCGGCATGTTCTTCAGCACCCGGCCGGCGAGGTCGAACTGCGAGCCATGACAGGGACAGAAGAAACCGCCGTCCCCATCCGGGTCCATGCCCTGGGCCGCGCCCTGCTGGAACTTCTCGGTCGACGAGCAACCGAAATGGGTGCAAAGGCCGATGGCAACGAAGAACTCCGGTTTGATCGAGCGATGCGCATTGGCGGCATAGTCGGGCTGCTGCGGCCGTTTGGAATGCGGGTCGGCCCGTTTCGCCTCGACTTTCTTCAGCGTCACCAGCATCTTTGCGTGCGATGCACGATCCACACCGGTTTGCCGCGCCATTCGACAGTAGCCATCGCACCGGGCGCGAGCTTCGAGATATCCCCCTCGACCGGCGGCGGCCCGGGCGCGTTCGGAAGGCAGCATGCTGGCGACGAAGGAAACGGCAGTGATCAGGCCGGCCGCAGCGCCGGCGGCGCGGGCGGCGAAAAGCAACTGGCGGCGGCGCGGATCGACGGCGCAGGCGCCGCTGGAGCAGACGGTACAGGCACTCATGAGGACGATCTCCGTGGGGCAAGTCGGGAAAGGTTGCGGTGCAATGGGTTCATCAAGGAACGTGCCACGGCTCGAATTGCCAGGTTTGTCCGTTTTCCGGGCGAAAAGAGCTGATCGATCGCGCTGAGCGCGGCGGAAAACTGTCATGAATGACCGTTTTTTCCGCCAAAAGCCTGCCGCCGGCGCCGGCCTGACCGCTGCAGGTAGAATGCGCGCGATGAAAACGACCTTTCTCGATTTCGAACAGCCCGTCGCCGAACTGGAAGAAAAGATCGAACAGCTGCGCTTCGTGCAGGACGATTCGGCGGTCGACCTCTCCGAAGAGATCGCCCGCATCGAGGCCAAGAGCCAGGCGCTGACGCGCGAGATCTACGCCAGGCTGACCCCGTGGCAAGTGGCACAGGTAGCGCGCCATCCGCAACGCCCCTACACGCTCGACTACATCGCCGCGATCTTCACCGACTTCGAGGAACTGCACGGCGATCGCGCCTTTGCCGACGACAAAGCCATCGTCGGGGGACTCGCGCGCTTCAACGGCCAGTCCTGCGTCGTCATCGGCCACCAGAAAGGCCGCGACACGAAGGAAAAGATCCTGCGCAACTTCGGCATGCCGCGGCCGGAGGGCTACCGCAAGGCGCTGCGCCTGATGCGGCTGGCGGAAAAATTCGCTCTGCCCGTCTTCACCTTCGTCGACACCCCCGGCGCCTATCCCGGCATCGGCGCCGAGGAACGCGGCCAGTCGGAAGCGATCGGCCGCAACATCTATGAGATGGCCCGGCTGAAAGTGCCGATCGTCGCCTCGATCATCGGCGAAGGCGGCTCGGGCGGCGCGCTGGCCGTGGCGGTGGCCGATACGCTGCTCATGCTGCAGTACGCCACCTATTCGGTCATCTCGCCGGAAGGCTGCGCCTCCATCCTGTGGAAAAGCGCCGACAAAGCCCCCGAAGCAGCCGAGACGATGGCCATCACCGCCACGCGCCTGAAAAGCCTCGGCCTCATCGACCGGGTGGTCGACGAGCCGGTCGGCGGCGCCCACCGCGATCCGCAGGCGATGGCGCGCACGCTGGCCAAGGCGCTGACCGCCGCGCTGAAGCCGCTGGCTGCACTCGACCCCGAGGCGCTCGTCGCCCGCCGGCAGGAGCGGCTGATGGCTTATGGCCGTATCACCGAACAGCCCGTCGCCTGAAGCGCACGCCGCCGCACGCCCGGTCGGCGCAGCCGTCGCCCGCTGCCTGCAGCGCCACGTCCTCGCCGGCCAGACGGTGTGCGTCGCGCTCTCCGGCGGCATCGACTCGGTCGTGCTGCTGCACGCCCTGCGCGAAGCGGGCGGTGATCACCGCTTGAGCGCCGTGCATGTCGATCACGGCCTGCAGGCTGCATCGGGCGAGTGGGCCGAATTCTGTCGTCGGCTCTGCGCCGACTGGCAGGTACCGCTGACCATCGCTCGCGTCGAAGTCGAACGCAGCGATCCGCACGGCACCGAGGCCGCCGCGCGATGCGCGCGCCATGCCGTCTATGCGCGCTGTGAGGCCGACTGGCTGGCCCTCGGCCACCAGCGCGGCGACCGTGCCGAAACCCTGCTCATCAATCTGCTGCGCGGCTGCGGCGTGCGCGGTGCGGCGGCCATGCCGGCCCGGCGCGGTCGTCTGCTGCGGCCGCTGATCGACTGCTCGCGGGCGCAGATCGCCGGCTACGCCGCTGCGTTCGGCCTGCGCTGGGTCGAGGATGGCAGCAATGCCGACACCGACTTCCGGCGCAACTTCCTGCGCCATGACATCCTGCCTCGCCTCGCCGCACGTATCCCGGCGGCAGAGGCCATGCTCGCCGCTGCCGCCGAACGCTTCGGCGAAGCCCAGGACCTGCTCGATGCGCTGGCCCGCCTCGATCTCGGCGAACGACCGGCCGAATTCCCCTTCGATGTCGCGCCGCTGCGCCGGCTCGACGAAGCGCGCGCCAACAACCTGCTGCGTTACCTGCTGAGGCGTCATGGCGTCGGCATCGCCAGCGAACGCCGGCTGCGTGAATTTCTCCGTCAACTGCGCAGCGCGATGCCGGATCGTCATCCCGAGGTACGCTTCGGCCCGCACCGCCTGCGGCTGGCGCAGGGCCGACTATCGTTGCTGCGCGATAACCCGTCGGTTCCCCGGCAGGAAACGAACGGTTGATCGCGGCAAAAAAGTGCGGCAAACGTTGGAGAAAGCCGCGCGGCAAGCAGCTCGAAAGGATCATCGCGCCGCGTCCGCAGCCCAGGTCGGGCGAAGGAGCGCGCACCGCCGCGATGCGCCGGCGCGACGATTCGACCCGCGTTTCCCTGGTTGCAGCCGGCCGGCGGCCTGTACCGCCCGGCGCATTCGGGGATGGCGGTCGGGAAGCCAGCGTGCCCTCTTCCGCGGGCCATGCGCGTTCCCGGTCCTGTGCTCCGATGCCATCGCCTGCTCCTCACCCTCCCGTCGCACCCAACTCGCCGTGCTGGCCGGGCTGACTTTCGCGCCCTGGCTGATCGGTTGCGCCCGGCCGCAGCGGCCGTTGAGCGTCGCCGCCCATCTGTGGCCGGGCTATCTGCCGATCTCCTGCCCAACCGCCGCCTGCTGATCAAAATCACCCACCGGCTGAAAGCGGGACTGTGCGCCGCCGACACGCGCGCCCGTCTCGGCGGCGACGAATTCGTCCTGCTCATCGGCGATCTGAATCCGGCTCAAGAATGTTATGCCGTGCTCGACCGCGCGCTGGCGGTGGTCAGCGCGCCGGTCAACGTCGGTGGCGCCCAGATGAACGTCTCGGCCAGCATCGGCGTCACGCTCTGCCCGCCCGACGGCGGCGATGGCGATATGCTGCGGCGCCATGCCGATCGGGCGATGTATCGCGCCAAGGAAAACGGCAAAAACCGTTACGAGCTGTTTGTCGCGCCGACATCGCCCGCACGGGCAGCACAGACGAGTTCTTGAAGCGTATTAACGTTGATGAACGCCGCTGCATCGGCGAAACCGACCTCGACGGCGCCGATCTCGTCCAACCAGGCATCGAAACACCGCCCACCGGCGGCGAGATGATCGTCGAGCGCGGTGCGCAGCGAACGGTGGCAAAGCAGGAACGTCGGCTGCCGGCGGCCGGCGACACCGGCCACTGCTGCCGGCGCGCGATCCGCCGCGGCCAGGCCGGCAGCGAGATGGGCGACCAGATCGAGCGGCAGATTCGGTGCATCGCAAGGCACGCAGGCGAGAAAAGGCGTCGTACAGTGGCGCAGCGCCGCCGCCAGCCCGGCGAGCGGCCCCTGGAATCCCGGCAGATCATCGCCGATCACGGGCGCACCAAGCGCAGCGTAACGCTCCTGCGAGCGATTGGCGCTGATCAGGAGCGCGCCGACCTGCGGCGCGAAACGCGCCCAGACCCATTCGATCAACGTCTGGCCGGCATAGGACATGAGCCCTTTGTCGGCGCCACCCATGCGCCGGCCGGCACCGCCGGCGAGGATCAGGCCGGTGATCGCCGCCGGCCCAGGCGCAGCGGCCACAGGCATCGCGCCGTCGACGCCGTGCCGATCGGGCTGACTTTCGTCGCTGCGCTCAGCCACCGATGTACGACATCGCCATGCGTGGCCCGCGCTGCGCAGCGCTACTGCGGCGCAGTTCAGAATAGCGATCATCCCGCGCCGACCACAGCGCCGCGATGGCCGAAAGAATCTCCTCGTCGCTGCGGCCGGCGCGCAGCAGGGCGCGCAGATCAAAGCCCTCGCTGGCAAACAGACAGGTGTAGAGCCGCCCATCGCTGGACAAGCGCAGGCGGTTGCAGTCGCGACAAAAAGGCTGGGTGACCGAGGCGATGATGCCGATCTCGCCGCCGCCGTCGCGAAAGCGCCAGCGCTGCACCACTTCGCCCGGCGCAACGGGCACCAGCGGTTCGAGCGGGTAGAGCGCCGCGATGCGGGCGAGAACCTCGGCCGCCGGCACGACCTCGGCCCGCTGCCAGGCATGCGTTCCGCCGGCATCCATGTATTCGATGAAACGCAGGATGTGGCCGCTGCCACGGAAATGGCGCAGCAGCGGTTCGATCTGATCGTCATTGACGCCGCGACGCAATACGCAATTGATCTTCACCGGCGCCAAACCCGCCTGCGCCGCCGCCTCGATGCCGGCCAGCACCTGAGCAAGATCGAGCCGTGAGCCGCTGATCTGGCGAAAACGCGCCCCGTCGAGGGCATCGAGACTGACCGTGACGCGCGCCAACCCCGCCGCGACGAGCGGTCGGGCCATCGAGGCGAGCAGAGCCCCATTGGTGGTCAGCGCCAGATCGACCTCCGGCAGCTCGGCTAGGCGGGCGATGAGCGCCGGCAGATCGCGGCGCAGCAGCGGCTCGCCGCCAGTCAGGCGCAGCTTGCGCACACCCAAAGCATGGGCGATGCCGGCGATGCGGCGGATTTCCTCGAAACTGAGCAGATCATGCCGCGGCAGAAAACGCACCGCAGCGCCCGGCGGCAGGCAGTAGCTACAGCGGAAATTGCAGCGGTCGGTGACCGAGATGCGCAGATCGCGCAGGCAGCGACCGAGCGTATCCCGAAGCGCGGAAGGAATCATGATGGGCCGGATGATAGGACGGAATGTGCTTTCGGAAACGCTGAATACATTGCTGCGCGGGCGCATTACGGCGTTGCGCGGTACTCGCTCCCTCGCCGATCTGCTTGATAGACTGTGGTCGCTGCTCGATACGCGCCTTCTGCTTCCTCCCGCTCGCGGCTTTCTTCAGCGTTTCCATTCGCGCTTCGATCGCGGTGAGGACGGAGCAAGCGCCGGACGCGGCGGCGACAGTGTGCCAAGGCGTGGCGTGCCGAAGTCAGCCCCACCGGTACGGCGTCCTGCCGCCGTACCGCCATGCCGACGATCATCGCCGCCGCGGCGATGGGAACGCCGATGCCCTGGAACGGTCAGAAAAAACGGCGATAATCGCCAACCTGGACGATCGCCGCAACCTTCTCACGGGAAAGATCATGCCCTCCCGCCCAACCCATCGAACCGCCGCCAGTCCCGCCGTTGAACCCGACCCGGCCTGGCATGCCCTTGACGTCGCCGAGGCGCTGGCGGCGCGCCAGAGCAGCGCCGAAGGCCTGGTGTCGACCGAGGCGGCGCGCCGTCTGGCCCAATTCGGCCCAAACCGGCTGACGCCGCCGCAGCGCCACGGGCCGCTGATGCGCTTTCTGTTGCAATTCCACAACGTACTGATCTACGTGCTGCTCGGCGCGGCGACGGTCACCGCGCTGCTCGGTCACTGGGTGGACACCGGCGTCATCCTCGGCGTCGTGCTCATCAACGCGCTGATCGGCTTCATCCAGGAAGGCAAGGCCGAGAAATCGCTCGACGCCATCCGCAACATGCTTTCGCTCTCCGCCACGGTGGTGCGCGACGGCCGCCGGCAGGAACTCGCCGCCGAGGCGCTGGTGCCGGGCGATATTGTGCTGCTTGCCTCCGGCGATAAGGTGCCGGCCGATCTGCGCCTGATCGAGACGCGCAATCTGCGCATCGAGGAAGCGGCGCTCACCGGTGAATCGGAACCGATAGAGAAATCGCCCTGGCCGGTCGCGTCCGACGCGCCGATCGGCGATCGCACGTCGATGGCCTTCTCCGGCACGCTGGTCGTCTTCGGCCAAGGACGCGGCGTCGTCGTCGCCACCGGCGATAGTACCGAAATTGGCCGCATCGGTCGGCTGCTGGCCAGCGTCGAAGGCGTCGATACGCCGCTGCTCAAACAGATGGCCATCTTCGGCCGCTGGCTGACCATAGGCATCTTGTCGATGGCCTGCTTCGCCCTGCTCTTCGGCATGATCGTGCATGGCCGGCCGGCGGCGGAGATGTTCCTCGCCGCGGTTGGCATCGCCGTCGCCGCGGTGCCCGAAGGGCTGCCGGCGATCATGACCATTACACTGGCCATCGGCGTGCAGCGCATGGCCTTCCGCCACGCCATCATTCGCCGCATGCCCGCCGTCGAGACGCTCGGCTCGGTGACGACGATCTGTTCCGACAAGACCGGCACGCTGACGCGCAACGAGATGACCGTGCAGCGCCTCGTCAGCGCCGACGGCGCGCTCGAAGTGAGCGGCAGCGGCTATGCGCCGCAGGGCGGCTTCGCGCGCAATGGGCGCGAAATCGCGCTCGCCGATCTGCCGGAGCTCGAAGACATCGCCCGCGCCGCACTGCTGTGCAACGATGCGGTGTTGCGCGAGATCGTCGGTTCGACCGGCGTCGAGTGGCGTCTGGAGGGCGACCCAACCGAAGGCGCCTTGATCACGCTGGCGCTCAAGTGCGGCCGCGATCCGCGCAACGAAAGCGAGCAATATCCGCGCCTCGACGTCATTCCCTTCGAATCGGAGCACCGCTTCATGGCCACGCTGCACCACGACCACAGCGGCCATGTCTTTGTCTTCGTCAAAGGCGCACCCGAAGCGGTGCTCACGATGTGCGCCCACCAGCGCCGGGACGGCAGCGATGCGCCGCTCGATCTGGAATACTGGTCGCAGCAGATCGACGATATGGCCCGCCGCGGCCAGCGCGTGCTGGCGCTCGCTTTCGCGCCGATGCCGGCCAACAAAAATGCGCTGCGCTTTTCCGATCTTGGTGGCGGGCTGACGCTGCTGGCGCTGGTCGGTATCATGGACCCGCCGCGCGATGAAGCCATCGCCGCCGTCGCCGCCTGCCAGGCCGCGGGGATCAAGGTGAAGATGATCACCGGCGATCATGCGATCACCGCCAGCGCCATCGCCCGCGCCCTCGGCATCGGCCGCCGGCGCAAGGGTGAAGAGCTGCCGCGCGCGCTCACCGGCGCCGAGATCGAAGCGCTGAGCGATGATGCGCTCGCTGCCATCGTCTATGACGTCGATGTTTACGCCCGCGCCAGCCCGGAACACAAGCTGCGCCTCGTGCGCGCGCTGCAGGCCAACGGCCAGGTGGTGGCGATGACCGGCGACGGCGTCAATGATGCGCCGGCGCTGAAACGCGCCGACGTCGGCGTGGCGATGGGCAAGAAAGGCACCGAAGCGGCGAAGGAAGCGGCGGCGATGGTACTCGCCGACGACAACTTCGCCTCAATCGCCGCCGCCGTCGAGGAAGGCCGCACCGTCTATGACAACCTGCGCAAGGCGGTCGTCTATGTGCTGCCGACGAGCATCGGCCAGGCGGCGATGATCCTGTTTGCCGTCTTGGCCGGCAGCACATTGCCGATCACACCGGTGCAAATCCTTTGGGTCAACATGGTCACCGCCGTGACGCTGTCGCTGGCCATCGCCTTCGAGCAACCCGAAGATAACGTCATGAAACGGCCGCCACGCAACCCGCGCGACCAGCTGATCAACGGCTTCATGCTCTGGCGCATCGGCTTTGTCACCGCGCTGCTCTTCGCCACCTCCTATGGCCTCTTCCTCTACGAGACGGCGAGAGGGGCGCCCGTCGAGCTGGCGCGCACCGCGGCGGTCAATGCGCTGGTGATGGGCGAGATCTTCTATCTCTTCAACTGCCGGCGGCTCGTCGCGCCGCTGTGGAGCCATGGCGGCTTGTTCGGCAACCCGGTGGTGATCCCAGCCATCCTCATCCTGCTCGTGCTGCAATTGATGCTCACCCACCTAGCGCCGATGCAGGCCCTGTTCGGCACGCAGGGTATCTCGTTCGGCACCTGGATGCTGGCCATCTTCGCCGGCATGACGGTGATGTTCATCGTCGAGATCGAAAAGGTTTTCTGGCGCCGACGGGCGCCGTCTCCACCGGCCTGACTTTCGTCCATGACTGCCCCGAGTCTGCGCAGCCGCCTACGACATATCCTGCTCTGGCAGGGTCCGCCGGCGGCGCGTTCTCCCCTCTTCCTCCTCGCACTCGTGCTGACGCTGCTCTTTGGCCTGGCGCATTACTGGTTTGGTCTGGCCTACGCGTTTCACGTCTTCTTCATCCTGCCGGTGCTGCCCGCCACCGGGTACATCGATGCGCGCGCCGACACTCTGATCGCCGTGCTTGCCGTCGCCGGTGGGTTCTGCACCGACGGGCTGCTCGATTCCCCCGCCGCCGATCGACTGCCGCTGCTGTTCGATAGCCTGGCGCGGCTGTCGATGTTCTGCGGCGGCCTCTGGCTGGCTGCCGAACTGCGCCGCGTGCTGGAGCGCGAAAGCCGACTGGCGCGCGAGGATGCGCTCCCCGGCAGCGCGGACGGAGTAAGCCCGTGAGCGGACAGCTGACGAGTTGGCGCGCGCTGATTCCGACACGCGCCAGCCTGGAAAACAACCGCTGGCTCAGGCCGCTGACCCGTTGGTTCGGCCATCCGGCGCTGTGGCGCTGGTCGCGGCGCGGCGTCGCGCTCGGCGTCGCGCTCGGCGTCTTTTTCGGCCTGCTCATCCCGCTCGCCCAGATCCCCGCCGCGGCCGTGGCGGCCATCGTCCTGCGCGCCAATCTGCCGGCAGCGGCAGCGAGCACCTTGATCACCAATCCGATAACCTTCGGCCCGATCTATTACGCCGCCTGGCATCTGGGCGCTTTCCTCACCGGCGAGGGCGATGATCCCCTCGCCGGCGAACCGCACGATCGCGCCACGTCGGCACAGGAAGACGAGGAAGCGAGTTTCTGGCAGCGCGTCAAGGCGCTCGGCAAGCCGCTGCTCGTCGGACTGTCGACGCTCGCCGTCGTCTGCGGCACGCTCACTTACGTCATCGTCAGCTTGATCTGGCGCTGGCGGGTCCTCCTCCGCCGGCGGCGCCAGGTGCGCCGGCAGCGGTCGCCGGCGGCCGAAGACGCAGCCACAGTCATCGACCGGGGCGAAGCACGGTACTGAGGCAAATGCAGCCTGCGCCGTCGACGCCGGGCCGTGCCCGGTCGATGAAACCCGCCGCACCCACCGGAGCATCGTTCCACACCGACGACGATGCGCCACCGCGCCCACGGCTCGGCCGCGCTGAAAGTCAGCGCCGTCGGCACGGCGTGGTTCAACGGGCAAATCGGTCCGCCCATCGTTCGGCGATTCAGCCGGCGATCAGCCGACTGGCGATGTCGCGGCCTTCCTGCCATAACGGCGCACACGGCAGCTCTTCCCAGGAAAGGGCCGGCAACGACGGTCTTAGCCGCGCCAGTCGCTGCGCGCGATCGGCATCGATGGCCCCCGTCGTCCATGCGCGCAACGCGCGCGCCGCGTTTTCGGCGTCATTGCAGATCAACAGCATGTCACAGCCGGCGGCATCGGCGGCGCGGCAGCGGCCAACGATGTCGCCGGCCAGCCCAGCGCCGGCCATCGACAGGTCGTCGCTGAAAATCGCCCCGGAGAAACCGAGCTCCCGGCGCAGATGGCCGAGCCAGCGCGGCGAAAAGCCGGCGGTGTGTTCGGCATCGAAGGCCGGATAGACGACATGGGCCGGCATCACCGCGGTCAGCACCGACGCCAGCTGGCGAAAGGGCTCGATGTCCTCGGCGAGTTGAGCCAGCGGCCTCTCGTCGCGCGGCAATTCGCTATGAGAATCGGCGGCAACGCCGCCGTGGCCAGGAAAATGCTTGCCGCAGCAGGCCATGCCGGCGGCGCGCATGCCGGCGATCAGCGCCCCAGCCAGCGCGACGACGGCCTCGGGACGGCGGTGGAAGGCGCGCTCGCCGATCACCGTACTCAGGCCGCGGTCGAGGTCGAGCACCGGTGCGAAGGAGAGGTCGACGCCGCAGGCACGCAGCTCGGCGGCAAGCACGAAACCGAGGGCCTGCGCCGCACGCACCGCCCCCGGTGCATCGTCCTGCCAGATTTCGCCCAGCCGACGCATGGCCGGCAGGCGGGTGAAGCCATCACGGAAACGCTGCACGCGGCCGCCTTCGTGGTCGACGGCGATGAGCAGCGGCGGCGAACGCAGCGCATGCAGCCCGGCACACAAGGCGGCCAGCTGCTCGCGATCGACATAATTGCGGCTGAACAGGATGACGCCGCCGACCACCGGCTGGCGCAAACGCTCAATCTCCTCACTGGTCGGTGTCGTTCCAGCCAGATCGATTATCAGCCGGCCGGCGACGGGTTGGCCCATCGTCATGAAATCGCTCAGAGCGGAGAAGCGTCGGGCCCACCGCGCACCGCCAGTTCGCGTCGCAGCGTCGCTTCCTCGGCGCGCAACAGCTCGTGCAGCCGGCGCTTGCTGGCCGCATCGCGCCCGGCGGCGGTGGCCGTGGAGACAAGCGTGACGGCCGCCGTGGTCGGCGGCGCTGTTGCCTGATGCGCACCGACGCCGCCGGCAACGCGCAGCGGGGCAACCACCGCTGGTGCGACCTGGGCATGCGGCCGGGCGGCCCTGGGCCGAACCTGCCTCGCCGCCAGCCTTTTGCCGGATGCCTTCTTGGCCGCGCTCTGTCGGCCCTGGGCGGTGGTGTGCGGCTTTACTGTGCCGGTGATCTTGCCCGGCGCCATCTTCTTCTTGCCGACCTTCCTGGCCTTGGCTTGCCGCTGTTTCTGCACCGACTTGCCGGCCGACTTGCCGGCCGGCACGGTGGCGGAGGACGGAGTAGCGGCAAAGGCCGCCGGTGGGGTCGCCACCGGCAGCAGCAGAAGACCACACACGAGCAGCAACGGCTTGAACGGTTTCATGGCAATCGGTTCGTAGCATCGAGTCGGGCCATGATGCACCGGCGCGGCCTCTGCCGGAGAAGAAAACAGCGCGGCTTTCGCCCGCCAGTTCGAAGAGTGCCGGATCGGCGGCGGGCGCTACCATGCGCGACTATGTTCGCAAATCCCCCCGCCGCAGAAATCGACGCGCTTCTCGCCCGCATGCGTTCGATCGCCATCGTCGGCTTCTCGCCCAAGACCGACCGGCCCAGTTTCCGCGTCGCGCAGGCGATGCAGGCAGCCGGCTACCGCATCGTGCCGGTGCGGCCGCATCTCGACCAGGGTCTGGGTGAGCCGGCCTATGCCTCGATCGAGGATCTGCCTTTCGTGCCCGATCTGGTCGATGTCTTCCGCGCGCCCGAGGCCGTGCCCGCCATCGTCGATGCCTGCATCGCCCGTGGCGTGCCGACGCTGTGGCTGCAGGAGGGCGTCGTCCATGAAGAAGCCGCCGAACGCGCCCGCGCCGCCGGCATGCTGGTGGTCATGGATCGCTGCCTGTGGAAGGAATACCTGGCCAGAACCGCATGAAAATCCGCTTCACGAAAATGCAGGGGCTGGGCAACGATTTCGTCGTGCTCGATGCCATCCACCAGTCGTTCATCCCCACCCCGGCGCAGGTGCGCTTTCTCGCCGATCGCCATTTCGGCGTCGGCTGCGATCAGGTACTGGTCGTCGAGGAGCCGACACGGCCGGATACCGATTTCCGCTACCGCATCTTCAACGCCGATGGCAGCGAGGTCGAGCAGTGCGGCAACGGCGCGCGCTGCTTCGCGCGTTTCGTGCACGACAAGGGATTGAGCGAAAAGCGCACGATCCGCGTCGAGACGGCGCGCGCGATCATCGCGCCGCAGCTCGAGGACGATGGTACGGTGAGCGTGGACATGGGCGTACCGCGCTTCGCGCCGGACGAGATCCCCTTCGTCGCCGATCACGATGCGCCGGTGCACGAACTGACCGCTGGCGACAGCCGCCACGAGATCAGCGTCGTGTCGATGGGCAATCCGCACTGCGTGCTCTTCGTCGACGACGTCGCGGCGGCGAAAGTCAGCGCCATCGGCACGGCGATCGAAGGGCACCCGCGTTTTCCCGCGCGGATCAATGTCGGCTTCGCCCAGATCATCGACCGCCAGTGGATCAGGCTGCGCGTCTGGGAGCGCGGTACCGGCGAGACGCTGGCTTGCGGCAGCGGCGCCTGTGCCGCCGCGGTAGCGGGAATGAGGCGCGGCCTGCTGCAGACGCCGGTACGGGTGGCGATGCCAGGCGGCGAGCTGACCGTCTCCTGGGCCGGCGCGGGTCAGCCGGTGATCATGCGCGGCCCGGCGGGGACGGTATTCGAAGGCGAGATCGACGTGCCGATGGAGGATAGGATGTAAATAACCCGCGACTGAAGTCGCAGGCTTTATTGTGAAACGCGGACATGGTTGCTCATATCCACATTCCCAACATCAGGCGTATTTACAGCCGCCCTTG